>Ga0207641_10005067_pt1 | contig 11294 bp, 6 predicted proteins | sample KBSSwiS62_FD_184306 | JGI IMG/M metagenome (GOLD analysis project Ga0207641, IMG submission 184306) | Switchgrass rhizosphere microbial communities from Kellogg Biological Station, Michigan, USA - KBS Switchgrass S6-2 (SPAdes) (version 2) | ecosystem: Host-associated > Plants > Roots >... | reverse complement strand
CGCTGCAGGGCGCGCACATCGGTGCCGGGCTGTGCATTCCACACGCAGCTTTGTTGCCCGGTGGGGGTGACCTGGGCGTAGGCCGGGTAGCTGGTGCTGTCGTTGATGATGTTGTAGCCCTGGGCGCCGTAGACGCCCTGCCAATTGCCCTCGGTCGCCACATCGGTGGCGACGAAGGTGGCGGCGGCAGTCGCGGTGGTGTCGTTGATCGTCTGCGACAATGGCGTACTGCCGCCGGAGCTCCCGCCAGAGTTGGCGTTGCCGCTCGAACTCGCCGTCGCTGTCGAGGCGATTCGATGAACCGTTCCACCGAGCCCCACTACGTAGATCTCGCCCGCCTCGTCTTCCCCAAACGACGAAATGTTCGACGAAGTGTCGAGCAATAGATTGGGCCCCCCGCCTGCAAGAGAGAAAATCTCACCGGTGCAGAAATCGCCGAATACGTAGGTGCCCGCGGGCAGTGCCGCCGCCGCGCCGCGATAGACATAACCGCCGATGATCGAGCAGCGTCCATCCGAGTAGTCGTATTGCGCGATCGGCGCGACAAAATTCGCCGGCACGCAGAGCGCACGGTCGAGACCGGCGCAACGGGTGCCGTCGTCTACCCGCCACTCGTGGTTCCCCTCCGCGGTTACGCTGCCGATGTCTTCCGGTGGGCGTTGTCCGACGTCACCGACATAAAGTTGTCCCGTCTCCCGATCGAACGAAAACCGGAACGGACTGCGTATCCCGACCGCAAAAGTCTCATCGCGGTCCGGCCTTGCGCCCGCATCGGCATCACTCGCCGGCGAGAGATGAAGGTCCGGGTCAGCCGGCTGATCGACGTCGATGCGAAGAATTCTTCCGAGCGGCTCATCGACGTTCCGAGCACGACTCTGGGGGGCATTGGCGTCGCCGCCGTCGCCCATTCCGATGTAGAGATAGCCGTCGCTTCCGAACTCGATCATCCCGCCGTTGGCGTTAGGGCGGGGCTGCGCAATGACAAGCAGAACGGTCTCGCTCGCTGCCGTGACGTCGGGGTCTGCCGAAGCGCGATATTCGGCGATGACCGTGGCGCCGTCCGAAACACGTGTGTAGTCAACGAAAAAGCGTGAATTGGTTGCGAACTGCGGGTGAAACGCGAGGCCTAGAAGGCCCTGTTCGCCGTCGAAGCGGACTTTCGAAGTGATATCGAGGAAGAGCCTCGGCGCCGTCGCTCCGGTCGCGAGAGCCATGACCCGCCCGGGCTGCTCGACGACGAACAACCGATTGGTGCCGTCGTGGGCGCTGGTAACGTAGACCGGCGTTGCCAGCCCCTGCAATATGGGATCGAGCCGAATGGCTGCGCCGGCAGTATCCATCGCCGCTGCATTCAGCACTGCCGAGACGAGCAGCAGCACCAGAAAACGCCAACCGACGACCCCAGATGATTCCATCGCTGACTTCCCCAAGACGGAAACGATTTGCTCGCCGCGAGGGCGAGTGCATCATCACCCGAGATTATTTACGGCCGGGCGCAGCAGGCAAAAACACTCGACGTTTCCGGGGGAAAGCCGATTCAATACCCTGAAATATCCCACTGCGAAAAACGCGATTGGGCCCGAGGCGAGCAATTGAGAACTCGACTCGGGCCCATTGCGTGCGTCGAGGGCGTCGCCCGAAGGCGCAACGTGCGGCTTCGGTGCGACGCCCCGCGCATTCTCCTCCTAAGGAAGCAGCCCGCTAGCCGTCATCTGGGTCTTCATCTGAGTCACCAGCGTTTGAAAATCCTGAGGCAGCAGGTAACGCTGCGCGACCAGCATCTTGCCGGCGAGAATCGATCTGTTGATGTAGTTGGCCAGCGTGCCATATCGCTCTTCGATGGACAGCCGGGGGTCGCCCAACGCGATGCGCTCTGCCGCAGTCTTGGGGAACGGAACATACCCGGATGCGAGCGAACCCTCGCGACCCTTCAGCGGACCGGTTGCGATCGGGTTCCATCCGGTATACGTGCCCAACGGCATTTGATAGAGCATGGACTTGATGCCGGCGACCTCGTTGCCATCGACGTCCATCTTCGGGCCGAGTGACGGTATCACGCCCTTGATGATCGGCGGTGAGGTGGTGATGATGCCGGACCCGTCTGCATTCGAGAACGAGGGGCCATAGTCGATGTTCAGCACCGGATTCATCACGCCGTTCACCGACGGGGTGGCGGGAATGTTTGGCCATCCCAGTGCTGCCGCGGTTGCCGGGACCAGCGTACCGTCACTCACGCGAGGATAAGCGCTAGGCGGCGGCAGGATGCCCAGCCGTACCCATTCGATCATGGCGATGTGCAGCGCGCGGTTGGTCTGCGTCTGCGGATTGGGATTGCTGGCAAGCGTGAGCGGGTTGGTCGACTTGGTGCCGAGCGCCCAGCCGCCGCCGCCGCCGCCATGCGCCGTGCCCGGGTGGTAGTAACGCCGGACATTCGGCGGCAGAGGAAGGTCTTCCGTCCCGAGCGTCCCGGCGATGCCTACCGAGCCGTGGCTGTACCACATCTCGGGCCCGCCGTAGGTCTCCATGATCTTCGGGCACGTGTTGGTGAGGTTGCAGCGATGCAGAAATCCCCATGTCTGGGTTCCGCGAACCGTGTCCTGGTAGTCGGACCACCACAGCGTTCCGGAAGAGCCCGGATCGTACATCTCGGCGATGTCCCCTGGGATGGCGAAGCGGACATTGAAGCTGCCCATCATCCCGGCGATGTTCGGGTTCATGCCGTCAAAAACGATTCTGCCGGTGGTCCCGCTGTCGTCTTCGTTGAAGCCGTTGTTGAGGAAGTGCTTGCCTAGCCGCCCCGACTGCGAATTGCCGAAGTTGAGCGTGTATTGGATGCGCCCGGCCAGCGGATTGACGAAACCGAAATCGTCCGCGGCCGTATAGCGGAAAAACGAAGTGACGTCCCGCATGGCCGCTTCGCCGACGCCCAGCACATAGGGGTCTTTGGCGAGGCGCGTCAGCTCGTAGCCCAGCTGATTGTTGAAGCCCCCCTTGATGCAGAGCTGTGTAGTGCTCGGAGTGCCGGGGAAGGGGATGGCGGCCGTGCAATTCGCGAAGGCGAAATCCGTGCTCGGAATCACCACGACGTTGCTCTTGACGCCCTCCGGCGTTTCCGACGTAAACGAAATCAGCTTCGCTTGCGTCGTGTCAGTGGTCGCGAGAGCGCGTCCACCAAGGTCACCTATTGTTTGTACCAGGCCGCTGGGCGCGATGAAGCGGTCCCACACCGGGCTGACGGCGCCCGTGGCGCGCGGCACGTTGATGCCCAGATTGCCTGTGATACCGGTGATTTCTATGTCGCCCTGCCAGGCGATGTTCAGCACCGACTCGCCGTTGGCAAAGATCAAGTCAGTGCCGTACGGAGTTGCGATGCCGCCGCGATTGGGGATGACCTCCATCAGGATTCCCCCGCTCTTGCTCATGTCGACGGGCTTGAGGAGCGAGAACTGCGTCGTGTAGGTGACTTTGCCGTTGGCGTTGCGCGGGGCCAACAAAATGTCCGTGATGACTGCATTGCGGCGATCAAGCGGATCGATCTCGCCTTCCGCCTGGCCCCGCAATTGCTCGTATGCGCCGACGGGACCGGTGTTGGCTACCGACGTCGTACTCTGGATCGTGATCTTTGTCACTCGCGCGTCCAGCATGCCAGTCGCCGCAAGACAGATACCGGCGACAGCAAGCGAAAGGATGCGCGGAGACCTCCTTAACTTATTCACGGATGTTCCTCTCAAGTTGGCCTTCTGTGGGGTTGCTTGTAGACATTGCAGCGGCGATTCAGCGCTGCGACTGCGATCGACTTTGCCCGACGTGGCGTCGATTTCGATGTTGAAGGATAGTAACTCCTACCGACTCCTCTAATCGTTTCGGAATTTTCGGTCACTGTCCATTGTTATGAAATTTTCCGGAGAAAACTCCGCGGTTCCTGCTACGGCGCGTCGCTCAACGTCCAACTTCGGCGCGAACGTGGCGTTTGCTGAGCAGCTAATTGAGCAAGACTCAGGTCACGAAAAAGCGTTACGCCTTTCGATTGGAGGCAAACCATCGCGGACGGGTGAGCACCGCGCATTTGCTTGCGCTGCGTTGGCGGTGTCTTTTTTGCGCAGTCGCTCGCCAATGCGAGTGCGTATGGGGTAAATGCTGCGTCTGCATTAATTATGTGCGTCTACAAATATTTGTCAAGCGCTTTTGTATACGGGAAGTCGGAGGCTCTGTTCCTCCGTTGGCAGTTCGCGCTTGTGAAGTATCGGCTTCGAATCCGCTGCGGCCGCTGGCTATTCGCAACCGTCGCTCGGTGGAAGGCCGCCGGCCGATCAGCCAATTAGCGAGACGGTGAGCTCCCCTGACCGAAACTTGCCGCACGGAACCTCCAACCGTGATGGTTGACGGTGCAATTTTGTTCCGACACGATGCGTATCATGCACCTTGGCGGTCCATTAAATATATGTTGTCGTCGTGTTACATATATTGAGTGGTATGATGGGGCATCGAAATCTGTCCTGTGCGCGCTTTATCGGAGCCGCGGCGTGTCAGTGGGCAGCGTCCTTCCAATCGAAACGGTCCAGCATGAAACAGAAACGGTCCGACCAGTTGCGAGAAGCCATCGAGGAAAAAATCGCGATCGGTGAGTACGCTCCCGGCAAGCGACTGGACGAAGCAGAGCTGCTGGCGGAGTTTGGCGTCTCGCGGACGCCCTTGCGGGAAGCGCTGATCCAGCTCGCGTCGCTCGGACTCATCGACTTGCGGCCGCGTCGCGGCGCAATCGTGGCCGTAGTCGGCCCGCAACAACTGATCGAGATGTTCGAAGTCATGGCCGAGCTCGAAGCCATGTGCAGCCGCCTTGCCGCCCGACGTATCACCGACGCCGAGCAGACGGAGCTGCTTGCCGCGCACCAGGCCTGCAAGGCGGCGGCGGAGTCCGACGGCCCGGACGCCTACTACTACGCAAACGAGCGATTCCACTTCGCTATCTACGACGCGGGCCACAATTCTTTCCTTGCCGCCCAGGCCCGTCAGCTGCATCGCAAGCTTCGCGTTTACAGGCGGCTCCAGCTGCGCGTGCGCAATCGCGTGGCGAGCTCGTTTGCGGAGCATGACGGCGTCGTGGCCGCAATCCTCGCAGGAAAGGGCGACCTGGCGGCCGAGCGGGTTCGCAAGCACGTTCTCATCCAGGGCGAGCGTTTCGGCGATCTCGTAGCCTCGCTCGCGCTGCTCGCGGCCTGACTGCTCGCGAGCACGCCGCCGCAGCGCGCGTGCTGTGGCCGCGCGCGGCGAAAGAGCGCGGCCGCGCTCTCACGGCTTCGCGAAGCGCTCGCGCAACAGGCTTTTCTGGACCTTGCCCATCGCGTTGCGAGGCAGCTCCGCGACGAAGTGGACGCGCTTCGGAACCTTGAAGGAGGCGATTTCCGCTTTGAGCGCTGCGATGACGCCTGTCTCCGTCAACGCGTGACCAGCAGGCGCGGCGATGACCGCCACGACCGCTTCGCCGAAATCGGCGTGGGGCACGCCGATGACCGCGGATTCCAGGACACCGGCAATCGCGTCGATCCGTTCCTCGACTTCCTTCGGATAGACGTTGAGGCCGCCCGTGATGACCAGGTCCTTCGCGCGACCGACGATACGCACGTAATCGTTCGCGAGCAATTCGCCGACGTCGCCCGTACGGAAGAATCCGTCGGCCGTGAACGCCTCGCACTCCTCGGCGGACTTGCGCCAATAGCCTGCGAATACGTTCGGTCCTTTGACCTCGATGCCGCCGATCACTCCAGCGGCGCACCCCTGGCCCGCGCGATCGACCACCCTGACCGAGACGCCGGGAAGCGCCGGACCCACGGTACCGCCGATGCGCTCTCCGGAGAGTGGGTTCGACGTGATCATCCCCGTTTCGGTCATGCCGTACCGCTCGAGGATTGCCTGACCCGTGCGCACTTTGAACTGGTCGAAGCTGTGTGCCAGCAGTGGCGCGGAGCCCGAGACGAAAAGCCGCACGTTGCGGCAGTCGGCGGCGCCGAACGACGGCAATGCGAGCAGCCGGGTGTAAAACGTCGGCACGCCCATCACCACGGTCGCGCGCGGCAGTAGCGCGCGGATTTCCTCGGCGTCGAACTTCGCGAGCCAAAGCATTCGCGCGCCCGCCAGCAACGCGCAGTGGCACGCGACAAAGAGCCCGTGCACATGGTAGATCGGCAGCGCGTGCAGCAGGACGTCGCCGCGGGTGAAGCCCCAGAATTGAACGAGCGTCAGCGCGTTGCTCGCGAGATTGCGATGGGTGAGCATCGCGCCTTTCGGTCGTCCGGTCGTCCCCGACGTGTAGACGATAGCCGCCACGTCGTCCGGCTTCGATACCACGGTGTCGAAAGTGTCCGGATGATTGGCCGACCCATCGAGCAAGGTCCCCGCGCCACTTGCGAGCGTCAGTACCTTGGCCTCCGGACGCAGCGCGCCGATGTGCTCGGCGGCCTTCGGGCCGCAGACGATGACCGACGGCTCCGCGTCGCCGAAGAGATAGGAGAGCTCGCCTTTCTGGTAGCCCGTGTTGAGCGGCAGATACACGAAGCCGGCGCGCAGGCAGGCGAGGTAGAGCGCGAGCACCTCCCAGCACTTGTCCACCTGCACGGCCACGCGGTCGCCCGGTTGCGCCCCGGCGCCGGTCAGCGCATGCGCGAATCGCGCCGACGCGGCGGCGAGATCGTCGTAGCGGATGACCGGACGATCCGGAATCAGCAGGCACGCCTGAGCCCCGTCTTCGGGGAAATGCCCGGCAAGAAGAGTGTAGAGATTGGCGTTCATGCGCATGGGCGGCGGGACAAGGCGCACATTACAACAATCGACGCGCTGTGGGTGCCCCCTGGACGCGATTCGCGGCGACTTGCGGGCGCCTTCGCCCGCGGGCGCATGAATCCGCGCAAGCCCGCGAGCGAAGGCGCCCGCAACGGTGTCACAATTTCAGCCGGCGAGCAATCCGGCGCCGGCAGGACGTGTCAGATCACTTTTTCTGCCCGCAGCGTCGCAATCTGCTCCTGCCCATACCCGAGCTCAGCCAGGACCTCGTCGGTATGCTCGCCGAGGAGCGGCGAGCGCGTGACGTCCGTCGGGCTGTCGGACATCTTGATCGGGTTGCCGACGCTCAAATACTTGCCGCGCGTCGGATGGTCGACCTCGACGACGGTCCCCGTCTTGCGCAGCGAGGGCTCCTCGGCGATTTCCTTCATGGACAGGATCGGTCCGCACGGGATGTCGTGCGCGTTGAGGAGGTCCATCGCCTCGAACTTGGTCTTGGTCTTGGTCCATTCCTCGATCTGGCCGAAGATCTCCGTCAGATGCGGCAGTCGTGCCTTGGGCGTCGCATAGCGGGGGTCGGTGAGCCACTCGGGCCGGCCGATCACTTCGCAGATGTCCTTCCAAACGGGCGCCTGCGTGATGAAGTAGATATACGCATTGGGATCGGTCTCCCAGCCCTTGCACTTCAGGATCCAGCCCGGCTGGCCGCCGCCCGACGCGTTGCCGGCGCGGGGCACCGCATCGCCGAACTTGCCGTTCGGATACTGCGGGTATTCCTCCATCACTCTGGTGCGTTCGAGCCGCTGCTGGTCGCGCAGCTTCACGCGGCACAGGTTGAGGACACCGTCCTGCATCGCGGCCAGCACCTTCTGGCCGCGACCGGTCGTGTTGCGCTGGTAGAGTGCGGCGACGATGCCGAGCGCAAGATGCAATCCCGTTCCGGAGTCGCCGATCTGCGCGCCGGTGACCAGCGGCGGGCCGTCGTCGAAGCCCGTAGTGGACGCCGACCCTCCCGCGCATTGCGCGACATTTTCGTACACCTTGCAGTCCTCGTACGGTCCCGGGCCGAAGCCCTTGACCGAGGCGACGATCATCCGCGGGTTCAACTCCTGAATGTGCTCCCACGTGAGGCCCATCCGTTCGAGCGCACCCGGCGCGAAGTTCTCGACCAGCACGTCGCACTTCTTGACCAGCGCCTCGAGCACCGCCTTGCCCTTCGGATGCTTGGCGTCGACGGTGATCGAGCGCTTGTTGTGGTTCAGCATCGTGAAATAGAGGCTGTCCACTCCAGGAATGTCGCGCAGCTGCCCGCGCGTGATGTCTCCCTCGCCCGCCCGCTCCACCTTGACCACGTCGGCGCCCAGCCACGCCAGGAGCTGAGTGCAGGTGGGGCCCGATTGCACGTGCGTGAAATCCAGAATCCGCACGCCGTCCAGTGCCTTGCCCATTGCGTTCCCCTATCGAATTTCGTCGTTACGAAAGCGTTGTCGCGTGCGGATACGGCGGTCAGGACTTCTTCTTCGCCGCCGCGGGATTGAGACTCGTGATGCGGCCGCTCTCCGTGCCGGCGTTCTCGTCGATGACGGCGTTGATCAGCGTCGGCTTGCCCGAGCGGATCGCCTCTTCGATGGCGCTCCTCAACTCGGCCGGCGTCGCGGCCACCACGCCCACGCCGCCGAAGGCTTCCATCAGCTTCTCGTACCGCGCGCCCTTGACGAATACCGTGGGGGCGGGGTCGCGGCCGGTCGGGTCGACGTCCGTGCCCTTGTATACGCCGTTGTTGTTCATCACCACGACGCACACGGGCAGGTTGTAGCGGCAGATCGTCTCCACTTCCATGCCGGAGAAGCCGAACGCGCTGTCGCCCTCGACCGCGATCACCTGCTGCTTGGTGGTGACGGCCGCGGCGACGCAGTAGCCCATGCCGACTCCCATGATCCCCCAGGTGCCGACGTCGATGCGCTTGCGCGGCTTGTACATGTCGACGATCGAGCGCGTGAAGTCGAGCGCATTGGCGCCCTCGTTGACGAGGATCGCTTCCGGATTGGCCTTGATAATGTCGCGCACCACGTTGAGCGCGCTGTGGAAGTTCATCGGCGACGGGTTCTTCGCCAGCGTCTCCGCCATCTTGGCGACGTTGCTCTCCTTCTTTTCGATGACTGCGGACAGCCATTCGGCCGGCGGCTTGGCCCAACTGCCGCCCATTCCGGCGAGCAGCGCGGATACGCACGAGCCGATGTCACCGACGACGGGCGCGTCGATGCGGACATTGCTGTCGGCCTCCTGCGGCGAGATGTCGACCTGGATGAACTTCTGCCCACCCCAGTCCTTCGCGCTCTTGCCGCCCCAGGTCTTGCCCTTGCCGTGCGATAGCAGCCAGTTGAGGCGCGCGCCGATCAGCATCACCACATCGGCGCCGGGCAGGACGAACGATCGCGCCGCCGAAGCGCACTGCTCGTGCGTGTCGGGAACGAGCCCCTTCGCCATCGACATCGGCAGGTACGGGATGCCGCTTTTCTCGACCAGCGTCTTGATGTCGGCATCGGCCTGCGCGTAGGCCGCGCCCTTGCCCAGAACGATCAGTGGTCTCTTCGCGCTCTTGAGAAGATCGAGAGCGCGCTTTACCGCTTCGGGCGCGGGAATCTGCTTAGGTGCTGGATCGACGACCTTGATCAGCGTCTTCCTCCCCGCCTCGGCGTCGATCGACTGTGCGAAGAGCTTCGCCGGCAGGTCGAGGTAGACCCCGCCCGGTCGGCCGGATACCGCGGCGCGAATGGCGCGGGCGATGCCGACGCCGATATCGTCGGCATGCAGCACGCGATAGGCGGCCTTCGCGACGGGCTTGGCGATGGCAAGCTGGTCCATCTCCTCGTAGTCGCCCTGCTGCAAGTCGACGATCTCGCGCTCGCTCGAGCCGCTGATGAGGATCATCGGAAAGCAGTTGACGGTGGCATGCGCGAGCGCGTTGAGGCCGTTCAGGAACCCCGGCGCCGATACCGTCAGGCAGATGCCCGGCTTTTGCGTCAGGAAGCCCGCGATCGACGCGGCATAGCCCGCGTTCTGCTCGTGACGGAACGCCAGCACGCGGATACCCTCGGCCTGTGAGCGGCGCGTGAGATCGGTGATCGGAATACCGGGCAGCGCGTAGATCGTGTCGATGCCGTTGAGCTTGAGGGCGTCGATGACGAGCTGAAAGCCGTCAATCTCCTGCGGTTGGCGACTGACGTCGCCGGCGGTTTTCGGCGCGTCGCCGCCGGGAGTCGCCGTCCCGGGCTTGGTGGCTAGGTCCATGGTTCCTCCGTCCTTGTGGAGAAGCTTGCGTTCGGCTTCGGTTTGGAGTTTTTCGGATTCTGGCATATGGTATACCAGAGAATGGAAGAACGGATAGCAGGAATGTCGACCCTCGCCCCCACCCCCCAGGCCCCGTTGGCGCTGCAGCCGATCGCGACCAGCGCAAGCCTGCGCGATCAGGCGTACACGGCGCTCAAGCGGGCGATCATGAACGCGGACATCTATGCGCACCGGGACGAGATACGCCTGGACGAGCGCCAGTTGAGCCAGGCCCTCGGCGTATCGCGCACGCCGATCCGCGAAGCGATGTCACTGCTCGAGCAGGAAGGATTCCTGCGCACGGTGCCGCGGCGCGGCGGCTTCATCGTGCGCAAGACGAAAAAGCAGATCATCGAGATGATCGAGGTGTGGGCGGCGCTGGAGAGCATGGCCGCCCGGCTCGCGACGCTGCACGCCTCCGACGCGGATATCAGCGCTCTGCGAACCATGTTCGACGAATTCCGCAGCGCGACTCCGGCCGAGCACATCCACGAGTACTCCGACGCCAACATCGCGTTTCATCAGGCGATCATCAGGCTCTCGGGCTCGCATCTCATGGGCAAGACGATCGAGGATCTGTTCATCCACGTGCGCGCAATCCGCCGCATGACCATTTCGCAGCGCGACCGCGCGGCGCGGTCGATCATCGATCACATGCGGATCATCGAGGCGCTCGAGGTGCGCGATACCGAGCTCGCGGAGCGGCTGGTGCGGCAGCACTCGCTCGATCTCGCGGCGCACGTCGAGAAGCATTGCGATTTTCTTGACTAGGCTTGTCGACGATGTGCACCCCCACGCCACCCGTTCGCGCTTCTCGGACACCGTGTCAGCAGGACATAGCATGAACAACGCAGTGATCGACACCTCGGGTCTGCGCCGGCGCGGCAAGGGGCGCGGCCGACCCAAGGGACGGCAGGTAGACCCCAAGGCGCTGGTGGAGGTGCGCGCGCTGTTGGGCGATGTGCCGCGCCGCCGCGACCTGCTGATCGAATTCCTGCACCAGATCCAGGATGCGTACGGATTCATCTCCGCGGCGCACGTCGTTGCGCTCGCCCAGGAAATGTCGCTTGCGATGACCGAGGTCTACGAGGTCGCGACGTTCTATCATCACTTCGATGTCGTGAAGGACGATGAAACGCCACCGCCGCCCCTGACGGTGCGCATATGCGAGACGCTCTCGTGCCAGC
>Ga0207641_10005066_pt1 | contig 11294 bp, 8 predicted proteins | sample KBSSwiS62_FD_184306 | JGI IMG/M metagenome (GOLD analysis project Ga0207641, IMG submission 184306) | Switchgrass rhizosphere microbial communities from Kellogg Biological Station, Michigan, USA - KBS Switchgrass S6-2 (SPAdes) (version 2) | ecosystem: Host-associated > Plants > Roots >... | reverse complement strand
GAAGTGCGCAACGAGGAACACCGAGTTGTGCAGCACGAAGTCGGCGGGCGGGATCGCCAGCAGCACCCCGGTCATGCCGCCGATCACGAACGTCAGCATGAAGGCGATCGTCCACATCATCGGCAGCTCGAAGCGGATGTCGCCGCGATACATCGTGAACAGCCAGTTGAAGACCTTGGCGCCGGTCGGGATCGAGATGACCATCGTGGCGATACCGAAGAAGCTGTTGACGCTCGGCCCCGCGCCCATCGTGAAGAAGTGGTGCAGCCACACCAGGAACGACAGGATGGTGATGACGACGGTGGCGTAGACCATCGAGGAATAGCCGAACAGCCGCTTGCCGGTGAAGGTCGAGGTGATCTCGGAAAAGATGCCGAAGGCGGGCAGCACGAGCACGTAGACCTCGGGATGGCCCCAGGCCCACACCATGTTCCAGTACATCATCGGCGAGCCGCCGAGATCGTTGGTGAAGAAGTTGGTGCCCACGTACCGGTCGAGCAGCAGCAGCAGGAACGCGGCGGTCAGGATCGGGAAGATCGCCACCGCCAGCACGTTCGAGCACAGCGCGGTCCAGCAGAACACCGGCATCTTCATCATCGTCATGCCGGGCGCGCGCATCTTGATGATCGTCGCCACCATGTTGATGGCCGACAGCGTGGTGCCCACGCCCGCTATCTGGAGCGACCACAAGTAATAGTCGACGCCGGTATCGGGACTGTAGGCCAGCTCGGAAAGCGGCGCGTAGCCCAGCCAGCCGGTCCGCGCGAACTCGCCGACGAACAGCGAGAGCATCACCAGCATGCCGCCCGAGACCGTCAGCCAGAAGCTGAGGTTGTTGAGGAAGGGGAAGGCGACGTCGCGCGCGCCGATCTGCAGCGGCATCACGAAGTTGACGAGGCCGACCACCAGCGGGATCGCCACGAAGAAGATCATGATCGTGCCGTGCGCGGTGAAGACCTGGTCGTAGTGGTGCGAGGGCAGGTAGCCCTGGTTGGCGCCGAACGAGATCGCCTGCTGCGCGCGCATCATCAGCGCGTCGGAAAAGCCGCGCAACAGCATGACGATGCCGAAGACCATGTACATGACGCCGATCCGCTTGTGATCGACGCTGGTGAACCACTCGCTCCACAGATAGCCCCACAATTTATAGCGGGTGATCGCGCCCACGATCGTCAGGCCCAGCAGCGCGACGACGATGAAGGTGCCGACGAGGATCGGCTCATGGATCGGGAGCGACTCGAGGGTGAGCCGGCCGAAGATCGTCTTGATCAGTGTGTTTTCGGCCATCTGGCTCGTCCTGTCAGGCTTGTCCGGTCCGCGGCGCGCCGGGTGCGGTGTTCGGGGCGCGCAGGGACATGTCTCGGTTGCGCTCGTCGCCCTGGTGGTGCTGGCCCGGGGCGCCGGAGCCGCGCGGCGCGGTGACGTTCGGCCCCGAGCCCTTGTCCTCGGGTTCCTTTTCCAGCGCCGGGGTCGGCTTGTCGCCGTGGAGCGGCAGCGAACCGTGTCCCGGTGGCATGCCCGCGCCGACACGCGGGTCGCCAGGGTGACCGCCGCCCCGCGACATGTCGGCGCGCATCACGTCCGACATGCACGGCTTGCCCGGCTCGACGCAACTGTTGAGCACGCGGTCGAACAGATCGGGCGCGACCCCGGCGAAGCGCATCGGCGGGGCCTTTTCGCTCGGCCGGGAGAGAACGGTGAAGACTTGCCGTGTGAGCTGCCCGCGCCGGTCGCCGCGCGCGGCCGCGACCCAGCTCTGGAACTCGTCGGGCTGCATTCCGCGCAGCTTGAACCGCATGTCGGAGAAGCCCGCGCCGGTGTAGTTGGCCGAGTAGCCCCAGGTCTCGCCGGGGCGGTTGAGCACGGCATGCATCATCGAGCGCATGCCCGGCATCGCATAGACCATGCCGGCCAGCGTCGGCGCGTAGAAGGTGTTGAACTGATCGGTCGAGGTGATCGAGAAGCGCAGCGGCACGTTCACCGGCACCGCGAGCTCGTTCACCGTGGCGATCCCCTGCTCGGGATAGATGAACAGCCACTTCCAATCGAGCGCGACGACCTGGATGTCGAGCGGCTTGGTTCCCGGCGCAACCGGCTTGCCGGGCGCGATCCTGGCGATCGGGCGGAAGGGATCGAGCAGGTGGGTGCTGGTCCAGGTGACGGCGCTCAGCGCGATGATGATGAGCAGCGGGCACGACCAGATGACCAGTTCCAGCGTGGTCGAGTGGTCGAAGTCGGGATCGTAGGTCTTGTTGGGATTGCCACGGCGATAGCGCCAGGCGAACAGGACCGTCAGCACCATCACCGGCACGATGATCAGCAGCATGACGCCGGTCGAGAACAGGATCAGGTCGCGCTGTTGCACGGCGATGTCGCCGCCGGGGTCCATGACCACGCGGTCGCAGCCGCACAGCAGCAGCGTCAAAGCCAGGCCTGCGATCGTCTTGGCGGCGTTCGGTTCAGCTGATCGAGCCCGCGCGCTCAAGAGGCGGTTTGAAGTGCCGTTGAATAGCTTGAGCATCGAGTCCCCGCCGGCAATCGCCGCTTGCTCGTGTACTCCTTGCACGAGCGTTCACAACTGCCCTCAATCCAAGCTACGATGCAATCGTTGCAAATCAGCGCGAGGTTTGTGCAAGTGCAAGCCTGCCCTCCTGGTGGAAGATAGCGGCTATGACCAGCATGCCCACGGCACCGGCCCGATCGACGTCCCTCGAACGCAGCTCGCGGGTCGTGAACGCGCGCGATCATCGCATCCGGCCCGGCGAGATCGCGGTCGGCGTCGTGATCGGGCGGTCGTCGGAGTTCTTCGACTTCTTCGTCTACGCGATCGCTTCGGTCCTGGTGTTCCCGTCGCTGATCTTTCCGTACGTCAGCCCGCTGACGGGCACGCTCTACTCGTTCTGCCTGTTCGCGCTGGCCTTCATCGCGCGGCCGTTCGGGGCGCTGCTGTTCCTGTGGATCGACCGCCGGTACGGGCGCGGGGTGAAGCTGACGATCGCGCTGTTCCTGCTCGGCGGCTCGACGATGGCGATCTCGTTCCTGCCGAGCTACCAACAGGTCGGCCACGTGGCTGTCGTGCTGCTGGCGCTGTTCCGGCTGGGCCAGGGCTTCGCGCAGGGCGGCACGTGGGACGGCTTGCCGGCGCTCCTTTCCCTGAATGCCCCGAACGAGCGGCGCGGCTGGTTCGCCATGGTCCCGCAGCTTGGGGCGCCGGTTGGCCTGTTCGTGGCGGCCGCCGTGTTCGCCTTCCTGCTCTCGACCCTGTCGCAGGCCGACTTCCTGGACTGGGGCTGGCGCTATCCGTTCTTCGTCGCCTTCGTGATCAACGTCGTCGCTCTGTTCGCCCGGCTGCGCCTGATCTCGACGCCCGCGTTCGAGGAGCTCTACGAGAATCGCGAGCTCCAGCCCTCGCCGGTGTTCGAGATGTTCCGCGAGGAAGGCCGCACGGTGATGCTCGGCGCCTTTGCGCCGCTGGCAAGCTTCGCGCTGTTCCATCTCGTCACCGTGTTCCCGCTCTCGTGGGTGGTGCTCACCACCGGCGAGCCGCCGATCGGCTTCCTGCAGATCGAACTCGTCGGGGCCATGGTCGGCCTGGTCTGCGTGGCTTTGTCGGGGCTCATCGCGGACCGCATCGGCCGGCGCACCCTGCTTGGCGTCTCGGCCGCGCTGATCGCCGCTTACAGCGGCTTCGCCCCGCAACTGCTCGCGCGCGGGCATGGCGGGCAATGGGCCTACATGATCACGGGTTTCGTCCTGCTCGGCCTCTCGTTCGGTCAGGCCTCGGGGGCGGTGAACGGCAGCTTCTCGCCCCGCCACCGCTACACCGGAGCGGGGACCACCGCGACGGCCTCCTGGTTCATCGGCGCCGGGTTCGCGCCGCTGGTCGCGCTGTTCGTCGCCAGCCGCTTCGGGCTGTTCTTCGTGGGCGTGTACTTGCTCTCGGGCGCGCTGTGCACGCTGGCCGCGCTCGCCATCAACCGCGAGTGGGCGGGGCGCGAACACAACGTGGCGGCTGACCGCCCGACCGCCTGACCGGCGCTGCCGGCACTCGAATCGATGGGGAATGGTGCTGCTGGGGAGGATTGAACTCCCGACCTCACCCTTACCAAGGGTGCGCTCTACCACTGAGCTACAGCAGCGTGCCACGCGGCACGCCGAAGGGGCGCCGGGCAGGGGCGCGCTATTGTCCGTGCACAGGGGCAATGTCAAGCTCGGCTTGCAGTCGGCGGCGCGGTTGGGCATTCGGGTTAAGATGGCCCAGACGCCCGAAAAACCCATGCCGGACAAACTCACGCGCGAGGAGCGCCTGGCCGCGAAGCTGCGCGAGAACCTGCATCGCCGCAAGGCGCAGGCGCGAGCGCTCGCCAGCCCTTCCGGCATGCCTGCGCAAGACCGATCCGAAAACGACTCGGGCGCTCTTCCCAATCCGCCGCCGGAAAGCTAGGGCGCACATCCAGTTCGAACGCGTGCCACCGGCGCTGCCGGAAGGCCCCAACCAGCGGAGCTTGCCCCTTTGCCTCGCCTGATCCTCGTCCGCCACGGACAAAGCCAGTGGAACCTCGAGAACCGCTTTACCGGCTGGTGGGACGTCGACCTGACCGACAAGGGCGAGGCCGAGGCGCGCGCGGCCGGCGCGCTGCTGCGCGAGAAGGGCATCCTGCCGACGGTCGCCTTCACCTCGTTCCAGACCCGCGCGATCAAGACGCTGCACCTGGCGCTGGAAGCGGCGGGCCTGTTGTGGATCCCCGAGACCAAGGACTGGCGCTTGAACGAGCGGCATTATGGTGGCCTCACCGGGCTCGACAAGGCCGAGACCGCGGCCAAGCACGGCGACGAGCAAGTCAAGATCTGGCGCCGCAGCTTCGACATTCCGCCCCCGGTGCTGGAAGCGGGCAGCGAGTTCGATCTGGGCGCCGACGCGCGTTACGCCGGCATTCCGATCCCGAACACCGAGAGCCTCAAGGATACGATCGCCCGCGTCCTGCCGTACTACGAGGGTTCGATCGTGCCGCACTTGCGCGCCGGGGCTGACGTGCTGGTGGCCGCGCACGGCAATTCGCTGCGCGCCCTGGTCAAGCACCTCTCGAACATCTCGGACGCCGAGATCACCGGCCTCGAGATCCCGACCGGTCAGCCGATCGTCTACGATCTGAGCGACGATCTCGCCGTGCTCGACCGCTACTATCTCTCCGAGCGGTAAGCCATGGCCGGCGCGCTCGTAGCCATCGTCATGGGCAGCCAGTCGGACTGGCCGACGATGCAGCGCGCCGCCGACATGCTCGACAAGCTGGGCGTCGCCTACGAGGCGCGGATCGTCTCGGCCCACCGCACGCCCGACCGGCTCGTCAGCTTCGCCAAGGGCGCGGCGGGCGAGGGGTTCAAGGTGATCGTGGCCGGGGCCGGCGGCGCCGCGCACTTGCCGGGCATGGTCGCCAGCATGACGCATCTGCCGGTGCTGGGCGTGCCGGTGCAGTCCAAGGCGCTGTCGGGCCAGGACAGCCTGCTCTCGATCGTGCAGATGCCCGCCGGCATCCCGGTCGGCACGCTGGCGATCGGCGAGGCGGGAGCGGCCAACGCCGGCCTGCTGGCCGCCGCGATCCTGGCGACGAGCGACGACGCCTTGGCCGAGCGGCTGCAAGCCTTCCGCGAGGAACAGACGGCCAGCGTCGCGGAAACACCGGTCTGAGCGATGACGGGCTCTCCCTCCCTTCTCCTTCCCCCTCGATGGGGGAAGGATAGCTCAGCTTGCGGCCGTCAGGTCGCTAGCGGAGCTTGGATGGGGGTGCGGCTAGGAGGCATAGCCTCCAAGCCTTCGTATCCTTCCCCCACCGAGGGGGAAGGAAGCGTGCGGTTCGCATGATCCCGCCCGGCGAGACGATCGGCATCCTTGGCGGCGGCCAGCTCGGCCGCATGCTGGCGATGGCCGCCGCACAGCTGGGCTATCGCTGCCACATCTTCGCGCCCGAGGCCGATTCGATCGCCGCCGAAGTCAGCGCCGCCTTCACTTGCGCCGCGTGGGACGATGCCGAGGCCATGGCCCGCTTCGCCGCCGACTGCGCGGTGGTGACCTACGAGTTCGAGAACGTGCCCGTCACTCCGTTGCTGGCGCTGGGCCAAGTGCCGCTGCGGCCGGGCACCAAAGCGCTGGAGACCGCACAGGATCGGCTCAACGAGAAGAGGTTCGTCGCCGATCTCGGCGGCACCCCCGCTCCCTTCGCGCCGGTCGACAGCCTTGCCGAGCTCGATGCCGCGATCGCCCGCATCGGCACCCCCGGCATCCTCAAGACCCGCCGCGACGGCTACGACGGCAAGGGCCAGTGGCGCATCGGGTCGGCCGCCGATGTCGAGGCGCTCGACCTCCCGTCCAAGCCGCTGATCTACGAGGGCTTCGTGACGTTCGAGGCCGAGTTCTCGGTGATCCTGTGCCGCGGCGAGGATGGCGACGTCCGCTTTTTCGATTCGCCGCGCAACGTCCACGAGAACGGCATCCTCGCGCGCTCGAGCGTGCCGGCCGGCGAGCCGATCGCGGCACAGGTCGCATCGGCGCGGGCGCTGTCGGCCAAGGTCGCCGCGGCGCTCGGGTACGTGGGCGTGCTGACGCTCGAGTTCTTCGCCACGGCGCAAGGCCCGGTGTTCAACGAGATGGCGCCGCGCGTCCACAACTCGGGGCACTGGACGATCGAGGGCGCGGTCACCAGCCAGTTCGAGAACCACATCCGCGCGATCTGCGGCTTGCCGCTCGGCGATACGGGTCTCGCCGCCAAGGGCGTGGAGATGCGCAACGTGATCGGCGAGGCGGCGGAGGATTGGCCCGCGATCCTGGCCGATCCGTGCAGCCACCTGCACCTCTACGGCAAGGCGGCGGCGCGGCCCGGGCGCAAGATGGGCCACGTCACGCGTCTGACGTTGGGCTAGGACGGGAGCGGACACCGGCATGACGCAGCAGATCGTCCTCGTCTATGCGCGCGCGGCCAATGGCGTGATCGGTCGTGACGGCAAGCTGCCCTGGCGCCTGCCGGCGGACATGCGGCACTTCAAGGCGCTGACCCTGGGCAAGCCGATGATCATGGGTCGCAAGACGTTCGAGAGCTTTCCGGCGCCGCTGCCGGGACGGCGCCACATCGTTCTGACGCGCGACACCGCCTGGTCCGCTCCCGGCGCCGAAGTCGCACACGACGTGGACGCCGCGCTGGCGCTTGCCGGTCGCAGCGAGGATAGCGGCGAGGTCGCGGTGATCGGGGGCGCCGAGGTCTACGCGCTGTTCGCCAACCGTGCCGATCGGATCGAGCTGACCGAGATCCATGCCGACTTCGAGGGCGACACCGCGATGCCCCCGCCCGGCCCGGAATGGCGCGAGACCCAGCGCGAGGAGCACCCAGCCCTCGAAGGCAGACCGGCCTACGCTTTCGTGACGCTCGCGCGCCACTTATAGGCGGCTTGGCCATGATTCGTCTCGACCACCGCCAGCCCATGCCCGACGCCCTGCGCGGTGCGATCCTGGCGCTCGGCAACTTCGACGGCTTCCACCAGGGCCATCAGGCGGTCGTCGGCGAGGCAGTCGCCTGGGCGCGGGCGGAGGGGCGGCCGGCGATCGTCGCGACGTTCGATCCGCACCCGGTGCGCTTCTTCCGGCCCGATACCCCGCCGTTTAGCCTGACCACGCTCGACCAGCGCCAGGCGCTGTTCGCCGACGCCGGGGCGGACGCGATGCTGGTGTTCCATTTCGACGCCACGATCGCGGGCATGCCGGCCGATCGCTGGGTGAGCGAGATCATTCACGATCGTCTCGGCGTCGTGGGCGTCATCACCGGACAGGACTTCGTCTTCGGCAAGCACCGCAGCGGCAATGCAACGTCGCTGCGCGAACAGGGCCGGCCGCTGGGAATATCCACGCGCACGGTGCCGGCGGTACTCGACGAGGAGGGACCGATCTCGTCCAGCCGCATCCGCTGGGCGCTGAAAGATGGCGACTGCGAGACCGCGACTCGCCTCCTCACGCGCCCCTTCGCCATTCGTGGGCCGGTGCAGCATGGCGACAAGCTGGGTCGCACGATCGGCTATCCCACCGCGAACCTGGCGCTCGGCACGTACTTGCGCCCGCGCTACGGCATCTACGCGGTGACCGGGCGCCTGCCGGACGGGCGCGTTCTCGCCGGCGCAGCGAACCTCGGCGTGCGGCCGACCTTCGATCCGCCAAAGGAACTGCTCGAACCCTACTTCTTCGACTTTTCCGGCGACCTCTACGGCCAGGAGATCGAGGTGGCGTTCCACCGCTTCCTGCGGCCCGAGGCCAAGTTCGACAGCCTCGAGGCGCTGACCGCGCAGATGGACAAGGACTGCGACGAGGCGCGGCGGTTGCTGGCTGGGGTGGTCGCCTGATCTGCTCACCCCAACCTCTCCCGCATGCGGGAGAGGCTTAAAAAGGCATCATCCCCGCCCGCCTGCGGGAGGGGCAGCGAGACTTGGGAACTTGGCTCCCTAGTCGCAGCGGGGTGGGCACTGCCATGCCGCAACCATAAATTGCGCGGGCGCCGTCGCATCGCTAAGGCGCGTCGGTCATGACCGAGCAGCGCGATTACCGATCCACCGTCTTCCTGCCGAAGACCGACTTCCCGATGAAGGCCGGCCTGCCGCAGAAGGAGCCGGCGATCCTCGCGCGCTGGCAAAGCGAGGACCTCTACGCCAAGACCCGCGAGGCGCGCAGCGGTCGCGAGAAGTTCATCCTCCACGATGGCCCGCCCTACGCCAATGGCGACATGCACATCGGCCATGCGCTCAACCACATCCTCAAGGACATGGTGGTCCGCACCCAGACTCTGCTGGGCAAGGACGCGCCCTACGTGCCCGGCTGGGACTGCCACGGGTTGCCGATCGAGTGGAAGGTCGAGGAGCAGTACCGCAAGAAGAAGCTCGACAAGGACCAGGTCGACCCGGTCGAGTTCCGCGCCGAATGCCGCGCCTATGCCGCCGAGTGGGTCAACGTCCAGCGCGAGCAGTTGAAACGCCTCGGCGTCAACGGCGACTGGGACAAGCCCTACCTGACGATGGACCCGCAGGCGGAAGGCACCATCGTCTCCGAACTGCTGAAGTTCGCGGAGAGCGGCCAGCTCTATCGCGGCGCCAAGCCGGTGATGTGGTCCCCGGTCGAGAAGACCGCGCTCGCCGAGGCCGAGGTCGAGTACGAGGACATCGTGTCGACCCAGATCGACGTGGCGTTCGAGATCATCGAGAGCCCGCTGCCGGAACTGGTCGGCGCGCATGCGGTGATCTGGACGACGACGCCGTGGACGATCCCGGTGAACCAGGCGCTCGCGTATGGGCCTGAGGTTGAGTACGTTCTTATTCGCTCGAACGAGCGTAACATCTTGATTGCTCATCCTCTTCAGGAAGACTTCTGGTTCCGCCACGTCTCTAGCGGGCAAGCGCCACTGTCACAGGCTGAGCCAGGCGATGGTGTAATCATGAAGGTTAGCGGCTCCGACCTCGCCGGCACGCTCGTCCGTCACCCGATGCACCACCTCGGCGGGTTCTTCGCCGAGCCGCGCCCCATGCTGGCTGGCGACTTCGTCACCACCGACAGCGGCACCGGGCTCGTCCACATGGCGCCCGACCATGGCGAGGACGACTTCGAGCTGTGCAAGGCGCACGGCATCGGTCCCAAGTTCGTGGTCGAGGCCGATGGCAAGTACCGCGGCGACTGGCCCTGGCTCGGCGGCCAGGGCTCGGTCATCAACCCCAAGTTCAACGCGCCCGACGGGCCGATCTGCTCGGACTTGCGCGAAGCGGGCGGGCTGCTGGCGGCTTCGGCGGACTACAAGCACTCCTACCCGCACTCGTGGCGCTCGAAGGCCAAGGTGATCTACCGCTGCACGCCGCAGTGGTTCGTGCCGATGGATCGCGCCGAAGAAGGCGCGACCCTGCGCCAAACCGCGCTGCAAGCCATCGCCGACACCCGCTTCGTCCCCGAGAAGGGCCGCAATCGTATCGGCGCGATGGTCGAGGGGCGGCCCGACTGGGTGCTCAGCCGCCAGCGCGCGTGGGGCGTGCCGATCACGCTGTTCGTCGACCGCAAATCCGGCCAGTACCTCGTCGACCCGGAAGTCAACGCCCGCATCGTCGCCGCGGTGAAGCAGGATGGTGTCGACGCCTGGTCCGACGCCCGCGCGCAGGAATACCTTGGCAACGCCTACAAGGCAGAGGACTACGAGCGCGTCACCGACATCCTCGACGTGTGGTTCGATTCCGGCTCCACCCATGCTTTCGTGCTCGAAAGCGGGCGCTGGCCCGAGCTGCAATGGCCGGCCGACCTCTACCTCGAAGGCTCGGACCAGCATCGCGGCTGGTTCCAGTCCTCGCTGCTGGAGAGCTGCGCCACGCGCGGTCGCGCGCCGTACAACGCGGTCCTGACCCACGGCTTCACCATGGACGCCAAGGGCCTCAAGATGTCGAAGTCGCTGGGCAACACGGTCAGCCCGCTCAAGGTCATGGAGACCAACGGCGCCGACATCATCCGCTTGTGGGCGCTCTCGGTCGACTACACCGAGGATCACCGCATCGGCGACGAGATCCTGAAAGGCGTGGCCGACCAGTACCGCAAGCTGCGCAACACCTTCCGCTACATGCTGGGCGCGCTGGCCGACTACGACGAAAAGGCCGAACCTCTCAGTGTAAACGAGATGCCCGAGCTTGAGCAGTATGTGCTCACGCTGCTCGGCAATCTCGACGCAACGCTGCGCCGCGCGGTCGCCGACTTCGACTACAACACATACGTTCGTTCGCTGATCGACTTCTGCAACGAGGACTTGTCGGCGTTCTTCTTCGACATCCGCAAGGACAGCCTTTACTGCGACGCGCCTTCGGACCCGAAGCGCCGCGCCTATCGCACGGTGCTCGACACGCTGTTCCACGCGCTGATCCGCTACGCCGCGCCCGTGCTGGTCTTCACCGCCGAGGAAGTGTGGCAGAGCCGCTACCCTGGCAGTGACAGCGTGCACTTGCTCGAGTGGCCGCAAGTTCCGGGCGCCAAAGCGGACCTGGAGCGTTGGGCGGCGCTGCGCGCCTTGCGCGAGCAGGTGACCGAAGCCATCGAGCCGCTGCGGCGCGAGAAGATCATCGGCTCCAGCCTAGCGGCGAAAGTCAGCGTGCCCGAGCCGGGCGATCCTGCGTTCCTGGCCGAGTTGTTCATCACCGGGAAAGTCACGCCGGGCCAGGGCGAGGCTGTGACGGTCGCCGCCACCGAGGATCACAAGTGCGGCCGTTGCTGGCGCCATCTTCCCGCAGTGACGGAGGATGGC
>Ga0207641_10005062_pt1 | contig 11296 bp, 7 predicted proteins | sample KBSSwiS62_FD_184306 | JGI IMG/M metagenome (GOLD analysis project Ga0207641, IMG submission 184306) | Switchgrass rhizosphere microbial communities from Kellogg Biological Station, Michigan, USA - KBS Switchgrass S6-2 (SPAdes) (version 2) | ecosystem: Host-associated > Plants > Roots >... | reverse complement strand
CGGGCCCGCCCAAGGGCGGCCACCTGCGCGTCGTGCAGGGCGCGGGCCGCGCACCGGATTACGATGCCGCTAAAGATCCGCACATCGTGCCGCCCCACCCGATTAAGGTCGATGCGCATGGCCGGCGCTGGGACCGCGGCGGCACCACCGCGTACTCGGGCGGCATGCACAAAACCGCGACCGTCGACTACGCGATCCTGCTCGATGGCGAGCGCACACTGGTGTTGGACGACGGCGAAGTGAAATGGAATCCCGGCGACGTCGTGATCGACGTCGGCGCGTGGCACCAGTGGAAAAGCTACGGGCCCGAAGGCGGCCGCGTGGTCTATGACATGATCGCCGCGGAGTTCGTCGACGGCCCGGTCGGGCTCGCGCAGGGCAACGACAAGATCATGCGCGGCGACAACGTGAAGCTGCCGCCCGGTGTAAAGCCCGCGCGGCGCATCGTGTGCATGGATCGCGAAGCGGGCAAGTCGTGCCTCGTGAGCGACAGCCCGTCCCCTGACGTGCGCATCGATCCCGCGCGCCCCGGCTACGCTTCGCAGCGCATGTGGGTAACCGACGGCACACCCGCGAAAATCGTGCTCGAAACGCTGCACCTGCCGCATTCGATAGAGCCGCCGCCGAATGGCTCGGTGCTCAACGTCGTCACATTTCCGCCGGACGCCGCATGGAAAGGCAAAGTCAACGCGAGTGACGTCGAGGCTTTTTTCAAAAGCATGGGCGCGCCGAAAGCTTCGACGCTTTCGCCGCAGGCGCCGCATCCTTACATGCAGAAAACGCGCACGCTGGAATTCGGCATCGTGCTCGAAGGCGAGCTCGTGCTCGTGCTCGATACGCAGGAAGTCGTGGTCAGGAAAGGCGACTTCGTCGTGCAGCGCGGCACCAACCACGCGTGGAGTAATAAGACAGACAAGCCGGCGGTGATCGCGATCGCGACGCATGACGGAAAATTCTGATGCGATGGCGTTGCAGATACACGCGGTGTTGGGGTGTAACTTCATGTGCTTTTGTATTCGCGGCGATGTTGGGCTTGGCTGACGAATGCGGTGCGCAAACTTATCCGGTAAAAGTGGTGAGGATCGTCGTTCCCGTAGCCGCCGGCGGGCCGACCGACATTCTCGCACGCGCGCTCGCGCAGAAGCTTACTGAAGCGTGGAATCAGCAGGTCGTAGTAGACACGCGGCCTGGCGGCGGCAGCAATATTGGTTTCGAACTCGTTGCGAAGTCGGCTCCCGACGGTTATACGCTGCTGATGGCGCAGCCGGCACTCACGGTCAATGTCAGCCTTTACAAGAACCTCGCCTACGATCCGGTCCGCGATTTCTCGCCCATCAGTCTTGCGACAACTCACCCGCTGCTGCTGCTCGCGCATCCATCTGTGCCTGTGCGCAGCGTCAAGGAACTGGTGGCACTCGCGAAAGCGAAACCGGGCCAACTCAACATCGGCTCAGCGGGCAACGGCACGAGCCCCCATCTCGCCGCGGCGTGGTTCAACACGGTTGCGGGTGTGCGGATTACTCACGTTCCGTATAAGGGCGCTTCGCTGGCGGTCATCGATCTGCTCGGTGGACATACCGATTTGTCGTTCGCCAGCCCGACCGCGGTGATCACGTACGTGAAAGATCATCGATTGAGAGCGCTCGCCATGACGACCCAGACCCGCTATCACCTGCTGCCGGAGCTGCCGACATTCGTGGAATCCGGTTATCCGGAATTCGTTGTGATGGGTTGGTACGGACTGCTGGCGCCGGCCGGAACGCCGCGAGACATCGTGGCGCGTGTGAATGCGGATACGGTCAAAGCACTCGCAACCAACGACATGAAGGAGCGCCTCACCGCGCTCGGTGAAGATCCGGTCGGTAGCACGCCGGAGCAGTTCAGCACGTGGATCAAAGACGAGGTCGTAAGGTGGGCGAAAGTAGTCAAGGCCGCGGGCGCGAAGGTGGATTAATACAACCGCGCAGCGCCAATCTCACCTTCGAACCTTACAACGCTTCGCGCTATCCTCACCTTCCCTTGCAACGCGGGGAATGCCGGGATGGGGGCAACAAGGGGAAGGATGAGGATGGGTAGGAGACAATTGGAACGCATGATTAAAGTCGCCGCCGTCAGTACGAGATTGAGGACTTAGCCGACACCTACTCGATGAAACCGCCATGAAATATCACGTGGAAATGGGCTCCGGCGTGACTCTCGCTTATACGCTCGACGACTATACCGATCCGTGGCGCGAAGCCGAGACGATAATCCTGGTCCACGGCATCGCGGAGTCCGGTGAGGCATGGCGCGGCTGGGTGCCGCATCTCGCCCGCAATTACAAAGTCATCCGCCTCGATCTGCGCGGTTTCGGCGACTCCACGCCCATGCCGCTCGACTACGAATGGTCCCTCGATGGGCTTGCCGACGATCTTGACGCGTTCGTCACGCGACTCGGCCTTGCGCGCGTGCATCTTGTCGGCGCCAAACTCGGCGGTCTCGTCTCGATGAAGTTCGCCGCGACGCGTCCGCAGAAAATACACACGCTCATCGTATCGGGCGCGACCGTAAAGCTGGATTTCCTCGCGCCGTCGATACCCGGGAAAGTGCGCCGCATGAAAGAGCAGAGCATACGTGCATGGGCGGAGTCGACGATGCGCGACCGGCTCGGCACCGGCATGTCGCGCGAAGCCGTGACGTGGTGGATCGACTTGATGGGCCAGGCGCCGAAAGATTCGGTGCTCGGCGTCTATCGCATGCTGCCAGCCGTGGACATTACAGCCGAACTGTCGCGAATCGCCGCGCCGACACTCGTGATGACGTCGACCAATAGCGGCTACTACGGGACAAGCACGACGTTTGCCAATTGGCAGCAGAACATTCCGGATTCGGAACTTGCGTTGATACCCGGCGATTCGTACCATATCTCCGCGTCGTATCCGGATGCATGCGCAAGCAAGACTGCTGAATTTCTCGCGCGGCGGGCCGCGGCCCAGCAGCGAGCCTGAGAGGATCATCATGAGCAATACATCGCGCATCGCAACTGCGATCCTCGCGTGCACGTTGTCTGCCGGCGCCCTGGCAGCGGAGTCCGGTCCGCAGCAGTTCACGTACCCGGCCGCGCGGCGCGCCGACGTCGTCGACGAATATTTCGGCGTGAAAGTCGCCGACCCGTACCGGTGGATGGAGGAAGCCGACTCGAAGGAAATCGCCGAATGGGTCGCGGCGCAGAACCGGCTGACCCTCGCCTACCTCGAGCGGTCGCCGTTGCGCGAGCATTTCCGGCGGCGCATCACCGAGCTCTGGAATTATCCGAAGCTCACGACGCCCATCGTCGAGAACGGGCGCCTCTTCTACCGGCGCAATAGCGGACTGCAGTTGCAGTCGCCGATTTACATGAAGAGCAGCGCAAAAGCGGCGCCGAAGCTCGTGATCGATGCGAACGCCCTGTCGCCGGACGGCTCGGTCTCGCTCGCCAACTTCCGCGCGTCGCCCGATGCGCGATTCATCGCATACACATTGTCGGAAGGCGGCGCCGACTGGCAGACGGTGCACGTGCGCGAGATCGCGACGGGGCGCGACCTGCCCGAGGCTTTGAAATGGATGCGCTTCTCGTTTCTGTCGTGGACCAACGACAGTCGCGGATTTTTCTATTCGCGCTATCCCGAGCCGCCCGCCGGCCGCGTGCTCGAAGCGCAACTGTCGGGGCATGCTCTTTACTATCACCGCCTCGGAACGCCGCAATCGGCGGACCGGTTGATCTACGAGCGCAAGGACGCGCCGACCGATTTCGTCCTCGGGTGGGTCACCGAAAGCGGCCGCTACCTGGTCGTGGAAACGAGCAAGGCCGCCGGCCCGAAGAGCCGCCTCTATTACGCCGATCTCGAAGATCCGCGGCGGCCGCGCATCGGCGCGCCGGTCAAACCGATCGTCGAGGACGACGACCTCGTGCACGCGGTGCTCGGCAATGCGGGACCGCTGCTCTACATCCACACGGACCGCGACGCGCCCAGGCAAAAAGTGGTCGCAATCGACCTGCGCGATCCGCGCGTCGCCAATTGGAAAACGCTCGTCGCGGAGGGCAAGGACGCCATCCGCAAAGGCGACTTTATCGGCGGCCGCATCGTCCTCGAATACCTGACCGACGCGCGCAGCCGTCTTGCCCTGTTCGATCGCGCCGGCCGCCCGCAGGGGGAAATCGCGCTGCCCGAAGCCGGCACGGTCACCGAAATCCGCGGCCGCGAGGACAGCCCGGCGATTTTGTACTCGTTCACGTCCGCGCTTTATCCGGCGACGGTGTTCATCTACGACCCCCGCACGCGCAAGAGCACGCCATTCGATCCGCCGCCGCGGGTGGCCGACGCCAACCGCTACGAAAGCAGGCAGTATTTTGCGACGTCAAAAGACGGCACGCGCGTGCCGTTTACCGCAACCGCGCGCAAGGACCTGCCGCGCGATGGCAACAACCCGACGCTGCTGCTTGGCTACGGTGGCTTTTCGCTGAGCCAGATGCCGTTCTACCGCCCACATGTCATCGCCTGGCTCGAACTCGGTGGCGTCTGGGTCAGCTCAAACATTCGCGGTGGCGGCGAATATGGCGACGACTGGTATCGCGCCGCGCGCGCCGAGAAACGCCAGAACGGGTTTGACGACTTCATCGCGGTGGCCGAGCACCTCGTGCGCGAGAAATTTACCGCACCCTCGCGGCTCGCGATCCTCGGCGGCTCCAACGGCGGCCTGCTGGTCGCGACCGTGTCGCAGCAACGTCCCGATCTGTACGCCGTCGCGATGCCCGCGGTTGCGGTCACCGACATGCTGCGCTTCGACAAATTCACCGGCGGGCGCGCGTGGACGCTCGAATACGGCTCGCCGGCGGATCCGGCGCAATTCATGCAGTTGATCAAATACTCGCCTCTGCATAACGTTAAGGCCGGCACCTGCTATCCGGCGACCTTTGTGACGACCGCCGATCACGACGACCGCGTGGTACCCAGCCATTCATACAAATACGGCGCCGCGATGCAGGCGGGGCAAGGTTGCAGCCGACCCGTGCTGGTGCGCGTCGAGCCCAAAGCGTCTCACGGCTATCGCCCCACCGACCGGCTGATCGCGGAAATTGCAGACCAGTGGGCGTTTGCGGCGGAACACACCGGAATGCGAGCCGCAAAACCATGACGATTAAGACAGTCGCCATCATCGGCGCAGGCCCCGGCGGCTTCCGGCTCGTCGCAAATCTCGGGTTGATGGGTTACCGCCTGCGACTCAACGATATCGACGAAGCGAAGCTCACGGCTATCCGCGTGCGCGGCGGGATCGACGTCGAAGGCGAACCCGGCGGATTCGCGCCACTAGAACTCGCGACGACCGATTTACGCGCGACAGTCGATGGCGCCGACCTGATCATCGTCGTATCCGGTGGCAACACGCAACCCACCGTCGCACGCGATTTGGCGCCGCTGCTGGTCGACGGGCAGACGATCCTGCTTATGCAGGGCAACACCGGCGGCTCTCTCGTCGTACGGCGCGAGCTCGACCGCGCGGGCTGCAAAGCGAAAATCGAACTCGCAGAGACCGATACATATCCTTATGCGATGCGTTTCGTCGCCCCAACGAAAATGCGGCAGACGACGCAGAAACGCTGGATGCAGATCGCGGCGTTTCCCGGCACTCACAGCGCGGCAGTACACGCCTGCCTCGTTCCGCTGTTCCCCCAAGCGGTCGCCGCGCCCGACATTCTGCACACGGCCTTGATGAACGTGAACGCAATACTCCACGTCGCGAACTGCCTCGCGAACGCTGGACGCATAGAGCGCGGCGGCGGCTACATGTTTTACGGCGAAGGCGTCACGCCCGCAGTCGCGCGCATGTATGAAGCCATCGACGCTGAGCGCATGGCGATCGCAGCCGCCTTGAATGTTAAGGTTCCCAGTCTCGTCGAATGGATCGAACGCGCCTACAACGTGCGCGAAGCGGACCTCGTCAAGACTTTCCAGCGCCTGACTGCCGAACCGGACGGGCCTTATCTAGCGAACAAAGCCGCAGGCACGCTGAACCACAAGTACGTGACCGAGGACGTACCGACGGGATTGATTCCGATCAGCGAGCTTGGTAGGGCGACAGGCGTACCGACGCCGGCGATCGATACGCTAATCGACATGGCGCGGCTGATGACAGGGAAGACTTTTGCGGATGAAGCGAGGACGTTGGAGCGAATGGGGCTGACGGATATGAAAGCGGTGTCAATTCGAAGTGTGGTAAACAATGGGTATCGGTGAATCAACTACACCTACAGTCGTAGAAACGTGACAAAAGATCGCAAATCGAGAGGATCTTTACGGAGACTCTCAGTCTCACTTACTGTGACGTCGTCATATAGCGCTTGACGGGGTTGCGAGCATAGCGGAAGCTTTCGCGCTTGTTACTCAGTGGCGGCTAATGGAAGAAATCACTCTTTACGACCGGTATGGCTGGCAATCGGATCTCCACACATTCTCGGGATCTGAGCCGAAAGTCGTTCGATTGCATCTCCAGAATTTCATTTCAGACGCTTCGCCGGAGCAGTTAAGGGCTTGGGATCAGTCCATTCCGTGGCTTCAGCGGGAATGCCGCGCACTTACGGCACGTGACTCAGCGGCAAACGAGTACACGGCAATTCTTGAATATGAACTACCTAGAGATTCTCGGCGCCCGGACGTTATTGTTCTTGAGCGTGGCTGTGTCGCAGTGCTGGAGATCAAGGGATACCTCAATGCATCACAAGCTGCAGTGGATCAGGCATTGGGGTATGCGCGTGATCTTGCGGCGTATCACGCTGCCTGTGCTGGCAAAACAGTAACGCCAGTGCTCCTAATACGGGGTACTAATGTCGAGCCATATACTCGAGACGGCGTCTACATCGCTTCTCCGGATGGGCTAAATCAACTCCTCGATAAAATCTCCTCCACGAACGAATCTCGCGTAACCATAAGAGATTTTCTCGCCCCGAACGCTTACGCACCACTTCCGTCAATCGTACAGGCTGCACGCGAGTTGTTCCACAAGCGGCCACTGCCGATGATAAAACGCGCGCGAGCAGCCACTGATCCCGCTCTAAAGCACATCACAGCCATCGCGCATGAAGCTGCCCAAACCAAGACCCGCCATTTGGTATTGCTTAGCGGAGTTCCTGGCTCAGGCAAGACGCTCGTAGGGCTGCAGCTCGTTCACGCGGGCTGGGTTGACGATCTTTCAATAGACCGTGGAACCGGCAAACCTTCTGTCGCGGCCGTCTATCTCTCGGGCAATGGACCTCTAGTGGAGGTGCTGCAGCATGCGCTGCATGAGGCAGGCGGCGGAGGAAAAGTGTTTGTACAGGGAATAAAGAACTACGTTAAACATTTTAGTCGACGACAATCCTCTATTCCGCCGGAGCACCTAATTGTATTCGATGAAGCGCAACGCGCCCACGACGCGGACCGCGTTGCAACCGTTCACGATGAACCAGTGGAAAAGTCAGAACCGCAACTACTCCTTCAGTTCTGTGAGCGAATTCCAGAATGGTGTGTTTTGGTCGCTCTTATTGGCGATGGCCAAGCAATTCATATTGGCGAAGAAGGAGGCACGCCTCTTTGGGCGGATGCAGTTCGAAAGATTCCGAACTGCGCAAACTGGGTTGTTCACGCCTCACCTGAACTCTCCAAGGTGTTTGCAACCTCGGGGGGCGACGTTCGATCCGAACCGGCTTTAAGCCTTGATACTGAGATTCGCTTTCACCTTACCCCGAGGGTTCACGAGTTTGTAGGCGGCCTGTTAGATTGCGCACCTGTTAAGCATCTGTCGCAACTTGCTGATGAGCTGCATGCGAGCGCTCATCGATTTCTTGTCACGCGTGACCTTGAGACAGCAAAGAGTTACTTACGTGAACGCTACACCGATGCCAAAGAAGCAAGGTTTGGGATTCTGGCGTCCTCCAAGGACAAATGGCTACTAGACTTTGGCATTGACAACACGTTTCAAACCACCAAGCGATTGCGCGTAGGTCCCTGGTACAACGCGGCAACTTCAGATTCAGGTTCGTGCTGTCAACTTGATACCGTAGCAACTGAATTCTCCTCACAGGGGTTAGAGCTTGACTGTGCGCTAGTTGCTTGGGGCTCTGATTTGCTCTGGGTCGATGGCGCTTGGTCAATTGCTTACTCACGCGGCACAAGAGGAGTACTAAAGGATCCATTAGCCTTGAGAAAGAATGTTTATAGAGTGTTGCTCACTCGAGGGCGAGATGGCTCGGTGATCTTCGTGCCACCGGATGTTCGATTTGACAGCACCCACAACTACTTACTTAATGTTGGCATGCGAGTACTCGATAAATAGATAACTTTATTGCGCCGTGCAACAAATTATGCCGAGCGTCAACGTGCAGCAGCATTCGTGGATAAGGCGAGAATCTTCGATGAATAACCGGCAACTGATTCGTGCGTTTCATGGAACCATCGTCCAGGGCAGATCTGGACAGGTGTTCCGAAAGTTTGATAAATCGAAGCTTGGAACCGCATCAGAAACGTCCGATTCAAAAATTGGTTTTTGGTTTACAACGAGCAAAGAGCGTGCAATCGAGGCGGCTTCGGACGCAAAGGAGCAAGCTGACTCTGATGGGGTGAGCGCAGAAGTATTTGAGGTGTCGCTCCACCTCACAAACCCGGTGATTGTCCCAACAATTAAAGACCTTACCCCCGCTGAAGTGGCGGTCCTCGCACAGCAGGCGAAACGAAACGGACGCGATGGAGTTGTCTTTGCAGCTGGCGAGCACGGCGGAACCGATTATCTTGTATTTGATACAGATAATATCTCTAGTTGCGAAACCAAAAAATCCAGCGGCGCCTAAATTGCCCGGCCACACCTTCGCGAACTCTCGAACTCACGGGTGCGGCCTCTGAAAACATCGTCCAGCATCTCCTTCGTCAGCCCTGTCAACGCGTGGAGTTCTTATGTCATCCCAAGCAATCCCCGGCAGCTGCCTCTGCGGCTCCGTCAAGTTTGAAGTCACCCCGCCATTCGCGGCATTCCGCTATTGCCACTGCAGCCGTTGCCAGAAAGCGAGCGGGGCCGCGCACGCGGCGAATGCATTTCTGCCGGAGAAACAATTCAAGTGGCTGGCCGGGGAATCGTTGGTAAAGCGATTCAATCTGCCGGGGGCCAAGCGCTTTGCGGTCGCGTTCTGCACGGAATGCGGCACGCGCGTGCCGCACAAGACCGGCGAGAACATGCTGATCCCTGCGGGCCTGCTTGACGGCGATCCCGGCGCGCGGCCCGAAAATATCATTTTCTGGAAATCGAAAGCCGCGTGGTACGTGCCGCCGCAAGACATGCAGAAGTTCGACGGGGCAAGCTGATTCGCGTTAGTTTGTTGCACACGGGAATCGGGTCTATCCTAGCTGTCGCAGGCCAACAATAATCTGAGGAGAAGGCAATGCGTCACCTATTGATCGCCGCTGCATCTGTTGTAATCGCAATCGCGCCATTCGCTGCGCATAGCCAATCCTCATATCCGACCAAAAGCATCCGCTTTATCGTGCCCGTCACGACCGGCGGACCGAGCGACCTCGTCGCGCGGCTGCTCGGCGAGAAACTTTCCACGTCGCTCGGCAAGCCGGTGATCGTAGACAACCGGCCGGGCGCGTCGAACACGGTAGGCGCCGCGATGGTGGCGAAAGCGGATCCCGACGGCTACACGCTGCTGCAGGCGGCGGCAAATATGGCGACCATTCACATCCTGATGACGGACCTGCCGTTCGACGCCGTCAAGGACTTCGCGCCGATCTCGTTGACGCACCTGACGCCGTACGTGATCGCGGTGAGTTCGCAGTCGCCGGTGAAATCGCTGCCGGAGCTGCTCAAGTACGTGAAGGACAATCCCGGCAAGATCACCTACGGCACGACCGGCGAAGGCAGCCCGCAGCAACTTGCCACCCTGCTCTTTGCGCAGACCGCCGGCGGGCTCGGGAAAATGACGGAAGTCCCATATAAAGGCAGCTCGGCTGCGCATCCGGACCTGATCGCCAACCGCATCACGTTCATGATCGATCCGCTCGCGGCGGCAGGACCGCACATCAAGGCGGGATTCCTGCGCGGACTGGCCGTCACGACCGCGCAGCGCAATCCGTCGTTTCCGGATATTCCGACGGCAACCGAGGCCGGCGTGGCGGGTTACGATTTCTCGAGCTGGGGCGGCGTCTTCGCGCCCGCGCGCACGCCGCGCCCCGTCATCAACAAGCTCAACACCGAGATCGTCGCGGCACTTGGCAACCCGGAGTTGAGCAAACGCTTCGGCGATATGGGCCTGGTCGCAAAGAGCAGCACGCCGGAGGAGTTCGGAAAATTCCTGCAGTCCGAGATTACGCGCTGGGGAGCGATTCTGGCGAAGAAGCCGTGAAAACGGTTACGCACTTTCACTGATCGGCTTTACCAATCCCCGATTCCTTGATCACAACGCCCCACTTCGCTATCTCGGACTTAAGATAGTCCGCGAACTGCGCAGGTGTCGAACTGGCGGGTTCGAATCCGAGCGCCACAAATTGCGCGCGGACTTCTTCGCGGTCGAGTGCGGCGGCGATTTCACGGTTAAGCAGATTGACGATCTCAGGCGGCGTGCCGCGCGGAGCCACCAACCCATACCAGCTGTCAGCGGCATAGCCCGGCACGCCCGCTTCAGCGACCGTCGGCACCTGCGGCACCAGCGAAGAACGCCGGTCGCCGGCAATCGCCAGGTCCCGCAACTTGCCGGATCGAACGTGCGGCAGGCACGAGCCCAGCGTAGCAATCATTAACTGAACCTCGCCGCCCAGCAGCGCCGCCAGCGCGGGGCCCGCACCTTTGTACGGTATGTGGACGAGGCGCACGCCGGCCATGTGGTTGAACATTTCGGCTGGCAGGTGATTGATGCCCCCCTCGCCCCCCGACGCGTAATTCAACTTGCCCGGGTTGGCCTTTGCCAGTGAGATCAACTCCTTGATGGAACGCACCGGCACCGAGGGGTGGACCACGAACAGCAGCGGACCGGATGCTATCCGCGAGACTGCGGCAAAGTCTCGCAGGGAATCGTAGGGAAGCTGCGCGTAGAAATTGGCGCTGATCGCGAACGAAGCCGTCGCCAGCATGATGGTATAGCCGTCGGCCGGCGCTTTGGCCGCGATGGCCGCGCCGAGCGTGCCGGCGGCGCCGCCGCGGTTGTCGATGATGAACGGCTGCCCGAGCTTTTCGTTGAGCTTCTGTCCGATGACCCGGCCGACGATGTCGGTGCCGCCCGCGGGCGGAAACGGTACGATGAAGCGGACTGGATGCG
>Ga0207641_10005060_pt1 | contig 11298 bp, 11 predicted proteins | sample KBSSwiS62_FD_184306 | JGI IMG/M metagenome (GOLD analysis project Ga0207641, IMG submission 184306) | Switchgrass rhizosphere microbial communities from Kellogg Biological Station, Michigan, USA - KBS Switchgrass S6-2 (SPAdes) (version 2) | ecosystem: Host-associated > Plants > Roots >... | reverse complement strand
TTTCAGCGCTGTCGTTCGTATTAAAGATGACAAGGCAGGGCGGGATCTTTACCACATCCGGCTGACATGGTCGTGGAATCCTTCAGATCCGTCTCGCTCCCCCTACGATGGGGCTGCGGTCCGCGGCGGCAGAGGCTACGAGAATCACAATGATCGCTATAACCCCAGGTACAACGATCACGATAACTACGGGCCCAGGGAAGGGACCTTCGAGTTCCGTGGCCGAGTCGATGGTGTAACGGTGCTTCATATCCGCGGTGATCAGGTTCGCGTCGAAAACCTGTCCGGACAACCACTGCGGGAGCAGGCCTTCAAGTTCACAGAACCGATTCCCATTTCGAACGTACGCGAAATCGATCTGGTGGAGGCCGTGGGACGCGGGAAGATCGAAGTGGTGGAGAAGCCGTGGGACGGCAATCGATACACCACGGTCGTGCGAATCTCCGACTACAACAACGGAAGTGGCCAATACAGCTTCCGATTGGCCTGGCGCCGGTAAATCATCTGTGGGCGGTCTACGACCGCCCACACTTTTTCGCCCACGAGGCTAAAGCGCTCATAGACCGCCCCTGCATCGGAATAAGCAAATCCGTCCCTCCGGCCCTCATATGTCCGCTCTGCTCCGCATAGTAGTCGCCTATGGCAGTGACTGTTTCTGTGCTTGGCAGTGGAAGCCGTGGCAACACCACCTTTATCAAGACCCCGACAACACGCATCCTTATTGACGCTGGTCTCAGCCGTAGGGAAATCGCCAAGCGGCTGACGGCGATTGGAGAGGATCCCAACGGCATCGATGCCATCCTGATTACCCACGAGCACAACGATCACATGGCCGGATTAAAGACTCTTGTGAAGGAATTGCAGGTTCAGGTCTTCCTGACTGCGGGAACTTTTCTCGAGATTCGGGCAGAAGGATTCGAACGGAATGGCTCGACTCTTTTGCCTGTCTCCGACGGCGTCACGTTTAGAGTCGGAGATGCGGATATCACGCCATTTTCGGTTCCGCACGATGCCGCCGAACCCGTAGCGTTCAGTGTCCATTCGAATGGCGTTCGCGTCACCCAGCTTACGGACATCGGACATATGCCGGGATCCGTGGCCGAACACCTGAAGAAGTCCAACGTCCTGATTCTGGAATCGAATCACGATCTCGAGATGCTCCGCGTGGGACCCTATCCGTGGAGTCTCAAACAGCGGCTGATGGGACGTTTTGGACACCTCTCCAACACCGGAGTGGCACAATATATTCGGGAACAATTTGACGGAACGGCGTCGCACCTGATGCTGGCTCATCTCAGCGAGAGGAATAACCACCCCGCCGTCGCGCGTCAGGAATCGATGAAGGCCCTCCGGGACTGCGGATACAACACAACGGTAACGCTGACATCCCAGCAGTACCCCACGACTCCAATTCAAATAAGCTAGACTGTCTGGATGATTACTCGCTATACACGACCGGCAATGGGCCGCATCTGGGAAGACCAGAACAAATACCAGCGCTGGCTGGATGTGGAGCTGGCCGTCACAGAAACCCTCGCCGCCGAAGGCATCATTCCGAAAGAGTCTGCCGCGGATATTCTCGCGAAGGCCCGCTTCTCCGTCGATCGCGTCAATCAAATCGAAGCGGAAGTGAAGCACGACGTTATCGCCTTCACCACCTCAGTGTCGGAATTCGTCGGACCGTCATCCCGCTACTTCCACTTCGGCCTCACCTCTTCGGATGTGCTCGATACGGCAACGGCGCTCCAGGTAAGCGAAGCATCCACGATCATCACTGCCGGCATCGACCGCCTGCTTGGGGTGTTGAAAAAACGCGCTCAGGAATTCAAAACCACGGTCACCGTCGGTCGCACGCACGGAATTCATGCCGAACCGACAACATTCGGGCTGAAGCTCGCATTGTGGTACGACGAGATGGTCCGCCAGCGGCATCGTTTTCAAGAAGCCGCGGAGACGATGCGCGTCGGTAAACTTTCCGGCGCCGTCGGCACGTTCGCTCACCTGTCGCCCGCCATCGAAGAGAAGGCCCTGCTCAAGCTCGGGCTTGTGCCGGCGCACGTCGCGACCCAGGTGATTCAACGCGACCGGCATGCCCATTACATTTCGGCCCTGGCCTGGATTGGCGGCACGCTGGAAAAAATTGCCGTGGAAGTTCGGCATCTCCAGCGGACAGAAGTCCGGGAAGCCGAAGAATATTTTTCGCCGGGACAGAAGGGCTCTTCGGCGATGCCGCACAAGCGAAATCCGATCACCTCCGAACAGATTTCCGGACTGGCACGCCTGCTGCGCGGAAACGCCGTCGCCGCGATGGAGAATGTCGCGCTGTGGCACGAACGAGACATTTCACATTCATCGGTGGAACGCATCATTTTCCCGGACTCCACTATCCTCACCGACTACCTGTTGGACAAAACGGCGACTCTAATTGAGAAACTCGTCGTGTACCCGGACCGCATGCAGGAAAACCTGGAGCTCACGCACGGCCTCATCTACTCCGGTGAACTGCTCCTGGAGCTGGTTGCGAAGAACGTGACACGCGAAGACGCGTATCGCTGGGTTCAGCGCAACGCCATGCGCGTATGGGACGAGGGCGGAAGCTTCAAGGAAAAGGTACTCACCGACGCGGATATCACAAAACGCTGCACGCCAAAGGATATCGAGAAGGTCTTCGATTCCGCCCGATTGGTACGCAACGTCGACAGCATCTTTGACCGCGTTTTTGGAACGGAGAAAGCATGAAGGCCACCATCATCGTCACCTTGAAACCGACGGTGCTCGACCCTCAGGGCATCACCATACAGCGCAGCGCGCAATCTCTGGGACTGGCTGAAGTCACTGTGATTCGTCAGGGCAAGTACTTCGACGTGCACCTCGCGGAGAGCACTCCGCTGGAACGTGCAAAGGAACTGGTACTGAAACTGGCGAAGGACGTACTCACCAATCCGGTGATTGAAGAATTTCGCATTGTCTGGGAGCAGAAACCATGAAGTTCGGCGTCGTCATCTTCCCGGGATCCAACTGCGACCACGATTGTTACTACGCAATCAAGACCGTTACCGGAAAGCCGGTGGAGTTCATCTGGCATCAGGACACATCGGTGAAAGGTTTCGATGCCGTGATTCTTCCAGGCGGATTTGCTTACGGCGATTACCTGCGCACTGGCGCGCTGGCAAAATTTTCGCCGGTGATGCAGGCAGTGCGAGACTTTGCGGATAGGGGCGGTCTGGTGATCGGAATTTGCAACGGGTTTCAGATTCTCACCGAGGCGGGAATGCTTCCGGGAGCGCTGATGAGAAACAGCAACATGAAGTACATTTGCAAATTCCTGCAAATCCGAACAGAGACAACAGACACGCCGTTCACCAATCAGCTGAAAAAGGGACAAATCCTGAATGTGCCGATTGGCCACGGCGAGGGGAATTACTTTGCAGATGAAGATACGTTGAAGGAACTGGAAGGCAACGGCCAGGTGGCGTTCCGATACCTCGAGAATCCGAACGGGTCTATCCACGATATTGCCGGAATTGTGAACAACAAACGCAATGTGCTGGGCATGATGCCGCACCCCGACCGGTCGAGCGAACAGATTCTCGGCAGCACAGATGGAAAACTGATTTTTGAATCGATGGTAAATGCACTGGCGGGTAGCCGGGGGTGAGGCAGCCTCGAGCAAACTGGAAGAGAGGACGCCGGGGGTGGTTCCAAAGCAGCAACCTTGCAGGATAGCGGCTTTGGAACCACCCCTCGCGGGATCCGCTTCGCGATCCCGCTGCCCTCCTGACTCAGGAGGGCAATTTTCTCTCGCCTCCCAGTCGTCCCGACATTTGAAACTGAAATTTTATGATCACTGCGGAAGAACTAAATCAACACGGCATCAGCGAATCGGAATACGGGCGCATCAAGGACATCCTGAAGCGCGAACCCACGTTTACCGAACTGGGAATCTTCAGCGTCATGTGGAGCGAGCACTGCAGCTACAAAAGCTCTCGCGTCCACTTGAAACGTCTCCCCACCAAGGGACCCGCCGTACTGCAGGGCCCTGGTGAAAACGCCGGCATCATCGACATCGGCGATGGGCTGGCCGTGGCATACAAGATCGAATCCCACAATCATCCTTCCTACATCGAACCGTTTCAGGGTGCCGCAACCGGCGTCGGCGGTATCCTCCGCGACATTTTCACGATGGGTGCGCGTCCTATTGCCTGCATGAACAGCCTGCGGTTCGGGCCCCTGGACACCACAGAGAACCGTCACAACCTTCATATAATGGAAGGCGTCGTGGGCGGCATCGCATTTTACGGAAACTGTTTCGGAGTGCCCACCATCGGCGGCGAGGTCGCCTTTGCGAAATGCTATTCGCAGAACCCTCTCGTTAACGCATTTGCTCTGGGCATTTTCGAGAAAGACAAAATCTTCTACGGTCGCGCTCACGGCGTCGGCAACCCGGTCATCTACGTTGGTGCCAAGACGGGACGCGACGGCATCCACGGAGCGACCATGGCGTCTGCCGGTTTCGGTGAAGACGCCGGCGCCAAACGGCCCAACGTCCAAATCGGCGATCCGTTCATGGAAAAGCTTCTCCTCGAAGCCTGCCTCGAAGCCATGCAGAAGGGGCTTATTGTTGGCATCCAGGATATGGGCGCTGCAGGCCTGACCTCTTCCAGCTGCGAAATGGGAGCCCGCGCCGGTACCGGCATCGAAATGGAACTGGACCGGGTGCCTCAGCGGGAAGACGCCATGACAGCGTACGAAATCATGCTCAGTGAATCTCAGGAACGCATGCTTCTCGTCGCGGAAAAGGTGAAGGAAAAGCAAATTTTCGAAGTCTTCCACAAGTGGGGACTCGATGCGGTCACCGTCGGCGTGGTAACCAACGACGGTCTTCTGCGAATCAAGCAACATGGGAAAGTCATGGCGGAAATTCCTAACAAAGCGCTGGCCGATGAGGGGCCGCGCTACCAACGGCCCATGCTTTCGCCGAAGGCTGCCCCGTCCAGCCGTCTGGATCTGTTCAGCTTCCTCGACGGCTGTGCGGAGAGTGTGATTCAGGAATTCCTGGACGCCGACAAGAATCCCGGTACGGCCAACTACAATCACCTTCTTCTACTTGCTGCCGGATCGTCAAACCTGTGCAGCCGCGAATGGGTGTGGGAGCAATACGACCATATGGTGCAATCCAACACCATGGTTCGTCCCGGCTCAGATGCTGCGGTGATTCGCGTGAAAGGCACGGCAAAGGCACTCAGCATGACTCTGGACGGTCCCGGTTATCGTGTCGCGCACAATCCTCGCGAGGGTGCGAAGATGATGGTTGCCGAATCCGCTCGCAATATCGTTTGCTCCGGCGGAAGGCCGCTGGCAGCCACGAACTGCCTGAACTTTGGCAATCCCGAGCATCCGGAAGTGATGTGGCAATTCAGCGAAGTCGTCGACGGCATGTCCGAAGCCTGCTCCACTTTTGAGACTCCCATTACCGGAGGCAACGTCAGCTTCTATAACGAAACTCTTGGCGGCGACATTTATCCAACTCCCGTTCTGGGCATGGTGGGCTTGATCGAAGACCTTACCCACGTCACCACTTCGTATTTTAAGGATGCCGGCGATTCCATCATTCTCGTGGAAACGGCGCATCGCGATGCAAATCTCCTCAATCTTGAAGACGAACGCGCGCTGCAGCGCATGGTTCTGGCTGCGATTCAGGACGGCCTGGTGAAATCCGCGCACGATATCAGCGACGGTGGCCTCGCGATCGCCATCGCAGAGTGTTGTTATGCGACAACTGAGCGAGCAGCGATTGGCGCGTCCGTAAACATTCCCTCAAATTTGGAAGCGTGCAAGGACCTGTTTGGGGAGTATCCTTCACGTATTCTTCTCACGTCGAAAAATCCGTCTGAAATTCTGAAGCGCGCCGGAGATGCGGGGTTGCGCGGTACGGAAATCGGTGCAGTGGGCGGCAAACGACTGATGCTGAACTACGAAGGGCAGCCCGCCGTTGATCTTGAGATTGGCGAACTGGAAACCGTCTGGAGACGCGCCTTCTCAAAGCTGTTATCCTAGATGATTCACGACGGATAAGGAGATTCTCCTATGTGTGGGATCTTTGGAATTGCAAATCATTCCGATGCGTCTCGACTGACGTATCTTGGACTGTATGCCCTTCAGCATCGGGGGCAGGAGAGTACTGGAATATCCTCGTCCGACGGAGACCAGGTTTTCACGCATAAGTCCATGGGCCACGTTGCAGACGTCTATGACGAAGACGCGCTAGCGCGGCTCCGCGGCTCGAACGCCGTTGGCCACACGCGATATTCCACCGCCGGCGACAGCAGCGCAGGCAATGCGCAGCCCATCGTGGTGAACTGCTCATTTGGAACCGTTGCGGTGTGTCATAACGGAAATCTGATCAATGCCAACTTCCTTCGGGAAAGCCTCGAGCATCAGGGCGCGATTTTTCAGTCCACCACGGATACCGAAGTCATCCTTCATCTTCTGGCGCGATCGCAGCAAACCGGCATACTCGACGGGCTGGTGGAATCCCTGTCGCAAGTACAGGGCGCATACTCGCTCCTCATTCTGACGAAGGACGCGATGATCGGCGTGCGCGATCCTTATGGTTTCCGGCCCCTCTGCCTTGGGAAGCTGAACGGGTCTTATGCGCTCGCCTCGGAAAGCTGCGCATTCGATCTCATTGACGCGCAATACATCCGGGAAATCGAGCCCGGAGAAGTCATCATGATCCGCGGTGAACAGATTACTTCCGTGAAAGCGCTGCATGCGCCGCGCACGGCAAAGTGCGTCTTCGAGCACGTTTATTTTTCCCGGCCCGACAGCATGGTGTTCGGCCGAACTGTCCAGAGCAGCCGCGACAGGATGGGCCGGGCGCTGGCGCGAGAAAACCCCGTCGACGCGGACCTGGTGGTTCCCATTCCGGACTCCGGTATGGCGGCGGCCGTCGGATATGCACAGGAATCCGGCATTCCATTTGCGATGGGACTGATTCGCAACCACTATGTGGGCCGCACCTTCATCGAGCCCATGAACTCCATCCGGAATTTCGGTGTCAAGGTAAAGCACAACCCGGTGCGCGAACTCCTTGCCGGAAAACGCGTCATTCTGATTGATGATTCTCTGGTGCGCGGCACGACCACACGGAAAATTGTGAAGATGGTTCGCGCGGCAGGAGCAAAAGAAGTTCACATGCGGATCAGTTGCCCGCCCACAATTTCTCCCTGTTTCTATGGCGTCGACACACCTGCGAAAAAGGAACTGGTGGCGTCCAGTCACACAGTGGAAGAAATCCGCAAAAACATCGAAGCCGACTCTCTGGCCTATCTGAGCCTTGAAGGACTTTTGAAAGCCGTCAACGCCAAAGAGAACGAATTCTGTACGGCCTGCTACACCGGCAAATATCCCCTGGGCTTCGCGGATGGAATGCCGAACGAGCGCGAGAAAGAACAGCAGTTGGATCTTTGGGAAGCCACACTGAATCCGGTCCCATGAAGAATCGCCCGATCACTTACAAAGACGCCGGCGTCAACATCGACAAGGCCAATGCCGCCGTGAAGCGCATCCGCGATCTGGCGCGGCCCACCTACACACCCGGAGTGCTATCCGACATCGGCAGTTTCGGCGGCATGTTCGCCTGCAACTTTGAAGGTGTGAAAGAGCCTGTACTGGTTTCGAGCACGGACGGCGTCGGCACAAAGCTGAAAGTCGCCATGATGATGAACCGCCACAACACTGTCGGCGGCGACCTGGTCAATCACTGCATCAACGATATCTTCGTGCAGGGCGCTCGTCCCCTGTTTTTCATGGACTATGTTGCAACCGGCAAGCTCGAACCCGATGTGATTGTCTCTGTCGTCGAAGGTGTGGCCACCGCCTGCAAGTCTGCAGGAATCGCATTGCTCGGCGGTGAAACTGCGGAAATGCCAGGGTTTTACGCCGACGGCGATTACGACATCGCAGGTTTTATAGTCGGCGTGGTCGATCGTTCTAATTGGCCTGCCTTCGGTTGGACTTCATACCAACGGGTATTCGCTCGCGCGCAAGTTATTCTTTGAGACCGCGGGATACACCGCGCAGGCCAATGTGCCGGGGCTCGCGGAAACCGTCGGAGAAGAACTACTGAAGCCGCACGTGAACTACGAACCCATCCTGCGCAAGGCAGTGGATCTGGGTATCGTCGAAGGGCTCGCCCACATCACCGGCGGCGGCATCACCGAAAACTTGAATCGCATTCTTCCCGAAGGCTGCATGGCTCAGGTTCAGCTGAACTCCTGGCCCGTGTTGCCGTTGTGCAAAGTCATGGCGGAGATTGGCCACATCGAACTGGATGAAATGCTTCGCGCCACCAACATGGGTATCGGCATGGTGATTGTCGTGCACCCGTCGAATGTCGACGCCCTGAAGGCCACGCTGAATCTTCCCCACTACGTCATCGGCGAGATTGTTCCGGGCGAACCCCGCGTCACCTATCGCACATGAAAGTGGTGCCACGGAATCGCAGGCTCGGAATTTTACTTTCCGGGCGTGGATCCAACTTTGAAGCCATTGCTGCCAGCATTGCCGTCGGCCGGCTCGACGCGGAAATCGCCATCGTCATCAGCAACGTGGAATCGGCGCCGGGATTGGCGCGTGCGAAGGAACGCGGATTGAATGCGATCTGCATTCCTTCGCGGGGAAAAGTGCGAGAGCAGTTTGATGCAGAGCTTGTGGAGTCATTGAAACAAGCCGATGTCGGTCTCGTTGTGCTCGCCGGTTTCATGCGGATCTTCAGCGACGTGTTCACATCGGCTTTCCCAAACCTGATACTCAATATTCATCCCTCGCTGCTTCCGTCGTTTCCCGGACTTCACGTTCAGCAACAGGCGCTGGTGTACGGTGTGAAGTTCAGCGGATGCACCGTTCACATCGTGGATGGCGTTCTTGACGGCGGGCCGATCGTTCATCAAGCCGTGGTCCCCGTACTGGATAACGATGCGGAAGAAACGTTATCCGCCAGGATACTGATCGAGGAACACCGGATCTACACCGACGCCATCGATCGGATATTGTCCGGCACATGCGAAATTCACGGCCGCCGGGTGTCATTTCAATGAGTGACTTCACGACAACGCCTCTGGTTGAACAGATGGAATACATCCGCAAGGGTGCCGTGGAGATCATCCGCGAGGAAGAGCTGATCGCAAAACTGAAGCGCTCGCAGAAAACGGGAAAACCGTTGCGCGTGAAAGCCGGATTCGATCCTACTGCTCCGGATATTCACCTGGGTCACACCGTGCTGATCCGGAAAATGAAACACTTTCAGGACCTCGGGCATACCGCGATCTTCCTGATTGGAGATTTCACCGGATTGATTGGCGACCCCTCCGGGCGAAATGTCACGCGCAAGCAACTGACGAAGGAAGAAGTTCTTGCCAATGCGGAAACGTACAAGCAGCAGATCTTCAAAATCCTGGATCCGAAAAAAACAATTATCGATTTCAATAGCAGATGGATGAATGCGCTCGGTGCGGAGGGCTTCATTCGTCTCGCGTCGCGTTACACCGTCGCGCGCATTCTCGAACGCGAAGATTTTACCAACCGCATGAGAGAGCAGCAGCCGATTGCGATGCATGAGCTGATGTACCCGCTGGTGCAGGGATACGACTCGGTCGCGCTCGAATGCGATGTCGAACTGGGCGGGACGGATCAGAAATTCAATCTGCTTGTCGGCCGGGATCTGCAGCGCGAATACGGACAGGAATCCCAGATTGTCCTCACAATGCCGCTCCTGGAAGGCACCGACGGCGTGCAGAAGATGAGCAAGTCGCTGGGGAATTACATCGGGATCAACGACACGCCGGGAGAACAATTCGGGAAAATCATGTCGATCTCCGACACCATGATGTGGCGTTACTACGAGCTGGCCACCGATGTTTCGCTGCGGGAGATCCAGGGGCTGAAGCAAGACGTGGAATCCGGAAATCGTCATCCGAAAGATTTGAAGTGCGATCTCGCAGAAACCGTCATCGGGCTCTATCACGGAAAGCCGGCAGGCCAGGCTGCACGCGAGGAATTCAATCGCATCTTCAGCCAGCGTGAAGTCCCGACCGACATCGAAGTACGCAGGATGGAACGGGGCACGGGAACCGTTCGATTGATCAAGCTGCTCCCCACTCTCGGACTGGCGCCGTCGGTCAGCGAAGCGCAGCGACTCGTCGAATCCGGAGCGGTTCACCTCAACGACGAGCGCGTCACCAGCATCAAAGCTGAGCTCGATATCTCCCAACCCGTCGATGCCACCTTTAAAGTCGGCAAGCGCCGGTTCCTCCGCCTGATCGTCTTATAACGGTTAATCCAAAATCATGGCTTGAATGTCCCCTCCTGAGTCAGGAGGGGTGGCGCGAAGCGCCGGGGTGGTTCCAAAGCCGTAGCCCTGAAGAATGCCGCTTAGGAACCACCCCTCGCGTGATCGCGCTTCGATCACGCTGCCCTTGACTCCGGAGGGCAATTTGCTCCCCTGAATTCAAGTCCGCCCACAACCTTTGCGACTGTTTCGCATGCCGTGTAGACTGATCCGATGAACTCCCCGAGAACGGACATGATTCGAGGTATCGTGCTGTTGCTCCTCACTGCAATGCTGGCTCCCGCTTCTGCCTCCCCGCAGACCCCGGACGACAAACGGTTCTATTCCGTCTCGTATATTGAAGTGAATCCGCTCTCCCGATCGATGGCATTGACAACGCTCCGGCGATATCGGGATGTGTCGCACAAACACGCCGACCATATCCGAACCGAGATCTTCGAGCAGGTCGAGCGGTCGGGACGCTTCGTGATTGTCGAAACGTGGAAGACACAGGCCGCCTTCGACGCAAATGGCGCTGTCCGAAAGGAGCTCACAGACGCGATTCAACCACTACGTCTCAGCGACTGGGACATCCGCCCCTATAAGACTTTAAGCGTCCCGCCGACCGCAGCGGAGGCCGGGGACAGCGCTGTAGTCGTCATCACGCATGTGGACGTTTCACCGGATCCGAAAGTCGCGCCCCTGTTGGTAACGCTTGCGGAAGCGAGCCGTCGTGAAGAGGGCAACCTGCGCTTCGACGTCCTATTGCACACCATGCGCGCCAATCATTTCGAGGTTATCGAGACGTGGCGGAACCGGAAAGCACTCGACGCACACTCCGCCGCCGCACATACGAAAAAATATCGCGACGATCTTCAGCAGTTCCTTGGCAGTCCGTTGGACGAACGCCTGTTCAAATCGATCGATTGAAGTACGACGCATACTCTTGCTGAATCGCCCGACGACGG
>Ga0207641_10005058_pt1 | contig 11299 bp, 13 predicted proteins | sample KBSSwiS62_FD_184306 | JGI IMG/M metagenome (GOLD analysis project Ga0207641, IMG submission 184306) | Switchgrass rhizosphere microbial communities from Kellogg Biological Station, Michigan, USA - KBS Switchgrass S6-2 (SPAdes) (version 2) | ecosystem: Host-associated > Plants > Roots >... | reverse complement strand
CGGCTTCGGGCCGGCGAGCGGTCAGGCAATCCCGCTCGACGACTTCGACTTCGGGTCGTACCGGTAAGCAATATCCACGACGGCGGCGCTCCCCATTGGGGGGCGCCGTCGTCGTTTTGCCGTGTGGTCGCCGTTTCTGTGGTGGCCCACGGTGATTGTGTGATGTGCTTGGAGCGTGACCACCGTGACCGAGACGCCCGAGCTGCGGCATCCGCTGGATCCGGAGCCGGTGCGCTCGACGAAGGCCGTCGTGGTCCTGGCGTTGGGTGCGGTCGCCACGATCACCGGATTCTTTGTCGGCGGGCTGATTCCCGCGACCATCGCGCTGGTCATTGCGCGATCGGCGAAGGCCGACATGGTGGCGGCGAAGGGCTACCTGACCGGCGTACGCATGCTCCAAACCGGAGTACGCCTCGCCTGGGTCGGCATCATCTTGGCTGCGACTGCGCTCGTGATCGCATCCGTGATCGGCATCCTGGACGTCGCTAGTTCCCCCTCCGGAACGCACTTCGCGCCCGGCACGAACTAATGTGATCGGGTGACCGAGCCGCAGTTGCCGCCCCCACCTTTCGGTTCGGCCCCCTTAGGTCCATCGCCGTCGGGTCCGCCGCCTGTTGGTCTGCCGCCATTTGGTCCGCCCTCCGGACGTCCGCCACAGGTCGCGATGGCTCAGGTCGGCCAAGTCCGGATCGAGCCGGTGGCGGGCACTGATTTCGGCCTTGCCTACGCCCGGGTTGCTCCGGTGCGCTCCGGTCCCGGCATCGGATCGCTGATCGTGGGCATCGCGTCGATCCTGGTCGCCGGGCTCGAGATCTGCCTCGGTCTGACCGGGTCGGTCAAGGGCTGGGGTCCGCTGGTCGCCGGAGCATTCGCGATCCTGGCTTTCGTCCTCGGCAGCGGCGCGGCGGTCCTGGCCACGTCGGCACGGCGAGCGATCAAGCGAGCGGCCGGGGCGATCGACGGCCGGACCATCGCGTTCGCCGGACTGATCTGTGGACTCTGCGGTGCTGGGCTGGCCGTGCTCGGTTTCGCTGGCGCGGTAATCGCGACCGCGGTTTCGTAGCGGTCACTCGGCTCGCTGCGGGTACCCGACCTCCCCTCCATGATCAAGTGCGCGATCTTGAGCACTGGGGACGCTCTGGCGACTCCGTGCGTACCCGATCTTGCACCTGTTGCCGAACTTGATCATGAGGTGCTGCGCCGGGGTTCGTGGGTTGGTTGGCGGGCCGATGATCACCATGAATGGTCGATTGCGGCCATTGGCGAAAAGCAACGGGCACTCAGTGCTGTCGAAGCCATCCGGCGGGTTTCGAAGATGATCAACTGTGGCGGAGTGGTCGGCCCGTATAGAAACGGTTCCGGTCCACCGTGGTGGATCAACGATCCTGACGTCCATCGGAGTGGATCACGCCCGCCGTCGGCGCTTCCCTGGGTGCCCGAAGTGACCTCGATGACGGGTCGGCCGGTCAAGATCGCGACGTCCGCGGACCTGCGGCAGTGTGATCGCGATGTTCGCGGAGCCATGGCTGTCGACCGGCTCGCGCGATGACCACTGCTCCGCGGACGTTGCGATCACGGCTGCGTGAACAGCCACCGGGCCGCGAACGTCGCGATCTTGGTGCCGCAAGCGGGGAGCGGTGTGCCGTTCTGGGCGGCGGATCGCTCCCAGCGGCTCCGCCTCCACAGTGACAACAGGTCCACAGCGGCCAGTCCGAGTGGCAACGGGCGGATTCGCGTACCAGAAAAGGGTCTTGCGGGGTGAGAGTGCCCAGCGTCACGGCCGCACCACTGGGCGGACCTGGCACCGATGCGATAAATGCTGGTGCGGACAGGTAGACTAGTTTCGGAAGAGGTTGTCCGCTTTGGGCGCAGAAGCTCAGTGCAGATCGAGCGGATTCTCGTGGTGAGTTGGCACACGTCGGCCGCCCTGGGGATCGGTCGTTTTGACCTGCGCGCACACAGTGGGTATTCTTGTCCTTCGTGCCCGGGCTCGCCCGGGCCCATCGTGCGCGCGCGGAATTGGCGCTGGGCTTAGGTCCCGCCCATTCGCAGGTGCCGATGACCAAAGCCGGCGAAGCGAAAGCTGCCGCCGCAACCCGTGAACTGGGCGACACGCCCGACCGCGGGGGTCGGATCGCAAGATCCGCTACACCACCACAGACCACAGGGAGCAGAGGCCCGGTGCCCACAATCCAGCAGCTGGTCCGGAAGGGCCGTATGGCCAAGACCGGCAAGACGAAGACGCCCGCGCTGAAGGGGAGCCCGCAGCGCCGTGGCGTCTGCACGCGTGTTTACACGACGACCCCGAAGAAGCCGAACTCCGCTCTTCGTAAGGTCGCCCGTGTCAAGCTGACCAGCCAGGTTGAGGTCACCGCCTACATCCCGGGTGTCGGACACAACCTGCAGGAGCACTCGATCGTGCTCGTCCGCGGCGGCCGTGTTAAGGATCTGCCGGGTGTTCGTTACAAGATCATTCGCGGCTCGCTCGACACTCAGGGCGTCCGCAACCGTAAGCAGGCGCGCAGCCGTTACGGTGCGAAGAAGGAGAAGAGCTAATGCCGCGTAAGGGCCCCGCTCCGCGTCGTCCGCTGGTCGCTGACCCGGTGTATAACTCGCCGCTGGTCACCCAGCTGATCAGCAAGATCCTCACCCAGGGCAAGCGGTCCCTGGCCGAGCGGATCGTGTACGGCGCTCTGGAAGGCTGCCGGGAAAAGTCGGGCACCGACCCGGTCGTGACCCTCAAGCGCGCCATGGACAACGTCAAGCCGACCCTTGAGGTCCGCAGCCGCCGTGTGGGTGGCGCGACCTACCAGGTGCCGGTCGAGGTTCGTCCGGCTCGGGCCACCACGCTGGGCCTGCGCTGGATCGTGAGCTACTCGAAGGCGCGCCGCGAGAAGACCATGATCGAGCGCCTCCAGAACGAGCTCCTCGACGCCAGCAACGGCCTCGGCGCCGCGGTGAAGCGTCGCGAGGACACCCACAAGATGGCTGAGTCCAACAAGGCCTTCGCGCACTACCGGTGGTAGTGCTGCGCCGGCCGCCAGCGGGTCCGTCCCGCCAGCGGCCAACGAGCGCGGAGCGCATGCTTCGCGCCCACCTCTAAGCAAGGAAGAAGGGACATCGTGGCTTCCGCCGACAACGCGCTCGCCAAGCTCCGCAACATCGGGATCATGGCGCACATCGATGCCGGTAAGACGACTACGACCGAGCGGATCCTCTTCTACACCGGTATCACCTACAAGATCGGTGAGGTCCACGAGGGCGCTGCCGTCATGGACTGGATGGAGCAGGAGCAGGAGCGCGGTATCACGATCACTTCCGCCGCCACCAAGTGCGAGTGGAAGGGTCACACGATCCAGATCATCGACACGCCGGGCCACGTCGACTTCACCGTCGAGGTGGAGCGGTCGCTGCGCGTGCTCGACGGCGCGGTGGCGGTCTACGACGGTGTCGCCGGCGTGGAGCCCCAGACTGAGAACGTCTGGCGTCAGGCCGACAAGTACCACGTGCCGCGCATGTGCTTCGTGAACAAGCTGGACCGCACCGGCGCCGACTTCTTCCGTTGTGTCGACATGATGGTCGATCGCCTCAACGCCACTCCGCTGGTGCTGCAGATCCCGATCGGAAACGAGGCCGACTTCATCGGCGTCGTCGACCTGATCGAGATGCGTGCGCTGACCTGGCGCGGCGAGACCCAGAAGGGCGAGGACTACGCGGTCGAGGAGATCCCGGCCGAGCTCGCTGACAAGGCCGCCGAATACCGCGAGAAGCTTCTCGAGACGCTGGCTGAGGTCGACGACTCGGTCATGGAGAAGTACCTCGAGGGCGAAGAGCTGCCGAACGACGCGATCAAGGCCGCCATCCGCCGCGCCACCATCGCCAGCAAGGCGAACCCGGTGCTGTGCGGATCGGCGTTCAAGAACAAGGGCGTTCAGCCGATGCTCGACGCCGTCGTCGAATTCCTTCCGTCGCCGCTGGACATTCCGGCGATCGACGGTACGGCGACCGACGGCGAGACGCCGATCTCCCGGCAGCCGTCCGTTTCGGAGCCGTTCTCGGCGCTGGCCTTCAAGATCCAGACCGACAAGCACCTCGGCAAGCTGACCTACGTCCGGGTCTACTCCGGCACGATCGAGTCGGGTGCCCAGGTGGTCAACTCGACGAAGGATCGCAAGGAGCGGATCGGCAAGATCTACCAGATGCACGCCAACAAGCGCGAGGAGCGCGGGACGGCGCAGGCTGGTGACATCATCGCGGTGCAGGGTCTCAAGCAGACCACCACCGGTGACACGCTGTCTGACCCCGCCAAGGCGGTCATTCTCGAGTCGATGACGTTCCCGGAGCCGGTCATCTCGGTGGCGATCGAGCCGAAGTCGAAGGCTGACCAGGAGAAGCTCGGTACGGCGATTCAGCGCCTGGCTGAGGAGGACCCGACCTTCCGCGTCCGCAACGACGAGGAGACCGGTCAGACGGTCATCTCCGGCATGGGCGAGCTGCACCTGGACATCCTGGTGGACCGCATGCGCCGCGAGTTCAACGTCGAGGCGAACATCGGCAAGCCGCAGGTGGCCTACCGGGAGACGATTCGCCGGACGGTGGAGAAGGCCGAGTACGTCCACAAGAAGCAGACCGGTGGTTCCGGCCAGTACGCAAAGGTGCTGGTCAACCTCGCTCCGCTGCCACTGGACGGCGAGGCCACCTACGAGTTCGAGAATGCCGTTACCGGTGGTCGCATCCCGCGGGAATTCATTCCGTCGGTCGACGCCGGTGCGCAGGACGCCATGCAGTACGGCGTGCTGGCCGGCTACCCGCTGGTGGGCGTCAAGCTGACCCTGGTCGATGGTGCTTACCACGAGGTCGACTCGTCTGAAATGGCGTTCAAGATCGCCGGTTCGATGGTGATGAAGGAGGCGGCTCGCAGGGCCGACCCGGTCATCCTCGAGCCGATGATGTCCGTCGAGGTCGTCACGCCCGAGGAGAACATGGGCGACGTCATCGGCGACCTTAACTCCCGTCGTGGCATGATCCAGGCGATGGAAGAGCGCGGCGGAGCCCGCGTCGTCCGGGCCCTGGTGCCGCTGTCGGAGATGTTCGGCTACGTCGGCGACCTGCGGTCGAAGACCCAGGGCCGGGCGAGCTACAGCATGCAGTTCGACTCCTATGCGGAGGTGCCGGCGTCGGTGGCGAAGGAGATCATCGCCAAGGCCACCGGCGAGTAACACCGATGCTCGGTGCTCCCGTGCCAGTCGCGGGGGCACCGGAATCGAACAAAAAGGTAAGTCTGGGCGGGTGGGCCGGCTAGCCGGTCGACCACCTGACACGACGTAGTAAGAACCAAGAAGTCCACAGGAGGAACCAGTGGCGAAGGCTAAGTTCGAGCGGAACAAGCCGCACGTCAACATCGGCACCATCGGTCACATCGACCACGGCAAGACCACGCTCACCGCGGCGATTACCAAGGTCCTGCACGACAAGATGCCGGACATCAACCCGTACACGCCGTTCGACGAGATCGACAAGGCGCCGGAGGAGAAGGCTCGTGGTATCACGATCTCCATCGCGCACGTCGAGTACCAGACCGAGGCGCGTCACTACGCGCACGTCGACTGCCCGGGTCACGCCGACTACATCAAGAACATGATCACCGGTGCGGCCCAGATGGACGGCGCGATCCTCGTGGTCGCGGCGACCGACGGTCCGATGCCGCAGACGCGTGAGCACGTGCTGCTCGCCCGTCAGGTCGGTGTTCCGTACATCGTGGTCGCGCTGAACAAGAGCGACATGGTCGACGACGAGGAGCTCCTTGAGCTCGTCGAGCTCGAGGTCCGCGAGCTGCTCTCCAGCCAGGAGTACCCGGGCGACGACCTGCCGGTCGTGCGCGTCTCGGCGCTCAAGGCCCTCGAGGGCGACGACAAGTGGGCCGACGCTCTGATGGAGCTCATGTCCGCGGTCGACAACAACATCCCGCAGCCGGAGCGCGAGATCGACAAGCCGTTCCTGATGCCGATCGAGGACGTTTTCACGATCACTGGTCGTGGAACCGTTGTCACCGGCCGCTGCGAGCGGGGTGTCCTGCTGCCGAACGAGGACGTTGAGATCGTCGGCATCAAGGAGAAGTCGCTCAAGACCAAGGTCACCGCCATCGAGATGTTCCGCAAGACCCTCGATGACGCGCGCGCGGGTGAGAACGTCGGTCTGCTTCTTCGCGGTATCAAGCGCGAAGAGGTCGAGCGCGGCATGGTCGTCGTGAAGCCTGGCTCCACGACGCCGCACACCGAGTTCGAGGCCCAGGTCTACATCCTGAGCAAGGAGGAGGGCGGCCGTCACACGCCGTTCTTCCAGAACTACCGGCCGCAGTTCTACTTCCGGACCACCGACGTCACCGGTGTCGTCACGCTGCCCGAGGGCACCGAGATGGTCATGCCGGGCGACAACACCGCCATGACGGTCAAGCTGATCCAGCCGATCGCCATGGACGAGGGCCTCAAGTTCGCCATCCGTGAGGGTGGCCGGACCGTCGGCGCCGGTCGCGTTGTCAAGATCCTGAAGTGAACTAGGTAACCCTGATTTCCCTTGCCGTAGGTATCTACGGCATAATGGACAGGTTGCGTTTTGCGCGGCGCGGTGAGTCGCGCGCGGATTGAGAGATCCGAGCCGCTCACCGCGCCCGCATGGCGCCTTAGCGTGCGTATCGCCTTGATGCGGTGTGCGCCGGGCGCCGTCCTGGACCTCCCGGGCGCGTACGCCCGATAGCCGGTAGATCGCCGATTGCTCATGGCGGAGCCTGGTTATTGAGTGCGACACGCCCGACCGCGGGGGTCGAACAATGGGCCGCAGTGCTGGACCAACCCAGTCGCTGCGGGGTATGCGAGGCATCCCTCGCATGGCGCGGTATCGAGAAGAAGGAACAGAAGCCACCATGGCGGGACAAAAGATCCGCATCCGGCTCAAGGCCTATGACCACGAGGTCGTCGACTCCTCGGCACGAAAGATCGTCGAGACGGTGACGCGTACCGGTGCTCAGGTCGCGGGCCCGGTGCCGCTGCCGACCGAGATCAACCGCTTCTGCGTCATCCGCTCGCCGCACAAGTACAAGGACTCGCGCGAGCACTTCGAGATGCGTACGCACAAGCGTCTGATCGACATCATCGACCCGACCCCGAAGACGGTTGACTCGCTCATGCGACTCGACCTTCCGGCGGGCGTCGACATCGAGATCAAGCTGTAGGGACCGGGACTAATGGACAGGCAAGTCAAGGGGATCCTGGGCGCCAAGCTCGGCATGACCCAGGTCTGGGACAACAACAAGGTTGTCCCGGTGACCGTGGTGCAGGCCGGCCCGTGCGTCGTCAGCCAGGTACGCACCCCAGACAAGGACGGCTACTCGGCCGTGCAGCTGGCCTTCGGCCAGATCGACCCGCGTAAGGTCAACAAGCCGGTGAGCGGCCACTACGCGAAGTCGGGTGCGGCGCCGCGTCGGCACATCGTCGAGCTGCGGACCACCGACGCCAGCGAATACACCCTGGGTCAGGAGGTGACCGTCGAGCAGTTCACTGAGGGACAGCTCATCGACGTCACCGGCAAGACCAAGGGCAAGGGCTTCGCGGGTGTGATGAAGCGGCACGGCTTCCACGGTCTGCGCGCCAGCCACGGTGTCCAGCGCAAGCACCGTTCGCCCGGTTCCATCGGCGCCTGCGCGACCCCGGGTCGCGTCTTCAAGGGCGTACGCATGGCCGGCCGGATGGGTGCCCGCCGCTTCACCGTTCAGAACGTGACTATCCAGGCGATCGACACTGAGCAGAACCTGATCCTGGTTCGCGGCGCGATCCCCGGTCCGGCCGGCGCTCTGGTGCTGGTCCGTGGTGCCGTCAAGAGCGGTAAGAAGGGCGGTGCCAAGTGACCGCGGTTGACGTGATCAAGACGGACGGCGCCAAGGGTGGCTCGGTTGAGCTGCCGGCCGAGATCTTCGACGTGCAGTCGAACATCCCGCTGATGCACCAGGTCGTGGTGGCCCAGCTCGCGGCGGCCCGTCAGGGTACGCACAAGGCGAAGTCCCGCGGCGAGGTCTCCGGTGGTGGCCGCAAGCCGTACAAGCAGAAGGGCACCGGTCGCGCCCGCCAGGGCTCGACGCGTGCGCCGCAGTTCACCGGTGGTGGCGTGGTCCACGGTCCGGTGCCGCGCGACTACACGCAGCGGACCCCGAAGAAGATGAAGGCGGCCGCACTGCGGGGCGCCCTCTCGGACCGGGCCCGCGACGGCCGCGTCCACGTGGTCGAGACCTTCGTCGACGGTGAGAAGCCGTCCACCAAGGCCGCGGCGACGACGCTGTCGAAGGCGACCGAGTCCACCAAGGTTCTCGTGGTGCTCGGCTCGACCGATGAGCTCAACTGGGTGAGCCTGCGCAACCTGCCGACCGTGCACCTGATCGAGGCGGGCCAGCTGAACACCTACGACGTGCTGGTCGCCGACGAGGTGGTCTTCACGACCGACGCGCTCGAGGAGTTCCTGGGCGCGCCGGCCGGTAGCGACAAGGAGTCCGACAAGTGAGCACCATCGCCGATCCGCGCGACATCATCTTCGCGCCGGTCGTCTCGGAGAAGAGCTACAGCGAGCTCAACCAGAACTGGTACACGTTCATGGTCCACCCGGACGCGAACAAGACCGAGATCAAGATCGCTATCCAGCAGATCTTCAACGTCCGCGTTCTGACGGTGAACACCCTGAACCGCGAGGGCAAGCGCAAGCGCACTCGAACCGGCATGGGCAAGCGCAAGGACACGAAGCGCGCGATGGTCAAACTCGCTGAGGGTGACCGGATCGAGGCCTTCGGCGGCCCGGTCAGCTGAGGGGTATAGACAATGGGTATTCGTAAGTACAAGCCGACGACTCCGGGCCGCCGTGGTTCGAGCGTCTCCGACTTCGCCGAGATCACTCGGTCGACGCCGGAGAAGTCGCTGCTCGCTCCGCTGCACAGCAAGGGCGGTCGCAACGCGCATGGTCGCATCACCACCCGGCACCAGGGCGGTGGCCACAAGCGCCAGTACCGGCTCATCGACTTCAAGCGGGTCGACAAGGACGGCGTGCCGGCCAAGGTCGCGCACATCGAGTACGACCCGAACCGCACGGCTCGGATCGCGCTCCTGCACTACGCCGACGGCGAGAAGCGCTACATCATCGCGCCGAAGGACCTCAAGCAGGGCGACGCGGTCGAGTCCGGCACGGGTGCGGACATCAAGCCGGGCAACAACCTGCCGCTGCGCAACATCCCGGTGGGCACCACGGTCCACTGTGTGGAGCTGCGTCCCGGCGGCGGCGCCAAGATGGCCCGGTCCGCAGGCGTCGGCATCCAGCTGCTCGGCCGTGAGGCCGACTACGCCACGCTGCGTATGCCGTCCGGCGAAATCCGGCGGGTGCTGGTCGGCTGCCGCGCGACGGTCGGCGAGATCGGCAACGCGGACCAGTCGAACATCAACTGGGGTAAGGCCGGCCGGATGCGGTGGAAGGGCAAGCGCCCGACCGTCCGTGGTGTCGCGATGAACCCGGTTGACCACCCGCACGGTGGTGGTGAGGGCAAGACCTCCGGTGGTCGCCACCCGGTCAACCCGCAGGGTAAGCCCGAGGGCCGGACCCGGACCAAGGGCAAGGAAAGCGATCGCCTGATCGTCCGCCGTCGTTACGCCACGCGTAAGCGCGGCTAAGGGAGATAGAGCCAGATGCCACGCAGCCTGAAGAAGGGCCCGTTCGTCGACGACCACCTGATGAAGAAGGTGGAAGTGCAGAACGAGAAGGGCTCGAAGAACGTGATCAAGACCTGGTCGCGGCGCTCGATGATCGTGCCCGAGATGCTCGGTCACACGATCGCCGTGCATGACGGTCGCAAGCACGTGCCGGTGTTCGTGTCCGAGGCGATGGTCGGGCACAAGCTCGGCGAGTTCGCTCTGACCCGCACGTTCAAGGGTCACGAGAAGGACGACCGGAAGGCGCGCCGCCGCTAGTCGGTGGCCGTCTTAGCCAGGAACTGACGAGAAGGATCAAAGGGGATATCCCGATGCCAACGAAGAGCGACGCGGCAACGCTGCCGGGCGCACGCGCCGTGGCGCGGCACGTCCGCATTTCGCCGATGAAGGCGCGCCGCGTGGTGAACCTCGTCCGCGGGCTGCCCGCGAAGGAGGCCCTGACGGTGCTGAAGTTTGCACCGCAGGCCGCCAGCGAGCCGGTCTACAAGGTGCTGGCCAGCGCGATCGCCAATGCGGAAAACAACGAGCGGCTCGACGCGGACTCGCTGCTGGTCAGCGAGGCGTATGTGGACGAGGGCCCGACCATGAAGCGGTTCCGGCCGCGGGCTCAGGGTCGCGCGTACCGCATTCGCAAGCGCACCTGCCACATCACCATCGCGGTGGAGAGCGTCGTGGCCGCGGCGCCGGCTCGCCCGGCAAAGGCGGCTCCGGCGAAGGCCGCGACCAAGGCCGCTCCGGCGACCGAGGCCGCACCGGCCGAGGCCGCCGCGTCGACCGAAGCCGCACCAGCTAAGAAGGCCGCGAAGAAGGCGCCTGCGAAGAAGGCCGCCGCTTCCGAGGAAGGGGCCGAGTAATGGGCCAGAAGGTTCACCCGCACGGGTTCCGGCTCGGCATCTCCACCGACTGGAAGAGCCGCTGGTACGCGGACAAGCTCTACAAGGACTACATCGCTGAGGATGTCAAGATCCGCAAGCTGATGTCCCGGGGCTTGGAGCGTGCCGGCATCGCCAAGGTGGACATCGAGCGCACCCGGGACCGGGTCCGTATCGACATCCACACCGCGCGTCCGGGCATCGTCATCGGCCGCAAGGGTGCCGAGGCCGACCGGATCCGCACCGAGCTGGAGAAGCTCACCGGCAAGCAGGTGCAGCTGAACATCCTCGAGGTGAAGAACCCCGAGTCGGACGCGCAGCTGGTTGCCCAGGGCGTTGCCGAGCAGCTGTCCAGCCGGGTCAGCTTCCGCCGCGCGATGCGTAAGGCCATCCAGTCGGCGATGAAGAACCCGCTGGTCAAGGGCATTCGGGTGCAGGTCTCCGGCCGTCTCGGCGGCGCCGAGATGAGCCGCACCGAGTTCTACCGCGAGGGCCGGGTGCCGCTGCACACGCTTCGCGCCAACATCGAGTACGGCTTCTTCGAGGCGCGTACCACCTTCGGCCGGATCGGCGTGAAGGTTTGGATCTACAAGGGTGACGCCGTTGCCGGCGCCCAGCCCGCCGTCGACCCGAACGCGGGTCGCCCGCGCCGGGCCGAGCGGCCGGATCGTCCACGCCGTACGCGTTCTG
>Ga0207641_10005052_pt1 | contig 11305 bp, 14 predicted proteins | sample KBSSwiS62_FD_184306 | JGI IMG/M metagenome (GOLD analysis project Ga0207641, IMG submission 184306) | Switchgrass rhizosphere microbial communities from Kellogg Biological Station, Michigan, USA - KBS Switchgrass S6-2 (SPAdes) (version 2) | ecosystem: Host-associated > Plants > Roots >... | reverse complement strand
CCCTACTTCCCGGCCGGCGGCCCGACGGTCCAGCTCTGGCCGCACCGGCACGGCACCGACGCGATGTTCTGCGCGCTGCTGCGGCGCCGATAGGCTGACGCGGTGCAGCCCCGGATCGCCCCGAGCCTCCTGTCGGCCGACTTCGCCCGGCTCGCCGAGGCCGCGGCCGCCGTGCCCAGCTCGGACTGGCTGCACGTCGACGTCATGGACAACCACTTCGTGCCGAACCTGACGATCGGACTGCCGGTCGTGCAGGCGCTGCGGGCGTCCACCGACCTCCCGCTCGACTGCCACCTCATGATCGACGACCCGGACCGGTGGGCCCCGCCGTACGCGGAGGAGGCCGGCGCGCACAACGTCACCGTGCACGCCGAGGCCGCGGCCGACCCGGTGATGATCGCGCGCGACCTGCGCGCCGCCGGCGCCCTGGCCGGCCTGGCGATCAAGCCCGGCACCCCGCTGGAGCCCTACCTCGAACTGCTGCGCAGCTACGACACCCTGCTGGTGATGACCGTCGAGCCCGGCTTCGGCGGCCAGGAGTTCATCGCCGACGTGCTGCCGAAGGTCCGCGAGGCCCGCCGGCGGGTCGAGTCCGGCCACCTCACGCTGGCGATCGAGGTCGACGGCGGGATCAACGCGGACACCATCCTGGCGGCCGCGGAGGCCGGCGCGGACGTCTTCGTCGCCGGCTCGGCGGTCTACCACGCCGACGACCCGGACCGCGCCGTCGGCGAGCTGCGCGAGCTGGCCCGGAAGGCCTCCTGAGTGTTCACCGGCATCGTCGAGGAGCTCGGGGAGATCGTCGCGCGGGAGCCCGGCGAGGTGACCCGGCTGACCATCCGCGGTCCGCTGGTGACCAGCGACGCCCGGGAGGGCGACTCGATCGCGGTCAACGGCGTCTGCCTGACCGTGACCGGAGTGAGCAACGACACGTTCACCGTCGACGTGGTCGCCGAGACCCTCGCTCGCACCTCGCTCGGCCGGGCGACCGTGGTCAACCTGGAGCGGGCCGCCACCCCGGCGACCCGGCTCGGCGGCCACCTCGTGCAGGGCCACGTCGACGGCGTCGGCACCCTCCTCGACCGCGGCGAGGACGCGGTCGTCCGCATCGGCATTCCGGCTGAGCTGACCCGATACCTGGTCGAGAAGGGCTCGGTCACGGTCGACGGGATCAGCCTCACGGTGGTGGAGGCGGCGACCGACTCGTTCACCGTCGCGCTGATCCCGACCACGCTGGCCCGCACCACGCTCGGCAGCACCGCGGTCGGCGACCCGGTCAACCTCGAGGTCGACGTGATCGCGAAGTACGTCGAGCGTGTGTTGATGTCCAGCGGGTAACGTCGAGCTGTGACCGGGCAGTTCGGCAGCATCGACCGGGCTGTCGCCGACGTCGCCGCCGGCCGCCCGGTGGTCGTGGTCGACGACGCCGACCGGGAGAACGAGGGCGACCTCGTGATCGCCGCGGAGTTGGCGACCCCGGAGCTGATCGGCTTCTTCGTCCGCTGGACCAGCGGGGTGCTCTGCGTGCCGCTGACCGGTGCCGACTGCGACCGGCTGGCGTTGCCGCCGATGCACCACACCAACGAGGACCGCAAGCAGACCGCCTACACGGTCTCCGCCGACGCGCGGGCCGGCGTGACCACCGGGATCTCGGCCGCCGAGCGGGCCCGCACGATCCGGCTGCTGGCCGACCCGGAGGCGAAGGCCGAGGACCTGACCAGGCCGGGGCACGTGTTCCCGCTGCGGGCGAAGGAGGGCGGCGTGCTGCGCCGCCCCGGCCACACCGAGGCCGCGGTCGACCTGGCCCGGCTCGCCGGCCTGCGGCCGGCCGCGGCGATCGGCGAGCTGGTCAACGACGACGGCAGCATGCGACGGCTGCCGGAGCTGGAGGAGTTCGCCGCCGCGCACGGGCTGACGCTGATCTCGATCGCCGACCTCGTCGCGCACCGGATGCGCACCGAGCGGCAGGTGCACCGGGTCGCCGAGGCCAGGCTGCCGACCCGGCACGCCGAGTTCACCGCGATGGGATACGACTCCGACCTGGACGACACCGAGCACGTCGCGCTGGTGCTCGGCGATCTCGGCGACGGCGAGGACGTGCTGGTCCGGGTGCACTCGGAGTGCCTGACCGGCGACGTGTTCGGCTCCCAGCGGTGCGACTGCGGGCCGCAGCTGGACGCGTCGCTGGCCGCCGTGGCGGCCGAGGGGCGCGGGGTCGTGCTCTACATGCGCGGGCACGAGGGCCGCGGGATCGGCCTGCTGCACAAGCTGCAGGCGTACCAGCTGCAGGACCTCGGTGCCGACACGGTCGACGCCAACCTGCGCCTCGGGCTGCCGGCCGACGCCCGCGACTACGGCACCGGCGCGCAGATCCTCGTCGACCTCGGCGTGCGGACCATGCGGCTGCTGACCAACAACCCGGCCAAGCGGGCCGGCCTGGAGGGCTACGGGCTGCGCATCCTCGGCCGGGTGCCGCTGCCGGTGCACCAGACCCGGGACAACACGGCCTACCTGCTGACCAAGCGCGACCGGATGGGCCACGACCTGCCCGGGCTGATCGAGCGGGGAGCCCGGTGAGCCGAGGCGAGCGGAGGCCGGCTCCGTGAGCGGAGAGGGCCGGCCCGGGGACTCGGTCGTCGACGCCGCCGGGCTGCGGCTCGGCATCGTCTGCACCCGGTGGAACGGTCAGGTCGTCGGCATGATGCTGGAGCGCGCGCTGCTGGCCGCGGAGAAGTGCGGGGTCACCGACCCGACGGTGGTGCAGGTCGCCGGCGCGCTGGAGCTGCCGGTCGCCGCGCAGGAGCTGGCCCGTCAGTGCGACGCGGTGGTGGCGCTCGGTGCGGTGATCCGCGGCGGCACACCGCACTTCGAGCACGTCTGCCGGGCCGCCGTCGACGGGCTGGCCCGGGTCGCGCTGGACGAGCGGACGCCGGTCGGCAACGGCGTGCTCACCTGCGACACCCTGGAGCAGGCACTGCAGCGTTCCGGCGCACCGGGCGGCACGGAGGACAAGGGCTACGAGGCGACGCTGGCGGCGCTGGACGCGGCGCTGGTGCTCAACGGCCTGCGACATAGGCCGGGCCGCCCTCCGCTCTAGTCCACCCGACATCCCTGGAGATCCGGTGCTCTCGCTCGTGCTGCCCAAGGGCTCGCTGGAGAAGGCGACCCTCGACCTCTTCGACGCGGCCGACCTCGCCGTCCGGCGCGGGTCCGACCGCGACTACCACGCCTCGATCGACCACCCCGGCATCGACCGGGTGCGGTTCCTGCGCCCGCAGGAGATCCCCGAGTACGTCGAGGAGGGCCTGTTCGACCTCGGCATCACCGGCCGGGACTGGATCGCCGAGACCGACTCGGACGTCGTCTCCCTCGGCGAGCTGCAGTACTCCAAGACCACCAGCAGCCCGGTCCGGGTGGTGCTGGCGATCCCGCGGGACGCGCCCTGGCAGAGCGCGGCCGATCTGCCGGAGGGGATCCGGATCTCCACCGAGTTCCCCAACCTGACCCGCCGCTACCTCGACCGGCACGGGGTCAAGGCGGTCGTCGTGCCCTCGTACGGGGCGACCGAGGCGAAGGTGCCCGACATCGTCGACGCGATCGTCGACCTGACCGAGACCGGCTCGTCGCTGCGCAAGAACGGGCTGCGGATCCTCGACACGCTGCTCAGCTCGTACACGGAGCTGGTCGCCAACCGGGCCGCGTCCGACGAGCCGGCCAAGCGCGCGGCGATGGACGACATCGCGCTGCTGCTGTCCGGCGCGATCCGGGCCCGCGGGCAGGTGCTGGTCAAGCTCAACGTGCCGGTCGAGCGGCTGGACGACGTGCTGGCCGTGCTGCCGGCGATGTCCTCGCCGACGGTGACCGCGCTGGCCTCCGGGGACATGCGGGCGGTCGAGTCGGTGGTGCCCAAGCGCGGCATGAACACGCTGATCCCCGCGCTGCGCTCGGCCGGCGCCCGGGACATCCTCGAGCTGCCCATCTCCAAGATCGTCGGGTGAGCGGACCGGGCGGCGGCCCGGACGGCGGAGCCGACCACCCGCACCGCCCGGGCCTGCTCGCCCGTACCGGGCCGGCGGCCGGGGTCGCGTTCGCCGGCGGCGCGCTGTTCGGGCTGCAGACCCGGGTCAACGGGGAGCTCGCCGAGCGGGCCGGCTCGCCGTTGTGGGCCGCGCTGGTCTCGTTCGGCTCCGGGCTGGTCGTGCTGCTGGTGGTGGTGGCCGCGGTGCCGCGGCTGCGGCGGGCGGCCGCCAGGGCCACCCGCAACCGGCTGCCGTGGTGGACCTACCTCGGCGGCCTGGCCGGCGGCACGGTGGTCGCGCTGTCCTCGCTGGCGGTGCCGCGGGTCGGCGTCGCCACCTTCACCGTCGGGATCGTCGCCGGCCAGGCCGTCGGCGGGCTGGCGGTGGACCGGATCGGGCTCGGCCCCGGCGGGCCGCAGCCGCTGTCGGGGTGGCGGATCGCCGGCGCCGCGGTCGCGATCGTCGCGGTGGCGATCCTGCGGCTCGGGCACGGCCGGGAGGCCGCGGTCAGCGGCGGCGTGCTGCTCGGATTGCTGGTCGCGGCCGCGGTCGGCGGCGCGATGGCCTCGGCCCAGCAGGCGCTCAACGGCCGGGTGCAGCGGGCCACCGGCGAGGGGCTGCTCGCCGCCACGGTGAACTTCTCCGTGGGCATGGCGCTGCTGGTGCCCGCGTTCGTGATCGCCGCCGGCGCCGGCCACGGCCCGGGCACGCCGTGGCCCCCGGCGCTGTGGCTGTACGCCGGGGGCGTGCTGGGCATCGCGTACATCGCGTCGAGCATCTGGACGGTCGGCACGCTCGGGGTGCTGCGGCTCGGCCTGCTGCTCGTCGCCGGGCAGCTGGCCGGCGGGGTGGTCATCGACCTGGTCAGCCCCGGGCGGACGGGTCCGCCCGGGGCCGCCACCTACGCGGCGGTCGTGCTCACGCTGGCCGCGGTGCTGATCGCCGGTCGCGGTCAGAGCAGGTCGCGCCGGATCACCAGCGCCAGCGCCACGGCCACGAAGATCACCAGGTAGCCGGCCGTCAGCCCGGCCGCGGCCGGCCCGGACAGCACGTGCAGCACGCCCGGGGCCCCGCCGTCGGCCACGTCGGCGCCGCCGAGCGCACCGGCCACGGAGCCGGCCGCCGAGCCGGGCATCCGGTTCGTGACCCCCTCGATCGCCGGCAGGGCGTTCGCGACGCCGCGCAGGAGGTTCTCCACCACCAGCGACCAGACCAGGCCGAGCCCGACCGCCAGCGCCGGCCCGCGGGCCAGTACGCCGAGCAGCACGCCGCCGGCGCCCCACATGCCGAGGATCAGCACGCCGCCGCCGTACGAGGTGGCCAGCGCTCCGATCGCGGGCAGCGCCGCCGAACCGCCCTCGACGGCCGCGACCAGCGCGGAGAGCCCGAGGTCGAGCCCGACCGTGACCAGCACCAGACCGCCCACCAGCACCAGCAGCGCGACCAGCGTGCCGCCGAACGAGGCGGCCCGGGACGGGCCCTGGGTGTAGACGGTCTTCCAGGTGCCCCAGCCGTACCCGCTGCCCACGGCGAGCGCGCCGAGGATCATCACGATCGCGCCGCCGAACATCGGCATGCCGTCGGCGAACCGGTCCGGGATCGCCGCCGGCAGCAGGCTGCTGAGCTGCACCCCCGCGTCCGCCGGCCCGGTCGTCTCGCCGGTGCGGTAGCTGATCCAGTCGAAGACGTAGCCGAACAGGGCGTTCAGCAACAGCCAGACGCCGGCGAGCACCCAGGTGGCCGGCCAGCGCAGGATCCGGCGCAGCTCGGCCCTGGTGGCGTCGACCAGGGGCAGGGATCGGGTCCGGGCGGGCGCCGCGGTCGCGGTCGCCTCCACCAGCGCGGTCATGCCGGCACCTCCTCGGGAACGGTACGGGTCAGGTCGAAGAAGACGTCCTCGAGCGAGCGCTCGACCGGGGTCAGCTCGGTGATGTCGACGCCGGCGCCGACCAGCGCGCGGGCCAGCTCGGGCGCCTGCGCGGCCGGTCCGGACACCCGCAGCGCCGCGCCGTCGACCTCGACCGCGTCGTCGCCGGCGACGGTCATCGCGACGGCCAGCGCGCGGTCGACGGGCTCGGCGACCAGCCGGATCCCGGTCGCGCCGCGCAGGTCGGTCACGGTCGACTCGACCAGCAGCCGGCCGGCGGAGATGATCCCGACCCGGTCGCAGATCTCCTGCACCTCGGCCAGCAGGTGGCTGGACAGCAGCACGGTCTGCCCGCCGGCGGCCACGTCGACCAGCAGCGCCCGCATGTCGGCCATGCCGGCCGGGTCGAGGCCGTTGGTCGGCTCGTCGAGCACCAGCAGGTCGGGCTCGCCGAGCAGTGCCGCGGCCACGCCGAGCCGCTGCTTCATGCCGAGGGAGTAGGTCTTGAACCGGTCGCCGGCCCGCTCGGTCAGGTCGACCCGCTCCAGCACCCGGTCGACCTCCCGGTCGCCGAGGCCGCGGTAGCGGGCCAGCACCCGCAGGTTCTCCCGGCCGGACAGGTACGGGTAGAAGCCCGGTCCCTCGACCAGCGAGCCGGTCCTGGCCACCGCCACCGGATCGCCCGGCGGGAGGCCGTGCACCGTGGCCCGGCCGGAGCTGGGCCGGACCAGGCCGAGCAGCATCCGCAGCGTCGTGGTCTTCCCGGCGCCGTTCGGGCCGAGGAAGCCGTACACCTCGCCGCGGCGGACGGTCAGGTCCACCGCGTCGACCGCGGTGCGCGGGCCGAAGGTCTTGGTGAGCCGTTGCGTGCTCACGATCGTCGCGTCCATGCCGTCGATCGTTCGCCGCCGCGCCTGCCCGGTCGTCGGTCCCTCGACGGCTTCCGGGTACGCAGATCCGCGTACCCGCGCTGCCGCCGGGCGTGGACGCGCCGCGCGATCGGGAGTCCTATGGTCGGCACGTGGACGCCGCCCGGACCGGCTGGCGCCGCCTGTGGATCCTCATCCCGGCGGTGCCGCTGCTCGTCGTCTGCCTGGGCGGCACCCACCCGGCCGGAGCGAACCAGGACAACCCGCCGGACGCGCTGGGCTACGTGCTGGTCTCCATCGCCGCGCTCAGCCTGCTGCTGCGCCGGCGCGCCCCGCTGGCCGGCATCTCCGTCGCCGCGATCGCCACCGGCGTCTACTTCGGCACCGGCGAGCCGTACGGGCCGATCCTGTTCGTCGGGCCGATCTGGGCCTGGTGCCTGGCCGCGAGCATGCCGCTGCGCCGGGCGGTGCCGTGGCTGGTCGGCTTCCTCGTCGCCCTGCTCGCGGGGGCCGGCCCCGGGCACGTGCACCGCAACGGCTGGGCCGCGCTGCTGGTGTGGGGCGCGGCCATGGTCGCCGCCGTCGCCGCCGGAGCCGCGGTCGGGTTCGCGCTGGCCGCCCGGGCGCGCTCGGAGGAGGCCGCGCGGGCCGAGATCGCCCGGCGCGCGGTGAGCGAGGAGCGGCTGGCGATGGCCCAGGACGTGCACGACGGCGTCGGGCACAGCCTCGCGGTCATCGCCATGCAGGCGGGGGTCGCCGCGCACGTGCTCGACCGCGACCCGGCCCGGGCCCGCGAGCTGATGGCGACCGTCGCCACGACCAGCCGGGAGGCGCTCGACGGGCTGCGCGCCGACCTGGAGCGGATGCGCTCGCCGGCCGAGGAGGCCGCCCGCCGGCCCGCGCCGGGACTGGCCGACCTGCCGCTGCTGCTGGACCGGATGCGCGACGGCGGGCTTCGGCTGTCGGTGACGCTGCCCGCCGACGACGCGGTCCCCCCGGACGTCGGCGCCGTCGCGTACCGGATCGTGCAGGAGTCGCTGACCAACGTGCTGCGGCACGCGGGCACCAGCGAGGCGTCGGTGCGGGTGTCGGTGGACGGGGCGGTGCACGTCGAGGTGGCCGACCGGGGGAACGGGCCGGCCGGTGGCGACGGTGGCAGCGGCATCGCCGGCATGCGCCGGCGGGCCGAGTCGGTCGGCGGGCAGCTGTCCGCCGGACCACGGGAAGGCGGAGGATTCCTGGTGCGGGCGGAGTTGCCGGCGTGACCCCGATCCGGGTCGTCGTGGTCGACGACCAGGCGCTGGTCCGGATGGGCCTGCGTGCGTTGCTGGAGACCGAGCCGGACACGGACCTTGTCGGCGAGGCCGAGGACGGCAGGTCCGGGCTGACCGAGATCCGCCGTACCGTCCCGGACGTCGTGCTGATGGACGTGCGGATGCCGGTGCTCGACGGGCTGTCCGCGCTGCGGGAGATCACCGCCGACCCGCGGCTGACCAAGGTCAAGGTCATCGTGCTGACCACGTTCGAGCTGGACGAGTACGTCTTCGAGGCGCTCGCCGGCGGGGCGAGCGGGTTCGTGCTCAAGGACGCCGACCCGGGCGAGCTGCTGCAGGCAATCCGGGTGGTCGCCGACGGCGGGTCCCTGCTCTCGCCGAGCGTGACCCGGCGGGTGATCTCGGAGTTCGCCAGCGGCCGGCGGGCGGCGCCGCACCCGCGGATCAAGGAGCTGACCGACCGGGAGCGGGAGATGGTCGGCTGGGTGGCGACCGGGCGGTCCAACGACGAGATCGCCGAGGCGCTGGTGGTCAGCCCGGCGACGGTACGCACGCACGTGAGCCGGGCGATGCTCAAGCTCGGCGCCCGGGACCGGGCCCAGCTGGTGGTCTTCGCCATCGAGTCCGGGCTGCAGGCCGACCCGTCCTGACCCCGCCGGCTCGGTCCCGCTCGCGAGGGGCACCATGAAAGGCGTGGCGGACGCACCGGACGACCGGAACCCCGGACGCGACGACGCCCCGCACCCCGGCCCCGCCGGCGCGGCTGCGGCGGACCACGCCCGCGCGGTCGACTCGTCCGGCGCTCCCGGACCGGGCCGGCGTGCGGTCGGTCGCGGCCGCGACGGAGATCAGGACGGGGACGTGGTGCGGGCGCGGCCGGTGCGGTTGCGCCGGGTCGCGTTCACCACCTCGGCCGTCGTGGTGGTGGTGTTCGTGCTGCTCGCGGTGCTGCTCCGGCGCAGCAGCAGCGAAGGCGTCGAGTTCGGCCCCGGCGACCAGGTCGCGATGGTGCTGCTCGGCGTCCTGGTCGCGGCCGGCGTGCTGGTGCTGGCCCGGCCGTCCGTGGTCGCCGACCTGCACGGCGTACGGGTGCAGAACCTCTTCACCACCAAGGACGTGCCCTGGGAGGTCGTCCGGGCCGTCTCGTTCCGGGACGGCACCCCGTGGGCGATGCTCGACCTCGCCGACGACGACCAGATCGCACTGCTCGCGGTGCAGGCGGCCGACGGCCCGCGCGCGGTCACGACCGTCCGGGCCCTGCGCGCGCTGCACGCCCGGCACGCCGCCGGGGAAGGTGGCCGGCCCTCCACGCGTTGACATGGGGTAACCTGAACGGGACGACCAGCCTCTGCCCGGTGCAGAGGTGTGCAAGCGGAGCTCACGCTCCCACCCGAGCCGCCGGGAGGCAGCCGGGTCCGGTCCTGTCGCGGCGCCCGAGGCGCGGCGGCGGTGGAGGCGTATCCGCCTCGCGACCGGTCGAGCGTGGCCTTCGTGAGCACCGTCCCTGACCGCTCACCGAGGAGGCCCCATCAGTACTGAGCCCCGCATCAACGACCGGATCCGCGTCCCCGAAGTGCGGCTCGTCGGTCCAGAGGGGGAGCAGGTCGGCATCGTGCGCATCGAGGATGCGCTCCGGCTGGCCCAGGAAGCAGAGCTCGACCTTGTCGAGGTCGCTCCGATGGCCCGGCCGCCGGTCGCCAAGCTCATGGACTACGGCAAGTTCAAGTACGAGAGCGCGCAGAAGGCGCGTGAGGCCCGCCGCAACCAGGCCCTCACCGTCATCAAGGAGATGAAGCTCCGGCCGAAGATCGACCCGCACGACTACACGACCAAGAAGGGTCACGTCGAGCGGTTCCTACGTCAGGGCGACAAGGTCAAGGTCACCATCATGTTCCGCGGACGCGAGCAGTCCCGGCCGGAGCTCGGCTTCCGGCTGCTGCAGCGGCTGGCGGACGACATCCAGGAACTCGGTTTCGTGGAGTCGTCGCCGAAGCAGGACGGTCGCAACATGGTGATGGTCGTGGCACCGCACAAGAACGCCAAGGTCGTGCGCGCCTCGCGCGAGCCGTCGCCCCAGCCCGAGACCGCCGGCTGACCCGATCCCGGGTCGGCCGACACCCCGACGCGCCCCGGCGCGTCCTTGCGAGGAGATCCACTTCACCATGCCGAAGAACAAGACGCACAGCGGCACCGCCAAGCGTGTCCGGGTGACCGCCGGCGGCAAGCTGCGGCGCCAGCACACCAACCGCCGTCACCAGCTCGAGCACAAGCCGAGCACCCGCACCCGGCGGCTGGCCGGCACGACCGACATCGCCCCCGCGGACGTCAAGCGCGTCCGGAGGCTGCTCGGTCGCTGACCGTCCTGACCAACCTCGCTGCCCCGTGACGCGGTGCGGCGCCTGACGACGAGGAATCACCAGTGGCACGCGTGAAGCGGGCGGTCAACGCCCAGAAGAAGCGGCGGACGACGCTGGAAGCGGCCAGCGGCTACCGCGGGCAGCGCTCCCGGCTCTACCGGAAGGCCAAGGAGCAGTTGCTGCACTCCGGCAACTACGCCTTCCGTGACCGGCGGGCCCGCAAGGGCGACTTCCGCCAGCTGTGGATCACCCGGATCAACGCCGCGGCGCGGGCGAACGGGATGACGTACAACCGGTTCGTGCAGGGCCTCAAGGCCGCCGGGCTCGAGGTCGACCGCAAGGTGCTGGCCGACCTGGCCGTCACCGACCCGACCGCGTTCGCCGCGCTGGTACGCACCGCGAGGGCGGCGCTGCCGGCCGGCGAGTCCGCCGCCTGAGCTTGCGGCTCACCTCCGACGCCGCGCCAGCCCTCCCGGGCGGGCGCGGCGTCGCGCTATTCCGCGAGACCCCGGCAGCTGCGCCGGCGGGCGCAGCCCTTGGACGCGCCGCCATCGCCTCTCGCCGTCTCCACGAGGAAACCGGAGCGACGTTCCCGGGCCTGTCTGCGCGCCGGCGGCCGGGGACGGGCCTCTCGGCGCCGGCTGGGGACGCAGGCTGCGGGAGGCGGCGCGGTGAGTGAGGTGTTCACCGAGCGCACGGCACGGGTCGTCGCGGCGCGGAAGCTGACCCGGCGGGTCGGCCGGGACGCGGCGGGGGAGTTCCTGGCCGAGGGACCGCAGGCGGTCCGGGAGGCGCTCGCCCACGACCCGCCGCCGCGCGAGCTGTTCGTGACCGAGGCCGCGGGCGCCCGGCACGCCGAGCTGGTCGAGCGCGCGCACGCCGCCGGCGTACCCGTCTCCGCGGTCACCCCGAGAGCCGC
>Ga0207641_10005051_pt1 | contig 11305 bp, 9 predicted proteins | sample KBSSwiS62_FD_184306 | JGI IMG/M metagenome (GOLD analysis project Ga0207641, IMG submission 184306) | Switchgrass rhizosphere microbial communities from Kellogg Biological Station, Michigan, USA - KBS Switchgrass S6-2 (SPAdes) (version 2) | ecosystem: Host-associated > Plants > Roots >... | reverse complement strand
TTTCCTGAGTGGCATCGCCGTCGGCTTCATCGAGGAGACGATGTTGCGAGGGGTCATGTTCGCGGCCATCCAGCGCGAATCCGGGACGAAGTGGGCGATATTCCTGACATCCGTCGTCTACGCGGCCGTGCACTTCCTGGCCAAGTACTACATTCCACCCGAGCAGGTGACCTCACACAGTGGATTTACCCTCCTGGCCGGTATGACCAACTGGTTCTCACGGCCGCTGGAGATGGCGGATGCGTACATGTGTCTGTTCGCAGTGGGGATGGTCCTCGCCATCATCCGTGCGAGAAGGGGCAACATCGCAGCCTGCATCGGGATGCACGCAGGCTGGGTATGGGTGATGCTGATCGCCCGCGAGCTGACCAATCCGGTACGCGATCAACCACTGAGCTTCCTGCTGAGTCAGTTCGACGGATTTATCGGCTGGTTGGTGTTTGGCTGGACGGTATTGATGGGATTCGTACTCGTGCGGTTTTATCCGCCCCAGATATCGCGGGCGTAACGGACAAAATTCCGGCCGAGAATCTTCTCCACCCGGGCGGCGGCGTAGCCTTTCTTCTGCAGGCGATCGGCCAGCTCATGGAACTGGTTGACGCCGCGCAGATTGATGACGAACGGCACCGTATCAGGTCCTTCGCCGGGCGCGCTGATGCCCGCTTTGACGCGCGCCTCATGCTCCTTGGCGAGCACCGCCATGTAGCCCTTCAGATCGTCAATGGCGGACACCGAGCCATCCGTGCCGATCCCAACAGCATCCTCGCCGCAGACGTTCACGGCATGATCTATATGGGCCACGACATCGTCCGCGGTAGCGTGACTCGTCTCGTTCAGGAAGGGCATGAAGTAGATGCCGACGAATCCCCCTTTCGAGGCCACGAGTCGCAGCTCCTCGTCAGTCTTGTTCCGGGGAACATCCACCAGGGCGCGGCAGCCTGTGTGGTTGATGGAGATCGGCTGTTTGGATGCGCGCGCGGCATCCAGGCAGATCTGCTGACCGCTGTGCGAGAGATCAACCATGACGCGGTGGGCGTTCAACTCGTCGACCACTTCGTGACCGAAGGGAGTGAGCCCACGGTTCTGCGGCGCCATGGAGCCATCACCGAGCGCATTGGGTCCGTTGTAAGTCAATTGAATGACCCGGACACCCAGCCCCGCGAAGATCTCCACGCGCGAGGCATCCTGACCCAACATGGCCGCATTCTGAAATCCGTAGATGAGCCCGATCTTGCCTTCCGCCTTGGCGCGCAGTATGTCCGCGGCACTCCAGACCTTCAGCAGATCCTTGCCATCGGCGCGTACCTGAGAGTCTGTTTTGGCAATGTCACGCACCGTTGTCTCAAATGGATCGCCATCGCCAAACACATATCCCAGTGTCAGGTTGACGGCGGTGAGGCCGGATGCATGCGCCTCGCGCATCACTCGTTCGTCAGACGGTTTGGGGTTCGGATCCTCCAGGCCACCGAGAGCATTCACGATGATCGAATCCGACCAGTGACCGGGCACTACCGCTGCCGCACCGGCCGTTGCGAGAAATGCCCGCCGTTTCATTCTTCCGCCTTGCGAATCAAAGGGCTCAGGCGCGCCAGCCGCGCGATGGGATCATCCAGCTCCAGGCAATACTGCTTTTCTGACGAGGCGATCGGCAGGATTTCGGCCAACCGGCAGCCCACCCAGGAGGCCTTCGAGAAATGTTTGGGCACGTTTGCGTACAGCTCACCCAACTCCGGCAACACCTTGCGCAGCAGCTCCCCGAGGTGCTCGTACTCGAAGGGTAGATCCACGGCCTCCTCGGGCTCGATGAGCTCCACGTCCGCGACGTGCAGACCGTCTTCCTGCTGCCAGTGCTTCGACACTTTGAACTTGCGTTCCCCCTGACACGTGATGCCGAGCAACCCGTCGGGCAACGGGTTGAAATCCATGATCCGCGCCGTCGTACCAATGGGGCTGGTCTCTCCTACGGCGCCCGTGCCCACCTCGGATCCGGCCCGGATGAGCACCACGCCAAAGGATGACTGCTCCCGCATGCAGTACCGGACCATGTCCACATACCGCGTCTCGAAGATCCGCAACGGCAGCGGACCGCCAGGGAACAACACCGTGTTGAGTGGAAACAGAGGGATCATTTCGCGGCGGGCTCGGGGGTTTTCTCCAATTCGGTGAGCACCTTGCCATGCAGGCCGCCGAACCCGCCATTGCTCATGATGAGAATGTGGTCACCCGGCCGGGCTGACTTCGCCAGCTCCGTGGCCAGCGAGCCGATCTCGTGACTGGCATGTCCCTTCGACCCCAGGGAAGCCACGATGGGGCTCGCATCCCAACCGAGATCCGGCGGCGTAAACAACCACACCTCATCGGCTCCCAGCAGTGACGGTCCGAGGGTTTTCTGATGCACGCCCATTTTCATCGTATTCGAGCGGGGCTCGAGCACCGCAATGATACGGGCATTTCCAACCCGCCGCCGCAATCCATCCACGGTCGTCGCGATGGCGGTGGGGTGATGCGCAAAATCGTCGTAAACGCGCACGCCATTGACCTCGCCACGCAGTTGCATGCGCCGGGCAATCCCCTTGAACGATTCCAACGCCTCGATGGAGTGCTTCACGGTGACGCCTGCATGGCGGCCCGCAGCAATAGCGGCAAGCGCATTCTCCATGTTGTGGGCTCCGATCAAACCCCAGTGGACCGTGCCACGCGGCTTGCCGTCCTCCATGACCTCAAACTGCGAGAAGTCATCGGAGTTGCCTGTTGGACGGGCCGTCCATAACGCATCGGGTGCGCCAACGCTGGAGCGCGCAAAACCCTCGCACGGAGTCCAGCATCCCATCTTCAGCGTCTCCTCGAGGCGCGCATCCGAGGCATTCCAGATGATGCGGCCGCTGCCGGGGACGATTCGCACCAGGTGATGGAATTGCCGCTGAATCGACTGGACGTCCGGATAGATGTCCGCGTGGTCATATTCGAGGTTGTTGAGAATCGCGGTCCGCGGCCGGTAGTGCACGAACTTCGCGCGCTTGTCGAAGAAGGCCGTGTCGTACTCGTCCGCCTCGATCACGAAGAACGGCGCCTCGCCCAACCGGGCGCTGGTGTCGAAGTTGGAAGGCACGCCGCCGATCAGGAAGCCGGGCGAGAGCCCCGCTTTCTCCAGGATCCACGTCAGCAGGGAAGTCGTGGTCGTCTTGCCATGGGTGCCCGCAACTGCGAGGACCCAGCGGTCCTTCAGCACCTCGCGTGACAGCCACTCCGGACCCGAGGCGTAGGGAATACCCAACTCCAGCAGGGCTTCGATGACCGGCTGCCCCCGGGTCATGACATTGCCGACGACGACGACATCGGGCACCGGATCGAGTTGGGCCGCCTCGAAGCCCTGCACGATGTTGATCCCCAGCGCCTCGAGCTGCGTGCTCATGGGTGGATAGACATTCTTGTCAGAGCCGGTCACGCGGTGGCCGGCCGCTCGGGCAATGGCGGCAATGCCGCCCATGAATGTGCCGCAGATTCCGAGTATGTGGACGTGCATCGTTAGTCGCTACGAGGTTAGGATTGAAACAGGGTGAGTGCCAGGAGCTCGCCCACCAGGGTTTGCAGAATGACGAGGGCAACACTGGGTGCCATGGACCATTCCAGCGCCGCCTTCACTATGTGACTGTTGGCCGCGACGATCCAGATGAACAGCGCCAGGGTGATCCACGACAGGGGATATTGCCAGACCGACTCCTTGTCCAGAACCTGCTGCAGCCGGCTATGGCAATCGACGGGGGCAACAGCAGAATCTGAAAGCCGTAGACGGCGGTGCCGGTCTGCAGAAAGCGCTCCGGCTTCTTCACCAGATACATCAGCAGTGCGTACCAGACAAACGTGAACGCGACATCCAGGAGCAGGCGATTCATCCAGGGCCCCTTCATGGGCGGCAGCAGTGTACCGACAACCCATTGGCCCCCGAAATAAACGCCGATTGTCAGCGCGAGCAGGACCGGCGAAGCCGGCACCTCCTCCGGACTTTTGCGCATCATGGCGAGCTGGGCAAACAGCCGGATCAGCTCCATCAGCACCGGCTCACCCTTCTTGATACGTTCATTACTTTGTATACCGGCGCCTGACTCGCATAATGTGCAGCGCCGGATTGTACAGCCCCCATGAGCCATGTGACCTTCGACCGTTGCAAACCATAGTCACGACATCCCCTGCCCTCGACGAGCTCGCTGCCGAGCTGCAAGCGGGCGCCCTGATCGGCCTCGACACGGAATTTCTGCGCGAGCGGACCTATCGCGCGGAGCTGTGCCTCGTACAGCTGTCGTCACGCAGCGACGCCTGGTGCGTTGATCCGCTGGCGCTGAGCGATCTTTCACCACTCGCCGGGATCCTGACTGCGCCCGCGATCACGAAAGTCATGCATGCGTCGCGACAGGATGTCGAAGTGCTGTTTCCAGTGGCGGGACTGGTGCGCCCGGTGTTCGATACGCAGATTGCCGCGGCCCTAACAGGGCTGCCCGCGCAGATCGGTTATGGCGAGCTCGTGCGCCGCCTGCTGGGCAAGGAGCTTGCGAAATCACACACCCGGACGGACTGGTCGCGTCGGCCACTGTCTCCGGAGCAGATCGAGTACGCCCTGGATGACGTTCGTTATCTGCTGCCGCTGAAGGCTCACCTCGAGGAACAGCTCGAGCGTAGCGGACGGCTGGGATGGTTGAAGGAAGAACTGCTCGAGCTGGAGGACACCCGCAACATTTCGACAGATCCCGACGAGGCATGGTTGCGCGTGAAAGGACTGCGGTCGCTGGACCCCGCGCGTGAGCGGCTGGCACGCCTATTGGCCGCCTGGCGTGAGCGCCGCGCTATCGACCGCAATCGGCCGCGCGGCTGGATTCTCGATGATGCAGCGCTCCGCGATATTGTCATACAGGTGCCCCGCACACTGGAAGCAATTGCAGCGCTCCCGGAGTTCCCGGCCGGCGTGCTGAAACATTGTGGTGCCGAAATTCTCGAATGTATTCGCACGGCTGCGGTTTCCGACCCGCCGCCGCCAATCAATGTGCGCATGCGGCCTGACCCGGCCCGGACGGCACTGGTGAAGAAGCTCGGCGCGCTCAATCAGACGCTTGCGGCGGATCTCGGATTGAGCCCGGAAGTGTTGGCGACGCGCCGGGATCTCGAGCTGCTGGTCGAGGGGCGCCGCGACGTTGGAGTGCTGCGTGGCTGGCGGCGCGAAGTTGTCGGTAATCGGATGCTGGCCGCGCTTTGAACTAATCAATGTTAAAGTGCGTCGGAAAGTTCAGATCGTGACTGATGCTGGTCTCCCCATGAAAGAGTCCCTCGATGAGCTGCAGGCCATGCTCGAATTCGAGCGCGCCGCGCGCATCGAAGCCGAGCGCGCGGGCCGGCTCAAGGACGAGTTCATTGAGGCCCTGGGCCAGGAGCTGCGGCCGCCGCTCAACTCCATCCTCGGCTGGTCCCGGCTGATGGAGCTGGGTCGCCTCGATGCCACCGAGACACAATCTGCCGGTCAGACGATTTCCCGCAATGCACGACACCTCGCCCATCTGGTGGATGACCTGCTCGACCTGAGCGCCGTCACCAGCGGCAAGATCCGCGTCGATCCCGAAGAGACCGACATCTGCGAGATCGTGGAAGCCGCGCTGGATATTCTGCAGCCCATGGCCAAGGCCAAGGGCGTGCAACTGCGCAAGGAATTCTCCAAGCCCGACTGCCTGGTTTTCGGCGATCCGCACCGGCTGCAACAGGTGATCTGGCACCTCGTGAGCAACGCCATCAAGTTCACGCCGCGTGGGGGACTCGCGCTCGTGACGTTGCGGTCGGAAGGCTCCGACTGCGAGATCTCGGTTACCGACACCGGCACGGGCATCGCGAGCGACATGTTGCCGTTTGTGTTTGATCGCTTCTGGCGTGCGGACACCTCTCCCGAGCAACGTTTCTCCGGGCTCGGATTGGGGTTGGCGTTGGCGAAGCGGTTGGTTGAGTTGCATGGCGGCACGGTTACGGCCACCAGCGAGGGACCCAACAAGGGTTCAACATTCACCGTGGTGTTGCCACGCGTGGCGCCGCGCGCCAGGACGCCGGACCAACACTCAACAGGCACATCCAGTGCCGCCGACCTGCTCAAGTTTGACTCGCAGGTCAACGTCAGGGAGTTGCAGGGCGACTGACCCGGCACGAGTCGCCTGTTTCTAGCGGGCGCGCTTCTTGGCCTTTTTCGCGGCCGACTTCTTCTTCGCTGGCACGCGGCGCACCGGCGCCTTCTTGGCCTTGCGCCCCGCCTTCGCCACGGCCGTGCGACGACGAGCGCCCTTCGCCGCAGCTTTGCCCGTAGCCTTCTTTGCCGCGGCCTTGCCGGCAGCTTTCTTCCCGGCCGTCTTCTTGCCCCCTGCTGACGTCGCCGCGGTCTTTTTGGCAGGCGCCTTCGCCGAGGCTTTGCCGCCCGACTTCTTCGCGGCGGCTTCGACACCTGCGGACTGTCCAGTCGCACGCCTCTTCGCCGACTTTCTCACCGGCGCGGCCTTCCGCTTCGCCGCAGGCTTCTGCTCAGAAGCCGCCTGCAGCGCCTCTTCCAACCGCTCCGTAATCTCCTCAACGTCGCCTTCGGCGTCGATGGTCTGCAGAATCCCCTTCTGGCGATAGAAATCGATCAGCGGCCGCGTCTTTTCTTCATACACCTGCAACCGCCTGGCAACGGTTTCCTCGGTGTCATCCGGCCGCTGAAACAACTTGTGCGGCTCACCCGTCTTCGGGCACTTGTCGTTCTCGATCTGCTCGGCAGGCGAGGTCAACACGTTGAATACGGCCCCGCAGTCCGCGCAGCTCCGGCGGCCGGAGATGCGGCGCATGAGCTCGTCATATTCAACGTCCATCTGGACAACCGCATCCAACGGCTGAGCCAACTCGGTCAGCAGCGCATCGAGCGCATCAGCCTGCAACAGGTTGCGTGGGAAACCGTCCAGGATGAAGCCGTTGGCAACATCGGGCTCCGCCAGCCGCTCGCGGATCATGCCCAGCACAATCTCGTCCTCGACGAGCTTGCCGGAATCCATTGCCTCCTTCGCTCGGACACCTAATGGAGTGCCCTTGGCAACGGCCGCACGTAACAGATCTCCCGTGGAGATCTGAGGAATCCCGTGCTCCTTCACCAGACGCTGAGACTGCGTTCCCTTGCCCGATCCGGGCGCCCCCAACAGAACGATGCGCATGATGTGATTTATTCGGTTCGTGTCGACAGAAAGGCCCGCCACGTTACCGGCCGTTCCGGGCAAGGTCAAACCGGCCGTCCGCACCCGCAAGGACCGGTTCCCTGCGCTATCCTTGGGTTAACTCCCTCAATCACCGCAACTGTCAAACATGGCCAAAAAGAAGACCGCCCCTGCGCGGGCCGCCTCCAGAAACGCGTTTTATGCCCAGTCCGGCGGTGTCTCCGCCGTCATCAATGCCTCGGCGGCCGGTGTCATCGACACCGCCAGAAAGTACCCCCGCCAGATCGGCAAGCTCTATGTCGGGCGGCACGGCATCATCGGGGCGCTGACCGAGGACCTGATTGACGTTTACAAGGAAAGTCCCGCGGTTCTGAAGGGCCTGAAGTACACCCCGGCGGGTGCCTTCGGCTCCGCCCGCTTCAAGCTCAAGGGCCTGGAGCAGAACAAGGCCGAGTACGAGCGCCTGATCGAAGTGTTCAAGGCGCATGACATTGGATATTTCTTCTACAACGGCGGCAACGACTCCATGGACACCGCCCTCAAGGTCTCGCAGATCGGCGAGTCCCTGGGGTATCCCATCACCTGCGTGGGTGTTCCAAAAACGGTCGACAACGATCTGCCCCATACCGACTGCTGTCCCGGATTCGGCTCGGTGGCGAAATACATCGCCGTCTCCACGCGTGAAGCGGGGCTCGATGTCGCCTCCATGGCGCGCACCTCGACCAAGGTATTCGTCCTCGAGGTGATGGGCCGGCACGCGGGCTGGATCGCCGCCGCGGGCGGGCTCGCGGGCCGCAAGCCGGGCGAGCCGCCGCACATCATCCTCCTGCCCGAAGTACCGTTCGAGAAAGAGAGGTTCCTGGCCAAAGTGAAGCAGTGCGTCACCGACTACGGCTTCTGCGTGATCGTCGTTTCCGAAGGCACTGCCACTGCTGATGGCAAGTTCCTGGCGGACGCCGGAACGAAGGACGCATTCGGACACACCCAACTCGGCGGCGTGGGACCTGCGATTGCCAACATGGTGCGCGAAGCGCACGGCTACAAGTACCACTGGGCGGTGGCAGATTATCTTCAGCGTGCTGCCCGGCACATCGCATCGCAGGTGGACGTGGACCAGGCCTACGCGGTCGGCAAGGCGGCCGTTGAGCTGGCAGTCAAAGGCTCCAACGCCGTGATGCCGACGATCGTTCGCAAGGCATCAAAGCCCTACAAGTGGACAATCGGTCACGTTCCGCTGGGCGAAGTGGCCAACAAGGAAAAGAAACTGCCACCGGAGTACATCACACCGGATGGTTTTGGCATCACTGAAGCATGCCGCCGTTACCTGGAGCCGCTCATTGGCGGTGAAGCCTACCCGCCGTTCAAGGATGGGCTGCCGGACTATGTGCGAATCAAAGGGGTCGCGGTAAAGCGCAAGCTGAAAACCGACTTCAAAGTCTGAACCTGCGTTAGCCCTTAGGCCGTAGCGGGGGGCACTGGCGGTTGTGCTAGAGTGCCCCGCGCTCAATTTCTGGCGGATCGTTATAGCTGTAATAAGTTTTGCAAGTCGCGCGCCCTGAAGCGCGCGGCCACCTGCTCAGGTCCGCTGAACCGAACTACAACCTGTTGTTTTGGGGGAGGAAGCCTGTGATCGATGCTGCTTCTTGGCTGTGGGTTGCAATCGCTGCTGGTGTCTTGGCCGTCCTGTACGGCGTTTTCTCGATGATGTCCATCCTGCGTCTGCCGGCGGGCAATGCCCGCATGCAGGAAATCGCCGCAGCGATTCAAGCGGGCGCCAAGGCTTACCTCAATCGTCAGTACACGACGATCTTCATTGTCGGAATCGTTCTCTTCATTGCGCTGGGATTGTTCATCGGCTGGGCAACGGCCGGCGGCTTTGCAGTTGGCGCCGTTCTATCCGGCCTCACGGGATATATCGGCATGAACATCTCCGTGCGGGCGAATGTGCGCACCGCTGAAGCAGCCACTCACGGGTTGAATGCAGCGCTGAGTGTTGCATTCCGCGGCGGCGCAATCACCGGGATGCTGGTCGTGGGACTCGGCCTGATCGGTGTTGCAGGTTATTTCGCCGTCCTACGCGGTTCAATCGGAGACGACGGTGCGCTGCACGCCCTCGTCGGGCTCGCGTTCGGCGGATCATTGATCTCCATCTTCGCGCGTCTCGGCGGCGGCATCTTCACAAAGGGTGCGGACGTGGGCGCCGATCTCGTCGGCAAGGTTGAAGCCGGAATTCCCGAGGATGATCCGCGTAACCCCGCGGTTATCGCCGACAACGTCGGTGACAACGTTGGTGACTGCGCCGGCATGGCTGCCGACTTGTTCGAAACCTACGCCGTAACATTGGTCGCTACGATGTTGCTCGGCGGCCTGCTGTTTGCGGGTGACGAGGCCGTCAAGTTCAACGCGCTGGTGTACCCACTGGCCCTGGGCGCCGCGTCCATTGTCGCCTCGATCCTCGGCACCTTCTTTGTTTCCGCGAAAGAAGGCGGAAAAATCATGAACGCCTTGTACAAGGGCGTCATTGTTTCCGGCATCGTGTCCGCGGTCGCCTTCTACTTTATCACCCACCAACTGATGAGCGGCAGCGGCAACCTCAACTCACTGTACGGATGCGCATTGGTTGGTCTGGCTCTGACGGCTGCGCTGATCATCATCACCGAGTACTACACTGCAACTGAATACACGCCGGTGCAGCGCGTAGCGGCCGCCTCTCAAACGGGCCATGCGACCAACATCATCGCGGGACTGGGCGTGTCGATGAAATCGACCGCGCTGCCCGTGATTGCCGTCTGCTTTGCAATCTATGGCTCCTACCAACTCGGCGAATCCTTCCATACAGGCATGGGCCTGTACGGAATCGCCATTGCCGCCACGTCCATGTTGTCCATGACCGGAATGGTTGTCGCGTTGGACGCCTACGGCCCCATTACGGACAACGCTGGCGGCATCGCGGAAATGTCCGGGCTGCCGAAGTCAGTTCGTGACATTACCGATCCCCTCGACGCAGTCGGCAACACGACCAAGGCCGTAACCAAGGGCTATGCCATCGGCTCCGCCGGTCTTGCCGCGCTCGTTCTGTTTGCGGACTACACACACAACCTCGAGGCCGCCGGCAGACACACGGGCGAGATGTTCTCGCTGTTTGACCCCGCGGTCGTTATCGGCCTCTTCATCGGCGGTCTGGTTCCGTACCTTTTCGGTGCGATGGCGATGGAAGCGGTGGGCCGCGCCGCCGGCTCAGTCGTCAACGAAGTCCGGCGTCAGTTCCGCGAGATCAAGGGAATCATGGAAGGCACCGCGAAGCCTGACTACTCGCGCGCGGTCGACCTGCTGACCCGCGCGGCCATCCGCGAAATGATCATTCCCTCGCTGCTGCCGATCCTGGTTCCGATCGTGGTCGTGTATGTCGCCAAGTTCCTGATGGGAGAAGACGCCGGCGTCAGGGCGCTGGGTGGAGTGCTCATCGGCACGATCGTCACGGGTTTGTTCGTAGCTATCTCCATGACCACCGGTGGCGGCGCCTGGGACAACGCGAAGAAGTACATCGAGGAAGGCAACTTCGGGGGCAAGGGCTCGGACGCTCACAAGGCCGCGGTGACGGGCGATACGGTCGGCGATCCTTACAAGGACACGGCTGGCCCCGCCATCAACCCGTTGATCAAGATCATCAACATCGTTGCGTTACTGCTCGTGTCGATCATCTGACAGAAACGGTCCACTTGGGCGGGCGCCTCGAGCGCCTCGCCCGGGTGGCGGTTGCCGTTCAGGCAGCCGGTGTAATCGGTTGAATCGCGCTCAACAGCCGGTGCAAAACCGCCGGCGACGCCGGCTTCACGAGATGGTGATCGATGCTGGCCTCGCGTGACCGCCGCCGATCCTGCTCGTGCCCCAACCCGGTCAGGGCGATGATCGTCGTCGAGGTCCCCTCCGGCAGAGAGCGGATCCGGGCAGCCGCCTCGAGCCCACTGAGCTCAGGCATGCTGATGTCCATGAAAACCACGCTGGGCTGAACTTCACGGAACAGCTCGATCGCCTCGCGAGGACCGTAGGCCGTATGAACGTCGTGTCCCATCAGGGACAGCATGAAGGCGATCGCGTCC
>Ga0207641_10005047_pt1 | contig 11309 bp, 12 predicted proteins | sample KBSSwiS62_FD_184306 | JGI IMG/M metagenome (GOLD analysis project Ga0207641, IMG submission 184306) | Switchgrass rhizosphere microbial communities from Kellogg Biological Station, Michigan, USA - KBS Switchgrass S6-2 (SPAdes) (version 2) | ecosystem: Host-associated > Plants > Roots >... | reverse complement strand
CCAAATCCACCAAGAATCGAAAGAGCGTTCGAGCCGAGAATTACCATGATATTCGCGGAGCTCAAACCAAGGCAAGGCGACGAGACAAGCATTACGCCGACAAGACTGAGGACTCTGAGGTGAGATAGAATGGTTTTATTTCCTGCCATTCTATTTCAACAACTGAGAAGTCATACAACTTCCCTGCCGGCTTCCGCCGGCAGCTAGAAGCAACCGCCCTGAAGGGCTCCCTCTCAGCAATGACGATTTTTTTCCGCATCGCTTAAACAAAACTCAGTTTAAATACAAAGCCCTTTAGGGCGATGGTCCCTAGCTGCCGGCGGGAGCCGGCAGAAAGAGTTGCGGTCGACATTAATGGCTCAAGCAGTGTCACGCGCACCCAATTCCTCAGTTTGCTCGTTGACTTCACCTTGATCGATGACCTCACCTTCATCTTCGAGGACGCGAGTTGCCGAGATCACACGCTCTGAATCTCTTCGGTCGACCGAGATAAGCTTAACGCCCTTGGTGTTTCTGCCGATCTCAGAGATGTCATTCACCTGCATGCGAATGAGCGTACCCTTATCGGTGATGAAGATCACTCCATCGCCAGGCTTAACTTGTACAGCATCTGCAACACGACCATTTCGGATATCCGTCTTGATCGTAATGAGGCCCATGCCGCCTCGCGCTTGCGGTCGGTATTCTTCAATCGCTGTGCGTTTACCGAAACCAAACTCAGTGATGGTCAAAATGCTCGAGTTTTCGTTCACAACTTCCATGCTGACGAGTTCGTCATCATCACGCAGCGTGACCCCCTTCACACCAACAGCCTGACGTCCAAGTGGACGCACATCATCTTCATGGAAGCGAATCGCCATGCCGTCTTTTGTCGATAGAAGAATGTCGTCTTTGCCAGATGTAATCTTGACGCTGACAAGTTCGTCTTTCTCTTCAATACCGCACGCAATCAAACCATTCGAACGCGGGTTCGAATAGGCAATAAGATCAGACTTCTTGATCTTGCCCTTACGCGTGCACGTGACAACAAATCGTTCGTTTTCGTTGGCTGGGAACTCTCTCACAGGCAAGATAGCACGAACCGTCTCACCTTCTGTGAGCTTGATCAGATTAATGATCGGCCTGCCCTTTGATTGTGCCGATGCGAGAGGCAACTCATGGACCTTGAGCCAGAACACTTTGCCATGGTTTGTAAAGGCGAGCAAATAAGCATGCGTTGATGCAACGAACGCATCACGAATGAAATCTTCGTCTTTTGCGGTAGCTGCAGTCTTCCCCTTACCCCCGCGCCGTTGAGCACGATAGTTCGAAAGTGGTGCTCGCTTCACGTAGCCCATGAGAGACACAGTCACCAACATCTCTTCTTCAGGGATGAGATCTTCAGCTGTCAAATCATCGACTGATGGCAGGATGATTGTGCGTCGGGGTGTCGCAAAAGACTCACGAACTTCAACAAGTTCCGTTTTGATCACACCCATCAAAACGCGCAAGTCTCCCAAAATCTCTTTCAAACGAGCGATCGTCTTCAGAAGTTCTTGGCCTTCTTCAAGAAGCTTGTCTCTTTCCAAAGACACGAGTCTCGAAAGACGCATTTCCAAAATAGCTGCAGCTTGGTCAGTGTCGAGCGACGCAAAACCCTGCTTGAGCCAACCTTCGATTTGAGCGGTAGGCGCAGCAGCGAAGAGTGCTATCTTTGAAGCACCCAGGAACTTCTCAGCGCACAAACGCGTCTTTGCCTCATCTGTGCTTGCGGAAGAACGAATAATCGAGATAACACGATCAATGTCATCAAGTGCGGTAACTAAACCAGCCAAGATATGGAAACGATTCGCTGCAGCAGTAAGCTCGAAACGGGTTCGCCTTGTGACGACTTCTCGTCTAAACGCAATGAACTCTTCCAGAACTTCGCGCAGGTTCATGGTCTTTGGTTGGCCATGAACAATCGCAAGCATATTAACAGGATAAGAGCTTTGCAGCGGTGTCATTTGGTAGAGCTGATTGAGAATCACCTCGCCCATTGCGTCGCGCCTGAGATCAATGGCAATGCGCATACCGTCGCGGTCAGATTCATCGCGAATGTCTGTAATACCGTCGATTCGCTTATCGCGAACGAGATCAGCAAAACGCTCAAGTAGCCTTGATTTGTTGATCTGGAACGGAATCTCATCAATGATGATTTGGTCTTTCTTGATCTTCTCGTTGTGTTCGACTTTTGCGCGACCACGCATCATGATCGAACCGCGACCGGTTGTCAGTGCTTGCGCGCAGGCATCCGTGCCGCAGATAAATCCGCCCGTCGGAAAATCAGGCCCAGGCACAATCTTTTGCAGCGCCTTTGCGTCGATCACTTCGCCGCCTTCATATTTCTCTTCGATCACTGCCAAAAGCGCATTCACGACTTCGCCAAGATTGTGCGGCGGGCAACGGGTTGCCATTGCAACCGCGATACCTTCTGAGCCGTTCACGAGCAAATTGGGAACGCGTGATGGCAGCACAAGCGGCTCATCGACTGTACCATCAAAATTGGGCGTGAAATCAACAGTACCCTTCTCAATATCGGCGAGAAGTTCTTCAGCGATTTTGGAAAGACGCGCCTCTGTATATCGGTATGCAGCTGGTGGATCACCATCAATGCTTCCGAAGTTACCTTGGCCTTCAATCAGGAGATCTCGCATGTTCCACGGCTGGGCCATACGAACAAGCGCTTCATACACAGGCGAATCACCGTGCGGGTGAAAGCGCTTGAGCACTTCACCCACCACACCGGCGCATTTGCTAAATTTTTTCGATGAGAGCAAACCTTCTCGATGCATCGCAAACAGAATACGTCTGTGCACGGGTTTCAAACCGTCGCGGACATCAGGAAGCGCTCGACCGACGATGACGCTCAGCGCATAATCTCGAAAGGATGTGCGCAACTCATTCGTTATGCTCACCGACGCTTGGTTGCGTTTTGAGCCGTCATCTGTAATCACATCCATAACTTTTGCTGCTCCAAAGAATACTTACAAAGCAAAAGCTATAAAAGAAGCGCCCTTCGGTCAACATAAAAGCCGCTATGATGCGCGCATTTCCCGCAAACCGGCCTTAATGGCTTCATCTAGCGTCCGTGATATGGATGAGAATCCTTCAGTCGCCCGATTTTCCTCCTCCGCATGGGATTTTCGCTCGGCGGCCAGGGTCTGTTCTATCTTTTTCAGCTCAGCCAGTGCCTCTTTAGAGCGAAGCGCTTTTTTAAGATATTCAAGACGGTTTTGCTCAAAATTATCGTCTCGCTTCGTACTTTCCATCTGGCCCATGATCCGCATGAGCAGGGCTTGGATTTGAACCTCCAACGGTCCTTTACCGGTTCCATACAATACAGGCGTCAAGCACGTCATAATCGCATCGGCCGTGAGCTTGGCCTCTTTCTTGGCCGCGATATCGAGTTTAAGCGCGTTCACCCAATCCATCTCGGTTGGCTTTGGTCTGCTCGGCACCGCTGGTTGCGCACCCTGCTGCGCCTCAAAATGATCGTTTTCGACTTTCGGCTGGGCCTGCTGGATGACAGGTTCTGATGCTGCTGAGGGCTGACCCACAGGATCTTTTGGATTAGATTGGAGAACCGGAGCTGCGCGCATAAATTACCCTCGCTTGAGTACGAGTATTATCGTTTGCACCGCAGGATTGGTTCGGTTTGTCATGCCTAGCACGAATGGCACGGTCCTTAGGTGCTCAGCGATTGGTCTCCGGACACACTTCGTTGCCCTTATCGAAAATGATGCGCCACACTCCCGGGCCTTCCCTTCGCCAAATGGACGTAAAGGTTGAGACTAAATGGCCTTGCGGGTTGAACACAGGGCCCGTGCTTAGTGCTAGGTTACCTGAACTGAGAACCTCAACAGTCTTCGGCTCCCAAGAAAATGGTGCTTCTGGCTTCTCGAACAAACGTTTCCACCAGTTTGCGACTTGCTCCTTGCCACGCAACGGCCCTTTTTCTGTGAAGAAGACGGCTTCCTCCGAAAGAAATCGAACAAAAGCCGCGTGATCACGATTCTTCATGGTCTCTGCAAACGCACGCTCGGTTTGCGTGACCTCCATCTGCAAATCTGCTTCTTGCCTCATTTTCGGCGCAGTCACACATCCGACGAACATGATTGAGCTTGCGAAAACTAAAGCACATATGATGCGCATTCGATCCTCTTGAGTCGCGGGAAAGAGAAATGTAGCAAACGATGCTCAATTCAGTCAATTCCATCGACACGTGCGAGGACTTGATTCCTTCATGCTTAGCGCTTCTACGGCTTCTAGCTTAACCTCGGGCTGTACTCGCAGCCAAGAGCCTATCGAGTTGATTGGCGAAATCCTGGCGATCGCGCAAGCCAAGTGTTTTGGGGCCACCGGTTACCATTCCAAAATCACGTAGCTGTTCCATCAAATCTCGCGTTGCGAGCCTGTCCTTAATGTTTTCCGGAGTGTAGAGTTCGCCTCTGGGGTTGATGGCTCGGCCTTTCTTTGCCACGACTTCGTCGGCAAGGGGGATGTCCGCCGTTATAACAATATCCCCAGGTTGCATCAACTGCACGATCTTGTTGTCGGCGACGTCAAAACCTTTGGACACCTGTATCGTGCTCACAAGCCCATTCAGAGGGACGCGTAGCGGTTTATTGGCTACCAGAATGACTTTCGTGTTTGTGCGCTGCGACGCTCGAATGATTATTTCTTTGATGACACTTGGGCAAGCATCAGCATCGACCCAGATTTGCATATCCGAAGATGTTAGTCCCTTAAGGCCGAATCTTCAATGGCTGACACAGCGCTTGAGTCATTTGAGACGGCGCCCAACGGCTTCACCGTGCACCCGCGGATTTTAATCAGATCCAGGCGGCCAGCTGATCACGTCAACACCTGGCGAATAGTGGCAAAAGGCTGGTTCGCGCAAGGTGATTGCCCACTCGTTTACAAGTGTGTTCGACAAGACTTCGACCTTTGCAATGCGCAGCGGCCACGGCCAGTGATGGACATCCGTTCGCACGACTCTGTCGCCAACCTGAGAAAAGAAACAGTATCGTTCCGTCAAGAAATGCTCGAGTGTCCCAGCTTGTGAATAGAAAACATCCGAGGTTGGTCGATAGCGAGCTCGAAAGTTAGCTTGAGTCTTGTCTTTTCGCGTAGATTGAAAGATCTTAAACTCATTTTCTTCAGTCAGTCGCATTCGTGCATTGTGATAGGGCAATTTAAAGTAGCGTTGGCCGCCCCAAACAACAAATGGATTTGTTGCATCAAGACTGAGGAACCAGACGCCTGCCTTTCCCTCGTATTCAACGTAGAGTCGTACATTCAATTCTAAGAAATTTGAGAACCATGGAAAATCTGGCAGAGGATTACGCATTACACTCTGCATTCGAAAAGGAACGATGCCTATCCAACTTGTTCCGTCAAACTCTTGAACATGAACCCCGTCTGGGACCAAATGGGAGATTTCCTTCTTCTCAACACGATAGTGAAGAAAGAGGAGTTCGTTCCAAGATTGGCGCCAGGTCCACTGTGAGCGGGGACAAGGCCACGGGCGATGACCTTGTCGAGAAAGGAGTTTATCGGCGATACGCATATGTCGCGAGCATATCATCTAATTGGTCACTGCAACCTGTCCCTCAGTCTTTTGACAGATGTGAATCTAATGCCGAAAAGGTTCCGGGATTAGCCATTGGCAATAGACAAATCAAAGAAATGTGACAGAAGAAGGCAAAGAGGAGACCTCCATGCTCAAGGTGTTCAAAGAATCCTTTTTGCTTCTCAGTCTTTTTGCTGCGATACTACCTGGGACCGCACAAGCGAACCCTCAAATCAGGCTAGCTCTTGCTAGTCTCGTGTCTCTCGAAACCTACAAGAACAATGGGAACAGTTTCTCGCCGGATGAAAAAGTCGCCATCAACCAACATGTTACGCAGGTGCTAACGACTGTAGATTGTCATCGGTTCAAACCCATAAGCATGAATCACAACCTGAAGGAACAGGGAACTTGTGGTACTTGGCATAGCGTTCCATGGCTAGATGAAGTGTGTTGGTCAGGAGAACTTTTAGTCCTTCTCTGGACTAAAGATCCGACCGATTGGAGTAATGATTGTAGCTTCTGTTGCGGCCTTACCTCGATTATTACCCTCGGCGTTTGGCCAGCTTCGAATCTCGTTTGCGCGGGTGTCGTCGGTATTAGCCAAGCTTTGACGTATGCAGCTTCGCTTCCCTTTCGTTTTTGTGGCACCTGTGATGAATATGAAAACGAATTGACCCTCAATGAACCTTTACTGGTGTCATTCATTCAACAAGCCGCCATCCTTCTCGAACAAGCTGTTAAAGACAACAAAGTGGAGCTATCTAAAGAGGACCAGGCCACCTTGAGTCGATTGACTGCCTTCGGCACGTGCTGAGGCCTCCCTTGCAAAGCATGACTCGATCGTCAAAAGGACGACGATAAAATTGGAGGCATCGAGATGGCATTTGCGTCAGTAAACGGGCAAGAACTATTCTATCAAGACTCTGGTGGCGACGGATATCCCATCGTTATGATGCATGGGTTTCTGATGGACCACTCACTCTTTGATCCTCAGGTTGCAGTACTTGCGCCAACCTATCGATGCATACGTTTCGATGCGAGAGCCTTTGGTCAGACGAAGTGGGATGGCAAGTCGTTCAATCTTTACGATACAGCATCTGATTGCGTAGGGCTCATGGATCATTTGGGTATTCGTCACGCGATTATCGCGGGAATGTCGCAGGGCGGGTATGCGGGTTTACGCATGGCGCTTAAGTACCCTGAGCGTATCAAGGGCTTGGTATTGATGAGCACAAGTTGCGTTGTTGATGATGAGCCGACAAAAGCCCAGTATCGGGGAGCACGTGATACTTGGGTTAATCAGGGGCCAGTCGATGACCTCATCGACTTCACTGCGTCTGCTCTGCTTGGTTCAAAAGATGCACCCGGCATCGCGGCTCATTGGGCAACATGGATTCCAAAATGGCAGCAGCGTTCGGGCAACGAGATGTTCCACGCAATGAACAACCTCATCGATAGAGATAACATCGAAAATGAGGTGCACCAAATTCAGCATCCCGCCTTGATTACCCATGGTGACGCTGATTTCGGAGTGCCTTTGGCGCTGGGCGAGCAACTCAACAAACTTTTGCCCAAAAGCCAAGGTCTTATTGTTGTGCCCGGGGCGGCTCATGCCGCGAACTATACCCACCCCGAGCTTATTAATACCGCGCTTCTCGACTTTATGAAGAAGGCAACCCATTAGCCGAGGACGTTCAGGCTACAAGCCATCGATGCTGCATGAGAGATCAATCAAATCAGTGTGGGGTTTCTCTTTGAGCTCTTCTTGAGATCCCGAGGTGGTAACATAGCCACTCGAAAGAGTTGTTAGCGTGTAAGTTGCCTCGCCGACTTGTTTTTCTAGTGCGATGCTGATGGCTGAGAAGTGGTTGATTCTCAAATACTCCGCATAGGATGCATGAATGTAGATTCTCTTTTCCAGGAAGTCTCCGCCAGAAAAACTCATATTGTTGGTATCGTAAATGCCGTTCGTCGGGCCATACTCGTAGCTTGCTTTCGCGATTCCATCCTTATAACTCGTATAGGCAACGGTTCTTTGAAGGGGAGATATCGACAACGTCACTGCATTACCAGCTTTCAGGTTGCCACAGGTAATTTCGATAGGCGCTGCAAAAGCGGTAGAGGTCAAGAGCAAGGTAAAGAGAAGTGCTGTCTTCATAATGGCGTTTCCTTGTGGGCGTTCACTCGCCTGCACAAAACCTAAGACAGGCTCGGTGATGTGAAAAGTGAATTGATTTAATATGCCTATTAACCTAGCTAATAGTGATGAGTCTTTCCTCGGCGCAGCTCGACGCATTCTATGAAGTCTCACGCTGCAAGAGCTTTTCGAAGGCAGCGACACTTCTGCATGTTACGCAATCCGCCTTGTCTCAGCGCATAGCACATCTCGAACAGGAGTTGGGCGCGACGCTTTTCATCCGCGCCCCCTCTGGGCTTTGCCTCACTCTTCTTGGCGAAGAACTCCAACATTATTGCAAAAGCCGAAGCATGCTCGAAGACGAGTGCGTGTCAAGGATCAAGAACGCACAGTCAGGGACAATGGTCGGCGTCATCCGCATTGGCGCGTACTCGACAGTGTTGCGTTCAATAGTGTTACCAAGTCTAAGCCCATTTCTTATCGCTCATGAAGACGTTCGTTTAGAGGCCTCGAGCAAAGAAACGCGCGACCTGCCTCAGGCACTTAGAAGTGGCGAAGTGGATTTCATCTTCCTCGACCACAGGCTTGAAAGTGAAAAGGTCGAAACGGTATTCCTGGGTGACGAAGAATATGTGTTGATTGAATCAAAGCATGTCAACCGTGACAATTCCGTCTATTTTGACCACGACGTGCAAGATCAGACGACGCTGCGCTTTTTTGAAGCCCAGAGCCAAAGGCCCAAGGTTGTTTCACGTTCTTTCTTGGACGAAATATACGCCATTATTGATGGTGTCGCGCTTGGCTTAGGGCGTGCAGTGGTCCCCTTGCATTTGGTGAAGAACGATAAGAGGATTCGCCGCGTTAAAGAGCTAAAGCCATTGCGTATTCCGGTCTATTTTATTTACAACCGGCAGTCTGTTTATACGCGCCTGCAAAAGGCTGTGATTGCCCTGCTTGAGAGAGAGCCTAAAGCTTTTCTCTCACCCAATATGGTGCTCTGAGCGGTGAATCGTTACACTTAATTAAGGGGACGAGTTTGTTCGTCCTAAAGGAGTTGTCAAATGCTCTGGGGAATTATTCTCTTACTGCTCGTTCTATGGGCTATCGGGTTCTTTGCGGCATACTCGACCGTAGGTGGGCTCATTCACATTTTGCTCGTCATCGCTATTGTTGTACTCATCATCAATTTGGTGCAGGGCCGACGGATGGGGTAAACTCCCGCGTGCTTACGGGTCATCACGCCAATGACACGCGTCAAACCCTCTTCAGCTCTTCTGAAATTCTTCGATGAGAGCACGAATAGATCGCGCATCGTTTTTACTATGGCCGTGACTCACGATGGGATTAGCACCCCCTGAGGAATCAATCCGTATGTCAGACCATATTAAACCCGTCTGTATATTAATCGAAGCAACCTTATGAATCGCAATACTCTCTTCATTAGACCCAAAGAGCTGCGGCTTAATTCGGGTGACCCGATTCTGATTGATCTCAATCCGCACCGGAAAAACGAAATTCCCCTTCGTCCACCGGCTGGCGGTAAATATATGATTCCCTTCAACCATCCCTCTCTCCTTCGCTTTTACTTGGCCTATACAAAATCATAGTTTATGTCGCATTTGAATCGGGCCAACGATACCTTTCTTTTCCGTCTGTTCAACAATACGCGCGGCACGTAGGCGATGTGCTTTTTTGCGAAAGAAAGACCTTATTGTTATCATAAAAATATAAACGGAGTTTGCCTGACTTGCAAATTCACGACCGGGGTATCAGATGAAAAAGTTATTGACCAAAAATCTGTGCTTGATGTTAGTTACCGCACTTGCGATGAGCGCAATTTCTTACGCAGGCACGCATCAAGCCAATAACTGTGTGAGAATCTATTGTAAAGATGATGTCAAAACAAAACTGAGAAACGTAGAAGGTCATGGAGACGTGCACTCAGCTTTCTATGATACAAGTAGAGAACAGTATGTCGTCCAGCGAACAAACTTTGCTATTGCTCTTGCGAGATGCGCTCATTGGGATCGAGATATCGATCTCGACAATTTAGGTCATAAGCTAGACGAAAGGCATCTTTACGGAACTGATGCCAGCAAGATGGAATCATTTGCGCCCTGGATACGGATATATGCGGCTGACGAGGGTGATGTCATAAAAAACAATCCTAAATGTGGCGAGCTGCAAAAAAGATAACCAGGCTCGTGATGCCAGCCTTCGCTGGCATGACAGGCACAGTCTACGGATAAGCGGTATCGCCCCCGCTAGCTTGGCCACTCGCTCCAAAAATCTCGCGCTCACCTTTCGCGTTTTGAATCGGGCCAACAACACCGTTCTTTTCCATTTGCTCAACAATGCGAGCGGCACGATTATAGCCGATTCCTAACTGCCTCTGAAGCCAACTGGTCGAGCATTTTTGCGTGCGCATCACAACAGTCACGGCTTCTTTGTATTTGTCATCGCTTCCATCATCAACAAGCATCATTTGGCCATCAGGCTCTTCTTCAGTTGCCGAGACCAAATTCGGGTCATAGTTTGGCTGGCCTTGCGCACGCCAGAAATCAACTACGCGCTTAAGCTCCTTGTCTGACACGTATGCGCCATGCACACGGACCAGATCGCTTGAACCTGGCGGAATGAGCAGCATATCACCCTTGCCAAGCAAGGCTTCTGCGCCTGAGCGGTTGATAATCGTTTTGGAGTCGTGCGCCGATGCAAGTCGAAATCCCATTCGAACAGGGAAATTGGCCTTAATAACGCCTGTGATCACATCAACGCTTGGGCGCTGTGTTGCGAGCATCACATGGATTCCAGCTGCACGCGCTTTTTGCGCAAGACGCATCACATAGCCTTCTACATCTTTGCCTGCTACAGCAATCAGATCAGCGTATTCATCAACAACAATCACAATGTAAGACAACTTGGCATCTGACACCTTGTTATAGGAATCGATGTCGCGCACACCTTTCTCGTTCAGAAGTTGATAGCGATGTTCCATCTCTCGAACGCCCCAGCGAAGCGCTGCCGCTGCCTTTTTGCTGTCAATAATGGGCGGCATTAACAGATGCGGAATGCCATCATAGATGCTGAGCTCCAACATCTTCGGATCAATCATGATGAACCTGACTTCATCAGGCGTCGCTCGGTAAAGAATGGAGCAAATCATGCCGTTCATGCTGACTGATTTGCCCGAGCCTGTTGTTCCTGCCACCAACACGTGCGGCATGTCTGCCAAATTCGCGTAGAAAGGTTTCCCATCAATCGTCTTGCCAAGTGCCATGCAAAGCTTATGCGGATCTCGCGCAAAGTTCGGGCTTGCAACGATCTCCTTCAGGTAGACCATTTCGCGTCGTTCGCTTGGGATTTCGATCCCCACAGCGCCCTTTCCTGGTATGGGTGCAACGATTCGCACATGCATGGCCACCATTGCCATTGCCAAATCATCCGCCAGCGCCGCTATTCGCGTGAGCTTGATTCCAGGCCCTGGAACGAACTCAAACAGCGTCACAACAGGACCTGGTCTTATCTCGCGCACATGGCCCTTGATTCCAAACTGCTCGAAGGTTTTTTCAAGTCTTT
>Ga0207641_10005038_pt1 | contig 11317 bp, 14 predicted proteins | sample KBSSwiS62_FD_184306 | JGI IMG/M metagenome (GOLD analysis project Ga0207641, IMG submission 184306) | Switchgrass rhizosphere microbial communities from Kellogg Biological Station, Michigan, USA - KBS Switchgrass S6-2 (SPAdes) (version 2) | ecosystem: Host-associated > Plants > Roots >... | reverse complement strand
GGCCCCTCAAATTTTTCGCAAATGTAGCTTTAATAACGAATTTACCAAATTGGGGTTTTCACCGCCGGTATAAATGGTTTCTTAAATTTCGAAGCCTCATTTGAACCGCTTATTTTTAGGGCTCAGCTTTACAGATTATTTGATTACTTAAATTCCATAAAGGCTGCATGCTAACCGGTAAAAATATTTATAAACGTTATGGCTCTCTGGAAGTTCTCAGGGGTGTGAATCTTGAAATCAGCAAGGGAGAGGTAGTAGCCATTGTTGGGCCTTCAGGTTGCGGTAAAAGCACTTTACTGCATATTCTCGGGTCACTCGATAAAGCAGATATGGGGGAAATAGTTATCAACAATACAGGTCTCAGCCTGCTCTCAGGCAACAAACTTGCTGCTTTCAGGAATAAGCATATCGGGTTTGTGTTCCAGTTTCACCATTTATTGCCTGAGTTTACAGCATTGGAAAATGTGTGCATCCCGGGCTGGCTGGCCGGAAGAAATAAAAATGAGGTGAGGGAAAAAGCTGAAGGGTTATTGAAAATATTGGGGCTTGTTGCTAGAAATGAGAACAAGCCCAACCAGCTTTCAGGTGGTGAGCAGCAAAGAGTGGCTGTGGCCAGGGCTCTAATAAATAATCCTGATATAGTATTTGCTGACGAGCCAACCGGCAATCTTGATAGCGCCAATGCGCAGGAACTTCATGAATTATTTTTTGACCTGCGGAAACAATTCAATCAAACTTTTCTTATTGTAACTCATAATGAAGAACTTTCACAATTAAGCGATAGGGTGCTGCATATGAAGGATGGATTGATTGTTTGAAATAAAGATCAGCCAGTTATACCCGCGGCTTCCACGGAGTCTCTGGAATATTTAATTCATGAGCAGCAAATCTTGCTAATACAAAAAGATAATCGCTAAGCCTGTTGAGGTATTTTATAATAAGAGATTCAACTTCCATTTCCTTTTTTTGCATTCTTACACAACACCTTTCTGCACGGCGACAAACACATCTTGCTACATGAAGTGTTGATACTGCAACATGGCCACCGGGTAGAATAAATGATTTCATTACCGGCAGCACCTCATTCATTTTGTCAATTTCTTTTTCCAGTAGTTCAACATCCGCTTCATGCAGGTCGGGTATTTTTAGTTTTGTTTCTTTTTCCGGATCACAGGCAAGAGCAGAACCAATAGTGAAAAGCCGGTCTTGTATCTCCGCTAATACATTTGATATGTTATGCGATTTTAAATGATCAAGACATAAGCCAACAAAAGAATTTAATTCATCTACTGTACCATAAGATTCAATTCTCAGATCGGATTTATAAACTTTAGTGCCGCCTATCAATGACGTTTTTCCTTTGTCGCCGGTTTTAGTATAGATCTTCATTGACGTATAATGAGTTCAGACGAAACAAATTTCATTTTGCGGAAAGTCTTACAAAATTATTGATGTGCATATTCGCCCACCTTCTCATTTTTTTTATCCGTTTCGATGACCCCATCACGAAGCCTTACAATGCGATGGGCATGGTTAGCAATATCTTCTTCGTGTGTGACAAGCACAATTGTATTGCCACTTGAGTGTATCTTGTTAAATATCTCCATTATCTCGTAAGAGGTTTTTGTATCAAGATTACCGGTTGGCTCATCTGCAAGAATAATAGAAGGATCATTTACCAATGCTCTTGCTATAGCTACACGCTGACATTGTCCGCCGCTTAATTCATTAGGTTTATGATGGCTCCGGTCGCTAAGATTCACAAGGTCCATCACATGTTTTGCTTTTTCAGTACGAAGTTTTTTGCCCATGCCAGCATATACCAATGGCAATGCAACATTGTCCAATGCCGTTAACCTTGGTAATAAATTAAATTGTTGAAATACAAACCCGATCTCTTTGTTTCTAATTTCTGCAAGTTTGTTGTCTTCGGTTTTGCTAATATCATGTCCATTTAAAATATAAGTTCCCGAAGTAGGTGTGTCAAGACAACCAATGATATTCATCAATGTACTCTTGCCTGAGCCTGAAGGACCCATTAAGGCTACATATTCATTTCGAAGAATGTCAAGAGCTATGCCTTTTAGTACTTCCAATTCCATTTTGCCCATGAAATAACTCTTCCTGATCTTGTTGAGATGTATTACGCTGTTCATATCCTGGTACTTATTATTTTTTTATAACCTTCGGTACTTTAAAAAAATTATCATCATGTGCTGGTGCATTTTTCAAAGCTTCCTCACGAGTCATTGATCCTTTTACTTCATCATCTCTTAACACATTTACGCTAGCAGACATGTGCAGCAAAGGCTCAGTCCCTTCCAGATCAAGCTCGTCTAATTTTTCTACAAAACTTATCATCCGCTGCAGATCATTTTTTATTTCTTCTTTTTCTGCAGCGTTAAATTCCAACCTCGATAAATGAGCCAGTTTGTCCACCAAAGCACCAGTTACTTCCATCCGACAAATATACAGTTGAGTCGTGAGTCAGGAGTTAAGAGTTGGGAGTATTTTACAAATGGTAGACGCCTGACTACTGACCTCTGACTCTTAACTAATCCCTATCTTCGCCGCCGCATGATAAAAAAGAAAGAAATAGTAATGAGTGGCATTAGGCCAACGGGCTTTTTACATCTCGGAAATTATTTCGGGGCATTGAAGAATTATGTGAGTATGCAGGAGGAATACGAATGTTTTTTTATGGTAGCCGATCTGCATTCTCTAACTACTCATCCGGATACAAAAGAACTAAAACAAAATGTTCACAGGGTATTGGCAGAAAATATTGCCTGCGGTCTCGATCCAGATAAAGTGGCGCTTTATTGTCAAAGCCATGTTTATGAAACCAGCGAATTGTATTTGTACCTGAACATGATGGCGTACGTTGGTGAATTGGAAAAGACCACGACCTTCAAAGAAAAAGTGAGGCAGCAGCCTGATAATGTAAATGCTGGTTTGTTGACATACCCCGTTTTGCAAACGGCCGATATAATTTTACACAGAGCATCTTTAGTACCTGTAGGTAAGGATCAGGAACAACATCTTGAAATGGCCCGCAATTTTGTAAAACGCTTCAATCATCGCTATGGTGATGTGTTTCCGGAGCCCAAAGCATTTAATTATGGTTCCCAATTGGTGAAAGTGCCAGGTCTTGATGGTGTGGGAAAAATGAGCAAAAGCGAAAACCAATACGCAACACTTTACCTCGCTGACGAGGATGATATTATCAGAAAAAAAGTAATGCGGGCAAAGACAGATAGCGGCCCCACAGAACAAAACTCTGCGAAGCCTGATTACATTGAAAATATTTTTTTACTGATGAAATTGGTAAGCACAGAAGAAACAGTAAAAAAATTTGATAAGGAATATAATAAATGTACGATACGCTATGGCGATATGAAAAAGCAGTTAGGAGAGGATATGGTAAAATTTATATCACCCATAAGAGAAAAAGTAAATGCTATATTGGGTGATGAAAATTATCTGCGACAGGTAATGGAACAAGGGGCTGATAAAGCCCGTAAAAGTGCGAAGACTACAATAGAATTGGCGAGAGAAGCAATAGGGTTAAAATATTTTACCCCCGCCCCTAAAGGGGAGTAAAGAAATAAACAATATTCGTTGGTGAATAGAAAAGATTATTTATTTTCAGATTATCGAATTATTTATTAACTCCAAAAACTAAGTTCCCCTTTAGGGGACAGGGGTATGGCAAAATCAAAAACGAAACCTAAGCATATTGCAATAGCTGGTAACATCGGCGCCGGTAAAACTACCCTCACTGAATTATTAAGCAAGCATTATAAATGGATACCACAATTTGAAGACGTAGATCATAATCCTTATTTGTATGATTTTTATGAAGACATGCCGAGGTGGAGTTTTAATCTTCAAATTTATTTTTTGAATAGTCGATTATCACAATTGGTGGATATTCAAAAAGGAAGTGAAACTGTTATCCAGGACAGAACGATCTATGAAGATGCGCACATTTTTGCTCCCAATCTTCATGAGATGGGGCTAATGAGCAAAAGGGATTTTGATAACTATTTCCAATTTTTTCAGACGCTGAAGCAAATGGTGAAACCACCAGATCTGCTTATTTATCTTAAAGCATCTGTTCCAACTTTAGTAGGGCAAATTCAGAAGAGGGGAAGAGAGTATGAAGAAAATATAAGGCTTGATTATTTGAAACGATTGAACGAATTCTATAATAAATGGATCGATGCTTACAAAGAGGGCCCATTGCTTGTAATTGATATTGACAAGAATAAATTTCCTGAAAACGAGGAGCATCTAGGTGAAATTATACGCAAAGTGGATAGCCAGATCTACGGATTATTTTAATGGATGACAAAAATTAACAATTACTGTTCGGTAAGAGTTTGATTATAAAATACCTTTACAAACACCTCTTATTATTACTAAAATGAACAGATTATTTTTATTAACAGTTTTATTTATTAGTTCAAATTGTTTTGCTCAAAAATCATTGAGAGATTCTCTTTTTAGCGGAAAGTTGAAAGCTGATTCGGCATTAGTGGCAAGTAGTAAAGTTGTAAAAGATTCCTCCAAGAAAACCGAAGTTGATCAGTTAACTAAAACTTCGACAGATACAACTGCTAAACTAAATGACCCTGCCAAAACGGAATTAAAATATTCAGACAATAATAAGACCTGGAAAAAATTTACTGATGAATACACCAAGATCATTACTACAGAAATGGCAGCCACAAAAAAGATCAAGAAAGGTGGCTATACTGTTACGTTGGAATATGAAATAGGAACGGATGGTGTGGTATCTACAAAAAATATTATATGCGATCCCAAGAGTGAAAGTCTGATTAATCTTATTAATGAAAGAATGATGGCAAATGCTCCGCAATTGGCTCCTCAAATCGTTAATGGAGCTCCTCGTAAGTCAAGCAAAAGGCAAATACTTGTTTTTGTCAAAGAGAAAAACTGATAGCATTTCTTTTTTATGGAATTTTATTTAACGTGCATCTGTTTGTAAACACAGTTTATGAAAGGAACTATTTTTACCTCTCTTCTTTTCTTAGTACCCTTTATCGTTCTAAAGGCTCAGGATGAAAATAAAGTTTTTGAAAAGGTTGAGCAAAATGCAAATACAAATCAGAAGACCTGGAATGAGCATATTTCAAAAAAAACTCAATTGCCTGATTCAATTATCAAAGACATTCCCGTTGGTTTTTATAAAGTGAATGTTCAATTTGTGGTAGACATTCATGGGAATATTGGCCAGGTAAAAGCTAAGAATGACCCGAGATATGGATTAGCTAAAATGGCTGTTGATGTTATCTCAACCTATAAGGGAAAATGGCAACCTGCAAACCAATGTGGACGAAATGTAAAAAGTTATAAAGAGCAACCTATCACATTTATTGTTCTTGCTCAATAGCCGGCCCAGGATTTATTTTGTTTTAATTCAGATTCAATTTTTTTAAACCACTCTTCCTGTTTCGTTTTATTGCGGCTATAATCTGTTTCATCATCATATTGCTGTTGAAACTTTTCTTTTTCATCAACAACAGATTTATAAATGGCATTCAGATCCTTTTGAAATGTAGTTTTATTGAATTGATATTCGCTAACAGATCTATTCAATAGTCGGGCAAAAATTTCGGCAATATCAAAATGCCCTTGTTCGTGTTTTAGTATCCAATCATTTTTTACCAGGCCCCAGGATCTATTTTTTTCAAACTGGCAATCGATCTTGTACATTATTTTTCCATTTGCAAAATTGTATGAAAAACCAAGATGAGTGGTGGTCATTGCAGCTGTACTTCCCATTTTCAAAGGTTCAGCTTTAAAATCATCCCATGTCAATTTCCTGTTCTCATTCCACTTTATAAAATCTTCTTCCCTCTGTGATAGGATGATCAGCGGGAAAATGAAAGCTGTTACTAAAAATGTTCTGTTCATGGCAATATAATAACAGCAAATTGGTAAATAAATTTCAAAGAGAATCTTAAAATTAAAAACCCCGGTTTAGCGACCGGGGCTTAGGCAAGCAACAATTGAGCTTAGTTATATTTTCGGAGCAGCGACAAGCACTTCTTCAGAAATCCCGGCTGCATATTTTTCAAAATTCTTTACAAATAATCCGCCGAGGCATTTTGCTTTTTCATCATAAGCATTTGTATCGGACCATGTATTTCTTGGATTTAAAACTTTCGCAGGAACATTCGGACAACTCGTAGGCATAGCTACACCAAACACTTCATGTTTTTCATAACTCACATTATCAAGTTTGCCTTCTAATGCGGCAGTTATCATTGCACGGGTATGAGATAATTTGATTCTTTTACCAACGCCATAAGAACCACCCGTCCAACCGGTATTGATCAACCAAACATTTACTTTATTCTCCTGCATTTTTTTGCCAAGCATCATTGCATATTTTCCGGGGTGTAAAGGAAGAAACGGAGCTCCAAAGCATGCACTAAATGTTGGCTTTGGTTCAGTAATTCCTGTCTCTGTACCGGCAACTTTGGCTGTATAACCACTAATGAACTGATACATCGCCTGTCCAGGAGTAAGTTTTGAAATTGGAGGCAATACACCAAATGCATCACATGTTAAAAAGAAAATATTTTTTGGTAATCGACCGATAGATGGTTCCTGAGCATTACTGATAAAATTTATAGGATAAGAAACTCTTGTATTTTCTGTAACCGATCCGTCTTCAAAATTTATTTTATTAGTGCCCGGAAAAAATTTTGTGTTTTCAACCAATGCGCCATGCCGTATTGCCTGGAAGATCTCCGGTTCTTTTTCTTCAGTCAGGTGAATGCATTTTGCATAACAACCGCCCTCAAAGTTGAAAATATCATCAGCCGTCCATGCATGTTCATCATCACCGATCAACATGCGATTTGGGTCTGCGCTTAAAGTTGTTTTTCCTGTGCCACTTAATCCAAAGAAGATAGCAGTGTCCCCATTCTCTCCCACGTTTGCACTGCAATGCATGCTGAGTACATTTTTTTCCTGTGGCAAAATATAATTCAGGATCGTGAAAATCCCTTTTTTCATTTCACCAGTATAGCCAGAGCCTGCGATCAGGATCATTTTATGTTTAAAAGAAACAAGAGAAACATTATGTTGTCTTGTTCCACATTCTTCCGCATCGAGCTTTAATTCGGGACATGATATTATATGCCATTCAGGTTTAAAGTTTTCAAGTTCTTCTTCAGTTGGTCTTAAAAACATATTGTATGCAAAAAAATTACTCCAAGGTTTTTCGTTTACTACCCGGATACTGAGACGATAACGGGGATCAGCACAAGCATAGCAATCCCGTACCCATAACTCCGGAAGTTTTTCCAGGTAATCGATCATTTTTTTATAAATGACCTGGTAATATTTTTCATCAACAGGGATATTAAATTCATTCCAGTTAACCGTTTTTTCAGTTACCTCATCCTTAACTATAAACTTATCTTTTGGACTGCGTCCTGTGAACTCACCAGTTTGTATTACCAGTGCACCGGTGTCAGATAAAACACCTTCCCCAAGTCTGAGTGTATCAAGAATTAGATCGCCGGGGCAGGTTTGATAATGAATATTTTCGGAAAATTTTAAAACAGACTTCATGAGGTTTTTGGTAGGAAAAGAAATAGTCGGAACAGACATAGCCAAGCTTTTTTTGTGTTGAGGGCAAAGGTAGGGCACAAACCCTATTCAAAACAAACAAGTGTTCGTAGCACACATTATAAAGTCATGACTTTAAAAATAGCCTACTGCTAAAAGTCATTGATTAATAGTACTATTGCAAAAGCAAGCATTGAGATTTTTTTTTCAGGCGTTTTATCAACTTCTGGGGAAAACGACGGGTTAGTGACAAAGCCTCCGGCCTTATCTTTAAAAAATAATTTTTAAAATGAAATACCTTCCACTGAACTCAGAGATCTTTATCCAAAACAGGCAGAGGTTTATAAAAGAGATGGCCCCCAATTCAATCGCCATTTTCAATAGCAATGATGAGCTGCCGATGAATGCCGATGCACTTCATAAGTTCAAACAAAATTCCGATCTGTTTTGGCTAACGGGTGTGATACAGGAAGACAGCATGCTGGTCCTTTTTCCAGGTAACCCTGAAAAAAAATTCCGCGAAGTTCTTGTGTTAGTTCGTCCAAATGAACTAAAAGAAAAATGGGATGGTAAAAGATTACGTAAAGAAGAAGCAACTGCAGCTTCAGGTATTGAAAATATTGTATGGCTTGACAGCATCGAGCCTTTATTACAAAAATGGATACACTGGAGTGATAATATTTATTTGAATACAAATGAACATGATCGCAAAGCCAATTGGGTGCCGGTAAGAGACTATCGTTATGCTGAGGAAATGAAAAGAAAATATCCTTTGCATAATTATAAACGCAGTGCACAAATTTTAAAAAGACTTCGTGCAATAAAAACACCCTTAGAAATTGAAGTTTTGCAAAAGGCGATTGATATAACTGATAATACTTTCCGGCGCTTACTTCAATTTATAAAACCTGGTGTATGGGAATATGAGATAGAAGCTGAAATATTTCATTCTTTTTTGATGCAAAGAGCTACAGGTGCTGCCTACGGAAGTATTCTTGCCAGCGGCGATAGGGCAAGAACATTACATTATGTTTCCAACAACCAGGAATGTAAGAATGGAGAAATGATATTGATGGATTTTGGCGCTGAGTATGGAGGGTATAATGCAGATCTTACAAGAACAATTCCGGTGAACGGAAAATTTACAGCAAGGCAGAAAAAGATATATAACACCTGCCTTGATCTTCATAATCGTTGTAAAGAATTGTTGAAGCCCGGCATTTCAATTATGGAGTATCACGAAAAAGCAGGAGATGTTGCTACAGAATTATTTTTGAAAGCAGGATTATTGAAGAAATCGGATATAAAAAATGAAGATCCTGATAACAGGGCTTACAGGAAATATCTTTATCATGGTATTTCACATCATCTTGGTGTTGATGTTCATGATCTTGGTACAATGACAGAACCAATAAAACCGGGAATGGTATTTACTGTTGAGCCTGGTATTTATATTGAACAGGAAGGAATGGGTATCCGGATTGAAAACAATGTTTGGATAACACGAAATGGTAATAAGGATCTGATGAAAAATATTCCGATCACAGTGGAAGAGATCGAGGGCTTAATGAAAAAATCTTAATACTTGCATGAAAAATATTCCTAATCTCTTTACATTATTGAATCTTGCACTCGGCTTTGTTGCCATCATTCTTATTTTACAAACAGGGCAGACTATCGCATTCATAAATAATGAAGGATATACGATGGTTGATCTGCCCGAAAAAATTACATGGGGAGCCCTTTTTATTTTTTTTGCAGCAATTGTTGATTTTCTTGATGGCTTTCTTGCCAGATTACTAAAAGCCACTTCGCCAATGGGAAAACAATTGGATTCGTTAAGCGATGTGGTAAGTTTTGGTGTGGCCCCGGCGTTGATCATTTATCAATTATTAAGGATCAGTTATGCACAAGAAGAAAATGGATTGGATATTTCTATTGCCTTTCTTTTACCGGCATTAATATTTGCTTGCGCAGCTGCGTGGCGCCTGGCAAAATTTAATTTAGATGAATCCCAGCAATATTCTTTTAAAGGATTGCCAACACCAGCAGCCGGGCTTTTTGTTGCTTCGTTACCTCTTATTCTCCATTTTACTTCAACGACAATTAACATTACCGATTACATAATTAATAAATGGGTACTTTATTTAATAATTATCCTTCTTTCGTTTTTAATGGTAAGCAATCTGCCTTTAATGAGTTTTAAGTTTAAAGACTTTGGTCTTAAAAATAACTTACCAAAATACATACTAGTAATAGTTGGGGTTCTTGCTGCCATTTTTTTGCAATGGATCGCTGTTCCAATATTACTGGTGGCTTATGTTATTGTATCTTTGACGCTTAAAAATAAATCCGCATGACATATACGGTTCAGATAAAAGTGATGCCTTTAAAAGAATTACTTGATCCACAAGGTAAGGCTGTAATGGGAGGTCTTCAGAATCTTGGGCTTAATGGCGTAGAAGATGTGAGAGTGGGAAAAAATATTACACTTCAATTAAATGCTTCATCGCCGGAACAAGCAAAGCAACTTGCCGAAGAGGCTAGCAAGAAGTTATTGGCAAATCCAGTTATGGAATACTTTGAAGTATCTGTAAATTAAAAGCTGTGAGCTATTAGCTTAGAGCTGCGAGCAAATCACTCATAGCTCGAAACTCGAAGCTTATGTTATATATCGTTCCCACTCCAATCGGAAATTTAAAAGATATTACTCTCAGGGCATTGGATGTTTTGAAAGAAGTTGATCTTATACTTGCAGAAGATACACGAACAACCTCTCATTTATTAAATCACTATCAGGTTACAAACCCAATTTCGCCTTACCACCAGCACAATGAACATAAAGTATTACAACATTTAATCGATCAACTTGCGACAGGAAAAAAAATGGCTTTGGTAACTGATGCCGGAACTCCTGGTATTTCGGACCCCGCTTTTTTATTAATTAGAGAGTGCATAAAAAATGATATCAGGATAGAATGTTTACCCGGAGCTACTGCATTTGTACCAGCTTTGGTCAACAGTGGCATTCCAACCAACCGGTTTGTGTTTGAAGGGTTTATTCCTTTGAAAAAAGGAAGACAAACTCTCTTAAAATCATTGGTTGACGAAGAAAGAACAATGATCTTTTATGAATCGCCAATGCGGCTTGTAAAAACACTGGAAGAGTTTATTCAATTTTTTGGACAAGAAAGACAATGCTCTGTTAGTCGTGAACTTACCAAAATGTTTGAAGAGAATAAAAGAGGTACTTTAAAAGAAGTCAGTGATCATTTTAAGCAGAGAACTGTGAAGGGTGAGATCGTAATTATAGTGCAGGGAAAAAAATAACATTCACATTTTTTTGTGTTATTCCCTTCTTCTTTCACGTCTTCACTAAGATCTGACAGTCAATTAATTTTTGTTTTGATATAACAGGTATTTATCGAAATTTGCACCTCAATAAAATATGATGAAAAATAAAATATTACTTTTTTGTATCGGCAGTTTGTGTTTTGTATCGGCTTTTTCCCAGCCTGATCGCTGGCAGCAACGTGTTAAGTACACGATGAATATTGACATGAATGTGCAAACAAATCAGTTTACTGGTAAACAGTCATTGGAGTATTCTAACAATTCTCCGGACACACTTACTCGCGTCTTTTATCATTTATATTTTAATGCTTTCCAGCCAAACAGTATGATGGATACAAGAAGCCGCATACTG
>Ga0207641_10005034_pt1 | contig 11324 bp, 9 predicted proteins | sample KBSSwiS62_FD_184306 | JGI IMG/M metagenome (GOLD analysis project Ga0207641, IMG submission 184306) | Switchgrass rhizosphere microbial communities from Kellogg Biological Station, Michigan, USA - KBS Switchgrass S6-2 (SPAdes) (version 2) | ecosystem: Host-associated > Plants > Roots >... | reverse complement strand
CTGCCGGCCTCCACCAGCCCGCGGTGCACCCCGCGCAGCAGGGTGAAGCGAGGAGCCAGCGCCCGCTTCGGCCCCAGCGAGACGTCGCCGTAGGGGTAGGCGAAGGTCTCCGGCGCGCTGGCCCCCAGCGCCGCCAGGGCCGCGCCGTTGCGGTCCACGTCGGCCAGCGCCCGCGCGCCCGAGGCCTTGCCGCAGTCGAGGTGCGAGAAGGTGTGGCACCCGAGTTCGTGGCCCGCCTCCGCCAGCCGGCGATAGTCCGGCGCATCCGCGTAGAGCCCCATGGCCCCCTCGGTCGCGGAAAGGCCCGCGGCGACGTAGTAGGTGCCTTTCAAGCCCCGCGCCTCCAGCGCCGCGGCGCCGGCGTCGGCGGCGGTCTTGGGGGCGTCGTCGAAGCTGAACGAGATCATCGGCCGGCCGGGGGCGCGCGCCAACGGCCGGCGCTGCACATAGCGCACGAGGCGGCGGCGGAGCCTGCCTTTCAGCGAGGTGTCCGCCCGGTAGGCTTCTGCGTAGTCCATCAGACGGTCTCGGCGTAGAGGGCGGCGCGGTACAGGCGCATCGCGAAGGCCCGGGCGGCGAGCGGCGCGGCCTCGGCGATCGCGAAGGCCTTCAGCCACGGCCGCCACAGTCCCCGCAACGGCGCGCGCTTCAGCATAAGCGCGACGCGATAGCTCGGATAGGTGCTGACGACCTGCGGGTGGTTGGCCACCACCCGGGCGAAGTTGGCCGCCGACTGCTCGTACTTGGCCGCCAGGGTCCGGGCGGTGTCGAGACCCAGGTGCGTGGCGGTGTTGTCCACATGGACGATCGGCCAGCGGCGCGCCACGCGCATGCCCCACTCCACGTCCTCCCAGCCCCAGCCGGCGAAGCCCTCGTCAAAGGCCTCGGCGGCGAACACGTCGCGCCGCACCAGCAGGTTGGAGGTGAACAGCGACTTCTCCGGCGCGAGCTTGCGCGCCGCGCTGGGCAGGCAGTCGGAATGGGCGGCCATCTGCCGGTGCAGGGCCTGGTCGCGGCGGGGCGGGACCTGCTGCAGCGAGAACCCGCCGAACGCCACTGCGGGACTTTCGGCGGCGATCAGGTCCAGCCAGCGGGCGAGGAACTGCGCGTCGTCGGGCGCCATGTCGCTGTCGAGGAACAGGAAGTGCGGCGCGCGGGCGTGCGCCACCAACCGGTTGCGGCCCTTCGCGCGGCCCACGTTGCGGGCGAGCGTCACCACCCGAACGGGCAGGGGACAGGCCGCCGCCGCCGCTGCGACGCGGGCGCTCAGGCCGGGGTCAGCCGAGCCGTCGTCCAGCACCACGATCTCGGCGGCCACGGCCTCCCGCCCGAGCAGGGCCAGCAGCGGGGAGGGATCGTCGCCCTTGAAGGGGATCAGGACGGAGAGCGCAGGCTCCGCGCCCGCCCAGGCGGAATTGTCGAACACGGCCTCGTCGCTCATGCGGCGGCCCCGCCGCGCAGCATCCTGAGCGCCTGGCCCGCGCGGCTGCGCAGGCCGCCGGCGTCGACGGCCCAGACGATGGCGCCGTAGACGAGGGCGCCCACCGTCGCCTTCAGCGCCAACTCGGGCAAGCCGCCCCACGCCGGAAGGCTGGCCACCACCGCGGCCATGGCCGCCGTCGCCAACATCGCCTCCGCCAGCGCCCGCCACGGGATCGGCAGGGCCGTCGGGCCGTGCCCGAGCCCGATCGAGGCCCCGAGGCCCAGGCCGTAGCTGACCAGGGTCGCGGCCACGGCGCCTTCCAGGCCGAAGCGCGGGATGAGCACGAGGTTGAGGGCGACGTTGGCCGCCGCCGGGATCGCCATGGCGGCCAGCAGCCGGCGCGTGCGCTTGCCCAGCGTGAAGGCCTGGCTGAAGTAGTAGGTGGTGACGCCGTTGCAGACGCTGCTGGCGGCGATCCAGGGGGTGATCCGGGCGGCGCCGTCGCTCAGGGCCGGTCCGACCAACAGCGCGCTCAGCGGCTGGGCGACCAGCGCCAGGCCGGCGGCGGCGGGCAACGCGATCAGCGCCATGACGCCCGCCTGTTCGCGCGCGGCGTCCCTCATGGCGGCCGGCCCGCCACGTTCCAGCGCCATGATCAGCGCCGGCCCGCCCGCCGCGCCCAGCCAGATGAAGGCCACGTCCAGGGTGCGGTTCGCGAGGCTGTAGCCCGCGTGGTAGACGCCCACGGCCGCCTCGTCGAGGAAGGCCGCCAGCAGGAAACGGTCGGTGGTGGAAAGCACCAGCGCCAGGATCAGCGACAGGGCCACCGGGCCGCCGTAGGCCGCATAGGTCCTGGCCCGCGCCGCCTCGAACCGGCCGTCGCCCAGACGAGGCAGCTCCTTCGGCAGCACGAACGCCAGACAGACCGCCGACGCCGCCGCCGCGCCCAGCAGCGGCGCCCAGCCGCCGCCGCCGATCCAGGCCAGGCCCGCGCCCGCCAGGAACCCGCCCAGCGTCTGGCCCACGTCCAGCCCCACCGCGCCGGCGACCTCGCCGGCCGCGCGCCTTCGCTCCTGCGCCAGCTTGGCCAGCGTCTTCGGCAGGATCGCCGCCAACCCGGCCAGCACCGCCAGGCGCACGTCGCCGCTCATCGGCCAGACCACGGCGACGGCGGCGGCCACGGGCAGGGCGGGCAGGGCGAACAGCCACATCCGGTAGATCGTCGCCAGGTGGGCCCTGGCGTCGCCCTTGGCGTCCTCGCCGGCCCAGAAGCGGGCCATGGCCGCCTCGTTCCAGGTGAACAGGCAGGTGTGGGTCAGGCTCATCAGCGAGAAGCCCAGCGCATAGGCGCCGTACTGGTCGGGCGTCAGCAGCCGCGTGAAGGTGACGAGGGTGAGCAGGCCCACCACGCCCTGCACGACATTGGCCGGCAGGTAGCCCAGCATGCCGCGCCAGAACATCGCTACCGCACCGTCGCCCGGTCCCCCAGCAGGCAGGGGATGGTCATGGCCAGGATGTAGAGGTCCAGCCAGAAGGACTGGCGCTCGATGTATTCGATGTCGAGGGCCACGCGCCGGCGCACCAGATCGGGCGTGTCCACCGGCCCGCGCGAGCCGTGGATGGCGGCCCATCCGGTCATCCCGGGCTTCATGCGGTGGCGGTGGGCGTATTCGGCCACCAGGCGCGAGGATTCAACCTGCCCGGTGCGCATGCCCACGGCGTGCGGACGCGGACCGACCAGCGACATCTCGCCGGTGAGCACGTTCAGCAGTTGAGGCAGTTCGTCGAGGCTGGTGCGCCGGATGAACCGGCCGACCCGCGTCACCCGGTCGTCGTCGGCGACCACTTGGCGCGAGGCGGTGAGATCGGCGGCGTCGGTCCGCATCGAGCGGAACTTCCAGACCACGATCTCCTCGTTGTTGAAGCCATGACGGCGTTGGCGGAACAGGGCGGGCCCGGGGCTGTCCAGGCGCACGGCCAGGGCGATCAGCGCCATCAGCGGGGCGGCGGCCATGAGCGCCGTTGCGCCCACGACCAGGTCCTGGGCGCGCTTGGCGAAGGCCCGGCGCTCGTCGGTGGGCGGACCGGAGATGTGCGCGAGCGGCGTCTCGGCGATCCGGCTGATGGCCGCCGCCTCATGCGCGGCGTCGTCGCCGTCGAGCAACAGCACGATCTCGTTGGGCAACACCTTCAACCGGGCGATCAATTCGCCCACCCGGTTGCGGGCCCGCGCCGGCACGGTGATCACCACCCGGTCGGCGAAGGGCATGATCCGGTGCGCGACCATCGCCTCGGTGTCGCCCAGCACGGGCACGCCGGCGATCGTTCTCGGCGCCCGGCCGGCGCGGTCGTCGAACACGCCCAGCACGTTGATTTCGCCCTGCGCCAGCACCTTGCGGACCAGCCGCTCGGCGGCGCCGGTCGCACCCACCACGACGATGCTCGGCGTCAGCCGGCCCCCCTCGCGCCAGCGCCGCACCAGGCGCCACCAGATCAGGTGCAGGACGCCCATGCCGGCCACCATGAGCGGCAGCCAAGCGGAGGCGGCCTGGGCCAGGCCCGCGTGGCCGACGAACGGCTCCAGCGCCAGCACGTCCACCCCGGCGGCGACGCAGAGCGCGACCAGGACGCGGCCGAGATGCAGGCCCAGCGGCTCGTGGCGGCCGAAGCCGTAGGCGCGGAACAGGAACAGGGCCGCCAGGACCAGGGCCGGCGCGATCAGGAACGATGCGGTGGCCGCGGCGCCCGGCGCAAATCCTCGCGCCGTCAGCGCGCAGGCGAGCAGGGCCGCGGCGTCGACGCACTGGATCTTTCCGGCCACCACCGGGCCGCGGATGCGCGCGCGCGTCGGCGCCAGGCGCTTGGGCCGCAGCGGCCCACGCCGGTCGGTCCGCGCGCCCTCGCGCGGCTCTGCGCGTCGGTCGTGCGCGGTGACGCGCTGGAACGGGGATAGAAACGCCATGCTTCGCTGTATGGTTCGAACCGCCCACAGCATGGCAGGGCCGTCTGAGCACGCCGTTAACGCTCGTTGGAAAGCACGGACCCGGACGCCGGGCCAGCGGCGCTGCGTCGCGCGCCGAAACGTTGCCCTCCGCTGGAGAATTCGGCTATGGAGAGCGTCCCTTGGAAGGCGCCCTTCGGCCAGGCCTCGCGCACAGCCGGAAACGCCGCCCAGGCCGGGAGAAAACCCGAGACAAATCAAGGTGACGTGGCCGAGTGGCTGAAGGCAACGGTTTGCTAAATCGTCATACGTGAAAGCGTATCCAGGGTTCGAATCCCTGCGTCACCGCCATCCATATCTAATCGATATCATTGAAGAACATTCATAGCGGAATAGTGCCGACACTTCCGCGACATGTGCGAACGGCCCATCGCTAAGTCGCTTTCTCCGCGGCAAGTGAGGGTCATTTTGCGGGCCTTCCCGAGCCCAATTCTCCGCCTGCGGACCGCGAAGCACCCTTTTGGAGAGAGGTATTCCCGGAGAAGGAATGCGAATCGGGCCCGGATAGAGCCCAGGTTGTTTTCGTATTCGCACTGGCCGGGTTTGGAGTGACGCTGATGGCCGCCCGGACGCCAGTTCGTCGCCTGCCGGCGGCGCCGTTAAAGGTCGCCGCCCGTGCGCTCCCTCAGCTTTCGAAGATCCAAGCGCCGCTGAGCGCGGACAGTTGGACGCCGACCAGGATCACCTGGGCGCCGCCCAGCGTGATCACCGTGTCGGCGCCCAGCTGTGCGACCGTGTAGGGGCTGCCTGGATCGAGCATCACGCGGTCGCCTTCGCCGGGGTCGAAGTCCATCACCCGATCCGCTCCGGCCTCTCCAAAGCTGTGGAACACGTCCGCGCCCGCGCCGCCGCTGATCGTGTCAGCCCCGAGGTCGCCGGAGAGCCAGTCGTCGCCGGCTCCGCCTGCCAGACTATCGTCGCCCTGGCCGCCGCGCAGCGTGTCCGCACCCTCGCCGCCGGCCGCCGTGTCGTTCCCGAGATTGCCGAGGACGATGTCCGCGCCGTCGTCGCCGAACAGCAGGTCCTGGTCCTTGCCGCCCACCACCCAATCGTCGCCGTCGTCGCCGTGGACGGTATCGTTGCCCTCGTTGCCGTTGAGGTCGTCGAACTCCTCGCCGCCGCTGATCAGATCATCGCCGTCGCCCCCGCGCAGGTAGTCGGCGGTCGGGCCGTCGTGGCGGAAGCCCCAGTCGTCCGTGTAGTAGCCCTCGTCGGTGATGGTGTCGTTGCCGCCGAGCCCATAGACGACGTCGCTGCCGGCCCCGCCGCGCAGCAGGTTGGCGCCCGCGTTCCCCGTGAGCGTGTCGCCGAAGTCGGTGCCCTTAACCCCCTCGATGCCGGACAGCACATCGAGCCCCTCGCCGGTCTGTTGCGGCCCGGAGATGCTAAGGTCCACCGTTACGCCGGATGCGCCCCCATATCCGGCCATGTCGAATCCAGCCCCCCCGTCGACCGTGTCGTTTCCCGACCCCGGGTCAAACAGATCGTCGGAAGCGCTTCCCCGCAGCCAGTCGTCGCCGTCAGCCCCGACCAGCCAGCCAAAGGGGGCGCTGCCGCTGAGGCTGGTGATGGTGTCGTTCCCCTCGCCGCCGTGGAGCTGGAAGGTAATGTTGTCACCGACCAGCACATCATCGCCTGAATCGCCAAAGATGTTCTTGGAGACCGACACGCGGCCGAACATGTCCGTCTCATACAGCACGCGCTCGGTCACATCAGGCTCGCCCGCGCCGCCCACCTGGGTGACAGTCGCAGGCCTCTGACTGTCACGGGAAGGGTCATAGTAGGTCGTTATGGTCAGGGTGCCGCTCATGTCGCCCTCCCAGGGTCACGCGCCGGGCGCACGGACTGTGGCGCAGACGGGCCCCGCCGCCGACCCACGCCGAAAAAGGGCCGTAGTTTGGCGCCTGGGCGGCCATGAAGCGCAACCAAAGCTTCGCCAAAATCTCACGGAAGGCGGCTGATCTACGCCCTCACCGGCGCCTTGCGGGCGCTGCGCAGCATATCGAGCTTCTCGCTCTGGACGCGCGCCAGCCGCCGGCAGATGCTGGCGATCGCCTTGAACCTGGGGTCGGCGCGGACGGGCGCCCAGACAGGATCGCGGTCGACGACATACCACCAGTGGCGCACGTCGTGGCCGGTCTCGAAGGCGGCCCGCAGGTTGCTCAGCGCCTCGTTGGGTTCGCCCAGCAGCATCATCGCCGCGGCCCGGGCGCGCATGTGGTAGGGCATCCCGTAGTGGGGGTGGGCGTCGATCCACTGCACGGTCTGGGCGAGAAGACGGGTGGCTTTGGCCCGCTCGCCCTTGGCTATCAGTATGGGCGCCAGCGCTGGCGCAGTGTTGAGCTGCGGCGGGCCCATCGTGCGGGGGACGTTGAGGTCGAAGCCAAAGCGCGCGGCGATGGCTAGGGCGGCCCTGTCGTACTGCCCCGTCCGCAGGGCGTGGTCGCGCAGCGCCTCGGCCCAGTTCCAAGTCTGGTACATGTTGAACGGGAAGCGCTTCAGGGAGAGGGCGGCCTCACCCGCGGTCCGCCAGTCGCCGCGGTATTGCGCAAGCAGGATGCCGGACGAATCGCGCGTCGCCGGCGTCGTTGCGGCGACGACGGCAGCGGCGTCCGGATCGCCCGCGTCGAGGTAGAGCGCGACCGCTAGGTTCGGCCCCAGAGGCTGCTGCGGATCGCTGGCGATCGCCCGCTCGGCACCCTCGATCGCCTCCGCAGTCTCGCCGCGCACGTACCACCGCGTCCGGGCGTAGGTGACGGCCAGGGTGTAGTTCTGGGCATCGGCCGCATGCTCGCGCGCCAGCTCCCGCTCGAGCTGGACGGGCGGGATGTCGGTCCAGGTGCGCGCGACCGACCACCAGCGGGCGCGGGGCGACAGCGGATCGATCGCCAGCACGCGCTCGATCAGCCCCTTGGCTTCGCCGTAATATTTCCAGGGACCCAGCCTTGCGTCGGCGCCGAGCCTGTCGAGGAATTCGGCATAGGCGGTCAGGCCCCGGCTGTTGCTGGGGTCACGCTGCGCCGCCCGGCGGAACAGCGCGTGCCGGGCCTCGAAGGGCTGATCCGACCACATCGCCTTGGCGAACAGCGCCGGACCGGCGTCGGGATCGATCCGCATCGCCCTGTCCAGCAGCGGCCCGTAGCGGGCGCGGGACGGAGCCAGATCCTCCAGCCGCAGGTCTGCGCCCTGCATCCTGGCGTCGAACAACGCCACCATGGCGTCCGGGAACTGCGGATCGAGCTGCACCGCCCGTGCGAACTGGGCCGCCGCCGCATCGGTTTCGGCGACGGTGAAGCGGCTGAGCAGAGACTTTCCCTTGAGGTAGGCCAAATAGGCGTCGCTGTTGCTGGCGACACGGGTTTGCCGCGGCAGGGGGCCGACGGCGCGCGCCCGGCTTTCGAGCGAGGCCGCCACGCCTTCGGCGATGCGGTCCTGTAAGGCGTAGATGCGGTCGACCGGCCAGTCGAACCGCTCCGACCAGATGCGGGCCTGACTGTCAGTGTCGATCACGAAGCAGGTCACCCTCAGGGTCTGGCCGACGCGTTGGACGCTGCCCCTGACAATGAAAGCCACCTGCAGTTGCTGGGCCGCCTCCCCGGCGGGCGCTGTCGCCGCCGGGCTGAGCAGCGCGGAATCGCGGGCGATGACCGTCAGGCCGGGAACCGCGGACAGCCGGTCGAGCACCATTTCCGGAATGCTTCTGGCGATGAACGCGTCAGACGGATCGCGGCTGAGGTTCTCGAAGGGCAGCACCGCCACTCGAAGGTTGGCGCTCGGGGCGGGATCCGCGGCGCCCGGCTCGACACGAGTCGAGGACGGCCCGACGGCGAAAAGCAGGCCGAGGGCCGCGGCGCCGGCAAGCGCCCGCCGGCGCAGGCCCACCCCGCCCCGGGCGCCTCCTGGGCCGAGCCTTACCGGCGCCGGGATCAGTTGATAGCCCGCGCCCCGCCTTACCGAGAAATATCGCGGCTCCCGGGGGTTGTCGCCCAAGGCGTCGCGGAGCAGCTTGGCCCGCTGGGTGATGGTTTCGGGGCTGACGAAAACTCCCGGCCAAACCGCGGCCATCAACTCGTCGGGAGACATCAGTCGCGGCGCCGAGTGGACCAATGCCAGCAGGAACCTGAACGATAGGGGTGGCAGGACGATCCGGTTCCTACCGCGGTGGACAAACTGCCGGTCGGCATCGATCGTCAGGTCCCCAACCTGCCAGCGCTCGTTGTCGGTCTTGGGCATTTACCCGTCCATGCGCCGCTGAGCGCTTGAGCTGCAAGCTTAGGCGTAGCTTGGCCCTGCCGGCACGGAAAAAGAGGCGGATTCTACTCTTGATCGGGGAAGGGCTGCTGTTGACGAAGCCCCCTTTAACCGCTCGCCGCCGATCACCCGCGTGGAACCTCGTTCATGGGCAAACTGGGGATCAACGCCTTAGAGAAGCCCCCAAGCCGCCCGAGCATCGTTCTCCGTGGTTGGAAGCCCAAAAATGAGTTAGATAATTCAACGGGTTATGTGATCAGTATCGCCTTTTCGAATCCACCCATCTCCGCCATCCTCCGGAAGATCGTCTTCGTGACCCACGCGGGTCGGCCCGTGGAGCAGGCGTCGGCTTGGACGAGGGCGTTACGGCGAATTCATCTGATCCCGTTGAGGGATCGGGCTCGCCGAGTCGTCACCATGACAGACGCGCATTCGGCGCCCTCAATGCGCGTCATGGCGCCGGCGAATGTCCCCAAGCCCTGGCGCCATCAATGCCGTCCCGGCTTTCACATTCCGGGACGGCATTGTTTTTGCGGCCGGCGGGGAGAAGTCGAATAGGCCAAAATCGCCGCCAAATCCTTGATCTCAACGCATTGAGAATCGCTGCCCCTTCGTGAAAACGAACCGGCTTTCCCGCGCAAATTTGCCGCTTCCGGGCCTGGGATCAGCGGCCGTTCAACTGGCGTTCAGGCTTCGATGTGGAGTGTGGGGCGACCGACATTCAACGGCTGGCTCGGATCTCCTGAACGCGGGCTTCTGCATCCTAGTCGTACTGGCCGCGTTATTGACTGCACCACAGAGGAACCCTCGAAGATGGCCAAACCGAGCAAATTCATTTCCATGACGACGCTTGCGGCCCTAGTCGCCTTTCCGCTGTTGGTCGCAACGACTGACGCCGACGCCGCCTCCTGCCGCACTCGGAAGTTGAACGGGACGCTGTTGGGCGCCGCTGGTGGCGCCGTCGTGGGCGACGCCGTCTCCCGCGGGAGCACCGGCCCCATCGTTGGCGGGCTGGCCGGCGCGGTGGTCGGCCGCGAGATCGGACGCAACGGATGCGCCCCGAGACGCGCCTACACCACTCGCAGCAGCCGCGCTCATTATCGCAGCAGCGCGCCCCGCTACGCGCAGCCTCGCCCTGTCGAGCGTAAGATCTACTACGACGAGCGCGGCAACCCCGTGTCGTTCGATCGCTAGGCGTTTTCGCAGCGCTGCATAGGCGGAGATTCCGTTCCGGCCGGCCGCGGAAAGTCGAGATAGTGGACGCGCAGTCGTATTAGAGATTATTCAAATACGTTTAGACACGCTGATTCAGCATGCGCGTCCTTATTTCCTCTACGCCGTGCAAAGACTGGGATCTGTGACCGGTCCGTGACAATTCTGCGTCATGGAGTTGATGTGGGATTTCATCCAGGTGATCGCCGCGCGCATCGTGAGCACGGCGCCGTTCCCGTTGCTCCTGGTTGTGACCTGGGACCTGGTGATTCCGCGTGAGCGCTACCTCTATTTCCCGGCGCCGGCGGAATGGCCGGCGACGGGGCTGAACGAGGCCCGGGAACCGCGAAATGTGCGCGAATTGTTGTTGATGCCGCTCACGCGGCGCGTAACGCCTTGAACCGGAGCCCGCAGGCGGTACGCTCTTAGCGGTAGGGCGCACGATGATCGGAACAGCGCGGCGATTCCTTCGTGAAGAAAATGGCGCTTCGGCGGCCGAATACGTCCTGCTGCTCGCCATCATAGGCGGAGGCGCCGCCATCGCCGCGGTCGCGATGGGCGACTCGATCGGCGGCAGCCTGAGCCTGTCCAGCCTGATCATCGCCGACACCGGCGCGTCCGACGGTTCCGCCGACCCCGGACTGACGGGCGCCAGCTCGCCTGATCCGAGGCAATCGCCCGGCGGACAGGGCGCAGGCCAGGATGGCGATGCGTCCGGCCAGGGCGGCGCCGCAGTCAGTCAGAACGGCTGCGCCCCAGGGCATGGCGGTCACCCGTCCGACAAGCACGAGTAAGCTGAGGCCTATTCGGCCGCCTTCAGCTCCGGCGCTGCGGTCTGCGTGTCGCGGCCCGAGCGCAGCACGCGGCCGGGCAGGGCGCCGGTGTGTACGCCGCCCGCCACGATGGGCACGCCGTTGACGATCACATGGCTGACGCCGCTGGCCTCGGCGTAGAGCCGCATCTCGCCGCCCGGCAGGTCGTTGCGGACATAGGCGTCGCCTGCGCCCACGCTTGCGGGGTCGAACACGACGATGTCGGCGTGCCAGCCGGCCTTCAGCTCGCCCCGCTCCTTCAGGCCCAGGAAGCGCGCGGGCGACTGGGTCAACAGGTGGACGGCGGCCTCGACGCTCATCAGTTGGTGCTCGCGCGCGGCGGCCAGCAGGTGCGTCGAGAAGGCGAAGGCGTCGAGCATGTCGAGGTGCGCGCCGGCGTCGGAGGCGCCTACCACCGTGCGCTGGTCTTGCCAGAGCGCGCCCCGCCGGGCCCAGGACTCCGCGTCCTGCGCCGTCGAGGGCAGGGTGAAGATCGTGCGCAGCTCGTCGGCGATGGCGACGTCCAGGATCGCGTCGATGGGCTCGACGCCCCGCTCCGCGGCGACCTCGCCGATCCTGCGGCCCGCAGCGGCCTTGTCTCGGCTTTCGCCGACGATGAAGTTCT
>Ga0207641_10005033_pt1 | contig 11324 bp, 13 predicted proteins | sample KBSSwiS62_FD_184306 | JGI IMG/M metagenome (GOLD analysis project Ga0207641, IMG submission 184306) | Switchgrass rhizosphere microbial communities from Kellogg Biological Station, Michigan, USA - KBS Switchgrass S6-2 (SPAdes) (version 2) | ecosystem: Host-associated > Plants > Roots >... | reverse complement strand
ACCTCCCGGATCGCCGACCTCCCAGATCGCCGACCTCCCAGATCGGCTTCGCCGATCCGGCAGGAACCCTGTCGCCGATCCGGCAGGAACCCTGTCGCCGATTCCGCAGGGACCCCGTCGCTCCCACGAGACCTGCGCTCGCCGCCTCCTGCTCAGAGCGCGGCGACGGCGGCGTCGGCGACGGCCCGGTCCTGTGCGCGGGAGCCGCCGCTGACGCCGACCGCGCCGATGACCGCGCCGCCGCGCACCAGCGGGACACCACCGGCGGCGACGCCGCCCGGTTCGTGTCCGGCGGTCCGGGCGGTGCCGTTCGGGGAGTCCCAGCGGGCGCCCGCGGCGGCCAGGTCGAACACCCGTGCGGCCGCTGCCGCCTCGCCGCCCTGCCGCGCGCTGACTGCCTTGCTGATCGAGACGTCGACGTTCCCGGTCCAGGCGCCGTCCATCCGGACGTGGGAGACCAGATTGCCGTCCTCGTCGACGACGGCGATGTTCATCGGCTGGCCGAGCTCGTGCGCTCGGCGCTCGCCCGCCGCGATCACCCTGCGCGCGTCGGCCAGTGACAGGATCACGGTCCCCCCTCAGCTGCCGCCGGCGGGCCTGCGGCCGCGCCGGCGGTGTCGACGTGTCGGGCGGAATGCCCAGCTCACGACGCTAGGTCCCGCGACGCGCCGGGGGCGTGCGCGCCACGTGGCACACCTGTCCGCCACCGGGGATGCCGGGCCGCGATCCGGTGCCGCATGGTCCGCCCGCCGGCCGGTTGGGCGGCCGGCGGGCGATTCGGCGCGGCCGCGACGGCCGGCGCTCCGACCCGTCCTACGGGCTGTTCGGCGGTTCGTGACGAGCCGGGACGGGTGACTGGCCGGGCGGCGGGGCGCAGGGTGCGCTCCAGTACACCCGGGTGCCCACGCCGCCGGGGCCGGGACCGGTCTCGAAGGTGCCGCCCAGCTCGTCGGCACGGCTGCGCAGGTTGGCCAGGCCGCTGCGGCGGGTCGGCTGGCCGAGGCCGACCCCGTCGTCGACGACCTCGACGCTCACTGTCCCGTCGGTGACCGTGACCGTCACCGTGACCGCCCGGGCGCGCGCGTGACGGGCCGCGTTCGACAGGCTCTCCCGCATTACGGCGAGCAGATGGTCTGCGACCACGGGGGTGACGGCGCTGTCCAACGGGCCGTCGGCCAGCAGGCGCGGGGCGAAGCCGAACGCGCCGGTCATGTCGTCCACCACCCGGCGCAGTGCCAGCCGCAGGCCGTTGCCGCCAGCCGCCGAACGGCCGCGCAGCTCGAAGACGGTCTGACGGATCTCCCGGATCGTCGCGTCGAGGTCGTCGACGTAGGTCGCCAGCCGGCGCGCCCGGGTCGGCTGGCTCTCGCCGTCGGCCAGCCCCTGCAGGCCGAGCGCGACGGCGTACAGCCGCTGCATGACGTGATCGTGCAGGTCGCGCGCGATCCGGTCGCGGTCCTCCAGCATCGACAGCCGGCCCCGCGCCGTCCGCGACTCGGCGAGCTGCAGCGCGATCGCCACATGCCCGGCGAACGCGGCCGCCATCTCCAGGTCCGCGTCGGTGAACGGCTCGGCGCCGCGGCGGCGGCCCAGGATGACGGCACCCGACGTCTGGGGTGAGGCGACCAGCGGGACCACCATCACGGGGCCGAGGTCCGGGTCGCCGTCGAGCAGTTCGGCGATCTCCATGGGGGCCTCACTCGCGAACAGCGGCGCACGTTCGCGCATTGCCCGGCCGGCGAGTGAGTCGTTGACGGACAGCAGCCCGCCGGCCAGCCGGCCGGCGCCGTCGCCGGCGGTGGTGTCCAGGCTCAGGTGCTCGGCCTTGTCCGGGCCGAGCGCGAGCGCCGCGGTGTCGGCACGCGCCACCTCACGAGCCCGCCTGACGATCATCTCCAGCGGCCGGTCACCGTCGCCGAGCAGGTGGCGGGTGATGTCGGCCGACGCCTGCAGCCACTGTTCGCGATGCTGGGCCTGGCCGAAGAGCCTGGCGTTGTCGATCGCGACGGCGGCGCTCGCGGCCAGCGACTGCACCAGCTCCTCGTCCTCGGCGGTGAACGCCCGGCCGCCGCGCTTCTCCGTCAGGTACAGGTTGCCGAACACCTCGCCACGGACCCGGATCGGCACGCCGAGAAACGTTCGCATCGTCGGATGACCGGGTGGAAACCCGACCGTGCGGGGATGCGCGGCGATGTCGGCGAGGCGCACCGGCTTCGGGTCGCTGATCAGCGCGCCGAGCACACCCTCGCCCCGCGGCAGATGGCCGATCTCGGCGACCAGCCGCGGGTCGATGCCGACGTGGATGAACTGCTCCAGGCCGTCACCGTCCTTGCGGGTCACCCCGAGGGCGCCGTAACGGGCGTCGACCAGCTCGCAGGCGGCCTCGGCGATGCGGCGCAGCACCACGTCCAGGCTCAGGTCGGAGGCGACCGTCGTCGTCGCGCGCAGCAGCCCGCGCAGCCGGCTCTGCGTCGACATGACGTCCTGGGCGCGCTCCATCACGTCGGAGGCGCGTTCGACCAGCTGGGCGAGCAGCTCGTCGAGCTCGAGGCGGCCGACGCCGGGATACTCGGCGGGCGCCTCGACCGGCAGCCGCGGCGCGGGCGGGGGCGTGGGCGACCGCCGGGTGTGGGCCGGCGGTTCTGGCTCCATGCGTCGAACGGTAGCCGATGAGCCTGTGGGTCAGCGCAACTGGCGGCGAGCTGTCGCGGCGGTCTCCGTGACCGGCGCGGCGGTATGGATGACCGTCGCCGAAGGCCACGGGTCGGCCCGGGTCGCCAGCGCCGCGTGCACCTCGGCGGTGGCGTCCGAGACGTCCGAGCCGACGGCCGCCCGGCGCGCGATCCGCGCCGCGGCCACCTCCGGCGCCGTCGCGCAGCGCAGTTCGACCAGGTCGGCGTGCCTCGCCGCCGCGAGCCGCGCAGCGCACGCCCGGTCGGCAGCGGATGACCAGGAGGCGTCGACCAGGACGTTCTCCCCGCGGGCCAGCGCGTTACCCGCGCGGCGCAGCAACTCGGCGTAGACCACCTCGGTCATCGCCGGCGCGTACAGCCCGCGGCCGATGCCGCCGAGGCGGCTTGGTGGCGCCGGGCGGTCCGCCGGCAGCCCGGCGAGCTCCTTGCGCACGACGTCCGAGCGCAGCAGCACCCAGCCGTCCTCCGCGTCGGCCAGCCGACTGTCGGGGTTCGACTTGCCGGTGCCCGGCAGCCCGCCGACCAGGACGAGGCGGACCCGGCCGCGACGCAGGTGGTCCACGGTGAGGTCGGCGAGCCGGCGGGCCAGATCCGCCGCATCGGAGTCGCCCTGCGCCGCCCGTACGCAGCTGACCTTCGCCCGCACGAAGGCCCGGTACGCCAGGTAGAGGTCCGCGAGCGACGGCGGGTGCGTCTCGCCGGCGAACTCCCGGTACCAGGCGAGGAACCGGGCGGCCTCGGCACCGGCGCCGAGGCGCTCCAGGTCCATCGCGAGGAACGCGACGTCGCCGAGCACGTCGCCGACCCGCAGCCGCTGGTCGAACTCGATGCAGTCGAGGATCCGCGGGCCGTCGGGCAGGCAGAAGATGTCGTCTGCCTGCAGGTCGCCGTGCCCGTCGCGGACCCGGCCGGCGAGCATCCGCTCGCGCAGCAGCGGTTCCCGGCCCGCCAGGTAGCGGGCCGACAGCCGGTCGATCTCGGCGACGGCCGCGTCGTCGAGGATGCCGCCGCGGAACGGCGCGAGCTGCTCGACGCCCTCGCGCCACAATCCGGCGAGGGTCTCGCGACTGCCGGCGGCGGTGATCTGGGGGGACGTCTCGCAGGCGGCGTGGAACGCGGCGAGCTTCCTGGCGATGGCGCGCAGGGCGTCGTCGACGGGCAGGCCGCGCCGGACCAGGGTGGACAGCCGGCGCCGCTCCGGCAGCCGGCGCATAACCACGGCGTGGTCGACCACCTGCCCGGCGGAGTCCCGCAGATCGGCGACAGCGAGGTAGACGTCCGGGGCGAGCCGGCGGTTGAGCGCCACCTCCTGCTCGCAGGCGGCGAGCCGCCGGGCCCGGGTGGAGAAGTCCAGGAAGCCGAGGTCGAGCGGCTTCTTGACCTTGTAGACGAGGTCGCCCGCGAAGGTCAGCGTCGCGGAGTGCGTCTCGACGACCTCGCCGGCCGGCACGGCCGCGAGGTCCCACCGGGGGACGCCGGCGGCCCGGCGCGCGGTCGCGGTCCTGTCACCGGTCATCGGGGCTCCTCGACGCCATCGGCTCTGCTGGCCGCCAGCCTGTCCAGCATCCCTGGCCGGCGGCGCGCCGCCTGCCGCCGGAGGTAGCGCGCCGTGAGGACGTTCGGACCGGTCCCGGCCTGGCCGTCCGGCCCAGGACCGGTCCGGGGACGGGCTGGCAGGCATCGCGCGGCGCGGCCGAACTGCCTCCTACGGCCACCGAGTCAGTGCAGGAGCAGGACCCGCAGCAGGATCAGGATGACGCCCAGGGCGCCGGACCGCAGACTTTAGCCGATCGCGCCCCAGGTGCCGCTGCCGCTGTGCCGGCCGGCGAGCTCACCCCACAGGATCAGCGCGCCGACGCCCGTCCACATGCCCGCGAGCGACGCGTCCTGCACGGACGCGCCCGCCAGCGAGGCCAGCAGCACGGCGAGCAGGGGGATGAAGGAGGCCGTCACCAGCGGCCACTCGTGGCCCATCGTCTCACCGTCGACGGCGACACGGCGAGCTTCGTCGGCTACTCGCTCGTCATCCGTCGGGAGGGCGATCGCTGGTTCGTCTGGCGCGCCGCCGTCAACCACTGGCGACTCAGTCAGCCGACCGCATCAATAAGGATCTTCAAAAGGGCCTTCCAAACACTGGGCCGTTCCATCGCCTTATCGAGTACTCCATGGACGGTGTAATAGGCCGTGTCGTTAGCTCGCACACGTCGCTCGCTGGCCATTCTCGGCTTGGACACCCAACGGATGTACATCGACCGAAGCTCGGCGGGCTGCTCCCTCCACAGCGACCAGGCGTCCGCATGAGTGAGCGCGTCGAACAACTCGTCCGGGACCGAGGCCAGATCGTCTGCCACAGGAGCGATGATCCCAACCAGTGCCGGACCGGTCCAGCGGACGTTCGGGGCTGAGACGGCCGCGATCCGCGGAGCGGCGGCACAGTGGCGACTGAGCGGTTGGGAGCCTTCGTGGCTACACGATCCGAAATCCTCGGCCTGACTACTTCGGCCACGGGCTCGGACTACTAATCCTGGGATTCGCTGCCGGGTCAGCCCTTCGAGATGCCGGCGTCCTCGCAAGGGATGATGCTCGGGTGGACGACGAGATTCTCGAACTTCAACGCGCCTTCGACGAGGCCGAACTACGGAGGGATGCGGAGCGGCTGGAGGCCCTGCTGGCCGATGACTTCCTCTCGATCGGCGAGCGTGGGTTCGTGCTCGACAAGGAGCAATGGATCGGACGGCACGAGGACCTCCGCTACCTCTCGATCGAGACGAGCGAGGTTGACGTGCGGCGCTACGACCGCACGGCGATCCTGCGGTGCGTGCAACGCAGCCGCGCGATCTGGCGAGGTGACCCGATGACCCTGGCCACCCGGGTGAGCCAGGTATGGATCGAACGGCCGGGCAGCTGGCGGCTGGCTGCCATCCAGTTCAGCACGCTGGCCCCGGGCTGAACAATGCGCCCGCGGCACGCGCAGCAGGCGCTGATGCGTCAGAAGGGGCAAGGGTCAGCGGCGGGTCGCGGGCCGGTGCTTCGGTGGCCGTTGTTTCGCGGGTCGGTGGTTGGCCGGCGAGCGCTGTCGACGGGGCTGGTCGCGTGATCTGCGGCGGCGGTGCCGGCACTCCGGGGCTGTTCCCAGGGGAGGAGGGCCTCTTCGTCGTTGGTGGTGGTGTCGGTGAGGTAGGTCCGGCCGGCGAGGCTGGTCCAGCGGAAGACTCCAGGGGGTCGGCTGCTCGAGCCTCCAGCCGGCGCCGTCGGTGTGCTTGGCTCTGTGGTGGTGACATAGAAGGCCCAAATTATCCAGTGCGGTGCGTCCTCCGGTCGCATGGGCGAGAGTGTGGTCGACATCCGCTTGGGCGGCCGGCATCCCGCAGCCGGGAAACAGGCACCGGCTGTGGCGGTGGCGGAGGAGTCGAGCCAGCGCCGGGGTCGGGACACGGCGGTGTCCGAGGTCCAGGACGATACCCGTCTCCGGGTCGTTGAGTACCCGCCGCCAGCGCGCGTCCGAGGCGAGCGCCCGCTCGACCTCCGCCGGGATAGGGCCAAATCCCACCAGCTCGGCCGGATTGTCATCCATTCCCGCGAGCGTGCCGACCGGGTCAAGAGTCACTTTTTTGACGACCTGTGCATGAGGTCCTGCTAACGCTTGAGCTGCGCTTGCAGGTGCTTGCATTTGCAAGCAGACATGCGGGTAACTGGAGATCCCGAAGGGCCACCCAATTAGGTGGCCCTTCGGGATCCAGCCCGCGATCTTCGTTGGCAAGCCGACCCGTACCGGATGCGCGCCAGCGCCGAGAAACAAAGGCGGTGCGGCAGTACCTACCGCAGCCACCCGATCGGCCCGCTTGCGGCCGTTGACGTCCGCGCTCGTCCGGCGCTCGTGCTCACAGCCACGTTCGGGCTACTTCGGTCGGCCGGTGTCCGCGGGGTTGGCTGTACCGAGCGTGTACCGAACAGGGCCGTCCGGCGCGGAACCTTCTGATCCGTAGACCTCGGCGGGCCGTCCACGGACGTCCGGCGACGTCCGCCGGTCCAGGTCAGGGGCCTCTGCGATGTCCATGGACGTCCGCTGACGTCCACCCCCGTTGCAGTACAAATGCAGTACGGCGCTGACTGCGGACGTGCTCACGGAGCGTGGACCCTCTGTCGAGCCGCTGGCGTGGTCGAGACTTCACCCGTTCGTCCGAGGCCACCGTCGATGTGATCGAAAAGGAAGGACAGCAGGTGCCTTGGCGCCCGCAGCGTCGGATCCTTGCGCTTGACTCGCGGCTGGAACGGTACAGCCAGCGGGTGGCGCGGATCTGCGACGGTTCGGACGAGGTCGGGCTGTTGCTGGTCGTGCTGGAGATCTATTCGGAGACAACCGGCGGTGCCCTGTGGTGGCGCCGGTGGTCCGAGAGTCGCCACGCGGCGATGCTCTACCTGGTGTTACCGGGCTGGGAGTTCGAGTTCACGGACACGATCGTGCTGCCGGACGACCTGCGTGAGGAACTCGACGATTGGGACCTGGGACGGCTCAGTTTTCTCGGCGAAACCTACGGTCTGCGGTGGCTCGATGAGCGTGAGTCCCGCCGCTTGGCGTCGGACCGGTTCGGCAGGGAGACGTCGGTCTAGCCTTCCGTTGACGGGGCCAGCCATCGTTCGTCCTCGTATGGCCGTGGGAGTGCATCGTCGTCCGGATCAAGCCCGAGCCGGTCAAGTGCGTCGAACCATTGATCCCGGACTGACTCTGGGAGCCGCGTGCCGCACCAGGGGCAGTAAGCAATGCTTATCCAGGAGGTGCCGCCGTCGTGAATCCAGATTCCGTACTCCTGGTACTTGGGCGTGAAGCCGACCACTGCGTCGGGGCAGTCCTCCGGATCGAGATGGCCGTCCTCGCAGGCGAAGGTAACCTGGCCGTGCATGTCTTCGCAGCAGTGCGGCCCGTTCAGGCCGATCGGCGTTCCGGCCATCGCAACCACCCCTTGTCTAGGAATCCGCGACGCAGGTCGGGTGAGGTCAGCGGCGCCCGGACCACAGGTCGCGGTCGCCACGGGCCATCATTGGACATAAGGCTCGATCGGCGACAGGCCGCCCGGCCTACTCGCGGCGTCGCGGACGGTCGTGGTCGGGTGGCCTTAAGCAGGCTCCCACCGCCAGCCGTTGTTGTCGTTGCAAACGATCGCCTCGCCATTTCCCGCGACACCGCGTGCGCCGTGGTCAGCGTTGCGGCAGTACTCGCCTGGCTCGTAACAGTTGCCGCCGTTGGTCAATGGGTGGCAAGTCGCGGCCGGGGCGGCTGCGGGCGGGTTCGCGGGAGCTGGCGGCGGCGCCTGGGTTGCTGGCTGGGTCGGTGGCGCGGCTGCTACGGATCTCGGCGCCGCGGTGGCGGGCGGGTTCGCGGGAGCTGGCGGCGGCTGGGTGGCCGGCTGGGTTGCTCGTGCCGCTACGGGCCTTGGCGCTGATGTGCGCACGGCGACAGGCCCAAGTGGACTCGTCGGCAGCGCGAACGTGCCTGTCGTGTGTGACGGGTCGGAAGGCGTCGGAGCCGGCGACTCAGCTGGTTGCGTTTGGAGGGTCGTCGCCGCGTCCTGGCTTGTCTCACTCACGGCGGGAGGCCTGGTAAGGCTGGCGACTGCGCGTGGGCTGCTCGACAGGACATTAGAAGTGACGCTTGCCGCGGTGCCTGTGGCCGGGTTCTTCGGCAAAAGGAGTCCGACGACAATGAAGGCTACGACGCCACCGGCCGTGACGAGTCCTGCGGCACGCCTGTTATGGACGCGTGCCCAGTGCACGTGGCCAACGGCCAACGCGACAAGCCCGAAAATGACGATCGAAAAAGCCATAACGGCCAAGAAAGCCACGTCATCCCCCGGTAGCCGCAGAGTGGCGACCTTAGCCTCCCGGGTCGGGCTCGTCATAGCTAGATCAGCACAACACACGATGGGGCGCCGAGTACGGCACAGAAGTGCCACTGGCGGCCGTCGCGCCTGCTGTACCGCGGACGATGCTCGTCCGTGGCGGACGGCGCTGGCGACCGGGGGATTATGAGATCTTCGGCCGGCTGTCCGTGGACATCCACTGACGTCCGTTGGTGCAGGTCCAGGGTAGTTCGGGTTCCGTGGAGGTCCACCCTCGCCCACAGTCGGCCATCGGCTTGGCTGCCAACCTGGCTGCCGAACTCGGACCCTGCGTGGCCCGGCTCGAAAGGGCTGGACCCCTCAAAACGGGACGGCGGTTTGGGGTCTCCCCGCCGGCTGGCGCGGGGCGTCCAAAGATGTCCACGGTCGTCCGCCGCTCCCGGTCCTTGCCTGCCCTGTCCACCGCCGTTCGCTGGGTCGGCCGGTGTCCGCGGGCTTGGCTGTACTGATGGCTGTAGGCAGGCGGGTCGGCCTGGGGCTTCGCGCGGCTCCGCGATCGACCACGCTACCCGCTGTCAGTTACAACTCCGAGATCCAGTCTTACGCGCTGCACGTAATCTTCGTAAGCCTGGGCAAGCTGATCTGAGGTGCGATCGCTACCGTCAGCGCGCTCGGCCCAGCGTCGCATCGCAGACATGCAGGCGCCAGCCAGCCTGGTCGACTCCTTGGTCCCGAAGACGTGAACTCCGAGATAGGGCTCATGGAGATCGGATAGAAGGTCAACGCCCGGAGCGGCCGTCTGCTCACCGTGAGCGAGGGGCCACAATTCACGATGCAATCTCTGCCAGACTCGAAGAAATTGAAAATGAGCTTCCAGCTCATTCTCGTAGTATCGGCGCGATCCTCTCTCCGCCAAGCATCTCGCTCGCGAGTAAGTTCTCGCTTCCATCTTTGATCATCGACGTTCTTTTGCCAGATCTGGGCCGTTAGCGTTCCCGCCAATGTGCCGACGACTCCGATCGAGGCGACAAGCAACGTGAGCGAAGCCGAGTCTGAATTCATAAAGGGCCGCCTCCCCCCCGAAGTGACGCTGCATCCTAGGTAGCCTGATTGGGTCAAGGTGCATGATCGACGTTGAGGACGATCCTGGCCACGGCTGCCGCAACTCCCGCATCCGGCGGTCGGCCGCTCATGGTCATCCGCGGACCATCATGCCTGTCGCTGTCCAACCCGCCTGACGCCTGGCACAACCAGGGTGACCGTCGAGCCTCCGTTCCGTAGTTTGATCTGGATCTTCCAGGGACGTCCGTGGCTGTCCGCCGGCGCTGGTCGCGAGCTGCGGCGCGGCCGTAGCCGTCCACAGGTGTCCGCCACCGTCCACCGCCTCGCCTGTCAGTTTGGCTGTCAGCTCGCCCGATTGATCCGGGGACGACGCCTGGCCGCTGGTCGCCTCGGTAGCGGTGACGAGCGTCAAACTTCCACGTAACCCGAGTACCCGAGCCTTTTCCATTGCGGGGCTCCTGGTTGCGTTACTCAAATGCAGCGATGGCGTCGTCGAGGACGCCTGGGCGTGGGTCGTCGCCCTGCCAGCCGGCGTCGCGCAACTCGAGGAGCCGGGGTAGCAGGCGCTGATCGCTGAGTTCTCCGGCCGCTTCGACGATCAGGTTGCCGATCTTGTCTACGGAGGCGGCCAGCCATCGGTCGAGGTAGTCGAAGACATAGGAGTCATGGCGTAGCGCCAGCCCGAGCGCCGCCTCGCCGCTGGTAGCGGTGCCGTCCTCGTCGGAGTCGTCGAGACGGGCACGGAGCGCGTTTCGGAGCGCGTCGTCGTCCCGTGTGCACTGGGATCCCAGCCCCATCGTCGCCCAGTCCCGCACCTGAGGATCGGGATCGGCACTGAGGGTGATTAGGACCGCCAGAGCAGCGTCATCCGGCTCCTCGCCGCGGAACATGATCGGCAGGGACGCGGCGACCGCTTCGCGGACGGGAGGGTACGGGTCATTGGCGTAGGAAGCCAGTTCGAAAGCCCATGCGGGATCCTCGGCGTGTCCGAGCGCCCCGACCAGGTAGGCGCGGACTTCGTCGTCGTGCTCGATGCGGGCGGCCGCGGCGAGGGCTGGGGCGACACGGTCGCCGTACGGTCGGCCCTGAGGGCAGCCATGTTGGCCGAGCACGACCGAGGCCATCACCCGATCGCCGGGACGGGTCGACGTCAGCTTCGGAAGCGCCCAGTCAACGACCTCCGGTTCCGACCGCTCGTGGAGGACCTGTACGAGGTCCCACATGCGATCGACATCGAGGTCCTCGACGGGTTCGACGGCCAGGCGAAGCAACTCCGCGCAAATCTCGCTGGACGCTTCGGGCGTGGCCACCGAACGACTGTAGACGTTCGCTGGGCGATGTCGGATCCGGGCCTCCTTAGAAGGCCCAAGCTGGCGAAGCCGGTAAGGATGAGTCAGATTTGCGGGCTGCCGGCATGCCGCCGGTCCTGATCGGACCGGCCTACTGCCTTGCAAAGTCGGTCGCGGTCGTCCGTAGAGGTCCGCAGGCGTCCGTGGATTGGCGTTCTCCTGGTCGCGGGTTCCGGTGTCGTCCATGCTCGTCCGCCTGAGTCCGTGCGCTTGGCTACACGGTTGGCTACACGGCGCCGAGTGGTGGGCAGCGCGGCCGAACGGGACGTCTGGGCCAAGAAGCCGCGGGTTCCGCTGCGCTCCGTCGCGTTGACCGACGCGCCGATCGTCCGCTATCTCGGCCGCGACGAGACCGCGCGAACCGTCGAAGGCTGGCAACGGTG
>Ga0207641_10005031_pt1 | contig 11326 bp, 10 predicted proteins | sample KBSSwiS62_FD_184306 | JGI IMG/M metagenome (GOLD analysis project Ga0207641, IMG submission 184306) | Switchgrass rhizosphere microbial communities from Kellogg Biological Station, Michigan, USA - KBS Switchgrass S6-2 (SPAdes) (version 2) | ecosystem: Host-associated > Plants > Roots >... | reverse complement strand
ATTATGATCTGCCAAAAAAGCGCAGAAAGCTGGCGCTTTTTGGATGTCTATGGACGCCGGTGGATGAGAGGGCTGGTGCCCAGGGACGGAATCGAACCGCCGACACCGTGATTTTCAGTCACGTGCTCTACCAACTGAGCTACCTGGGCCCATTGTTTGGGGCATTCGCGTCGGAACCGGATGACCCCGGAGAAGCGAGCGCGCTCCCTAACCTTCACCCTCGCCGCTGTCCACCCTCTCAGGATCGGCGGGCGGGCCGGGGATGCGATAGCCTTCGCCGAGCCACTTCAGGAGATCCCGGTCCTTGCAGCCGAGGCTGCAGAAAGGCGCGTGCTCCTGCGCTTCGGGCTTGCGGCACACGGGGCAAGTCCTTGGGGCGTTAGGCGTTTTCGGCATACCCGGCCGAAATGGGAAGTTTGACGTCCGAACGCAAGCTGACGGTGCCGCCGATCTGCCGCGACAGTCCTTCGAGCCAGCCAGGCCGCGACTCGAGCACAGCGACAACGTCAGGATGGCCGACGAGGCGTCTCGACCCAGCGCCCTCTAAGGCGGTTCGACGCAGTAGCGCCCGCGCCTCGAAATTGGCGCGGTCCTCCGCCAACTCGACAAGTGAGGGCCGGCCGCGCGGTCGGACGATCTGTACGAACCCAAAGCCGTTCACCGCCGTCCGCTCGAACGGCAGCGGCAGTGCGGTGTCGATTGCTTCGGCGGCTCTCTGTCGTGATGTCTTACCGCCAGCAGTCGGCAGGTCGATTCCAATCGAACCGCCGATATCGAGCCGACAGACAGCCTTTGCCGCTTCGGCTGCGCCCAAGGTCGCCAGCTCTTCGGGCGCGAGGTAGCCGTCGACGTCGATCAGGGTCATCGCGGGCGTCGGCGAGATCCGGAGCTCGCCGCCGGCGAACTGCACCACACCGGTGCGAGCCTGCTCGACGAGGTCATTCCAGCCGGCCTGCGCCAGCTCGTCGCGAGCAGCTGGGAAAACCACCCCGCGCGCGCCCAGCCGTTCGGCGAGGCTCGGCTGCACTGCCGGAACTTTGTCGGTCACCCGGCCAAGCGGCCGCTTCCAGGGCTCGCTCCCAGGGATCGCCTCGCGGGTGACTTCGATGCTCACTGGAGCACCTTCAGTTGTGCCGGCAGCACCTTTTGGTAGCAGATATTCGGTGCCCGTCTCGTCGAGGGCGACCGCATTGCGCGTGGCTGCCCGGATCAGCCGCGCAACTACGACGCTTCCCGCTGGAACCGCGCCGTCGAGCTCGATCCGCGCTTCGACGATTTCACCATCCTCGACCAGCGCCGCCCGAGTTTCCCCGATCCCGCGCTCGACGAGCCATTCAGGCAATGTCGTACCCTGCGGACTTCAGCAGCACCCGCGTCTCGGCGAGCGGCAGCCCCACCACGTTCGAATAGCTTCCGGCGATGTGGCGGACATAGACCTCGCCATACCCCTGCAGTGCGTAGCCACCGGCCTTGCCGCGCCATTCGCCGTGCGAAGCATAATATTCGATCTCTTCGGCGCTGAGGCGCTTCATGGCGATCATTGTCTCGCCCAGCCGTTCGCGGACGCCGCCGCCGGGCAGAGCCAGCGCAACCCCCGTCAGCACGCGGTGTCGCCGCCCCGACAACAGCATCATACAGGCGCGCAGGGTCGCTTCGTCCTCCACCTTCGGCAGGATACGCCGACCCACCGCCACGACCGTGTCGGCGGCTAGCACCAGCGCGTCGGGCTCAGCCTTCGCGACCAGTTCCGCCTTCTCCCGAGCAAGCCGCAGCGCGTGCTGGCGCGGGAGCTCACCCTTGGGCACGCTTTCGTCGATGTCAGCGGGCACGACCGCGTCGGGCTCAACTCCGATGCGGGCGAGAAGATCGAGGCGGCGCGGACTCGCCGAAGCGAGGATCAGCCGCATAATTACGGATATCCGGGCGGTCCGGCGCGTCCAGGCATGAAGCGGTAGGTGATGCGGCCCTTGGTGAGGTCATAGGGCGTCAGCTCGACGAGCACTTCGTCGCCGGTCAGGACGCGGATACGGTTCTTGCGCATCTTGCCGGCGGTATGGCCGAGGATCTCATGGCCGTTCTCGAGACGGACGCGGAACATCGCGTTGGGCAGCAGCTCCACCACCTGCCCACGCATCTCGAGTAATTCTTCCTTGGCCAAAAGATTGGTCTCCGTCCCGATGAAAAGTCGCGGAGCCTTAGCGGCGCGGGCCGCAAATGTGAAGGCGGACGGCGCTCAGGTTGGATTGTACTTGTCGAGGAAGGCCTTCAGCCGGACACGTGCGCCAGCAGCGAGCGCCAGCGCCCCAACCAATACAATCTTACGCACCCCGTTCCCCCTAACTTCGGCACGGTGATGCTAATCAAGGATAAGAAAAAGAAAAGTACTCAGATCATCAGAATGGTCGATCCGCTGGTCTTGCGCGCCTCGAGCGTGCGGTGGGCTTCGGCGGCATCTTTCAACGTGAAACGCTGCTTGATCTCGACCCTCACTTTGCCGCTGCCGACCACGTCAAACAGTTCGCTTGCGGCCTGTTCCAGCTCTTGGCGGGTGGCGGTATAGTTGTAGAGCGTCGGGCGGGTGAGGTAGAGCGAGCCCTTCTGCGCGAGGAGGCCGGGCGGAAAGGGATCGGGTGGTCCGGAGGAGTTGCCAAAGCTGACCATCAACCCGCGCGGCTGCAAGCAGTCTAGCGACTTCAGGAAGCTATCCTTGCCGACCGAGTCATAGACGACCGGAAGCTTCGCGCCGGCCGTGATGCGATCGACTTCGGCGACGAAGTCCTCCCGCGTGTAGACGATCGGATGATCGCAACCATGGGCGCGCGCGAGCTCAGCCTTCTCGTCACTACCGACGGTGCCGATGACCGTCGCACCAAGCGCTTTCGCCCATTCGCAGACGATCAGCCCGACTCCGCCGGCTGCGGCATGGATCAGGATCGTGTCGCCCGCCTTCACCGGATAGACCATCCGCAGCAGCATATGCGCGGTCATGCCCTGGAGCATCATTGCCGCCGCTTGCTCGGAGGAGATGGAGTCCGGCAGCTTCACCACCCGGTCTGCGTCGATCAGACGGAGCTCGGCATAACCGCCGAGCGGTCCGCCATAAGCGACCCGGTCGCCAACCTTTACATTGCTGACGTTCGGACCGACGGCTTCGACCACTCCGGCGGCCTCGACACCCGGCGTGAAGGGATAATCCTGCTTATAGAGTCCGGTTCGGTGATAGACGTCGATGAAGTTGAGGCCCGCGGCTTCCTGGCGGAGCCGGACTTGGCCGGAGCGGGGATCGCCAACTTCCACCTGCTCCCACTTGAGAACTTCGGGCCCGCCGGTCTCGTGGATTCGGATCGCGTGCGGCATGGGGCGCAGATGGGCCGCCACACCGTAAAGTAAAAGCCCCGCCCGAACCGGGTTCCCATCAACGTGGTACTTTGATGAGGTCCGTGAGGCTCGGACGGGGCTCCCCTTTTAACCGATCAGCCGAGCCTACGTCCCGGCGTGCGCAGCCAAGGCCGCAAGCAGCAGCAGCGCGACGATATTGGTGATCTTGATCATCGGATTGACAGCGGGGCCGGCGGTGTCCTTGTAGGGGTCGCCGACAGTGTCGCCGGTCACCGCGGCCTTGTGTGCCTCCGAGCCTTTGCCGCCGTAATTGCCATCCTCGATATACTTCTTGGCATTGTCCCACGCGCCGCCACCCGAGGTCATCGAGATGGCGACGAAGAGGCCCGAGACGATCACGCCGAGCAGCAGCGCCCCCACGGCCGCGAGGCCATTTTCACGCCCTGCAACCGCGCCGATGGCGAAGTACACTACGATCGGGGCAAGCACCGGCAAGAGCGATGGCAGGATCATCTCGCGGATCGCTGCCTTGGTCACTAGATCGACGGTGCGCGCATAGTTGGGACGGACCGAACCATCCATAATTCCCGGATTGTCACGGAACTGCTGGCGCACTTCCTCGACCACTGCGCCGCCGGCGCGACCTACCGCGGTCATGCCCATTGCGCCGAACAAATAAGGCAGCAGCGCGCCGAGCAGTAGTCCCACGATCACGTAAGGATTGGAGAGCAGGAAATCGACATTGAGACTCGGGAAATACTCTTTGAGATCGGCGGTATAGGCGCCGAAGAGCACCAGCGCTGCGAGGCCGGCAGAGCCGATCGCATAGCCCTTGGTCACCGCCTTTGTCGTATTGCCGACCGCGTCGAGCGCGTCGGTGCGGGTGCGCACGTCGTCCTCGAGGCCCGACATTTCGGCGATTCCGCCGGCATTGTCGGTGACCGGGCCGTAAGCATCGAGCGCGACAACCACGCCAGCGAGCGCAAGCATTGCCGAGGCCGCAAACGCGATGCCTAGCGGCCCGGCGAGTTTCCAGCTGGCGATGATCCCGACGATGATAACGATCGTCGGCAGCGCCGTGGATTCGAGGCTTACGGCCAGGCCCTGGATGATGTTGGTGCCGTGGCCGGTCTGGCTGGAACGGGCGATCGACTGCACTGGCCGGTAGTTGGTGCCGGTGTAATATTCGGTGATCCACACGATCAGCGCGGTGACCGCCAAGCCGATGAAACTCGCCCAGACGAGGTTGATTGCGGCGAAGCTGGTGCCGCCGGCGGCGTTGATAGTCTGATTGAGGTCCCCGCCGAGCGCATAATATGCCGCTCCGTAGATCGCCGGAACAGCAAGCAGGGTCGCAGTCCAGAAGCCCTTGTACAGCGCGCCCATGATCGAGCCCTTGGCACCGAGCCGGACCATGTAGGTGCCGATGATCGAGGTGATGATGCAGACGCCGCCGATCAGCAGCGGAAGGCTCATCAGGGGCAGAAGCAACGGCGACGTGCCGATCGCCAGCGCGACCGACACCATGGTGATGCCCACCGTGACGACATAGGTCTCAAACAGGTCGGCGGCCATGCCGGCGCAGTCGCCAACATTGTCGCCGACATTGTCGGCGATCACTGCTGGGTTACGTGGATCGTCCTCCGGAATTCCCGCCTCCACCTTACCGACGAGGTCGGCGCCGACGTCCGCGGCCTTAGTGAAAATGCCACCGCCCAGACGGGCGAAGATCGAGACGAGCGACGCGCCGAGGGCGAGTGCAGTGAGTGCTGTGACTACCGGCCTATCATTGGGCGCGTACCCGCCCGGGCCGGTCAGGTACCAGAACAGACCCGCAATCGCGAGGAGCGCCAGGCCTGCCACGAGCAGGCCGGTAACGGCGCCCGCGCGGAATGCGGTGGTGAGGCCGCTCTGTAGGCTGTTGCGCGCGGCTTCTGCGGTGCGGACGTTGGCACGGACCGAGATGTTCATGCCGATGAACCCGGCTGCGCCAGACAGCACTGCGCCGATCAGGAACGCGACTGCTGAAAGCGGCTTCAGGAAGATGCCGATGATGATGGCGACGACAATGCCGACGATCGCAATCGTCGTATATTGGCGGCGGAGGTAGGCGCCGGCGCCTTCCTGGATCGCGGCAGAAACTTCGATCATGCGCGCGTTACCAGGCGACATTGCGAGTACCTGGCGGCTGGTAAAGATGCCGTACAGCACGGCAATCAGGCCGCAGCCCATAGCGATATAAAGCAGGTTCATTGGTTCAAGCTTCCCCGTTCTTGAAGCAGGCTGAACGGCCGCAAGACCAGCGGCCGCGCTGGAAAACGGCGAAGCTTTAGGCAGCGTTTTCGCGGCTGGCAACCGCGTGGATTTAAAGGCTTACCGGATCAGGAGGGCGAGCGTCATGCCGGAGATCAGGCCGCTAAGACCGATCATCCACTGGCGGAGTGGGAAGCCCGCGATCGTCACCGCTTTGGTGCTCAAAACCCAGTTTCTCCGGCAATTCGACTGGCTCGCCGGCGTGTGTGAGAGAAAGGGAAGCCTCACCCGCGGCCAGCGAGCCGATGGGGGTGATCCTCGTCCTTGTTGGTAAAGAAAGTGTTGAAGGGTCGAGCTCTGGCGGCAGTGCGGCAAGAAGCGCGTAATCGTCGCCACCCGTCGCAGCGAACAGCCGGGAGGCGACGCCTTGCCCGCGTTCGGCGACGAAAGCGCTCGATAGCGGCAGCTGGTTGAGCTCGATGATCATTTCGCGTCGGCTCGCCTCGGCCATGCGTTTGCCATCGAGGAGCAGTCCATCGGAGACATCCATCATCGCATGGGCATGGGGCGCAACCGCTCGACCCGCCTCCAGCTGCGGGATTGGCCGCCGGAAGATATCAACGAGAGGGCCGGTCGCCTTGCCGTCGGCGCGAAGTTGCGCCAGTCCGGCTGCCGCATCGCCGATGGTGCCGATCAGCCACAGAATATCCCCAGGCTCTCCGCCAGCCCGATCGGGGACATGCGCGGCAGCCCGCCCGATTGCGGTCAGCCCAAGAACCCGCGCCGCACCCGGCGGAAGGGAAATCGTGTCCCCGCCGATCAGCGGCAATCCATAGCTCTCGCAGGCGGCCTCCACGCCGCCGAGAAAATCCATCTCCCATTCGCCCGGACCGCTGATCGTCAGCGAAAGCAAGGCTGCGGCAGGGGTCGCGCCCTTAGCCGCGAGATCCGACAGATTCACGGCTACCAGCTTCCAGCCGACGCTTGCCGGAGGATCGTGCGGCAGGAAATGGACGCCTTCGGCGATGCTATCGTGGGTGATGACCAGATCGCCGAACACCGCCACGTCGTCGAGCAGTCCGCGGGCCTCCGGCGCCGTCGCAATCCGGCGCAACCGCTCGATGACTTCAAACTCCCGCATGGCTCAGGCCCGCGCCGGACGGGCTTCCTTGGCGATGGCGTCCAGGAGCCCGTTCACGAAGCCGCTCTCGCGCTTGTCGTAGAAGGCGTGGGCGACGTCGACATATTCGGAGATGACCGAACCGACCGGCACATCGGCCCGCGCGATCAGCTCATAGGCGCCGGCGCGGAGGATCGCGCGCATCGGCCGATCGAGCCGTTCGAGGCTCCAACCCTCCGCGAGCCGCTGGCTTATCAATGTGTCGATCTCCTCGCGCCGCGCGTAAGCGCCGGTCACGATATCGTCGAAGAAGTCGTGCTCGGCCTTGTGATAGGTCGCATCCTCTATCGTCGCGCCTAGGCGGTGGTCGTGAAATTCCTTGAGCAGCCGGGGTAGGGGCGTGCCTTCCATCTCCTGCTGGTAGAGCGCCTGGACGGCGGCGAGGCGAGCGGCGGAACGCGAACGGGAGCGGGTCTCGGTCATTGCGCCGGGGCAGTAGCGACCCCTTGCCCGGCAAGGAAGGGCTCGAGCGCCCTTGCGACTTCATCCCCTGCTTCCCACGGGGCAAAATGGCCCGCGCCGGGCAGCCGCACGATGGTGAGATCGTCGACCAAGTCCTCGAGGCCGTCGAGCTGCACCGGAAGCAGCGCCTTGTCACGCATGCCCCAGATCACGAGGGTCGGTGCCCGCACCTTCGGGAAGGGTTTTAGCACCCAGTCGGGCAGCTGCACCGTCACTCCCGGCGGCGGCACTATTCGCCGCATCGCACGGTACCAGTTGAGCATCGCGGTGAACCCGTCCGGCTGCGACCAGTCGGCAATGTACTGCTGTTTTTCCGCCTCGGAGATGAGCGACAGGTCGGCGTGCCCACCGAACGTCTTCTCGAAAAAGGTGTCGTAGCCCATAGCCTCGACCGATTGCTCGAAACCGGGCGCTCGAAAGATATTGATATATTGCGAGGCGGCACGCTGCTCGGGATCCTCGATAACGCTCTTTTGCATGATCACGGGATGCGGCGCGTTGATGATCGCGAGGCGTGTCAGCCGCGGATCCCTGCGAAGTGCAGCCGGCCAGGCGATCGCTCCGCCCCAGTCGTGGCCGACGAGCGCAAAGCGCTGCAGCCCGAGCACATCCGCCAGCGCGAAAATGTCGTCGACCAGCTTGTCGGTTGCATAGGCTTCGACCTCCTGCGGCCGATCCGACCCGGCGAACCCTCGCAGGTCGGGCATGGCGAGGTAGAAATGGTCCTGCAGCCGCGGCGCGACCTCGCGCCAGGTGCGGTGCGATTCGGGAAAGCCGTGAAGCAGGATCACCGGCGGTTTACTGCGGTCGCCCGCCAGCGCCACGTTGAGCGTCACGCCGGTGCTCAGGGGAATGCGCTGGAGTTCGGTCATAGCGCGATCTTCCTCTCCCAGCCGGGGAGAGTATTGACGTGACGGGGTTCGGGATGCGCGGCTGCGTTCGGCGATCTCACGGGTAGCTGACAGTCATCGGCTTCTCGGGCAGCGGGATATACTCCTGGTCGTCGCCGGGAATCAGATCGAAACGCAACGCCTTCCAATCCTCCTTCGCCTGGTTGATCCGGTCGCGCGAAGAAGAGACGAAGTTCCAAAAGACGTATCGCCGCGTGGTGAACGCTTGTCCGCCCATCAGCATCAGCCGCGCGCCGCTTGCGCTGGACAGGCGCGCCACATGGCCGGGCCGGAGAATGTACAGCGCGAACAGGTCGAGCGCCTGGCCATCGAGCTTAGCCTCGCCGCCGACCAGCATTGCGGCGCGCTCGTCGGCGTCACTGTCGATGGGAATTGAGCCGTCCGGTCCAAGTGCAATGTCTGCATAGATCGTGGCTGAATGCTGCGGCGTTGCCGCGGTCGCGCCCCAAAGCGTCCCCATCAGCACGCGCGCTCTGGCTCCCTCATACTCCACCAGCGGTAACGCTTCTTCTGGCACGTGGTCGAATGCTGGCGCGACCTCCTCCTGACCGTCCGGCAGCGCCAGCCAAGTCTGCATGCCGTAAAGGCTCGGCCCTTCCGTCCGCAGCATCTGCGGCGAGCGCTCCGAATGAACGATCCCACTCCCCGCAGTCATCAGGTTGATCGCGCCCGGCTCGATCACTGTATGCGAACCGATGCTATCTCGATGCTCGATCGCGCCCTCGAACAAATAAGTGACAGTCGCGAGATTGATGTGAGGGTGCGGCCGGACATCCATCCCCTGGCCCGCGGGCAGCCGCGCCGGGCCGAACTCGTCGACGAAAATGAAAGGCCCGACCATGGTTCGTTCGCGCGCCGGAAGCGTGCGGTTGACCTTGAAGTCGCCTAAGTCGTGGGTGACGGGCACGATCGTCTGGATGACTGCTGATTCCATGATCGCCGCCTTAGACCTGCCCTGGGCCGCGCAAAAGCCGTCGAGATTTTTCGACGAACGGCAGTGGCTTAACAGCCGTTCATCCTTGCTTCAGCGTCTCGGCACTTAGGTGAGCGCTGTTTCAGGGGGTCCAACGGAGGGCGGCGACCGCCGCAATCCACCCTCATAAATTCGTGAGCTTCACTCCCGCGGAAGCATCCGCGGGATCGCGGAGCTGTACGCCAACAAAACGGCAGCGCGTGCTGCTCGAACAAAGGGGTTTTTCGAATGCGCCATCTTCTTGCGTCCACTGGTCTTGGCACGCTCGCGATCGTGATGGGGTCTTCGGCCGCAGCAGAGACCGCCATTAGCACGGCGACCACGACACCCCTAACGACGAGCGCGCTCGGCGATATCCACGTCACCTCGACCGGCTCGATCAAGCCGACGAGTGGCATTGCCGTGACCGTAAACAGCAGCAATTTCGTCAACAACGAAGGCACAATCGCCATCCAAGGCGCGAACGATTCAGCGGGAATCGTTGCCAATCCGGGCTTTGCCGGGAACATCACCAACAGCGGCACGATCACGATCGATGAGAATTACACGCCGACTGACAGCGACAATGACGGCGATCTCGATGGACCGTTCGCCCAGGGCAGCAACCGCTTCGGCATTCACGTCATCAGTGGCGGCACCTACACCGGCAACATTATCCACAGCGGAACGATCACCATCGAAGGCAACAATTCGGCGGGCATCGCGATTGATAGCGCCCTCACCGGCGCTGTGAATTTGACCAATGGCAAGATCGGAGTGACCGGAAACGACAGCGTCGGCATCCGCACCGGCGCAGTCAGCGGCAACGTCAACATCGGCAGCGGCAGTAACGTCGCCGTGCAAGGCCAAAATGCGGTCGGTGTGCTGCTCGGTGGCGACGTCGGCGGCGCCGTGACACTTCAGGGAAGCGTCAGCACCACCGGGTACCGCTACACCACGGCGCCGGCCGATCCGTCCAAGCTCGACGCGGACGATTTGCTGCAGGGCGGCCCTGCGGTCCTGATCTCAGGCAACGTCGGTGGCGGTATCCTCCTCGACACCCGTCCGGCGGACAACGACCCGAACAGCACTGACGAGGACGGTGACGGCATTGCCGACGCGAGCGAAACGACAGCGACGCTCGTTAGCTACGGCGCAGCGCCGGCGCTGAAGATCGGCTCGACGAGCCAGGATATCTCGATCGGCGCCGTGGCTTCATCGACCGCCGGTCACGGCCTCGTCGTCAAGGGCAATGTTGGCGCCAACGGGGTCTATAGCGGCATCAACGCGACCGCTCTGGAGATCGGAGGCACCGGTTATGCAGTAAACATCACGGGCGGAATGACCCTGAGCGGAGCGATCGGCGCCACCGCTTCCGGCGCAAACGGCACTGCGATTCATCTCGGCGGCGGCGCGAGCGTTCCGCAGATTGTCAGCAGCGGCAGCATCACTTCGAGTGGTGGCGGCACTGCGACGGCGACATCTCGCGCAATCCTTATCGACAGCGGCGCTACGGTGAACTCAATCACCAACAGCGGCACCATTTTTGCCACGCGGAGCGGGACTTCGGGCACGGCTGCGGCGATCGTCGACCAGTCTGGAACGCTCGGTCTCGTTCAGAATAGCGGCTCAATCGGAGTCACCAATGCGGCGGCGCTCGGCGATTCGGCGACGGCGATCGATCTAAGTGCGAACACCACAGGCGCGACCGTTCGCCAGTTGGCTGCGGCTTCGGGCAAGCCGGCGCCCGCCATCACCGGCAACATCCTTTTCGGCTCGGGCAGCGATACGCTCGACATTCAGGCGGGGACGGTCGCCGGCAAGATTGATTTCGGCGGCGGTGCGGACACGATGAGCCTGTCCGGCACCTCTGCCTTCCAAGGCACGCTCCTCAACAGCGACGGCCTTGCGCTGAATGTCGGCGCGGGAACGATCCTCGACCTGCAGAATGCCGGGACTGTCAATCTCGCTTCCTTGACTACCGGAACCGGAGCATCGCTCGGTGTCCACATCGCCGACACCGGCTTCACGAGTTACAACGTCGCGGGCACTGCGAACTTCGCGACTGGTACGAAGGTCGCCGTCACGTTCGATCAGATCGGCACCGCGCCCGGCAACTACACGATCATCAATGCCGGGACTTTGGTCGGCGGCCAGAATCTCACCAGCTCAATCGTCACCTTGCCCTTCCTCTTCAACAGCACGCTGACGCCGGACGCCACGACCGGC
>Ga0207641_10005029_pt1 | contig 11332 bp, 11 predicted proteins | sample KBSSwiS62_FD_184306 | JGI IMG/M metagenome (GOLD analysis project Ga0207641, IMG submission 184306) | Switchgrass rhizosphere microbial communities from Kellogg Biological Station, Michigan, USA - KBS Switchgrass S6-2 (SPAdes) (version 2) | ecosystem: Host-associated > Plants > Roots >... | reverse complement strand
GTGGACGTGCCGCCCATGTCGAATCCGACGACCTTGTCGAAGCCGGCCAGCCGCGCCGTTTCGATCATGCCGACGATGCCGCCCGCCGGCCCCGACAATATCGCATCCCGACCATGGAACTGGTTGGCGCCGATCAGCCCCCCGTGAGACTGCATGAACGCCAGCGGCACAGTGTCGCCGAGTGCGTCGGCCACCTGCCGAACGTAGCGGCGCAGTACCGGCGAGATATAGGCGTCGACGAGCGTCGTATCGGCGCGGCTCACGATCTTCATCATCGGGCTGACGCGGTGGCTAACCGAAATTTGTTCGAAGCCGATCTCCGCGGCAATGCGGGCGATCTCGGCCTCGTGCTGCGGATAGCGGTAGCCATGCATCAGGGCGATCGCCACCGCCCGGCAGCCGCTCGCCAGCGCCGCTTGCAGTTCCATTCGGACATGTGCACCGTCGAGCGCTTCCAGCACTTCGCCGCGTGCATCGACGCGCTCGCGCGCTTCGATGACAATCTGTTCGAGACGGTCCGGCAGAGTGATGCGGCGGTCGAATAGTTGTGGCCGGTTCTGATAGCCTATTCGGAGCAGGTCGCGGAAACCGCGGGTGACGACGAGCGCGACGGTCTCTCCCTTGCGCTCGAGCAGCGCGTTCGTCGCGACCGTCGTTCCCATTTTGACGCTGGCGATCCGGCTGGTCGGCAGGGGTTCGCCGGCGCCGAGGCCGAGCACGTCGCGCATGCCTTGGATGGCGGCGTCCTCATACCGCTCGGGGTGCGATGAGAGCAGCTTGCGGGTGACCATCCGGCGCCCGGGCGTGAGCGCGACGATATCGGTGAAGGTGCCGCCCCGATCTATCCAGAAATGCCACCCTGTGGCGCAGTCATGGTCGCTGGTGCTCATCGCGATACCGATGCCACAAAGCCGGGCGCCGGGAATAGCCGGCAATCAGAATGCCGAGACGTCCTGCGCCGCTTTGGCCGCGATCAGCCGCTCGTAAATGCTCCGCGTGAGTGCACCGATGTCTGCCCATTCGGCGGCTCCGGCGGCAGCCTTGATTTCCGGCCGCCGGCCAATCGATCGTTCGAGCGCCGCGGCAAGCATCGCGGCATCACCGGCCGGGACCAACTCGCCGAGGTCGTGCCGTCCGGTCAGCAGATCGTGGAGCGATCCGGTGTCACTGGCTACGATCCATCGGCCGAGGTCCGCGATCAGGTGCAGGACGCCGCTCGCTTCGATCAGGCGATAGGGCAGCGCGAAGGCGTCGGCGCTGCGCAGGAGCGAAGCCATCTCGCTCTCATCGAACCGCCGCGGCCGCAGATCGATGACGCGCTCGAGCCGCAGTTCCGCAATGCGTTGCCGAAGCGGGGCCAGATCGATCATCGGCTCTCCTGCGATCACCACGTCCAGGCCGTCGCGCACTTGTGCTGGCAGCATCCCGAGCGCTTCAATCGCGACGTCGACGCCTTTATACGCCTGGATCTTGCCGAACAGGACGATGCGCCAGCGTTGATCTCGCGCTTCCGGAGCGGCGGCGGCGAGCGGAAGCGGCCCGTGCGGGACGACATGGATCTTGTTTGCAGCCACGCCCCGCTCGACGAGTGCCGCGCGGCCAGAATCCAGATGAACGATGAGCGCATCCGCCTGCGCGAGCATCCGGTCATAGCCGCTGCTCTGCGCTCCCCCGCGAGCACCATTCAGAGGGGTGGTATCATGCACCGTCACTACCACCGGGCAGCGTCTTTGCAGCCTGGCAATTGCGAACCGGTCGAGCATGGGAACGAGCGCCCACTGGAAATGTACCAGGTCCACCTGTTCCTGCGCAGCCATGCGCACGAGGGTGGAAAGGCCAGCGCCATGCTCGATGCCTTTTACCAATTTCCAGCCGGCGCCGCTGCGCCGCCGATGTCCGTCCGTCAATCGGTAGAAGAAGGATCGCCTGAGCGAGCCCAGCAGATCATCTTCTCCGTCTCTGAGGGCGCGTGTCGCCCAGAGCGATTCGACATGGTTGGCAGCCAGACCCGCGCTGAGCGCGGCATCATAAGGGGCGGTGAATAGCGAAGGATCGACTTGCAGCACCTTCAGCGGGAGTTCGGTGGATCCTGGGATATGAGATGGGTTCAAGAGCGCCTCCACTCCCTCGAACGCTCGATCCGGCCGATTTCTCCCGGTCGTTTCGGAGATAATGATCGCGGGGTGGATCGCCGTCGTCGTTTCCATCGATCGCGAGACCACCAGCGGTTCGTCGCATCGCGTCTCGCGCGGTCCTGCTTCTTAGGCTGTCATTAAGACGCTTGTGTGATCCCGTGGATTGTACGCGAGCGCTCATCGTGCGCAGACATCTGGCGGGAAGAACGAATGCACCTGGTCGAAGACGGACCAAAGATTGTCGAAGAACGCGCGCCTGCGCAGCGTGGCCGGCGCGCGCGGATGTCGCTCGTCGCGGCGTCGCTGTCGCTCGCCATGAGCGTCGCTGCCGAAGCGCGGCCATGGGATCTCGCCGTCCTCTGGCCGTCCAGCTGGGACGTGGATTATCGCGGCAGCTATCCCGACCATGGCAGCTGCAGTACCGCCAAGCGGGCGGTTGCCGCCACGTTGCGGAATCAGGCGAGTCCCCCCCGCGATCGGCAGCAGCTCAAGGAGACACTTCTGGTCTGCGTCGAGGCCGATGCGCGGCGTGGCGCGGCCAGCCCGGCGGAACAGGCACCGAGCTGAATCGGCCTCAGCTCTTCTTGGGGCGGCCTCGCTTGGGCGCGGCGGCAGGGGGCGCAGGCTTGCGACCCAGGCCGATCTTTACCGCAAGCGCCGCGCGCTGTTCAGCGTAGTTCGGCGCAACCATCGGATAATCTGCGGGCAGGCCCCACTTCTTCCGATAGTCATCGGGCGTCATGCCATAGTTGGTCTGAAGATAGCGCTTGAGCATCTTCATCTTCTTGCCGGATTCCAGGCTGACGATGTAGTCGGGCTTGATTGAAGAGCGGATCGGGACCGCTGGCTTCAGTTCGATTTCCGGTGCCGCCGGCGTGTTGCCAAGTGCCTGCAATGCTCCGTGCACGCTTCTGATCAGCGTGGGAAGATCACCCACCGACACGCTGTTGTTGGAGACGTGCGAGGCAACAATATCGGCGGTAAGTTCCAGCAGTGTTTCGTCGGCCATGATCGATCGTTTCTTTCGACGTTGCGCTAGGGCACCGATCGCGACGAGACAATCGCCGCGGTCGGTAGAAAATCCGCAATGATCGACAATAGAACGTAAAGCAAGAGCCGCGAAGCATCGCGCGCACTCAAAATATGCATGAACGTCGGGCGCCCTCCGGCGAAAGAGCCGTTTTTTTCGACAGGATCAGTGGATTACGCGACAGCAGGCGTCTTCCTGCTGTACGGTTGCGATCTCCTGCAACAGTCGTGCGCGGGTCTCCTCGAAGATCAGCCGGGAGGCCGCATCGGCGGCCTCGGCGATCATCGCAGTGCAGGAACTAAGCCTGCTCTCAAGATATTCGAGAATCATACAAGACATTCGCCACCCCCGGAACTGCGCGGAACGCCCCGCGCGGCGCACCGTTGCGATCGTCGCTCAGCGATGCCGGTCGGCTCGCTACCCCTCTGCCACGAGCCTGCATGATGCGCGCGGCTCTTCCTGCCACGGCTAATGCAAGTTAACGGTTCCGGTTGCCCACCCCTTCTCGTGCACGACCCAACGCTCCGCCTCCGTCAAGACGGGAGTGCCACGTTAAGATCTCGCAGGCGTGCGGCTAAGCCTCTATTGAAGAATGATTTCAGCTGCTGGGGCCGGGGAAGCAGGGAGGTCGCCCTTGTATGGCGCGGGACCGTCTCGGCGCTGATGACGGTGATGGCCATGGAGTTATAGCACCCACGCCGCCAACCCAGCGTGACCCAGAGGTCTTGATCGATTGCCTGGATCTCGCGGGCGTGGACGAGCCCGCCTTGTCAGGCGGGCCGTTCGTCGGGGACCAGCGGCGGCTGCACATATTCACCCATTTCGCGAGCGCGCTTCTCGAACTGTTCGGCAATTCGCATGTGGGAACGGCGATCAATCTCGGTCTTGGCTAGCGACGCGAGAAGCCGCTCCTCGCGTGCCCGCCGCAGATTTTCGCGAGAGTAGAAACCCACCGATTTGAATCCTCTCCTCCCGGGGGCACCTGCGCGCCCGCCACTTTCCTAACGTACAGGTTGCACCGAAGTTTCGCAGACAGAAAAAATCATTTGTTTTGAGGGGGTAACGACATTTCCGCGCGCTACCGGCGCATCTCACCGCATATGCTGCATCATCACCGCCGGCGTCATCTGATGATGGCCCAGATGGGCCATGATCCACACCGATCCAAAGATGATGAGGAAGATGACGAGCGCGCCGAAGGCGAGCGCCAGCACGTTGTTCGTGTTGTCGGGACTTGTCGTGATGTGGAGGAAGAAGGCGAGATGGACGCCCATCTGGGCGATCGCGAGCACCACGAGCAGCACCGGGATGGAAGGTCCCCATATCAGCTGCGAGCCGGCGACATAAAAGGACGCGGTGGTCAAGAGAACGGCCAGTCCGAACCCCAGTGCATAGCCCAAAATGCCGCTGGCCGGTTCGCCATGCCCCGGAAGCTCCTCGCCGGGCGCGCTGTCGCGCAGGTCGGCGGCGTCATATCCGTCACGGTCATTCATCGCCCCGCTCCCAACAGATAGACGATGGTGAAGAGCCCGACCCAGATGATGTCGAGCGTGTGCCAGAACAGGCTGAAGCAGAGCAGTCGGCGCTGGATCGCCGGCCGAAAGCTTTTGACCCATAGCTGTGCCATCATCGTTCCGAGCCACAGCAGCCCCACCGAAACATGTAGCCCATGGCAGCCGACGAGCGCGAAGAAGCTGGAGAGAAAGGCGCTCCGACTTGGCCCGGCCCGCATCCCGATCATGACGACGAACTCGCGCATTTCGAGCAGCACGAAGCCGGCACCGAGGACCCCCGTTACCAGCAGCCAGATTTGCGTCCATGTCGCGTCCCGGCGGCGGCTCGCTATGCTGGCGAGCCCGCATGTGAAGCTCGATGTGAGCAACAGGGCCGTTTCGATGGCGACGTTGCGCAGGTCGAACAGGTCTCGGCCGGATGGCCCGCCTGCCGTCTCGCCCGCCAGCACGGCATAGGCCGCGAAGAAGGCGGAGAAGAGCACGATGTCGCTCAGCAAGAATATCCAGAAGCCATAGCCGACGATGATATGCTTGGAAGCCGGGCCACCCGATCCGTGCCCGCTGGTCTCGTCCCGGCCGCCGCCGTTGTGCCGCCCCAGCCTGTAGGGATCGTCCGCCTCGGAAGCGCCGCGCCGGCGCCCATCGCTTGGGGCCGCGGCACTCATCGCCGCCGCTCCAGCCAGTTCTGACGGACATGGCGACGCTCCCGGTCGCTTGCACGCAGTTCGTCGATGCCGATCTCATAATCTTCCTGGTCGCGCCAGGCGAAGACGACGAAGGTGGCGTAGGCCCCGACGAACCCGAGGGCCACCAGCCACCATATGTGCCAGACCAGCGCGAAGCCGATGAGGGTGGAAAAAAACGCGGTGATGAAACCCGTGGCGCTGTTCACCGGCATGTGGATCGGGCTGTAATCGGGCTCGGGCGCCAATGCTTCGCGCTCGATCGCCTGCGCCTTCGTCGTCCAATAGGCTTCCCGGCCGTGCACGTCCGGAAGCACCGCGAAGTTGAAATGCGGCGGCGGCGAGAGCGTGGACCATTCAAGGCTGCGGCCATCCCACGGATCGCCGCTTTCGTCACGCAACACCTCGCGGCTGCGGATGCTGACGATCAGCTGGATGACCTGGCACAGCACGCCGAGCAGCATCACGCCGACGCCGGCGACCGAGACCAGCAGCCAAGGCTCCCATTCCACCACGTCGACATGCTGCAGACGCCGGGTCATTCCGTCGAGCCCGAGCACGTAGAATGCGCCGAACACGATCACGAAGCCCGCCAGCGAGAACCAGAAGGCGGCCTTCCCCCAGCCCTCGTGCAGGCGAAACCCGAAGGCCTTGGGAAACCAGTAGGTGAGGCCGGCAAAAAGGCCGAACACTACCCCGCCGATAATGACATTGTGGAAGTGCGCGACCAGGAACATCGAGTTATGGAGCACGAAGTCGGCGGGTGGTACGGCGAGCAGGACGCCCGTCATGCCACCGATCGAGAAGGTCACGATGAAGCCGAGCGACCATAGCATCGGCGTGGCAAAGCGCACCCGGCCGCGATACATGGTGAACAGCCAGTTGTAGATCTTCACGCCCGTGCCGACTGCAATGATCGACGTGGCGATGCCGAACGCTGCGTTGACGTCGGCTCCCGCGCCCATCGTGAAGAAATGATGGAGCCAGACGGTGAAGGATACGATGCAGATGAACAGCGTGGCCGCCACCATCGAGCGATACCCGAACAGCGGCTTCGACGAGAAGGTCGAGAACACCTCGGAAAAGATACCGAAGGCCGGCAGGATGAGGATGTAGACTTCCGGGTGCCCCCAGGCCCAGATCAGGTTCACGAACATCATCATGTTGCCGCCGGCATCGTTCGTGAAGAAGTGGAAGCCGAGATAACGGTCGAGCGTGAGCATCGCGAGCGTTGCGGTGAGGATCGGAAAGGCGGCCACGATCAGCATATTCGCGGCCAGGCTCGTCCAGCAGAACATCGGCATGCGCAGATAGTCCATGCCTGGTGCGCGCATTTTGAGGATGGTGGTGACAAGATTGACACCCGTCATCAGCGTGCCGATGCCCGAGATCTGGATCGCCCAGAGATAATAGTCCACGCCGACACCGGGCGAGTAGGCAAGCTCGCTGAGCGGGGGATAGGGGAGCCAGCCAGCACGCGAGAATTCGCCGATCAGAAGGCTTGCGTTGACCAGCAGCGCGCCGCTTGCCGTGAGCCAAAAGCCGGTGGAGTTGAGCGTCGGAAAGGCAACGTCACGGACCCCGAGCTGGAGCGGTATGACGAAATTCATCATGCCTATCAGCAGTGGCATGGCCCCAAAGAAGATCATGATGGTGCCGTGCGCCGAGAAAATCTGATCAAAATGTTCGGGCGGGAGAAAGCCGGGCGCGCTGATGGCGACCGCCTGCTGGGTGCGCATCATGATCGCGTCGGCAAAGCCGCGCATCAGCATCACCAGTCCCAGCAGGCAGTACATCACGCCAATCCGCTTGTGATCGACGCTCGTTATCCATTCGTGCCATAGATAAGGCCACCATCGCTTGACGGTCACCCAGCCGAGCAAACCGCCGATCAGCAGCAGGATGGTCAGTGAGGTGATCAGCGGGATCGGCTGGTGGATCGGTATCGCCGACCAGTCCAGCTTGCCGAGCAGCTTCACTCCAGCCCTCCGGGCGTTACCGGGCTGACCTGCGGGCCGCCCCGGCCAGCTTGGGGGCCGGGCCCAGCGGCTGTTTCGCGACCGACGATGGCCTGGAACAGCCCTGGCGCGACGGCGCGGAAGGTGAAGGGCCGCACGTCCTGACTCTGGCGCGCGAGCATCGCATATGCGCGCGCATCCAGGCTAGGGCCGGCCGCCCGGGTGCGGTCTACCCAGCGCGCGAATTGCGCCGTCGGCAACGATAGGACCGCGAAGTGCATGTCAGCGAATCCATCGCCGCTGAACTGCGCCGATAGACCATGATAGACCCCGTCCGCGTCGGAGCGCAGGTTCAGCTGGTTCTGCATGCCGTTCATGGCGGCGATCATGCTGCCAAGGCGAGGCACGAAGAACATGTTCATCACGCTGGCCGACGTGATCGAGAAGCGGACCGGCACGCCGGTGGGCACGACCAGCCGGTTGACGCTTGCGGTCCCCTGTTCGGGGTAGATGAACAGCCACTTCCAGTCGAGCGCTACCACCTGGATGTCCAATGGCCGTGTAGCCATTATGGGTCGCGCTGGATCCAGCCGATGCGAACCGACCCAGATGACGCCGCCCAGGAAAATGACGACGAGGATCGGGATGGACCAGACAATCAGTTCGATGCGACCCGAATAGACGAAGCCCGGGTCGTAACGTGCCTTGCGGTTCCCCGCGCGAAACCACCAGGCGAAGACCAGTGCCGCCACGATCGTCGGAATTACGATGGCGAGCATGATCGACAGAGCGTTGAGCAGGATGGCGCGGTTGGCTTCCGCAATCGGCCCGGCTGGGGCCAGCAGCGCCACGCGATTACAGCCGCCGAGGAAAAGGAGCAGGCCTGCCGTCGGGAGCCCGCGAAGCTTCATGCCCGTGGGCCGAGCTTGCTCCGGCGCCACAGACGCGGCGAATTACGCGCTGCCAAAACGCCTGCTGGATCGCGGAGCAATTTGTCGATTCTCGATTGCGAGCGATGCGAAATGCGATGTCTCCGTTCCACCCCGCAGCTTTACCATGAGCGGTGTGCCGGCGAGCTAATCCATGTCGGCGAGCCCGATAGACTCGCCGACATGGAGAAACGTTCCGGCTGGTCCCGGCGTAGGGGCCAGCCTGTGCCGCTTAGAACGCGAAAATGACACCGGCCATTGGCCGGATGCTCTTGAAGTCATAGGTGTCGGCGTGGAAGCGCAGCCTCGGCCCTGCTTCGCCGAGCACCCCGGAAAGGCCGATGTCCTTCGGGCCGACTTCGACGCCGACGCCGTACATCCAATCATTATGGTCGGCGAAGCCGCGACGGCCATTCACCCATTGATACCCCGCCGACGCATAGATCATGCCGCTCTGGCCCGCCCGGAAACCGGCTCGTCCACGGACGCCATATTCCCATTTGATGTCCTTGAACCCCTTTGCGACGTCGCCTTCCACACCCACGAAGACGGGCCCAAACGGCATATTGACGCCGGCTACGCCTTCGACGAGGGCGCCGTCCATTGCTCCGCGCCGACCATTGGTGCCGAACTCGCTGTCGCGATCGAAGCTGTGATAGCCGCCGAGCACGCCGACATAGGGCTCGAAAGACACGGCGCGTTCGCTCCCGTCAGGCGATGTTGCCTGGGCGAGTGCGGCCGAGCTCATCAGTGCGGCAATGGCGGCAACAACATAGTTCTTCATCGGATACCCTTGGTCTGCTGGTGTTGAGAACCCAGCTAAACCGCCGGCACGATCGTCCGTTTCGTTCAGGATTAACTTTGTGATTCAGTGATATAATGGCAACAATCTACGTTGGGGTAGCTGTACGCCGCGTAACGGCGGTAACGATCAGGGCGATGCCCTGCATCAACAGTTCGAGAGCGACGAGCGCGCTGATCATCCAGAGCGAGCTGGTCGGCCAGCCGATGCCGATGGCAACGGCCGCCAGCATCGTCGCAGCGCCCGCGATCATGATCCAGTCCATCGATTGCTGTATTCCGAGCACGAGGCGACTCATGCCGGACAAGGCCAGCGCCACCGCCAACGCGAGAAAGAGAGCATTCTCTCCAGCGATCGGCTCCGCCATGATGGCGAAGCTCCCCGCGAGGTAAAACACCCCGCTCCATGTCCATGACTTGGCCGCGGGGCTTCCCCGCTCGCGGCGGGCATAGCCGAGGTGGAGGGCCGCGCCAGCAGCCATGATCAGGCCGATGACGAAGGTGCTCACCATCGCCGCCACGTCGAGATGCGCGAAGACGGCTATCGCCAGCGCCACCATCCCCGTGCCGAACAGGATCCCGGCCTTGTCCTTGCCGCCGCATAGGTTCGCCCGCGCCTCGGTTGAAGGCTGGTTTTTCTGCGCCGGTGTGCTCGACATGCTGCTCTCCCGCTGATCGGGTGAGGATCGCGCCCTCCAGCTTGGTATCCCATCCGTAATGATACGGTCGCCGTTCCGTATAGTTACCAATGTCGACCAGGCGGGTTCGAGCCTAGCCCTCCACTGTCCAAGCGGATGGAGGCGACGTTGAAGAATATTCTCCTGCTCGTTCACGACGATGCCGGCCAGGAAGCCCGGTTCCAGGCAGCTCTCGACGTCACGCGGGCGCTCGAGGGCCATCTCAGCTGTCTCGACGTCGTGATGGTGCCTACACTGGCCGCCGCAGATTATTGGAGCGGAAGCGGAACGGCGATGCTGCTCGAGGAAGAGCGCAACGCCGAGGCGACGAACCGCTCGAGGCTGTCGGAGCGGCTGCGCCGCGAAGACGTTCAGTGGAGCTGGATCGACGCGACCGGCGATCTTGCTTTGTGCATCGAGCGGGCGGCCATTCTCAGCGAGCTGATCGTGGTAAACCGGCGGCTTGATGGCTTTCCCTACCCGGACACGCGAACGCTGGCGTCCGATCTCGTCGTCCGGAGCGGCAAGCCGATCCTGGCGGTGCCGGACGGGGTGACGGGATTCGCTGCGTCGGGCAGCGCTCTTGTCGCGTGGGACGGGTCGCGCGAGGCCGATGCCGCGTTGCAGGCAGCCGCTCCGCTGCTCAAGCTGGCCACGGACGTCACGCTGATCGAAATCGACGACGGGTCGATTGCCATCAGAGCAGAGCATGCCGCATCCTTCCTGTCGCGCCATGGTATCCACCCACGCGTGCAGCGGGAGCCCGGCCGCAGCGGTGTCGACAATGTGCTGCTGCAGCAGATTGCCGTCCATGAAGCGGACTATCTGGTGATGGGCGGCTTTGGCCATTCGCGCCTTTCGGAGGCGTTGATGGGTGGGGTCAGCCGGACAATGCTCACCAGATGTCCCGTTCCTCTGTTTCTGGCGCACTGACGGACGGCAAGCACTCGTGCTCCTTCTCAGGATGGCGGCGGGCCTGCTGCTGTGCGCGCTGGCGGTGCCCGGCTTGGGCGAAGCGCCGCAACGCTGGACTGGGGCAGATATTGCCGCGCTGGTCGAGGTGCTGCGTTCCGCCCGCAGCGAGGGGCTCGACCCTGCGGATTACGGTCTGGCAGCACTGGATCATGCCATAGCAGCCAACGATCCGGCGATCGATGCGATTGCCGATGCCTCGGCGTTCGCGCTCGCTCACGACTATTTCGAAGGGCGGCGCGATCTCGCCGCCCGGCCCGAATGGCATTTCTCGCGTCCTTCGGTCGATTATCGCGGGTGGCTGGACCAGGTGCGGTCAGGACACAGCATCGCTGCGAGCTTCGCGCACCTTCTGCCACAGGGTTCTGGCTATGCAGGCCTGCGGGTGGCGCTCGCACGTTGCGGAGACAGCCAGACCTGCGCGACGACCATGCGCGTCAACCTGGACCGCTGGCGTGCGCTGCCTCGCACGTTCGAGGCGCGCTACCTCTGGGTTAACGTCGCGGCACAGAGGGTCGATCTGATCGATCATGCGCAGATCGTCAGCAGCCACCGCGTGATTGTCGGGAAACCTGGCACCAAGACCCCCCTTTTCAGGGCGGAGGTCACCGCGGTCACGGCCAACCCCTGGTG
>Ga0207641_10005024_pt1 | contig 11337 bp, 9 predicted proteins | sample KBSSwiS62_FD_184306 | JGI IMG/M metagenome (GOLD analysis project Ga0207641, IMG submission 184306) | Switchgrass rhizosphere microbial communities from Kellogg Biological Station, Michigan, USA - KBS Switchgrass S6-2 (SPAdes) (version 2) | ecosystem: Host-associated > Plants > Roots >... | reverse complement strand
CGGGACACGAATCAGGTGAAAGCCTTTCTGCGCGATGGCCGTGAAGTATTCCTTCTCCAACGTTATGCCCCATTTGCCTTCCGTCGGGGCCTCAAGTGCGTTGCCGAGATTGAAACCGTGCAGGGGCTCGCTCGTCTTGTTCAATTCATCAAGGGGCTGCGCCATCAATCCGGCGATTCCGGCCAGAGAAAAATAAACCGCCAGGATCAACGAAGAGAATAATTTCATAAATGAGGAGATACCAGCCTGCTGGAGGAAACCCGCCGAATCCGATTATGTTACGAAAAACTGCACCGTTTCCATGGCCAACGTTACGTCGCCTGGCCGTTTGCCTTCTCGACAAGCAGGCCGGTTGGGGCTTTCTTGGAGGGTACCACACACATATGGGCGAAGATCTGATCACCAACCGCAAAGCGCATCGCGACTACCAAATCCTCGAGACCTACGAGGCCGGGATCGTCTTGCGCGGCACCGAAGTAAAGTCGCTCCGGGCCGGCCAGGGCAACCTCACCGACGCGTTTGCCCGGATCGAGAACAACGAAGTCTGGCTCTACCAGTTCGACATCCAACCTTACAAGCAGGCCCATACTTATAACCACGAGCCCAAGGCGGTAAGAAAACTCCTCCTTAATCGGCAGGAAATCCGCAAGCTCTTCAGTATCGTCTCCGTAAAGGGGCGCACGCTGGTCGCATTAAAGATGTACTGGAAAGGGCGCAATCTTAAAGTCCTGCTCGGCGTCGGCATAGGCAAAAATGTCCGGGACAAACGTGAAGACTTGAAAAAGGCCGTGGCTAAGCGCGAGATGGACCAAGCCCTAAAGCAAGCCCGTCGACAGTAGCGCCTTTTCAGAAAGCTCGGCCCTCTTCTATAATCTCAGTTTTCAATATACGCATAACAGTTTTATAGTAAATATGATGCATCTTTTTTTATGCGTGATTAGTCAAAAGTATAAGATTGTTTAAAGAACATCTTTACAGAGCGGGCTCCCTCTTATTACCATTTCGGTGTGAAACAAAGCATTTTTGCTCAGATTACGGCTTGCTTCCTGATCGGAACCGTCTTGGCGTCAGCCGATTCGGCTGCAACCGTGACCCAGGTCTATAATCAGGTTGATCACGGAAAGACCCAGTCCACCGACACGACTCCAGCCAAGGTTGGGACCGTTCTCGGCGACGGGGAATACGTCAAGACCGGCGCCAAGTCGCGCGCCGAGCTGAAGCTGGCCAACTCCTCCATCACCCGGCTGGGAGCCAACACTATTTTCAATTACTCGGCGTCAAACAACCAGCTTGACCTCCAATCGGGCACGATGCTCTTTTCCAAGCCGAAAGACGGCAAGCCGATGACGGTCAAGACCGCCGCGGTGACGGCAGCCATCGTGGGGACCACCGGCTTCATCCAAAAGCAGGGCAATAGCTTCATGTTCGGTTTGATTGAAGGCACCGCCACCCTGACGATCGGTGGAGTTGACTATACCATTACCGCCGGTCAGATCCTGAAATTCACGCCCGGGTCGCCTCCGCAAATCCTGGCTTTCAACGTGCCTCTCTTGCTGGCGACCAGCCCGTTGATCACGAAATTCCCGCATGATCTGCCCAATGAGGGTGCCATCAAGGACGAAGTTGCTGACTATAACGATCTGGTGAGTCGCGGCTTTATCCAGCCGCCGCAGCAACCCTACTTCATCGCCGATGTTACCGGTTATGTTCCCACTGTTCCGATTCCCGGGTACGACTCTGCCGGACAGGCCCTCAACCAGCACAATACTCCCCCGCCCCCGGTTGATCGCCCTCCCCCGCCACCGCCGCCACCTCCCCCTCCTCCCTGTTGCTGGGAACAGAGTGGCTGATATTAATTTAATAGGTGAGATTGAATGATATGACGAAATGTAATCGCTTTATTTTGGCAACTTCGGTCGCAGTTATGATGGTCACGACTGCGCCGGCACTATTCGCGCAATCGGCCGCTGAGACCTTGCAGCAGAAGGTCGGGCTGCCTCAGGAAGTGGCGCCTCCCACTCCCCCAGTCACCGCTCCGGAGGATTTGGGCCAGGTTGGGATCGTACAGAAATTTCCGAAGCCGGAAATGTTCACCCTCTCCACCACGCAGCAATATTTTCACACGGACAACGTGTTCTATACCCAGGCGGCGCCGGTCTCAAGTTCGGCCTATCTGGGGACTTACACGGCCAGCATTGTGCCCTATTCTTTGGTGAACTGGACGCCGCGGATCACACTTCAGTACAACATGGCGCGTTACGGCAATGCGGCGGCGGGAGACTTCGACAATGAGAACATGGCTTTTTCCAGCCAGTACATTTTCACCAAGGACCGCATGTGGTCGTGGACGCCGACGATCAGCCTGTCCCGTTTCACGACGGTCCATGGCCCGAGTGGGGTCTTCTACAAGGAAGTGGTCTACGACAACCAGATCAACCACGTGATGCCGATCGGCAAAAACAACAACCTGTTCTTTATCGCGGGTTACGATCTGGCCTACCACCAGGCCAGCCCCTCGATGTTCGACCGGCTCGATAACACCCTCTCGTTCAGCCTCGCCTACTATCCGTGCCGGACAGTTTGTATCGGACCGTACGTTCGTCCCGGTGCCCGTATCTATACCACGAACACCGCGTTCCAGAATGGCCGCGATGACTTTAACCTGTCCGCTGGTCTGGACGTGACCTGGCAGCCCTGCAAGTACCTGGCCCTTTCGGCTGACATCAGCAACCAGAATGATTTCTCCAACACGGCGAACGTGAGCTACAATGTCACCTCGCCGGGTGTTTCTGCGACGGGGACTTACAAGTTCTAAGCGCGAGTCCTACTTCTTGGTCATCACCCGGACGCCCGTCCAAGACTCATCGGGCGGCGTCTGGATAAAAGCCTCGCAACTGGCAAGATATTCGGTCGCCAGGTGGTCGCCGGGCTGCAACTTCAGGACTTGAGCAAAAAGATCGCGGGCCTGGTTGAAACGGCGGGCCCGGAAGGCGATAATTGCCTCTTCATACGCGGCGAGGAATTGTTCCTGGACCGGAGTCAGTACTTCCGATTTTTCCGCGAAGACCGTGAAGGTCTGCACCGCCTCGGTCTTGCCCTTCACCTGGACGAGATCGACGGTGCGTAGAAGGAACTGGTCCCGGACGAGATCAGCCACGCTTTCTCCGATGAGGATATCGACGTGGTACTCCTTGGTCAGGCTTTCGAGCCGCGAGGCCAGGTTGATCGCATCGCCGATGACCGCAAACTCTTTCCGCTGGGGCGACCCCATGTCGCCGACGATGACCTCTCCGTGATTGAGCCCGATGCCGATATGCCATTCCGTGCGGCCTTCCTTAAGCCACTTCGCATTGAGCACGCGCAGCTCCTTCATCATGGCGAGCGCCGCCCGCACCGCGCGGATGGCATCCTCTTTCGGTCCGAAGTTGTAGGGCGTATTCCCCCAGACGGCCATGACCGCATCACCAATGAATTTATCGAGCGAGCCATCATGGCGAAAAACGCAGTCGACCATCGCGGTCAGGTACTCGTTGAGCTTCGTCACCAGTTCCTGCGAATCGGCCTTCTCGGTCATCGTCGTGAAACCTCGCACGTCGGAAAAGAGGGCGGTCACCGGCTTGCGCTTGCCCCCGAGCATCTCCTGGTACGAAGCGGAGTTATCGAGCAGATACTTGGCGACGTTGGGCGAGGTATAGCGCTCGAACGTCGTGCGCAATCGCAGCCTTTCCAGCTGCGACAACACAAAGTCATAGATGAATCCCACGCCCGTCATCCCGCAGAGCAGTCCCATGGGGGCGATTGCAGGCAGAAGCAGCCCCGGCCCGTTGTATGCCCATATCCCCGCCAACATGTAGCCGCCGAGGACCAGCAAGACCGCCGCAAAGCGCCAGGCTATCGAGGCAATTCCCATGGCCAGCAGATAGGCGATGAGGCCCGAAGCGAGAACAAAGCCGCTCGCGGCACGATCCGAAAAACGACGAAGAAATTCATTCTGCAACAATGCATTCATGGCGTTGAGATGAATCTCCGCGCCGTCCATGATACCGAAAGGAGAGCCTAGTTTGTCCAAGGTGCCCTTGGCCAAATCTCCCTGCGGACCAATCAAGACGATCTTTCCCTTAAAAAACTCGCCATTGCGGAATGTGCCTTCCCAGCTATGCGGATCAAAAATTTGATAGAGGGAATAGTGTTTGAAAGTGTTGAGAGGAGGGCCGGCAAAACGAATCGTACGACTGGCAAAGTCATTTGGGACCAGATCACCATGCCCGGCTTTTTGCACCGTTCTCGCAGCAAGCGAATAAACTGACGGCAATTTTTCTGCGCCCTCTTGCAAGTTCAGGTACTCGAGGTTGGTCCGGTACTGGGCATCACGGACAATGTCATCGGTGTCTGTCCAAAAATTGAGCAAAGCCAGGCGCTCATCGAAAGGATCCTGCGTGGGAAGCAGACTTTGGGAAGGCAGTGTAAAGGTGGTGTTCACATCGGCTACGTTCATCCCAATCACCACTTTGTCGCGATAACGCTCGAGTGCAGAGGCGAAAGCCTGATCGTTGGCCGTCTCCGAGGCAAAAAAGATATCAATGGCCACCACCTTCGCGCCGGCGGAAAAAAGACGATCGTAGATCAGGGCATAGAGTTCCCGCGGAAAAGGGTAACTTCGCATGAGCGAAAGAGGGCGCGAGGCATTAATCGTCTGATCGTCCAGCACCGTGGAAATGGCCATGGAAGAGGAATCCAAGGCCAAAAAGATAAGATCTTTATCGATGGGTGCCCTACGCCCGTAGTGATTGCGGGCGTCAACAGTCGCATATTCCCAAGCGTCGAATTGGAGTCGCGTTTTGCTTAAAAGTGAATCGTCCTTTCTCGGGGGAATGGAAAACAACCCCAGCATCGGCGCGACAAAGAGCACCACGATCACGGCATGGACCACCGCCCGGTTTTTCAGCCAGCGCAACACAGTGCTATCAGAGCGTACCTAGAGCACCGACTCAAGCGGCAAGTCGGCTTTCAGGCCGTTCTTTTCGATCCACTCCGGATTGTAGAGCTTCGAGATGTATTTGTGCCCCGAATCGCAAAGGATGGTCACGATGGTCTGCCCCGGGCCCTTCTCGCGGGCGTAACGGATGGCACCCGCAATGTTGATGCCCGAAGAGAGGCCGAGGAAGATCCCCTCCTCCCGCCGGAGTTGCTGGATGATGGTGAAGGCGGCCTGGTCCTCAATGCGGTAAGCTTCGTCGACCTCAAGGCCTTCGAGGTTCTTCGTCACCCTCCCCTGCCCGATTCCCTCGGCGAAAGAGTCCCCATCCTTGGTTTCCAGATCGTGGTTCTTGAACCAGGACCACATCGCCGCGCCGTACGGATCGGCGCAAACGGCGGCGATCTTGGGATTTCTCTCCTTGAGGTACCGGGTCGTGCCGGCCAGCGTGCCCCCCGTGCCGACCGAGGAAACAAAGGCCGTCACGCGACCGGCCGTCTGGGCGTAAATCTCCGGCCCTGTCGTGTGATAATGGATCTGCCGGTTGGCCGTGTTGTCGAACTGGTTCGCCCAGAAAAAGCTGTGCTCTTCCGCGAGGCGTTGCGCGATCTTGTTGTAGTTGCCAGGATCCTTATAAGGCTTTTCCGGGACGACCATGACATCGGCGCCCAAAGCGCGAAGCAGTTGCACTTTTTCCGGCGACTGATTGTCCGGAATGACAATCACGGTCTTGTAGCCCTTCGCCTGTCCTACCAGGGTAAGGCCGATGCCCGTGTTGCCCGCCGTGCCTTCGATAATGGTCGCATCGGGATGAAGTTCACCCTTTGCCTCGGCGGCCTCGATGATGCCGAGTGCCGCACGGTCCTTTACCGAACCGCCCGGATTCATGTACTCGGCCTTGCCAAGGATTTCACAGCCGGTCAGCTCCGACAACTTGCGCAGCCGGACCAGCGGGGTGTTACCGATGAAATGAGAAACGCCATGATAAGAACTCATATCGGCAAATTAACCGCATTCCGGAAAATGGCCAGACCCGGGGCAACGGATTCCAGAACCTTCAGAGCGTTGAAATCTTAGATTCATACTTTTCATCTTTTCCCTGTTTCCTCTACGTTTTGTCCGTGCAATACGCGATCATCCTCGCCCTGCTCCTGATCTTTGTCTTCGGATTGGGCCTGCTCGCACGTCGACTGAACATCCCCTACCCGATTCTTTTCGTCATCGGGGGACTCTTCATCGGCTACATCCCCGATCTGCCCCACATCAAGCTCGACCCGGACATGATCTTTTTCATCGTCCTGCCGCCGCTTCTTTACATTCAGGCGTTGAATACCTCCTGGCGCGACTTCTGCAACGAACTTCGCCCCATCCTGCTTCTCGCCATCGGTCTCGTGATCGTGACCACTCTGTCGATCGCTTACTTTGCACACTGGTTGATTCCAGATTTTCCGGCGGGCTCAGGGCCCTTTCCGCTCGCGGCCGGCATCGTCCTTGGAGCAATCATCTCCCCACCGGATTCCATCGCGGTCGCGGCCATCGCCGAGCGCCTCGGCCTGCCCCGGCGCACGACCACCACGCTGGAAGGAGAAAGTCTCGTCAACGACGCCACCAGTCTGGTCATTTTCCAAATGGCCATGGTGGCTATTCTGAAACCGGGTGCCCATGCGGATATCGATCTTTGGGCCGTCGGCCATTTCCTTTACGTGGCGGTGGGGGGCATCGCACTGGGCGTCGTCGTCGGTTGGCTGATTGCCTGGGTCCAGCGCCATATTGTCGACGACGGCCCCGAGATTCTGCTGACCATGTCGTTGCTGACCCCGTTCGCCAGCTATCTGGCAGGACAGGCGTTGCACGTCTCCAGTGTCATGGCGGTCGTCAGCACGGGTCTGTATCTCGGGAGAAGGACTTCCGATGGCATGAATCCCGTTTCCCGGCTTCGTGCCAGGGCTTTCTGGGAGGCGATTGTTTATCTGCTGAACGGCATCGTCTTCGTCCTGATCGGTCTTCAACTGCCGAGAATTTTGGAAAACATGCGCGAGCATTGGTGGCCCCGCCCGTTTCTCTACGCGGTCGCCATCACTCTGGCTTGCATCGTCATTCGCATCGTCTGGGTCTTTATCGGTGCCTGGTTCCTGCACCGGATCAGTTGGCATCACCGCAAGAGGGAATCGACACCTCCCTGGCGGCAGGTCTGCGTCGTTGGCTGGGCCGGCATGCGCGGCGTGGTCTCACTGGCTGCGGCCCTGGCGTTGAATGGCTACCCCGAGTTCCCCCGTGGACACCTCGTCCAGTTCATCGCCTTTAGCGTCATTCTGGGAACCTTGGTTTTCCAAGGATTGACCCTGCCCATTCTCATCCGGTTCCTTGGCCTGGCGGACGACGGCATCGCGGTCCGCGAAGAAAAGACCGCCCGGCGCCAAATGAACGATGCCATCCTGAAAAAAATCGGGGAAGCGCGCGCGGAAAAGAAATACCCGGAGGATGTGCTGGACGAAATGGAGCACTTTTACCGCGCCCACCATCTCGAAGATTCCGACGAATCAGCGGACCATGCCGGACACCATCACCACTACGTCAGCCGCCACAAATTGCAGCATACGCTGATCGTGACCGGACGGCACACCCTTCTCCGACTCCGCCACGACGGGCATATCGGTGATGACATCCTCCACAAGATCGAGCATGAACTCGATCTCGAGGAAGCCCGGCTGCGACACTGAGTCCCGTCAGATTTCCTTGCCCGCGAGGAAAGAGGTCGCCTAAGCTGATCCTCCGCTCAACAGGACAGGTGGCTGAGTGGTTTAAGGCACTCGACTCGAAATCGAGCGTACTGTCAAAGGTACCGTGGGTTCGACTCCCACCCTGTCCGCTTTTTTTGAACTGTTGTAGTTCAAGAATTTGCGGACATCGTGGGTGTCATTTGGTGCCAAATGACACCAAAACTGACACCAATCGAGCAGCTTGGGCTATTCTCCGAGGCTTCCAAGGGTGAAGATGAACCTCATTATTTCCATACCAAGCGGTCGGGCTGTAGCGAAAACGGTGTAGGCGCTTACCGTTAACGAATTTTTAAGCATCGCGAAGAGCTACGCTTTGGCGGAAACAAATAGCCTAACCACTTCGCTAAGCTTTCTCATGTATGGGCCGCCGGGCACAGGCAAAAGCCGTCTTGCGCGGCACATCGCACGAGAGTTGGGCCTAGACCTGTACGTCGCGAGGCTCGACGGCCTAATTTCGTCCTTTCTAGGCAGTACTTCAAAAAATATCCGAGCACTTTTCGATTTCGCCTCAAAGACGCCGTGTGTGTTGTTCTTAGATGAATTCGATGCGATTGCAAAATTGAGAGGCGACACCCAGGAGTTGGGCGAACTGAAACGAGTGGTGATGATTGAAGACGCAATGCTTCCCGAACGGATAAACGACTTCTTCGAGACGTCTCCCTCTTTGATTACTTGGAATTTTTTAGAATAAGGCTTGAAGCAATCTTTTCCGTTGGCAACCAGCTCCGGATCATTGCCTTGATCAAAAGCGTGTAGGCTGCATAGGTCTTCGGGAATATCTGCAGGTTTCGAAGGGCTACCTCTGAAAGCTGTCGAACCAGGCCAAGAATACGACAGTTTGGCATTGGGATATGTAGCTTTTGGCCAGGAAAATGTCTTTCGAAGGGCCGCCTTCAAATTCTTAGTCTTAGGCATCCAAGCGCGTAAAAGTTCTCTGCGGAAACCAACAACAAAAAGCCTTTGCCTATCTTGGGGAACGCCGTAATCCAAAGCATTTAATATGGTCTTAACGTAGACATATCCGGCATTTTCGATGCTCTTTAAGAGTGTCTCCAATTTAGTCGAATGTTTCTCGTTTGTGGAGAGATGTGGGACATTCTCGAGAACGAAGAAAGAAGGTTTTAACTTTCGCAGTTTTGAGACGTAGACGCTCGTTAGTCTTCCTGCCTTTCCATCATGGCCTGCCTGGACTCACTCAGGCCATTTCCAATTTAATTACGAATGCTTTGAAGTTCATGTTGCCTGAAAAACAACCGCGTATTCATATTTGGTCGGAAGCTCGAGGTGAACAGATTCGACTTTGGATCGAGGATAATGGCATTGGGATTCCACCCGAACACCAGGCTAAGATTTGGAATGTTTTTGAACGCCTTCACTCTGATCTGGAATATGCGGGCAGCGGCATTGGCCTTGCGATCGTTTTGAAGACCGTCGAAAGAATGAACGGTACGGTTGGCGTTGAATCCGATGGAAGCACTGGCAGTAAATTTTGGATTCAGCTCCCCCAAGCTCTCCCCCCGGGCGTTTAAACATCGCGTAGCCTCTTTCGCAAAGCGTGTCAAAGCTTAAGGAAGCCCGGATCCGCCAGCCGCACCATAGACTTGCCCCGTCGCATAGCTTGCGTCTTCGGCTGCCAATTGGACATAGATCGAGGCGAGTTCCGCAGGCTGGCCAGGACGACCTAACGGCGTCTGGCCTCCGAATTTCTTTAGCTTTTCCTGGGTAGCCCCACCACTTACCTGCAACGCTGTCCAAATTGGACCTGGCGCAACGCCGTTGACGCGAATGCCCTTTGGTGCAAGTTGCTTGGCAAGGGAGCGTATATAATTGGTCGTGGCAGCCTTCGTTTGCGCGTAGTCATACAGATCGGCCGATGGATCGGTCGCTTGCTCCGAGCTGGTGCCGATAATCGCCGAACCGGGCTGCAAGTGCGGCAGCGCCGCCTTGATGATCCAGAAGGGCGCGTAAATATTGGTTTTCATCGTCCAGTCGAATTGCTCGGTGGAGATGTCCAAGATTGATTCGTGCGTCTGTTGTCGGCCGGCATTGTTGACGACGATGTCGAGCCCTCCCAGGCCCTTGACAGCATCCTCGACGAGCTTCTGGCAAAACGCCTCATCGCGAAGGTCGCCGGGTAAGGCGATCCCAACGCGTCCTTCGGCTTTAATCAGCGCCATGACTTCCTGCGCATCAGGCTCCTCGGTGGGATAATAATTGATGGCGACGTCCGCGCCTTCCCGGGCATACGCGATGGCAGCAGCGCGTCCCATTCCCGAATCTCCACCGGTAATCAGGGCCTTTCGTCCGGTCAAGCGACCTGATCCTCGATAACTTTTTTCACCGTGATCAGGCACGGGATCCATTTTACTGACGAGCCCGGGCCATGGTTGCGACTGCTCATTAAAGGGCGGGGCGGGATATTTGGTTTTGGGGTCACGAATTTCGTTCATATGAGATACCGGTGCCGTTGGAGCGGCCTGTAGAGTCAGATTGGGTAGAACCGTGAAAGTCGCCAAAGTGGCTCCCAGGCCGCTCACAATTTGGCGGCGATTGAATTGGGTTGAATTCGTCATAAATTCACCTCATCGCGGACCGATGGAAACCGCCGAGCGGTTATTTCTTGTGCTCGACAGCCTTGCCCGCCGCCGCTCCCGCTCCGCCGCCTACAACGGCACCTGCGGCCGCTCCGATGGCAGCGCCGACCGGTCCGCCAGTCACCAAGCCGGTAGCTCCGCCGACAACGGCTCCCGCACCTGCTCCCGCCGTCATGCCGACCACATCCTGTCGAACGTTGCGCGATCCGTCGGGATTGTATTCAGCGCCGAAGCGGTCAAAGATTTCGACGATGGGATCCGGATCGGTCACATTATGGACCGCGACGAAGGTTTTCCCTTTCTGGATCGCTTCATCGTAGAAGTGCGCCTGCGCTTCCTCGATGTCCTTTTCCTTGAGTTTCCGATAGGCGTCCTTATCCGGTTTTAAGAATGTCTGGATATTCTGGGGCGGCACGCCTTGCTTTTGAAACTCCGCAATGGCCTTTTCCGCATCTTCACGCTCCGAAAAAATACCAGCGATAATTTGAAGATCGTCCGTTTTGTTGATGGTCTGTGGCATATTAATCCTTTGTTAATTGCGCGAGTCCGCCAGGCGAACTCAACGAAATATTATTAGCCACCTTCATGCCAGTGCCCGGAAAGTCCTCGCAAGCGACTCGCGATCAATCGATTGAAATTTCGGATGTCATTCAGCCCGAACGAAAACGCCGCGTTTTAAAATAGAAGATTTTCCGGTGAGAGGCGTTTTGCCAGCCGCGAGGTCCTTGCAAGTCTCCTACCTTTTTTGCATTTTGTGGATCGCAGGCATCACCTCCATTGCGTGATGCAAATTTTGAAAACCGCTCGGCCAAGCGTTCACTTTCCAATGTCTTTGCTCTCAAATACTTAATTTTGTTCCCTTAAGGACGGCACGCCGCGTGCACGGGAGTAAGTTATGCCACGAGGATCCAAAGACAAATATACTGATAAGCAAAAGCGACAGGCCGAACACATTGAAGAGAGCTACGAAGACAGAGGAATGCCAAAG
>Ga0207641_10005021_pt1 | contig 11343 bp, 7 predicted proteins | sample KBSSwiS62_FD_184306 | JGI IMG/M metagenome (GOLD analysis project Ga0207641, IMG submission 184306) | Switchgrass rhizosphere microbial communities from Kellogg Biological Station, Michigan, USA - KBS Switchgrass S6-2 (SPAdes) (version 2) | ecosystem: Host-associated > Plants > Roots >... | reverse complement strand
CCCATTGCGTCGAAGGGGACGAAGGGGCTTGGCGACTACACGATTCCGGCGGTCAACCGGTTTGCCGCCGACAACGATGCCAAGACGCTCGGCGAAATCTACGCCTTTGGATTTCGCAACGCGCATCGCCTGAGCTGGGACCCGACCGACGGCACGATGTTCGCGGCGGACATCGGGATGAACAACATCGAAGAGATCAACATTGTCCACGAGGGCAGGAACTACGGGTGGATGAAGCGCGAAGGGCTGTTCGAGAACGGCATCACGCGACCCGGCGGCAAACTCGATCAGCTGTTCCCGCTGTCCGCCGAGATCCTCCGCGGGCAGACGAAAGACGAGTTCAGCTATCCGGTCGCGATGTACGACCACACTCAGGGTCAGGCCGTCACCGGCGGTTTTGCCTATCGTGGTCGCATTCCCGCGCTCCGCGACAAGTTCATCTTCGGCGACATCGTCCGCGGCCGGCTGTTCGCGGCCGATCTCGCGGCCATCAAGAAGGCGGACGACGGCATCCCGGAAACGGTCGCGCCTGTCGAAGAAATCCAGCTCTACGTGAGTGGCGCGAACGGCGGCCGCACGTACGTGACGTTCCGGGAGCTCGTCGAGTCCGTCAACGGCACGACGGCGACGCGCGCCGATCTGCAGCTCAGTCGCACGCGCGACGGAGAGCTGCTGTTGACGTCGCGGCAGGACGGGATGATCCGGATGCTGATCCCCGATTAGTCGAAGGATTAATCGCCACGAAACGTGAAAGCACGAAACATGACTTCTATTTCGTGTTTTCGTGTTTTCGTGGCGATCAGTAGATCTGCTGTGTCTTTGCCGTCACGACCTTTGGCGGCGTGACGCCGGCGGCGATCATCACTTCGCGAACCGCGGCCACGGTGTCAGGCGACGGCTTGAAGTTGCCGAAGCGGTAGCCGACCGCGATCGCCAGTGGCGTCCAACCGAAGCGGTTGTCCTTGTTCCAGCGATCGATCGTGGCGCCTTTCGACGCCAGGAATCGCACCACCTGCGGCAGGTTCTTGTAGGCGGCGGCGTGCATCGCGGTTTCGCCGTTGTTGTCCACGGCGTTGATATCGGCGCCGAGATCGAGCAGGACCTGAAGCGCCTCGAGCACTTCCGGTTCGGTCCCCGCGTCCTCGCCGGGTGACCGCGTGGCGATCCCGGCGGCGGCCATGAGCGCCGTCGTGTTGTCGCCGTTCGTCAGCTTGGTGTCCGCGCCCAGCGCGGCCAACGTCTTCAGCAGCTCGGCGTCTGCCGTGAGGGCGGCGAGCATGAACGGCGTCGCACCGACCTCGTTGAAGCGGGTGTTGGCCAAGTTCGCGCGCCGGGTCATCCTGGCGTTCAGGTTCGCACCGGCGGCAGCCAGTTTCTTCACGAGCTCGATGCTGCTCAGCGTGCCGGATCCCTCGGGTGCCGGATCGTTGTCGCCGACGCCTGGTTTGCGAACCGACGTGATCGCGTGCAGCACCGTGTAGCCGGTCAGGTTGGCATTGGGATCGGCTCCGGCGTCGAGAAGCTCCGCGGCCAGCTGAAAATGGGCGTTCATCACCGCCAGCAGCAGCGGGCTGGCGCCCGCCGGCGGCAGGCGGCCGCCATAACCGCGTTTCCGGTCCAACGGGACTGGCTCGTTCACGTCGGCACCCGCCTTCAGCAAGACGCGCACGACCGAACTGTGGCCTTCCCGCACTGCAAACAGCAGCGGCGTAAACCCGGAACTCAAGCGGAGACGGGCGTCTGCGCCGAGCTCGATGAGCGTCTGCACCACGTCGGCGTGACCTTCGGCCGAAGCCCACATCAGCGCCGTCTGCCCGCGGCGCTCGTCCCTGGCATCGACAGTGGAGCCGCGCGCGAGCAGCGACTTCACCGCGGCGAGCGAACCGACGCGCGCCGCCGTCATCAAGGGGGTTTCTCCGCCGGGCAGCGCCGCGTTCGGATACGCGCCAGCTTTCAACAGCAGTTCGACGAGATCGCCGTTGCCGTTCGTGCAGGCGAGGGAGAGCGGGGTCACACCATACCGGTTCGCCGCCCGGGCGTTGGCGCCGGCACGAATCAGGAGCGCCGCGGTATCGACATCGTCCTGATAGGCGGCCCAGTGCAGCGCGGTCATCCCGTCAACCTGCGGCGCGTTCACGTTCGCGTGTTGCCGGAGGAGCGTGCGAATCGCCGCGCGGTCCATTTTCTCGGCGGCGTCGGCCACCAGCGCGTCGGAACCGACGGCGAGCACACTGGTGGCGGACATCAGCAGCACAACCGCGCACATGACAACGGGTTTCACGCGCATGGTCAGTTTCTTCCCATTCCGCCCGATCACAGCGACAGCAACTCCTCGATTGTTCCCTGGCTATCCGCGAAGGCGTCCATCCGGACGCCAACCTTCTCGAGCAGCGTCAGGTGCAAGTCGGCCAGCGGCCGCGGCTCGACGTACTTGATGTGACGCGATCCCTTCACCCGTCCGGCGCCGCCGCCGGCAACCAGAATCGGCAGGTTCACATGGTCGTGGACGTTCGGATTGCCCATGCCGCTGCCGTAGAGATAGAGCGAATGGTCGAGCAAGGTGCCGTCGCCTTCCGGCGTGGCCTTCAGCTTCTCCAGGAAGTACGCGAACAGCGACACATGGAACGCGTTGATCTTCGCCATCCGTGCGATCTTTTCCGGATTGCCGCCGTGATGCGTGAGCGGGTGATGCGGGTCGGCGACGCCGATCTCGTTGTAGGTCCTCGTGCTGGTTTCCCGTGCGAGCTGAAATGTGACGACCCGGGTGACGTCGCCCTGCAGTGCGAGAACCTGCAGATCGAACATCAACCGGGCGTGGTCGGCGTAGGACACTGGCACGCCGACCGGGCGATCGAGATCCGGCAGCTGGTTGTCTGCGTTGTCGGCCTCGGCTTTCTGGATCCGGCGCTCGACCTCGCGGACGCTGTCCATGTACTGGCCAACCCTGGCGCGGTCGTCGGGCCCCAGCGTTTTCTGAAGCCGCGCGATCTCCTCGCGTACCGAATCAAGCAGGCTGGCTCGCCGCTTGAGCGCCGCGAGGCGATCGGCGGCGCTCCCGCCGTCGCCGAACAACCGCTCGAAGACGACGCGCGGATGCGCTTCAGCGGGAAGGGGAGTGGTCGGCGATGACCACGACAGGTTGTTCTGATACACGCAGGCGTAGCCGTTGTCGCATTGACCGACGGTCTGGAGCAGGTCCATGGCCAGTTCCAGCGAGGGCAGGACGGTCTGCTGGCCAATGTGCTGCGCGGCGATCTGATCGACGGTCGTGCCGAGGTGATAGTCCGTGCTTTCCGTCCATTTCGCCTTCGCCGCGCTGAGAAACGCGGCGTTCGAGGTTGCATGGGTGCCGGGATACGCGTTCTTCAGCTCGAGGTTGGTCATCACCGTGAGTTGATCGATCACCGGCTTCAGCGACTGCAGCGCCGGCGACAACTCGCCGAGCGGTCCCTCGCCAGGCGGCGTCCAGCGGGCGATGTCGCAGCCCATCGGCATGTACACGAACCCAAGCCGACGGACCGGGTCCGCCGGCGTCTTGGCGATCGCGGTCATCGAAGGCACCATCGCGTCGAGCAGCGGCAGCGCGAAGCTTGCGCCGATGCCCCTCAGGAACGTCCGCCGCGGCAGGGCCTTCTTCGTGATGATCATGGCGACATCCTCATCTGAAACGGCGTGCTCTTCACAATGCCAAGGACAATCGACGATAGACGGTAGTCCTGTCGCCGGGCGTCGCGCACGATCGCGCGAATCGCCGGGGCGTCGTAGTACTCCACGCCCCGCGCGGTCGCATACGTCAGCAGTTTTTCCGTCAGCGTGCTCACGAACACGTCAGGGTGCTTCAGGAGCGCCTGCTCGAGTCCTTGCACATCCACGAACTGGCTGCCATCGGGCAGACCTCCGGAGGCGTCAATCGGCGCGCCTTCCTCGGCCATCCGCCGGCGGCCGATCGCGTCGAATCGCTCCAGCGACAGGCCTGCCGGATCCATCAGGTTGTGGCACGAGGCGCACTGCGCGTTGGAGCGATGCTCCGCGAGGCGCTTGCGAACCGTCAGGTTGCCGTCGACCGTGTTGTCCGTGATGGCGGGCACATCGGGCAGCGGCGGTGGTGGCGGCACCCCGAGCAGGTTGTCGAGAATCCATTTGCCCCGCAGCACCGGCGACGTGCGCGTGGCATAGGAAGTCACCATGAGAATGCTCGCCTGGCGCAGGAGTCCGCCTCGCCCGCTGTCTTCGTCGAGCGACACGCGCCGGAACCGGGTTCCGTATACGTGTGGGATTCCATAGTGCCTGGCGAGGCGTTCATTGACGAACGTGTAGTTGGCCCTCAGCAGATCGAGCGCGCTGCGATCCTCGCGCAGAATGCTCTCGACGAACAGTTCGGTCTCCTCGCGCAACGCCTGTCGAAGGTTGTCGTCGAAATCGGGAAACAACCGCATGTCCGGCGTGAACGACGCCAGGTTGCGCAGGTGCAGCCACTGGGAAGCGAAGTTGGTCACCAGGGCGCGCGACCGCGAGTCGGCGAGCATCCGCCGTACCTGTCGATCGAGCGTCGCCGGTTCGTGGAGCTTGCCCGCGGCTGCCGTGTCGAGCAGTTCGTCGTCCGGAATGCTGCTCCACAGGAAAAACGACAACCGCGACGCGAGTTCCAGATCGCTGACGCGGTACGCGATGTTCGGCGCGACGCCGGCGGGGTCCTGTTCGACGCGGAACAGGAAGTTCGGATTCACCAGCACGGCCGACAGCGCCATTTCGAGGCCGGCGTCGAATCCATCCTCCGCGCGCGCCTGCCGGTACAGGTTGAGCGGACCGTGCAGGTCCTGGTCCGTAACCGGCCGGCGGTAGGCGCGGCGCATCAGCGCCGTCAACAGGCGTTTGGCGACGCGTTCGTCCTGATCAGCGGCGGGACGCGCGCCGAAGATGCGACGACGGCTCGGTGTGTCGCCGGACCCCTTCGGGGCATACGGACCGATGATCGCAATCGAGAAGATTGCCGGCTGAATTCTCGGATGCCGGTACGAATTGAAGTGCGCCTGGTAGGGCTGCCGTGGCGTCTCGAGCAGCGCCGACGGGTTTTTCAGAAAGGTCACACCCAGCGCATGCGGACCGGCCTTTATCGGAATGCGCACCTTCAGATGCTCGTCCACGGCCGCGTGCGACGGTGGAGCGTCTTCCGATGCCGCGGCGGACCCTCGAGGCGGTTTCACCGTGAACAGTTGTACACGCTCGCGATCGACGAGCACTTCGAGATCGTGCGGCTCGTTGAGCCCTTCGACGTGCTCGTCGCGATCGCGCGTCAGGCGAATCTGGATCTCGTAGTCGCCGTCCATCGGAAACGTGTATGGAACCAGCGCGCCGCCGCGCGTGCCGATTGGCAGACCCTCGATGTGCTCTTCTTGTGTCAGGTCCGGCTGAATCCTGATCGTCTCGCCACCGGGAGAGACACTGGGCCGTCCGACCGCGACCCGGCTGATCTTTTCCGCCGCGGCCACGTAGCGGTCGAGCAGCGTCGGCGACAGATCGCCGACGGTGACGTTGTCGAACCCATAACTGGATTCGTCCCCGGGCAGGAGCGAAGCGACGTCAACGTGCAACGCGAGCAGGTCGCGGATCGCGTTCTGGTATTCGGTTCGAGTCAGACGCCGAAGCGTTGCGGAGCGGCCGGCGTTCGGTTTCGCGGCGGCCGCTGCGTCAAGCGACGCTTCGAGCAATGCAATCTCGGCTTCGTACGCGGCATCGTCGGGCCGCGCCACGCCGACCGGCGGCATCTGCCGCACCCGAAGCTTCCGGACGACCTTCTCCCAGACCTCGGGGTGCCGACTGACGTCCTGCGCCGTGGCCGCCTCGAGCGCGAGACCGCCGCTCTTCAATCGATCGTTGTGGCACGAGATGCAGTAGCGAGTGACGAGTGCCCGATGGGTGCCGCCGGGCGGCTGCGCGCCAACAGGTGATGGCTGCGCGTCCAGCGTCAGCGCGAAGCCGCCGGTGGCCAGCATTACCGATACCCAGGCAGAGGTCGAACTCCTCCGGGCTATGCGCATGTCTCGGGAATATTACGCCCTTTCGCGACTGACGGGACACGATCCGCGGGAGACGTTCTGCGATGATCCTCGGTGCTAACGGCCTAGCTACACCCGTGCTGCCTTGAGCGCCTCGAGCACGCGCGCATCGCGGAAGGGAACCCGCCGCAGCCGCACACCTGTCGCATCGAAGATGGCATTCGCGACCGCCGCGATGAGCGGCTTGCAGATGGTTTCGCCGGCGCCATAGTGTGGCAGATCCGGCCGCTTCGGGTTCGGGTCGCCATTGACCAGCACGACGTCGATGGCTGCCGGCGTGTCGGTGTGTCTCAGCGACGGATGAGTGATCCAATCGACGCCGGTCGGCTTCTCGCCGTCGAACCGCACTTCTTCGTGCAGCGCGCGGCTCAATGCGTGGAGCATCCCGCACTCGATGGTGCGCCGCAGCGTCTCCGGGTTGATGACGAGGCCGCAGTCATGCGCGCACACGAGTCGCTTGACCCAGACGTGGCCGGTGCGCCGGTTCACCTCGACGTCGGCGATTTCGGCGACGACGGTTTGATTACGGTACGAGTAGGCGATGCCGCGGCCGGTGAGTATCGTGCCGCTGTCGATCTTCTTCGGTGACGGACGAGGATCCCAGCCGTACGCCTCTGCCGCGGCCTTGACGACGGCGATTGAACGGGCGCGCTTGAAGCCGCTGTCGTCGGTCGCTGCGCCCGTGAGCAGGCGCATGCGGAACTCGATCGGGTCGGCTTTGGCGGCGGCCGCCAATTCGTCGATGAACGATTCGGCGGCAAAGGTAATCTGCGGACCGTTGGGATCGCGAAGGTTGCCGGTCCGGATCGGCGTCTCCCAGAAGAGAGGGAGGCTCACGACTTGCGACGCCGTCCGCTTGTTCGGGATCTCGTACATGTCCGACGGTGTGCCGGCGCTGCCGGCGGCCGGCGTCGCGCGCCGTCGTCCCATGAGCTGCGCGATCAACACCGTGTCGGCCTCGTTGTAACCGACGTGACAGTAGTCCGCCGCCTGGGCGTTGTAGTCGAGCGCGACGAGCCGCCCCTGCGCGTCGAGCCCGCCGCGCATCTTGAAGGTGAACGCCGGCCCTTTCGTGTCCCACGCCGTTTCTTCGTGCCGCATCCATTGCACGCGCACGGGCCGGCCAATCTCCCTGGCGAGATACGCCGCCTCGAATCCCGCGTCGTCCGCCGCCGTTCGGCCGTAACCCTGCGGCCCTTCCATCCAAACGACGCGGACCTGGTCGCGAGGCATGCCGAGGAACTGCGCGATCCCGTTTCGCATCCCGTAGGACTTCATGTCGTTCGAGTAAACCGTCATCTGACCATTCGATGGGTCGGCCAGTGCATGCGCCGGCGCGAAGGCGGTATGGCCCTGGAACGGCATGTCGTATTCGGCTTCAACCACGGTGGCGGCGCCCGCGAGCGCCGAATCGGGATCGCCCTTCACGGTCGGGCCCTGCTTCGAGGTTGGGGTCGCACTGCGCATGTACGCGTAGAGATCGTCCGACGTTGGGAATGGCGACGCGGCCGGTTTGTGCCACTGAACCTTGAGCTGGCTGGACGCCGCGATCGCCTGCTCTTCCCGCTCGCACACGACCGCGACGTAGTTGCCCTTGCTCACGACCTTGATGAAGCCGGGAAGATTCCGGACCGCGGACTCGTCGATGCTGACCAGCGTCGCGCCGGCCACGGGCGGTTTGACGTTGCGCGCGTGGACCATGCCCGGAAGCTTGACGTCGACCGCCCATTTCAACGAGCCGTTCACCTTCGCGGGGATGTCGTAGCGCTCCGGCGACTGGCCGACGCTCCTGAGATCCTGAACCGCCTTGACCTTGGCCGTGCCGGTGGTTGCGTCGACGTTGTTGCCGGTCAGCGTGACGTTGAATCGTTTTCCTCCGATCAGCTCGCCGTACGTGACCTTTTTCGAGGGATCCGACTTGACAGTGACGAGTGCGTCGCTGACGGCGAGCTCCGCCACGGGAACTGCCAGCCTGGTCGAGGCCATTTCGAGCAGCACGCGGCGAGCCTCGGCGGCCACTCGCCGCATCGGCCAGCCGTCGGTCTGGATCGCGTCCGACCCGCCCGAACCGCCCTGATCCACCGTGACGTCGGTGCTGCCCATCACGCAGCTGGTCTTGTCGTATGCGATGTCGAGCTCGTCGGACATCATCTGGCGGAAGGCGGTGCCGGTGCCTTGACCGCAGTCAGTCTTGCCGACGTAGAACGTGGCGGTGTTGTTTTCGTGAACGACGATCCACGAGTCGAGCTGACGGAAGTCGGGGTCGGGATAGGGTCCCGCGCCTCCGGCGCCTGGGCGAGGCACGCCAGCCGCCTGCGCGCTTGCATCCGCCGCAAACGGGCCGGCGGCCGCCGCCGCGCTGATCCCGACGATCAACATTCCCGAACCCTTGAGGAAGTCCCGTCGCGGAATGTTTGTGGGCGCCTTCATGCGACACCCGCCTTCGCGCCTTCGGCGCTTCGGCGAGGCAGGCCCGCCTTCGCGCTGCGCGCTTCGGCGGACAAGCTCGCCTTGGCCTTGTGCGCTTCGGCGGACAAGTCACCGCTTTTGCGAGGCAGGCCCGCTATCGTGGCTGCCGCCCGTTTGATGGCGGCCTGTACGCGGTAATAGGTCATGCACCGGCACAAGGTGCCGGCCATGCCCGCCCGGATCTGCGTGTCGCTGGGGTTCGGGTTCTTGTCGAGCAGGACGGTGGCGGTGATGATCTGCCCGTTCTGACAGAAGCCGCATTGCGGCACTTGCTCGTCGATCCAGGCCTGCTGGACCGGGTGCAGCGTGCCGTTGCTGGCGAGGCCCTCGAGCGTGGTGATCTCGCTCCTCACGTTGGCACATGGCGTCACGCACGAGCGGGTGGCGACGCCGTTGATGATGACGGCGCAGGCGCCGCACTGACCAAGCCCGCATCCGAAGCGCGGCCCTTGCAGGCCGAGATCGTTGCGGAGCACGTAAAGCAGAGGCGTCAACGGCTCGACGTCGACCGTGTGCGCGCTGCCGTTCACTTTCAGCGTGATGCGGCTCATGACTGTGCCTTCAGTTGACGGGCGATGAAGGCCTTCACCAGCTCGCGCGCGCGATCGGTCTGCGGACCAGGCGTCGCCACCCATTCGTGCTCGCTGCCCTCGAACAACTGATACTGGCACTCACCGCCGGCGGCCTTGTAGGTCGCGGCGAACTGTTCCTGCACGGCCGGAAGCACGTTGTCGTCGAGCGCGCCCTGCATGATCAGCAGCGGCACGAGGGTCACCGGCTCGTGTCGCTCGAGGATCTCCTGCGGGTTGCTTTCATGGATGGTCTCCCACGGCTGGAAGAATGTCGTGTGATTCTTCACCATGGCCTCGCGCTTCATTTTCTCCGCGTGCTGAAAGCGCGCGAACGGGTTGCTGATCGGCGAGCGCATCGCCGCGTAGGCGATCGTCGCGTCGGCGCCGCGCGCGTCGGGGAGTGGAATCGCGTTGTAGCGCGGATCGCGGGGGCGCATCGCGAGCAGCTCGGCCACGTGTCCGCCGCTGGAGCTGGCGTACACGCCGATTCTGGATGGGTCGCCCTTCCAGGCGGCAGCCTTCGATTTCAGCCAGCGCACGCCGTAGTTGGCGTCCTGTACGCACGCCGGATACGGCGCTTCCGGCGCGAGCGTCAGGTCGATGGCGACGACCAGAATGCCGCTGGCCGCCAGCGCGCGATCCATGGGCTCTTCAGCTCGGCGGTCCTTGGCATTCCATGCGCCGCCGTGCAGGTCGAGCACGGTCGGGAACGGCCCCGCGCCATTCGGTTGATAAACGCGCGCCATCAGCATTCGCCCGGCCGGTGTCCGTCGGACGTCGACCTCGGTGACGGCGATCTCGAACTTCGCCGTGGGATCGTAGTTCGGCTTGGTGGCAGGTCCGACCGTCATGAGATCAGGGAAGGCCGCGGAGCGGCGCCCGATGAGCGGCGCGATGCCCGGAAGACTGGCTGCGCCGAGAGCGGTGATCTGTCGGAGAAAGTCGCGGCGGCCGGAAGGCCGGTTCCCCATGCTGACCTCCGCTGCACACTATCCGCTACCAAGGCGGACGTGGGCAAGCGAAGATTGGAGGTGCACGAAAACTGGACGCTCGAATCGCAGAGCCCGCGGCCTGGCTTTCCAGCAGAGGTCCGCGATCGGGCCCGTAATGTCACAACTCGAAGCGTTCGATAAGAGTACGAATGATTCAGCTCGATCGCGCCACCAAGCGCTTTGAGGGCAAGCGAAGCGTCACCGCGCTCGACGAGGTCACGCTGACCATTCCTCGCGGCGAAATGGTGTCGATCATCGGGCAGTCGGGCTCCGGTAAATCAACGCTTCTCAACCTCGTGGGCGGCCTCGACCGCGCCACCACCGGCGATGTGTTGATCGACGGCGAGTCGCTCGCCGGCTTGCACGACGACAAGCTGACGCAGGTGCGACGCGACAAGATCGGGTTCATTTTCCAGTTCTTTAACCTGTTGCCCACGCTGACGTGCCTGGAAAACGTCGGGCTCCCGCTTCACCTGCGAGGGTGGCCGCGCCGCAAGGTCGACGAGCGCGCGCGCGAGCTGCTGTCGCTCGTGCAGCTCGGCGATCGCCTCACGCATCTGCCCGAAGAACTGTCCGGCGGTCAGCGCCAGCGCGTCGCGATCGCGCGCGCGTTGTCGATATACCCGCCAATCTTGCTGGCCGACGAACCGACGGGCAACCTCGACAGCCGAACCGGAGAAGACATCTTGACGCTCATTCGCGATCTGCATTCACGCCTCGGCGCAACAGTCGTGATGGTCACGCACGATGCCCATGTCGCACAGACCTGCCAGCGGACCATCACCCTGCGCGACGGCCGGATCGTCGAGGACGTCAGACGCTGATGGCAGTGCCCCGGATCAGCCATCCCTCGTGCCGCGCCGCGAAGTGGCCGTCGCGCGTGGTTGCCCGCATCGTCATGATGTGGATCGTTGTCCTCCTGCCGGCGGCCGCTGGCGCGCAGCCGATTACGCAGCGTGGTTTCATCGACGGGCGCGATTTCCTGTTTCCGCAAAGGGCGCCGAATGACGCGACGCGGAATGTCGGCGATCTGCTGGCTCGCGAGGAGGTGTTCCTTAAACCGTCTGAGTGGTTTCAGATTGCGGCCGGTCTCGACTTGCGTGCGAACTCTCACGATCAGGTCGAAAGCGAGTGGCGGTTCGATTGGGACGATCGCGCGATTCGGCGGCCACGATTCGCCCTCCGGCGGCTGGCGGTTACCGTCAGCAAGGGGCCGTTCACGATCGATGCCGGAAAGGCGTTCATCAGGTGGGC
>Ga0207641_10005018_pt1 | contig 11347 bp, 10 predicted proteins | sample KBSSwiS62_FD_184306 | JGI IMG/M metagenome (GOLD analysis project Ga0207641, IMG submission 184306) | Switchgrass rhizosphere microbial communities from Kellogg Biological Station, Michigan, USA - KBS Switchgrass S6-2 (SPAdes) (version 2) | ecosystem: Host-associated > Plants > Roots >... | reverse complement strand
ATTGCTGCGGCCGATCAGCAGGCAAGGCGGTTTGCTGTGTACGGCTCATCTGTTCGCTGACTACTTTGTTGCCATCGTGGCGGAATGGGAGTCGAGGAAGAGGTAGCGCGGGCGGACGATGTCGGGGGCGGCGGCAAGGTTGTGGTCGGACAGGTGCATGATCGAGTAGGCATCGTTGCCCTTAGCGTCTTTACTCTTGTATTGGGGCCAGCCGGGAAGGGCATTGCCGTTGGGGTCGCCGGATTTGACGAAGTTGGTCCAGTAGGTGGCCATTGCTTCGGAAACCTTGAAGTCGTCGTCGGTCCATGGTGTGTCTCCGTGGGCGAGTTTGAGGGTTTGGAAGACGTATTCGATTTCGCAGGCGTGGCGGGCACCGGCTTCTTCAACTGAGAGAGTGCCGATCTTTTCGCCGGGCTTGGCTTTGGGGACTTGTTCGAAATGGTATTGGTAAACCGGCGCGCCGGACTTTGCGTGGAGGTCCATCCACTGCCAGGTGGAGAAGGCGATGAAGTCGTCGCCGGCGAGAGATTCGGCGGAGACGAGAGCTTCGTCATCGTTGGCAGCGGGATAGAGTTTGAGGAATTCAGCGGCGCTGTCGCCAAAACGCTTTTCTACCATCTCCCTAAAACTTGCTGCCGAGGTTTTTTGCGGACTCATGAGGATCTGAGCCTTGCCTTCGTCGGCGTTCCAACCGGCGAGCAGCGGGACGCGAGCTTGCTCGCCTTTGGCGTAGATGGAGAGCACGTCGGCGGGCAGGTAGTAGCCATCGGCATTCGGGCCGAAGGCGAAACCGTTATTGAATTTGGCCGCGGCGGCTTGGAGAAGTTCGTCACCGGATTTAGCGCGAAGCTCTGCGAGAGATCTTGCCCCTACAGATTCGGCGAACTTTACGCCAGTTTGTTCGGTGATGCTGACGGGACGGAGCTGCATGCCTGCGCTTGGGCTAGCGGGGAAAAAGGCACCACTTTCACCGATAGCTTTCTGGAAAAGATTGCGCGAGAGCGGGGAAGCCATCAACGCGCTAACAGAAAGCGAGCCGGCGGATTCTCCGCCGATGGTGATGTTGTGGGGATCGCCGCCAAAGGCTGCGATGTTTTTCACTACCCATTCGAGGGCGGCGAGCTGGTCGAGAAGGCCGTAATTGCCGGAAGAATTGTGGCCGGACTCTTTGCTGAGTTCGGGATGGGAGAGAAAGCCGAAAACGCCGAGGCGGTAGTTTGGTTCGACGACGATGACGCCTTTTCTGGCGAGAGCATCGCCGTCGTAGCGAAGTTCGGAATTGCCGCCGGCGACGAAGCCACCGCCGTAATACCAGAGGAAGACGGGAAGTTTGGATTTGGTGGAGGCCGAGGCGGGGAGCCAGATGGTGAGGTTGAGGCAGTCTTCGCTGGGTTGGGCGTCGCGCATGAACTGCAAGATGTCGCCGAAGACGTCGGTTTGCAGGCAGGCCGGGCCGAATTTGTCGCCGGCACGGACGCCGGACCATTTTTTTAAGGGCTGCGGAGCTTTCCAGCGGAAATCGCCGACCGGCGGAGCGGCGAAGGGAACGCCTTTGAACATGAGGACGGAATGCTCGGAGTTATAGGCGCCTTTGAGTTTGCCTGAAGCGATGGTGACCTGGTCGTCGGCACGGGCAGTGTTGACGAGAGACGCGAGGAGTGCGGCGGACCAGGCGATGAGGCGAGCAGAGTGGCGGAAATGCGACATGGGTTCTCCCGGAAAACGCCCTGCAATCTATCACAGGTAGGAAATGGAAGAGGCGGCCAAGCAAATCCATACGGAACGGCGCGAATCAGACGCTGAGTTGAGAGGGGGCGGTGGTTTGCGATTGCCGATGGATGGCGGCGGCACGCGAGATGGCGTCGGTGATGCTGGCGCAGATGTTTTCGGCGCCGACGTGGCGTTCGAATTCGGCTTGTTGCATGAGTTGGGCTGGCTGTTCGCGGGCGCCGCAAAGGAGGAGATGACGACCGGTGGCGTGGAGACGGTCGGCGAGTTCACGGATGGCGCCGAGACCGGTGGCGTCGATGGCGGTCATGTTACGGAGGCGAAGTACAACGATGGGGGGCAGGGTGTCGAGGCGATCGATGATTTCGTCGAACTTGTCGCTGGCACCGAAGAGAAAAGGACCGTGAACGCGGTAGACGACGGCGTAATCGGGAATGTCCTTGCCTTGCAAGACGTGCACAGAGCTGTCAGCCACGTAGTCTCGAGTGACACGGTTGACGGTGGTGGTGCGAGAAACTTTGCGGATGTAGGTGAGCGCGGCGATGAGCATGCCGACTTCCATGGCGAAAGTCAGGTCGGTGACTACGGTGAGAGTTAGAGTGAGCAGCCAGACGGCGATGTCGGCCCAGGAATGCTTGAGAATTTCGGGGATTTCCTCCCAGTCGCCCATGTTGTAAGCAACCATCATCAGGATGGCAGCGAGGGCGGAGAGTGGAACGTTTTTCGCCAGCGGAGCAGCGAACAGGATAATTGCCAGCAAAGTGAGGGCGTGAATCATGCCGGCGACGGGAGTTTTCGCGCCGGCCCGGACATTGGTGGCGGTGCGGGCAATGGCGCCGGTGGCGGGGAGTCCGCCAACCAGAGGAGAGAGAATGTTGGCAACGCCCTGGCCGATTAGCTCGACATTGGGATTGTGCTTGTCGTTGGACATTTTATCGGAAACGACCGCGGACATGAGCGACTCGATGGCGCCGAGCATGGCTACGGTGAGTGCAGCGGAGAAAAGCTCGCGCGCCGTGTCGTAGTGAAACTGCGGCACGACGATGTGCGGAAGACCCTTGGGAATTCCGCCAAAGCGCGTGCCGATGGTTTCCACGCCGAGATGGAACAGGGAAACCGCAGCGGTGGCGCCAAAACAGACGAGGATGGCTCCCGGGATGCGCTTGGCGTAGTTCAAGCAGAGGATCATTACGGCCAGCGAGATCAGGGCCACGGAGGCTGCCTGCCAATTCAGCGTCGGTAGGGCGCGGGCCAGGGCGGCCATGCGATGAAAGAAATCGCCAGGGAGTCGTTCAATGTGCAGGCCGAAAAAATCGCGGATTTGCGTGCTGGCGATGAGAATGGCGATGCCGTTGGTAAAGCCAACGACGACAGGGCGAGGAAAATATTTGACGGCGGTGCCCATGCCGGTGACGCCGAGAAGGACCAGGAGGACGCCAGCCATCATGGTGCAGAGGAACAGGCCCTCTATGCCATGTTTTGCGATGATGCCGGCGACGACGACAACGAAGGCACCGGTGGGGCCACCGATTTGCGTTTTGGACCCGCCAAGCGCGGAAATTACGAATCCAGTGACGATAGCGCAGTAGAGACCGTTCTGTGGCGGAACGCCGGAGGCGATCGCGAAGGCCATGGCGAGCGGGAGAGCTACGAGGCCGACGGTGATGCCGGCGGTGAGGTCAGAGAGAAATTTCTGGCGGTCGTAGTTGCGGAGAAGGATTACGGATTTGGGTAGCCAAGCGTCCACGGCGGGTTTCATGGGATTTGTTCGCTGAGTTGACTTGAATCATAACAAACGGATGCGTGGTGGCGGATTCGAGTATAGAGAGATGTGTCGCGTTGGAAATTGCGGCCGCGGCAGTCTTATTAACCGGCAGCATTGGTTTTGCCAGCGGGCGTTTTCCAGCGAAGGACGGGCTTGCGGGCGGCGGCAGTTTCGTCGAGACGGCGGACGCGGGTGGTGTGCGGAGCGGACTTGACGAGTTCTGGAGTGGCGGCGGCTTCTTGGGCGATATTTTTCATCGCGTCGATGAACAGGTCGCACTCTTCTTTGGACTCGGATTCGGTGGGTTCGATCATGAGCGCGCCAGGAACGATTAACGGAAATGCAGTCGTGTAGGGATGGAAGCCGTAGTCGATGAGGCGTTTGGCGATGTCCATTGTGTTGACGCCGTTGCGTTTCTGGATGGCGTCGCTGAAAACAACTTCGTGCAAGGAGGGCAGGGAATAGGGAAGGTCGAATACACCTTCGAGATGTTTACGGATGTAGTTGGCGTTGAGGACGGCGTCTTCGGTAGCCTGACGCACGCCAGGGCCATACGCGAGGATGTAGGCGAGAGCGCGGACGAGTACACCGAAGTTTCCGCCGAAGGCGCGGACTTTTCCGATGGAGGAAGGGCGAACAGTTTCGAGAGCGAGCCGGCCGCCATCTTTCTCTACGAGAATCGGAACCGGGCGAAAAGGCTCGAGGATTTTTTTCATGGCGACGGGGCCGGCGCCGGGGCCGCCACCGCCATGGGGTGTGCTAAAGGTCTTGTGCAGGTTGAGGTGCATGACGTCCACGCCGAGATCGCCGGGGCGAGTGACGCCGGTGAGGGCATTCATGTTGGCGCCGTCCATGTAGAGGAGTGCGCCTTTGGCGTGGAGTATTTCAGCTATTTCGGGAATGCGTTCTTCGAAGATACCGAGTGTCGACGGGTTGGTGATCATCAGCGCGGCCACGTCTTCGGTGACGAGGTCGCGGAGTTTGTCCACGTCAATCTGGCCGTGCGATTCGGACTTGATGTTTTCGACTTGGTAGCCGGCGATGACGGCGGTGGCGGGGTTGGTGCCGTGGGCGGAGTCCGGGATTAAAACCTTCTTGCGGGCGTTGCCTTGTTTTTCGAGATAGGCGCGGATGAGAAGTAGCCCGGTGAGTTCACCTTGCGCGCCGGCAGCGGGTTGGAGTGTGATGGCATCCATGCCGGTGATTTCGAGAAGACAGTTTTCAAGGAGTTGGAGAATTTTGAGACAGCCCTGCGAGAGTTCCTGCGGCTGATAGGGATGTTCGGTGGCGATGCCGTCGAGTCTGGCAACAAATTCGTTGACGCGAGGGTTGTACTTCATGGTGCAGGAACCGAGCGGGTACATGCCGAGGTCGATGGCGTAATTCCAAGTGGAGAGGCGGGTGAAGTGGCGGATGACTTCGATTTCGCTGACTTCGGGGAATCCCTCAACGCCGCTGCTTCGGTGTTGCGCGCCGAGGGATTTGGCGGCATCCATTGCGGGGACGTCGAGCGGGGGCAACTCGAACGCCCGCTTGCCGGGGGATGAGCGTTCAAAGATCAGCCCTTCGCTCTGGTTGGTATGGCGGGTTGCTTTTTTGATTCGGTCAGTCATTCAGTTCGTTTCTCTTAAAAAATTTTCGTGCTAGGCCGGTTTGGCCAAAATACGTTCGACGGCTTGCGCGAAGTGTTCGATTTCTGCGCGCGAAGTGGTTTCGGTGATACAGACCAGGCCGTGCTTGCTGAGTTCGGGATAATACGGGCCGAGGGCGAGCGGGCCGACGATTTTTTCTCTCAGCAGGTCGCCGTTGATCATGCGAACCGAGCGCGGAAATTCCAGCGTGAACTCGTTGAAAAAAGGGCCAGCGAAGGAACGGCGGACGCCGGGGATTTTCTCGAATAGCGACAGGCCGAAATGAGCCTTGGCCAGATTTTGCTCAGCCATTTCACGTAGGCCTTCCTTGCCAAGCAGCGTCAAATGGACGGTGGCGGCGAGAGCGCAGAGCGCCTGGTTGGTGCAAATGTTGGAGGTGGCTTTCTCGCGGCGAATGTGCTGTTCGCGGGTGGCGAGGGTGAGCACGAAGCCGCGCTGGCCAACTGCGTCGACAGTTTGACCGGCGAGGCGACCGGGCATCTGGCGGACAAATTTGTCGCGCGAGGCGACGACTCCGGCGAATGGGCCGCCATAGCTAGGCGGAAGTCCGAAGCTTTGCGCTTCCATGGCAACAATGTCGGCTTCGGCCGGAGGTTTGACCACGCCGAGCGAAACGCCTTCGGCGACGGCGACGACGAGTAACGCACCGGCAGCATGGGCCGAGTCGGCGATGCCGGCAAGCGCTTCGAGAACGCCAAAAAAGTTCGGTGATTGGAGCACGACCGCGGCGACATCATCCTTCAATGCGGCTTTCAAAGCAGTGGCATCTACAGTGCCGTCTTTGACATAACCGATCTCTTCGACGTGAAGGCCGGAATTCTTGGCATAGGTGCGCAGGACTTCGCGATATTCGGGGTGAACAGAACGCGCGACGATGACTCGGCCGCGCCCAGTGAGGCGTTCGGCCATGAGGACGGCTTCGGTGGTCGCAGTGGAGCCGTCATACATAGAAGCGTTGGCGACTTCCTGGCCGGTGAGCTGGCACATCAGAGTTTGAAATTCGAAGATGGCTTGCAGCGTGCCCTGAGTGATTTCGGCTTGATACGGCGTGTAAGAAGTTAGGAATTCACCGCGCAACAGAATGGTGTCGGTGATGACGGAGCGCAGGTGGTTGTAGACGCCGGCACCGAGGAAAGTGCTGTAGCCAACGGAATTTTCGGCGGCGCGATCTTTGAAGTAGGAAATGACTTCGGCTTCGCTTAGAGGACCGGGCAACTTGAGAGCGTCGCGCTGGCGAAAACGCTCAGGAATGCAGGCGAAAAGTTCATCGATAGATTTTGCGCCGATGGCGGTGAGCATTTCCTGCCGCTCGGCGGGGCTCTTCGGAAGATAGCGCATCAGGCGGAGGCTTCCTTGCCTTTCGCCGCGATGTAGGCTTGGTAGGCGGAGCCGTCCATCAGGCCATCGAGTTCGACGGGACTCGCCAGTTTGATTTTCACCAGCCAGGCCGCGCCGTGCGGATCCGAGTTGATGGTTTCGGGCTTGTTCTGGAGTTCGCCATTGGCTTCGATGACTTCGCCGGAAGCCGGCGCATAAATCTCGCTGACGGCCTTTACGGACTCAACCGTGCCAAAGGATTTTCCTTTGGTGAGTTTTGCGCCGGGCTGAGGGAGTTCGACAAACACCACATCGCCCAGTTCGCTCTGTGCGTAATCGGTGATGCCAACGGTGGCGACACCATCATTGAGGTCCACCCACTCGTGTTCTTTTGTATAGCGATAGTTTTCCGGATAAGCCATGAAACCACTCCTCGCCAAAAAATTGGGCTAATTCGTGACCGCTTGCGACGCCGGCTGACGGGGTCGCTTATAAAACGGAGTTGCTACTACTTGCGCTTTCACACGCTGCGAACGTACTTCCACCAACAGAGTTGTGCCAACTGATGCGAGCGCCGGAGGAACATACGCCAGCGCGATGTTTTTGCAAAGAGTAGGAGAAGGCGACCCGCTGGTGACGACGCCAACTTGTTCACCGGCCAGATCGAAAACTTTGTGCTCATCGCGAGCGATGCCGCGTTCGATCATTTCGAGACCAACCAGCGTTCTCTTAAGGCCATTGGCCGAGGCTTTTGCCAAGGCCGCCCGACCGACGAATTCCGCCTTTTCCATTTTGCAGTAACGATCGAGGCCCGCTTCCCACACGTTAATTGTTTCGCTGATCTCGTGACCGTAGAGCGCCATCTTGGCTTCGAGACGGAGCGTATTGCGCGCGCCAAGCCCGCAAGGAAGGATGCCAAATTCTTTGCCGGCATCCATAACCTCATTCCAGACCATTTCACTGGTTGCCACGTCGCCGGGAACATAAAGCTCAAAACCATCTTCGCCGGTATAGCCGGTGCGGGCGATCATGCGATTCGGTAAACCGCAGACGATGCCGTGCGTAAACCAATAATTTTTGACGGGAGCGAGACTGACGTCAGTAAGCTTTTGCAGAACATCCACCGCGCGCGGACCCTGAATCGCCAGTTGCGTGTAAGCGTCGCTCAGGTCTTCCACAACGCAATCGAAGCCCTTCACGTTGTCGCGCACCCAGGAGATGTCTTTTTCGCGAGTTCCGGCATTAATTACAAAAAGAAAATCGTCTTCGGCGAGGCGATGGACGATGACATCGTCGACAAACGTGCCTTCTGGAAAGAGCATCGCGGAGTAGTGGGCTTGGCCGATGGCGAGCTTGGAAGCATCGTTCATGCTCAGGTGCTGAACGGCGGCGAGTGCTCCTCCTAACATTTTTCCCGTGCGAATACGGATGTCGCCCATGTGGCTGACGTCAAAGAGGCCGACGGAAGTGCGCACGGCTCTGTGCTCGGTCATCAGACCACCGGTTGCGGGATATTCGACCGGCATATCCCACCCGCCGAAATTGACCAAGCGAGCGCCCAGCCGGCGGTGCAACGCATTCAGCGGCGTCTTTCGAAGTTCGGTAACGGTGGGAGAGATTCCAGAGTCCATTCTGCGTGCTCAAGCAGAAATCGATACTAGCATGCGCGATTCAGGTGGTCAAAAAGCGGGAAACGGTTGCCAATCGACTCCGGCGAACACATAATGCGGCGCAATGTCTTCCTCCTTCGGCGCGGCGCGCGGCGATGCTTCGCGGCAATCCTTTGCGCCGTTGCTCATTCTGCTGGGTCTGGCAATTGTGATCAATTACGTGGACCGGGGGAATCTCTCGATTGCCGCCCCGGTCATCAAGAGTGAGCTGCAGCTTTCTGCGACGCAGCTGGGCCTGCTGTTTTCCGCGTTCTTTTACACCTACACAGCGTTGCAGTTTGTGATCGGCGGCGTAGTCGACCGTTTGGGCGCGAACCGCGTTCTGAGTGCTGGGCTGTTGCTGTGGTCACTTGCGACCATCGCGATGGGATTCGCGGGAAGCTTCATTGCTTTATTGGCGTGGCGATTGCTACTTGGCGTAGGGGAATCGGTGGCGTTCCCGTGCACGTCCAAGGTGATCGCGCAGCACATACCAGCGGCGAACCGGGGACTTGCCAACGGAGTGGTGACAGCGGGACTGAAATTCGGCCCGGCGGTGGGCGCGTTCGGCGCGGGGATGCTCATCGCGAAATATGGCTGGCGGCCGGTGTTTTGGGGAATGGGCATCGTGAGTCTGCTGTGGCTGCCGGCGTGGTGGAAGTGGAGACCGCGGGAAGAATTGAGCCGAGGGCTGGTGTCCCTAGCGATCGGGCACCTGCAGATTTTTCGCGAACGCGATTTTTGGGGTTGTGCCGCCGGGCACTTTTCCTTTAACTACGTTTCGTACTTTTTCCTGACCTGGCTGCCATTTTATCTTTCGCACGAACGCCATCTTTCCCAGCAGGCTTTGGCGCGCGCAGCGGGAGCGTACTATCTACTGGATTCCGCGTCAGCGTTGTTAACCGGTTGGCTGTGCGACCGCTGGATACAACGCGGGGCGAAGGCAGTTTTCGTGCGCAAAGCTGCTTCGGCGGGCGGCCATGTGTTAGCGGCAGTAGCCATGATCGCGTGCGCTTTTGCAGGCACGGACTCGTATTACCCGTGGCTGCTGCTGGCGGCCGTGGGTTCCGGGGCTGCCGCCTGCGGCGTCTTTCTGTTTGCGCAGACAATCGCCGGGCCGCGAGCCGTCGGACAGTGGTCCGCGCTGCAAAACGGCTTTGGCAACTTTGCCGGATTGACTGGGCCTGTGTTGACGGGTTTTCTGGTTGACCGGAGCGGGCACTTTTTTTCGGCGTTCGCACTAGCCGCGGGAATTTCCCTGGCCGGCGCGTTGATATGGATATTCGGAGTACGCCTTGCCCCGATCCGGTGGCCGGAGGCTCATGCTCACCAGGTGGGCAAATGACGCAAAGCCCCGGCAACAAAGAGCAAGCGCTCCTTGCCGCGGCGCTTTGCGGTCAGGTAAAGTTTCTTCTGGAGACTGCGATGCCTTACGGCCCCGTCCTGTGTGTGCAGTGCGACAAACCGGAGTTTGACTGTACCTGCGAGAAATACTGCACGATCTGCAAGAGCCTGGATAACGTGCACTTGTGCACCGACGGTTTGTATTATTGCCCGGACTGCCGGGAAGCTTGCGACGTAGCCCTCGCGGAGTCACGTGAACGCTGAGCCGAAAAGGATTTTGCTGCGTATGGACTCCGATCCGCGCTTCGCTGCGGCCGCAGGCGGGGCGGTGCGATTCTTAGCGGAGGCTGCGGGAATGCCCGAGGAAGTCTGCAAAGAATTTCAGGAAGCTATGGTGCGTGCGTGTACGACGACGTTTGACGCGCGGCCGAAAGAGCCGCACACTTTGGAGTTTCTGCTATTCGGCGACCGGCTGGAAGTTGCGATTGATGCGGACGCCGGGTCGCACGCGATTCGCCTGAGCCGCTCTGTAGTTCCCCAGCGTTAGCGAAAAATCGTCGGAAAACAGAGCAAGAGTGGACGGCGCGCCTGTAATCCCGCCGGATCGAACTACCCGTCGAGTTTCAAGCAGCTACATTTTCAGGGCGAACGTGTTTTTCTTGATCAAGGAGGTCATCTGGTCATCGGTCAGCGAAAGCCGTAGAACCACGCGATCTCCCGACGGACTCACTTGGGCCTGGCTCAGAAGATCGGCGAGGTCCTGGTTCTGGCCTTGCTGCTTGGCCTGATACTGCTGATAGACGAGCGCAAGCTGCATTAATTGCGCGAGTGTGTTGGCGTCGTCGGTATTTCCGCAAACGGCCTGAAATTTTCCGTCCACGCCGCCGCTGGCTTGAATGTTTAGAATCAAGTTCTGCATGCGCGTGACAAGCTTTGCCGCTTCGGGGAATTGCTGAATCTGCGGAGCGAGCTGGCGCACCGCCAAGCGCGTGTAAGCTGGATTCAACACGGCCCAGACCACGCCGCTACCGTTGGCTTCGTTGATAAGCGAATACATCTTGTCGTTGCGCAGCAAACCTTCTGCGCCGCCGTAGCGGATATCCAGCATCTTTTCGAGTACGTTGCGATGACCGAAGGCGGCGGTGTTGGAATCGATGAACAGGAAAAACAGATCGCTGGCACCGGAACCACTGCCGAAGGCATACATCGTGAAGCCGTGTGAGGTGAACGTCGGGAGCTTTTGCGCTTTGAAAAAGGCCTCGGTGGAATTGGGATTGTAGCTGCCCATGGCGATGCCGGCGACTTCTTCGCCGGTGGGTATGGCATCCGAGCCTACGCCTGAGGTTTTGTCGGTCACGCCTTCGGCGACCAGACCCCACGCCAGTTCTTCAACTTGCGTGTTCGGGTCCACTCCCGCCGACGCAAGAAATTTCTCGAATTGGCGGAAACGCTCCGGCAAAAGCTGCTGCTGCAATTGCGGAAACCATTTTTGCGAACGCGCCTGCTTCAGGTTGGCGTAGGCGAACTCGCCTACGTTTTTCGGGAACAGCGCGATAGTGTCCGGGCCTACGCGCTGTGCGCTGGACACTTGCGTGTTCACTAGCGCCGCCATCGTGACGGCGGCCGCGGCCGCAATCCGCAAAACGGTCTTCCTCATGTCGTGCTCCTTGCTGATGTTCGGCGGTGCTGGGCTGTTAAAACGTAGGCACCGCACCTAATTTGCCGATCAGGACAGCGACGGCCTGTCGCTTCGCCGCCACATAGGCCTGATCCTTGATGCCTTCGAGATTGATCTCCACGTTGGCGATCGCTCCGCGCGCACCCGCTTCGGCCACCAATCTGGCCACCTTCAAGTCTGACTTCATGGATGCCGCGGCGATAGTCTCCAGTTG
>Ga0207641_10005015_pt1 | contig 11350 bp, 9 predicted proteins | sample KBSSwiS62_FD_184306 | JGI IMG/M metagenome (GOLD analysis project Ga0207641, IMG submission 184306) | Switchgrass rhizosphere microbial communities from Kellogg Biological Station, Michigan, USA - KBS Switchgrass S6-2 (SPAdes) (version 2) | ecosystem: Host-associated > Plants > Roots >... | reverse complement strand
GCGTTCGTACCCGATCGGCTTCTGGACATAGTGAAGCCGCAGAGTGCCGCGTTCGATCGACGCCGGAGCCGGCTGACCGAGGGCCAGTAGGGAGCCGAGCGCCGCGAGCGACAGGGCGATGCGCATAGCGCGCATTCTGGCACAGCTGGTGGCCTGTCCCTGGCGAATCAGTACCGCCGGATCGCCACCAAAGCACGAAAACACGCAGCGTCCAAAGGGTTTCGTGATTTCGTGTTTTCGCGGCAGGCCACAACCGGTCCCGATTCAGCGTGGACACTCCAAGAGTGGCCGCTCGGCTTATGATCGGCGAGTGCCATACCCGATCGCCATCGACGTCCTGCCCGCGCGCACCAATCGCGACCGGCTGACCGTCGCGTTTCGCATCATTCTCGCGATTCCGCATCTGCTGCTCGTCGGCGGCATCGGAATGGGGTTTGCGCTTCAAACCAGCCGTGGCGGCAGCTCCGGCTCCTCGTTCGGCAGCGAAACCGGCTTGCTCGGCGCGGTGGCGTACATCCTCGCGATCGTCACCTGGTTCGCGATCGTGATCGGTGGCAGGGATATCCCGGCGATCCGCCAGTACACGGTGTTCTACCTCCGATGGCGCGTGCGCGCGCTCGCGTACCTGATGCTGCTGCAGGACGCGTATCCGCCGTTTGGCGACGACGCCTACCCGGCGTCGCTCACGTTCGTGGAACCGGAGGGCCCGCGGCGGCGCCTCAGCGTCGGATTCCGTCTGATCCTGATCATCCCGCAGCTGATTGTCGTCGGGTTGCTGACCGTCGCGTGGTGGCTCACGTCGTTCGTGGCGTGGCTGGCGATTCTGTTCACCGGCGATTACCCTGAGGGGCTCTACCAATTCAGCGTCGGTGTCCTGCGGTGGTTCATTCGCGTCGAAGCGTATCTGCTGCTGCTCGTGGACGAGTATCCGCCCTTCTCCTTCCATTGATTTGGTGATTTGGTGATTGGGTGATTGAGTGATCGTTGGAGCATTGATGGATTGGAAGATTTGGTGATTGAGGGATTGAGGGATTGGGGGTGAGGGATTGAGGGATTGGGGGCGGTCAATCCGAACGCTTGCGGCGTTGATTGCGGCGGGCGGTTCCTGCAGACTTTGAAAAAATTGCTGCCAGTTCGTCGGCTTCACGTGTCAAATTCTTCAGTTCTCGCAAACGCCCGATATCCGTCAGCAGTTCGGCGTCCTCGATGGTTTCCAGCCATCCGAGACTCTCGTCGGCTTCCTCGGCAACCAGGCCGATCTTCGATGTGAATTCCGCGTGCGAGCGCGCGCGGCACGTCGCTCGATAGTTCATGGAAACCGAGGTTGCGGACTTCGCTAGCTGCCGACGAATAAGCGGTCCGGGTTCTTCCGCAGGTAAGTGTTTGATCAGCCTCAGCGTAGCGAGCGCAAATCGTCGTGCGCGTTCTTTGAGAGCTTCTGCTTGTTCGCCCATGAACGGCGATCACGCAATGACCATTCCATGCCCAAACAACTCTGCACCCTCAAACCAATCACCACAATCCCGCAATCCCGCAATCCCGCAATCCCGCAATCCGTCAACGATCACCAAATCACTAAATCACCAAATCACCCAATCCTCCGCGCTACCTCACTGACACGCCCGCACCAATGACGATCAGCGTCGTCCTCGGACTGCCGAGGGCACCGGCGACGAACGGCGTACCTGGGTTGATCGCGTAGAAGCGCGCGTCGAAGCTGAACGCGAGATGGGTCTTCATGAACCAGCGCGCGCCTCCGCCGTAGCTGATCGTCTTCAACTGTTCCGAGTCGGCCGCGAAGCCTTCCTGCCCCTGCGGCGTCACGGCCCACGTCGACCGCCCGAGCCCGCCGCTGATGTAGCTCCAGCCGTTGCCGGTGCCGAAGTTGAGCGACAGCTGAGGCGTGATCGTGGTCAACCGCTCCGTCGCGGGACGGAGGACCGTCTGGGCCAGTGTCGGCGTCTGGCGAGCCCGGCCGGTAGCAAATTCGCCCCCCAGCCCGAATGTGACCGCTCGCCATCGCAACGGGTAGACGTGCACGCCCACCAGCACACCGAGGCCGTTGCCCGGCAGCTCCGCCAGCGGCATGTCGCGGCTCTGTGCAAGCTGCAGATCCTGGGGGAACCGCGGTATCGTCGCATGAAGGTCGACGACGAAGGGGCCGATCTTCGGCGGAGGATCCTGCGCGTCAGCGCGATGGGCGGCGAGCAACGCGATCAGGCTGGCACAGGCGAAGACAGACGCACGCATGCGGGAGAGCCGCATTGTACTCGTCAACGCAGCTGCATCCTGTCCATCAGCCGTTGCTGCAGGTCCTCGGCAACCACGAGACGAGAAATCTGGCGCGCGCGGCGCGCCGATCGATCGGCGTCGCCACAATCGCCGATGCCGACCTCGGCCCGGCGATGCAGGTCGTAGCAGCTGACGTGCGCGCCATGCGCGAGAAAGAGGCGATGGGCGTCCAGCCAGTCCCCGTACGGCCGCACGACCGGGACGTCGACTCCGCCGAGCAGGTTGCGGCCGATGTACGGCAGCGGCGCGGCATCGATCCCGAGCAGCGCAAGTACCGTCGGCGCGAAGTCAGTCTGGCCGGCCGGCAGACTTCGCGTGCCTGTCAGGCCTGTCGGGCCAGATGCGTCGGGTGGGCCGGGTGCGTACTGCGGCTTGTCCGCCGTAGCGCGAAGCGCGAAGGTGGGCACGCGGATGAAGAGCGGGACGCGATCGGTCAATGTCCATGAGATCTCGTCGGCGCCGATGCCGATGTCCTTCGCATGGAGGCGATCGCGCGGAAAACCGGCATCGTGATCGCCGAACACGACCAGGACGGTGTCGTCGAGGAGCCCGTCTCTGGCAAGGGCGGTCTCGAAATCCTCGAGCGCCTGGTCGAAGAACCGCATCGTATGGAGGTAGTTGCCAAACGCTGTGTTCTCGAGCGCGCCGAGCTTCAGCACACGATGATTCGCGGGAAAGCCGTCGTACGGGTGGTGCAACGACAGCGTAATCAGCCAGGCCGCGAACGGCCGTGGTAGACGCTCGAGACGCGGCACCATTTGCTGAAGGAAGTCGCGGTCGTTCAGGCCCCATCCGATCTGCTCGGTCATCCTGAAGTCGGACTCGAACAGGCTGGTCTGAAAGCCGTAGGCCGGGTGCATCACCTGACGGTTCCAGAAGCCAGGTTCGAATGCGACGGCGGACAGCGTGGCGTAGCCGTGGGAGGCCAGCACGTGCGGCAGCCCGACGTAGCGATTGCCTGGATATCTGAACGCGACCGCGCCATGGTCCAGCGGCAGCAACGACGTCATCGTCGTGAATTCCGCGTCGGAGGTCCGGCCCTCGCTGGTCTGGTCGGTGACGTTGGTGAAACGCAGACTCTCCTGCGCCCAGTCGCGAAGATGTGGCATCACCGGCTGGCCCGCCACCTGGAAATCGACCGCGAAGTCCTGCAGCGATTCGACTTGGACGACGATCAGATTCTTGCCCCGCGCCGCGCCAAAGCCGGGCGCCGACGGGCCCGCACGCAACGGTTGCCGCTCGATGAACCACGACAGCGCGTCCTGCACCTCGGCCTCGGTCGCGGGCGGACGCAGCCAGCGGTTGTGCGCGTAGTTCCAGAGGTCGTACGCGTGGTAGCCGAACGGCCCGAGTCGTTCCACCACCGAACGGTCGCGGAACATCTGATCAAGAGGCGTCGACGCCAGCACCTGGCGCGCGCTCAGCTCGGCACCTAGTAGCACGAGAGCCGCAACGGCCACGACAACCGCCGCTACCCGCGCACGCAGAGAGGGTCCGGGCGTGTTCTCGCGCGACACACGGCTGATCAGCCAGATCGCGAGCGGCCAGTCGACGATCAGCCAGAGCAGCTCGGGCGTCAGCACACTGCGAATCGTCCCCCAGACGCGGCCGGTCTGACGCGCCGCCAGCACCGCCGGCGCCGACAGGACATTTCCGAAGAACCGGTAGTACAAGACGTCCGCGAGGATCAGCGCCGAGCCAAACAACCCGATGCCGAGGAGCGTCCAGGCGCGCAAGCGTCTCGGCAGCAGGAGCAGAGCCAGCGCCGGCGGCACGACCGCGGCGATGACGATCAGCCAGTACGCCACCGCAGTCGGCTCCAGGAGTGCCGCGTCGATGAGGATCAGCGGCCGGGCGCCAAGCGCGGCCGCGCACCACAGCACGTCCGAGACGCCGGCCAGGCGCGGCGCCGCGCCGCGCCGAAACGCCAGATATCCGGCAAAGGCGATCAGCAGCGGCAGCGGGCCGAAGAACCAGGTCGTGGTCGGGAGCACGATCACGAGCGTCCGTGGCTGGCGCGGCGCAACCTGCGCAAACCACGCGGCGCCCTCCTCCACCATGTCCCACTGCAGCCAATAGAGGCCGGGCAGCGCCGGCGCGAGGATGCGCCCCTGCAGCGCGATACGCCCACCGGGCGCGAGTGGCTCGTCCCGATCCGTCAACTCGCTGCGGATGCCGTCGTGGTACGGCAAATCCCAGCGCGAACGTTTGAAGGCTTCGCGCGGCACGAGCCACAGCCAGTGATAGGAGACGTGCACGCGCGTGGTGTCCCACGAACGGACACCCGTGTTGGCGACCGTCACCGGGACCGCAACCTCCTGCGACGCTACGAGGACGCGCGGGGTTTTAACGTCGATCGAAAAGTTGAGGGAGTAAGGTCCCGGGGGCAACGCCCGTGCGCAGCTGACGAGCAGCACGGACGCGGAGACGAGGAACAGTCCAGGTAATCGAGTAATCGAAGACCAGATTACCAGATCATTTAGTCATCGTCGTCATCGTCGTCGTCGCCGTTGCCGACGGCGGGACGGACGAAGACGCTTCGGCGCGGCGGCGGCATCGGAGAATGCGCGCCCTTGACCGACCGCCAGATGATTTCGTTGAGCAGTCCTTCGGGCGCGCGATCCTCGATCGAAAAATCCATCGCGGCCGATAGCGACGCTCCGAATGCCGTCGGCGGATTCCGTTCGTCGGTCGGCACCCGCGCGTCGCTGCGCCGGTACAGGGCAAGGTTCGGCGTGCCCACGAATGCGTTGTAGAGCGGCGTCGCGGCGGCGTCGTAGTAACTCATCGGCGGGAGGCCAAGGATGAGTTCGATGGTTCGAAGAACGCCGCTCGTCGTGTAAAACGTGTGATCGACGAAACCGCGTTTCGCAAACGGACTCGCCACGAGCATGACCGAGCGGTGCGAATCCACGTGATCAGGGCCTGCCTGCGCATCGTCTTCGACGACGAACAGCGCCGAGTCTTTCCAGTACACGCTGCTGCTCGAGATCGCTTCAATCAGACGTCCGAGGGCCAGATCGTTTTCCGCGACCATCGCCCGCGGCGTCGGCGCTCCGGGCCTGGTGCCGGCCGTGTGATCGTTCGGCAGCCTGATGATCGACAGCTGCGGCAGGTTGCCGTTGGCCTCGTACTGCCTGAACTCCTGCAACCAGGTGTCCACGCGCTTGCTGTCGGTGATGTCGAGATCCCACCCAGAGAAGCTGGGAGCGATCGCTCCCTTCAGCCCGGGCACCGATTCGATCTCGACGACGTCGCCGGAGGGAGTTCGCGATTGGTGCTGGACGAATTCGCCATAACTGCGAACGCTGACGCCGGCGCGCTGCGCGTAGTCCCAGATGTAGCCGCCCTTCGGCGCGGTGATGTTGCCGAACGGGCTCCGCATGAACCCGCCGCCCTCGCCGAGCATCGGCACGCCCCGGTTGGCCATGCCCGCCTGCCACATTTTCTCGATGAAGTCGGTGGCGTAGGCGGCCGTGGAATAGGCGTGACCGTTGTAGCTGACGTCGGCATCGACGTAGAAATTGTCGAAAAGCACGAAACTCTGCGCCAGCGAGTGGGCGTTAGGGGTGACGTCGCGCCCGAACAGAGTGAGCGAGGGATCGCCGTTGCCCTCGGCGAGATCGCCGAGCACTTGATCGTAGGTGCGGTTCTCGCGGATGACGTAGAACACGTGCTTGATGGGCGACGCGCCGCCGACGGTACGCGGAATCGGCGAACCGATCGGAATGCTCGGGTTCGTCAGACGATTGGCGTCCGTATAGGGCGTCAGCGAGAGGACTTTGCGTTGATACTCCGCCAGAGTTGTGCGATCGGGCGTCGGCACCAGCGACACCCAGCCGGTGAGCCGCTTGTCCATGTTCGCGTTCTGCATGTTCGCGGCCGACGCGAAGCCCTTGCTGCTCAGGACGAGAATCTGTTTGCCGTCGCGGCTGTAAATGGCCCCGGTCGGATACGATCCCGCGGGAATGAAGCCGTCGACGAAACTGCGCCCCGGGTTCGTCACGTCGACGACGGCGACGGCGTTGATGTCGGCGTTGGCGACCAGCACTTGACGGCCGTCCGGCGAAAGCGCCAGCGAATTAGGGGTCGAGGTCGGCGGCGCCTGCGGATAGAGACTGGTCGAGACTTGCTCGATCGGCTCCCACGAAAACGTATCGAACACCCAGACCGCGGCGCTGTTGCCCGCGGCGACGAACAGACGCCGGCCGTCGCTCGAGAAGAGCATGGCGTTCGGGTGCTCGCCCGTGGGCACGTCGACAATCGGGATGAGCTTGTCGGCTGTGAATCCCTGCACTCGCGATCCGCCCCACAGCGACACATAGACGGTGGCGCCGTCCGGGGAGACCACACAGGTATACGGCTCGGCCGGCAGCGGTATGGTCTTCGTGACCTGGCCGCTCGTGAGATCGATGGCGGACAGCGTCATCGCGAAGACACGGGTGACGTACAGCGTCCGGCCGTCCTTGCTGATCGCGACACCACCCGCGAAGGTTTCCCCGGTCTGGGCAGGAAGGGCCAGCGTGCGCGCCTTTGTCAAGGTGCCGTCCGCATACACGAACTCCTGCACGTTGTTCTGACCGCCGCCGCCGACGTACAGCTTGGTGCCGTCTGGACTGAACGCCAGCCCGAACCAGGCGTTGTCGAGCTTGTACGTGTTCTTGACAGTCCAGGTCGCAATGTCAATCACGGCAAGCGACGGCCTCATCAACCCGCTCGTCGCGACAATCGCATACCGGCTATCGGGCGTGACGACGATGTTAAGCGGAAGTGTTTCGACCGCGACGTGCTTGCCGGCGGGCGCGATGCGCCAGCCATTCGGCAACAGCACGCTGCCATCGTCGAGCTTCCCGGGAACGGCGAAAATCAGGGGAGAATTCGATTCGGCGACGGCGAGGACCGCTGTACAGATCGCAGCGAGAGCCAGGAGACCACACCCGACAGAAATACGCCGAATCGTCGTGGGGGAAACGACGCCACGCACCATGAACGAACTATTTGTTTGTTGAGCCGGACCATCAGCGTAATCAATGGCAACGGCGGTGTAAACAGCATTCGCGCGAGCGGTTTATAAGACTTTTGTCAGCGTCGAGCTTGACAAAAGGATCCTTCTAGAATCAGGGGATGCAAAGCCCTATCTGGCAGGACATGTTCGCGCTCGGGGTGCCTCTCCTCGAAAAAATCGTCCGACCGGTGCTCGTCTACGCGTTCCTCGTCGCCGGACTGCGGCTCGCCGGCAAGCGCGAGCTCGCGCAGCTGAACCCTTTCGACCTGGTGGTGCTGCTCACGCTGTCGAACACGGTCCAAAACGCGATCATCGGCAACGACAACAGCGTGACAGGCGGCCTGATCGGCGCAACGGCGCTGCTGATCCTCAATTACTGGGTCAATCGGCTGCTGTACGGACACGAACGTCTCGAACGGCTCGTCGAAGGCGATACCGATCTGCTCGTCGATAACGGCGTGGTGTGCGAAGATGCGCTGCATCGGGAGCTGATTACGCGCCTCGACCTCGAAGCGGCCGCCCACAAACAGGGCTTTACCTCGCTCGAGGAGATCGAACGGGCCGAGCTTGGACCCGGCGGTGCCATCTGCTTCTTCGGGAAAAAGCCGACGGCCGAGGTGGCGCGGCACCAAGAAGTCCTCGCGCGCCTCGATCAGCTGTCGGCGCAAGTCGCGGCGCTTCGACCATGAACAGACACGAACAGTCGACCTGGAATGACGATAGACCTGTCACGCCGAAGCGCCGACGGAGCGAAGGCGGGTCGTTGTGGAAAGGCCTTTCTGCGATTTCCGCGGTTTCTGCGTTGATCCTCGTCGCGGGCGCCCAAACCAGGCCGAGGGCGCGCGACCTGGGCATCGCGCCGGGCGTATACCCTCCCGGAGCCCTCAACGCCATCACCGACGTCGACGGCGTGCGCGTCGGGCACACCACCGTCGTCGAGGGAGAACGCGTTCGAACCGGCGTCACCGCGATCGTTCCGCACGCCGGCAACCTGTTTCAGGACAAGATCGCCGGCGCGGTGTTCGTCGGCAATGCATTTGGCAAGCTGGCGGGCTCGACGCAAGTCGCGGAACTCGGCACGATCGAAACGCCGATCGTCTTGACGAATACGCTCAGCGTCGGCGTGGCGATTGACGCCGTCGTCCGTTACACGCTCGCCCAGCCGGGCAACGAGCAGGTCCGTTCGGTTAACGCGCTCGTTGGCGAGACGAACGACGGCGGGCTCAACGACATCCGCGGCTTGCACATCACTCGCGATCATGTGCTGGACGCGATCCGGAATGCGAAGCCCGGGGCCGTCGCGGAGGGCGCCGTCGGCGCAGGCACCGGGACGATGTGTTACGGCTGGAAGGGCGGCATCGGCACCTCGTCACGCAGACTCGAGCGAACGGGCTACACCGTCGGCGTGCTCGCGCAAACGAATTTTGGCGGCAACCTGACGATCGCGGGCGTCCCGGTGTTTCGCCTGTTGCAGCCTCCCAGGCGGCCGGCCGCTGGTCCAGCAGCCGACGGAGATCCCGCGGACGGATCGTGCATGCTGGTCGTCGCGACCGATGCGCCGCTCGACGCACGCGATTTGCGCCGCCTGGCGGCTCGCGCGGTGTTCGGCCTTGCCCGCACCGGGTCGGCGTACAGCAACGGCAGCGGCGACTTTGCGGTTGCGTTTTCCACGGCGGTCGATCAGCGCAGCCGCTTCAATGAAACGGCCGCCCGCGCGCACACCACGCTTCCCACCGACGCCACGTCGCCCTTGTTCGAAGCGGCGCTCGAAGCGACGGAAGAAGCGGTCTACAACTCGCTCTTTCAGGCGACCGCGGTGCGATCGGCGATCGGCAACGCCGAAGCGATCCCGATCGACAAGGTCCGCGAAGTGTTGAAGAAATGAAGATCTATCTTGCATGCACCGTTCGCGGCGACCGGGGCGGCGTGGCAGCCGGGCGGGCGATGTGCGAGAGGCTGCACGCGCTCGGACACGAAGTGCTGACGACGCATCTGCTCGCCGACGGCGTCGACGAGGCCGAGGCGGTGCTCCCCGAAGCGGAGGTGTTTCGGCGCGATCTGGGCTGGCTGGAACGTTGCGATGTGCTCGTGGCGGAGGCGTCCGGTTCCAGCTATGGCGTCGGCTTCGAGGTCGGCTATGTCCTCAGTCGGGCGGCCCAGACGGGCCAGAAAGCCATCGTCCTGTACAACACGGCCCGCCGGCACGCCATCTCGCGGGTCATCACCGGCAACTGCGACCCGAATTGCACGACTGTCGCCTACTCGTCGGTCGAGGAGTTGATCGCGTTCATCGACGAGCGATTCGCCGCTTCAGAGGCGGTGTGAAGTCGGGAACGAAAGACCAGTGATACGATCGGCGCCTTGTCCACGACTGCGCCGCAGCGCGCCATTCCGCTCGCCGACATCCGCGACGCGGCCACGGCTGTTTATCGAGCGGCCATCCGCACTCCCCTCGTGCGCATCGAGCTGCCTGACGGACCTGAGCTATACCTGAAGCTCGAGACGCTGCAGCCGATCGGGTCGTTCAAAATCCGCGGCGCCTTCAACGTCGTCCGCCAGCTGCCACCAGAGGCACTGCGCGATGGCGTCTGGACGGTCAGCGCCGGCAACGCCGCGCAGGGCGTCGGTTTCGCCGCCAGACAGGTGGGCGCGCGCTGCTCCGTCATGGTCATGGACACCGCGCCTCAGACGAAGATCCGTGCCATCGAACGGCTCGGCGCCTCGATCGTCCGGGCGTCTTACGACGAGTGCTGGCGCACGGTCGAATCGCACGGATCGCCGCGGATGTCCGGCCACTTCGTCCACCCGTTCGACGACGACCGGTTCATCGCGGGCAACGGTACGGCCGGACTCGAGATTGTCGAAGATCTGCCGGACGTTGACGCGATCGTGGCGCCGCTCGGCGGGGGCGGGCTGCTAGCCGGCATCGCGGCGGCCGTCGCCGAGCTGAAGCCCGGCACGCGCGTCTACGCTGCGGAGCCGGAAACGGCCGCCCCGCTCGCGGCGTCGCTTCAGGCGGGGCGACCGGTGTACTTCGACAACTGGCAGGCGTCGTTCGTCGACGGCGCGGGCGGCAAGTCGGTGCTGCCGACGATGTGGCCGTTGCTGTCGAAGCTCGCGGGATCGATTGTGGTCACGCTCGACGAAGTGGCGCGTGCGATGGCGCTGACGGCGGAGCGGGCCCGCGTGATCGCCGAAGGCGCCGCCGGCTGCGCGATTGCTGCCGCGCTCAGCGGGCGTGCCGGGCACGGTAAGGTCGTGGCGGTGGTCTCCGGCGGCAACATCGATCTCGCGCGGTTCGCCGAGGTCGTCGGCGCATGCGCCAAACCTACCGAACCATGACGAGATACTCCACACTGTCCCCACTCCCGGAACGAATCGCGCGGCTCGAGGAACTGGCTCTCGATCTGTGGTGGAGCTGGCATCTCGAGGCGCGCATCGTGTTCCGGCGCCTGGACTACCAGCTGTGGCGCGCGACGGCGCACAACCCGGCTCGCATGCTGTGGCTGATCCCGCGGGAAAAACTCGAGGCCGCCGCGACCGATCCCGAGTTTCTCGCGCGGTACGACAAGGCGATCGCGGCGCTGGACGATGCGCGGGCGGCGCGCAATACCTGGTGGTCACATCGGTTCCCGCACCTCAATGGCCAGACCATTGCCTACTTCTCCGCCGAGTTCGCGCTGCATCAGTCGTTGCCGATCTACGCCGGCGGGCTCGGCGTGCTGGCCGGCGACCACTGCAAGGAAGCGAGCGACCTCGGCGTGCCGCTCATCGGCGTCGGCTTCATGTACCCGCAGGGATACTTCCACCAGCGGCTGTCGGCGGAAGGATGGCAGGAAGAGAGCTACGAGAAGATCAACTGGGCCGACGCCCCGATCGAGCAGGCGCTGACCCCGGACGGCCGGCCGTGCGTCACCGCCGTCCCGCTTGGCGATCGATCGGTGCTGGTCGCCGTCTGGCGGGTCCGCGTCGGCCGCGTCAAGCTCTATCTCCTCGACACAGACCTCGAAGAGAACGCGCCGTGGGATCGCGATCTCTCGGCGCGGCTCTATG
>Ga0207641_10005014_pt1 | contig 11351 bp, 10 predicted proteins | sample KBSSwiS62_FD_184306 | JGI IMG/M metagenome (GOLD analysis project Ga0207641, IMG submission 184306) | Switchgrass rhizosphere microbial communities from Kellogg Biological Station, Michigan, USA - KBS Switchgrass S6-2 (SPAdes) (version 2) | ecosystem: Host-associated > Plants > Roots >... | reverse complement strand
CCGCGAGGACCGCCGGGCTGGTGAGGTTCTCGCTCGCGATCAGCTGCAGCCCGCCCCGCAGGCGCTCGAGCTCGTCGAGGACGACCCCGGCGATCTCCGGGTCCTCGGCCTGCAGGGACCCGAAGTCGGGCCCCCAGAACGGAATGTCGCTGCGCTCGCTCACGAGGAACCAGGCTACCTGCGGGTTCGACGTTCCCGGCCACGACCCCGCACACATTTCCCGGATCAGCGCTCACGATCGCGCTCAGTGCTCTATGGTCGGCGGATGACGGCTCAGCGATCGGCGCCCCGGACCGCCCGCGCTCGGGTGCGCGCCCAGCTGACCGCCGAGATCGTCGACGTCGCGCGGGCCCATCTCGCGACCTCCGGCGCCGCCCAGCTGTCCCTGCGCGCCGTGGCCCGTGAGCTCGGCATGGTCTCCTCGGCGGTCTACCGCTACTTCCCGTCGCGGGACGACCTGCTCACGGCGTTGATCGTCGAGGGGTACGACGCGTTGGGCGCGGCCGTGGAACAGGCGGCGGCGTCCGGTTCGCTGCGGGAGCGCTGGCACGCGGCCTGTGGGGCGGCGCGCTCCTGGGCCCTCGCGCACCCCCACGAGTACGCCCTGCTCTACGGCTCCCCCGTCCCGGGCTACCAGGCACCGCAGGACACGATCGCCCCCGCGGGTCGGGTGGCGCTCGTCCTGGCGGGGATCGTGCGAGAGGGGATCGCGGCGGGTGAGGTGGAGGTCCCCGCGGGTGACGACCCCGCCGTGATCCATCCCGGGCTCGTGATGGAGCTGGGCCTCCCCGAGCACACCGGCGTGGGCGGCCGCCTGGTCCTGGCCTGGAGCTCCCTGTTCGGCGCCATCAGCTTCGAGCTCTTCGGCCACACCCACAACGTGGTGGACGACCACGAGAGACACTTCGAGCACCTGGTGGCCCGGCTGGCCGCCGAGGTGGGCCTCCCTCCCCGCTGATCAACAGGCCGCAGCTGCTGTCTCGGAGGCGACCCCCTGGTGCACGAGGAGGTCCGGCCGCGGCTTCATGTGCACCGCCACGAGCACCTCGGCGGGGGCGCCGGTCGGTTCGCAGGACGCACCGTGCACTGCCGCGGCCGAGTAGCCGGCGAGCATCCCGCCACGGCGCTCCACCAGCAAAAACGCAGCTCGGGAACGAACCGCGAAGGTGACGTCGAGCGCGGCGGGGACGTACACGTCCGGAAAGAGGCGGCGGAATCGGGGTCCGCGCAGCGCGCCGGGGCTGAGCAGGCCGGAGCGGAGCGCGTCCGAGCCACGGAAGGGACCGGTGATCATGCACCGGAGCGTGCTGCCCGGTCCGCGGCCGCGGGCCCGAACGGCAGCACCCGCGAGCGCCGGCCGCGACCAGCGGTCGACGAGCAGATCGAGAAGGCCCTGACCCCAGCTTCCGGGGGCCCGAGAAGCGGTGCGGGCCTGGTGATCAGCCCGCTCAGCCCAGCGGGACCTCGCGCTCCAGGACCTCACCCACCTGCTGCCGCGTGATCTCGCCCTCGCGGAGGATGCGGGGTTCGCTGCCCGTCAGATCGACGATCGTGCTGGCCACCGGGGCGCCGGACGGGCCGCCGTCCAGGTAGAGGTCGACGGAGGAGGCGAGCTGCTCCTGCGCCTCCGCCGCGCTGCTCGCGGGTGGGCGGCCGGAGATGTTCGCGCTGCTCACGGCCATGGGGCCGACCTCGCGGAGCAGCTCCAACGCCACCGGGTGCAGCGGCATCCGGAGCATCACGGTGCCCTTGGTGGAGCCCAGGTCCCAGGACAGCGAGGGCGCGTGCGGGAGGACGATCGAGAGCCCGCCCGGCCAGAACGCCTCGATCAGCGAGCGGGCCGCGGCGGGGACGCCGAGCACCAGGCCGTCGATCGTGGACCAGGAGCCGACGAGTACCGGCACCGGCATGTCCGGCCCGCGGTGCTTCGCGGCGAGCAGGGCCTTGACGGCGGTGCTGGAGAAGGCGTCACAGCCCAGGCCGTAGACCGTGTCCGTCGGCAGCACCACGAGCCTGCCCGCCCGCACCGCCTGCGCGGCGGCGGTGAGCCCCGCGGCGCGGGAGTCCGGGTTCGAGCAGTCGTAGACGGTCACGGGCGAACCCTACGACCCGCCGGTCGGCCGGGTTCGGCGGGCCGTCGCGAAGCGCGGGCGCCCCGCGAGATCGGTGTGCGCCTGCACGTCCGTCAGGACCCGGCGGCGGCGCAGCAGGTCCGGGACGGCCTCGGCGTGGGTGTCGTCGTGCTCGATCGCGAGCCCGCCGCCGTAGCGCAGCAACGTCGCCGCGGCGCCGATCACGGCCGGGACCAGCGACAACCCGTCCGGGCCGCCGAACACCGCGACCGCGGGGTCCCACTCGGAGACCTCCGGGGGCACCGCCGTGCCGTCCGGGACGTACGGCGGATTGCACACCACGAGATCGACGCGGGCCTCGAGCTCGGGCAGCAGGTCCGGCCGCCGGACGTCGTCCGCGTGCAGGACCACCCGGTCCCCGTGCACCGCGATGTTCCGCCGGGCCCAGCTCAGCGCCGCGGGGTCCTTCTCGACGGCGTGCACGGTGGCGTCCGGCCGCGCCGCGGCGAACGCCAGGGCGAGCGCCGCTGATCCAGTGCACAGGTCCACGACCAGCGGGTTCTCGGTCCCGACGAGCTCCTTGAGACCCCACTCGAGCAGCAGCTCGGTCTCCGGTCGGGGCGTGAACACCCCCGGCCCGACGGCGACCTCCACCGGCCCGAGCACGGCGGTGCCGAGGATGTGCTGCAACGGTTCCCGGGTCGCGCGGCGCGCTACGAGCTCCTGCAACGCGCTGACCTGGGCGGGATCGACGAGGGGGCGCAGCATGAGCTGCGACCGGGGCACCCCGACGACATGCGCGGCGAGGAACTCCGCCTCGACCCGCGCCGACTCGATCCCGGCCGCAGCGAGCTCCCGCTCGGCGTCCGCGACCGCGACCCGCAGCGGAAGGCGCGTCACCGCCCCGCCCTCGCCCGCATTATGGATCCGTAATGGGCGTGGGCCCGGCCTGCGAACCGCATTATGGATCCGTAATGGGCGTGCGCCCTGCCTGCCACCCGCATTATGGATCCGTAATGGGCGTGGGCCCGGCCTGCAAACCGCATTATGGATCCGTAACGGGCGTGCGCCCGGCCCGCCAAGGTCACGCGCCTGCCTCGGACGCCGCCAGGGCCTCGACGCGCTCCGCGGTCTGCAGTGCGGCGACGACGTCGTCGAGCTCGCCGTCGAGCACGGTCGACAGGTTGTGGGCCTTGTAGCCGACCCGGTGGTCGGAGATCCGGTTCTCGGGGAAGTTGTAGGTGCGGATCCGCTCGGACCGGTCGACCGTCCTGACCTGCGACTTCCGCTCCGCCGACGCCGCGGCGGCCTGCTCGGCCTCGTGCAGCGCCTGCAGCCGGGAGCGCAGCACCTCCATGGCGCGGGCCTTGTTCTGCAGCTGCGAGCGCTCGTTCTGGCAGCTCGCGACGATCCCGGTGGGCAGGTGCGTGATCCGCACGGCGGAGTCCGTGGTGTTGACGGACTGCCCGCCGTGCCCGGACGAGCGGTACACGTCCACGCGCAGCTCGTTCTCGTCGATCTCGATCTCGGCGTCCTCCCCGGTGTCCGGGTAGACGAGCACGCCCGCGGCCGAGGTGTGGATGCGCCCCTGCGACTCCGTGACCGGCACGCGCTGCACGCGGTGGACGCCACCCTCGAACTTCAGCGCCGACCACACGCCGTCCGGTGTGGGGGTCCGCGACCTGAGCAGCAGGGTGATGTCCTTGTAACCGCCGAGATCGGAGTCGACGGCGTCGAGCACCTCGACCTTCCAGCCGCGGCGCTCGGCGAAGCGGGTGTACATGCGCACGAGGTCGCCCGCGAACAGGGCGGACTCCTCGCCGCCCTCACCGGACTTGACCTCCATGACGACGTCGTCCCCGTCGTGCGGGTCGCGGGGCACGAGCAGCTCGGCGAGCCGGGTCTCCAGAGCGGGGATCCGCGCGGCGATCTCGGCGGCCTCGGCGGCGAACGCCGGGTCCTCCGCCGCCAGCTCGCGGGCGGCGGCCTCGTCGGACCGGGCGGTGGCCAGCTCACGGGCGACGGCGACGGTCGGGCCGAGCTCGGCGTAGCGGCGGCCGAGCTTGCGGGCCAGGCCGGGGTCCGCGTGCACCGAGGGATCGGCGAGCCGGGTCTCCAGCTCGGCGTACTCGTCGACGAGCGCGTCCACGCCCGCCGGGCTGCTGCTCACCGCCATCGTCGTGCTCCGTTCTCGTCTGGCCGGCCTGGGATGTCCGACTCGCGGCCTGAGGTGTGGGACTCGCGGCCTGAGGTGTGGGACTCGCGGAGGGCCGTGCACGCGAACGGCGCCCGACCCCTCGGTGGAGGGGACGGGCGCCGTCGGGGGTGCTACTCGGCGGCTGCCTTGCCCGCACCGCGCTTGCCGTAGCGCGCCTCGAAGCGGGCGACGCGGCCACCGGAGTCCAGGATCCGCTGCTTGCCGGTGTAGAACGGGTGGCAGGCCGAGCAGGTCTCGACGGTCAGGGCCGGGCCGTTGAAGGTGCTCCGGGTGCTGAAGCTGTTGCCGCACGAACAGGTGACCTGGGTCTCCGTGTACTGCGGGTGGATGCCCTCGCGCATGGGGTGTTTCCTCTCAGAGATCGACTCCGGGTCCCTGACGGGTGAACCGGAATCGGATGCGTGACGCGCTATTCAACCACTCGGCCCCGGCGGGGATTCCCAGCGGGGCCGAGGGCCGTCAGTCGTCGGTGCCGAAGTTCCCGGGCGTGGTCTTCTGGACCTGCATCAGGAACTCGATGTTGGTGCGCGTCTTGCGGAGCTGCCCGAGCACGAGCTCGATCGCGGCCTGGTGGTCCAGCGCCGCGAGCACCCGGCGGAGCTTCACGCTGACCGCGAACTCGTCCGCCGACATGAGCAGCTCCTCCTTACGGGTGCTGGACGCGTCCACGTCCACCGCCGGGAAGATCCGCTTGTCCGCGAGCTTGCGGTCCAGCTTGAGCTCGGCGTTGCCGGTGCCCTTGAACTCCTCGAAGATCACCGTGTCCATCGTGGAACCGGTCTCGACCAGGGCCGTCGCGAAGATGGTGAGCGAGCCGCCGTCCTCGATGTTGCGCGCGGCGCCGAGGAAGCGCTTCGGCGGGTACAGCGCGGTCGAGTCGACACCGCCGGAGAGGATCCGACCCGACGCGGGCGCGGCCAGGTTGTAGGCCCGGCCCAGGCGGGTGATCGAGTCCAGCAGGACGACGACGTCGTGCCCCAGCTCGACGAGCCGCTTGGCCCGCTCGATGGCGAGCTCGGCGACGGCGGTGTGGTCCGACGGCGGGCGGTCGAAGGTCGAGGCGATGACCTCGCCCTTCACCGACCGCTGCATGTCGGTGACCTCCTCCGGCCGCTCGTCGACCAGGACGACCATGAGGTGGCACTCGGGGTTGTTCGTGGTGATGGCGTTGGCGATGGCCTGCAGCACCATCGTCTTGCCCGCCTTGGGCGGCGACACGATGAGCGCACGCTGGCCCTTGCCGACCGGCATGACCAGGTCGATCACGCGGGTGATGAGCTTCTGCGGCTCGGTCTCCAGGCGCAGCCGCTCGTTCGGGTAGAGCGGGGTGAGCTTGGTGAACTCCGGCCGCGAGCGGCTGATCTCCGGGTCCCGCCCGTTGATCGAGTCGATGCGGACCAGCGGGTTGAACTTCTGCCGCTGCTGCTCGCCCTCGCGGGGCTGGCGGACGGCGCCGGTGATCGCGTCCCCGCGGCGCAGCCCGTGCTTGCGGACCATGGACAGCGACACGTAGACGTCGTTCGGGCCGGACAGGTAGCCGGTGGTCCGGACGAACGCGTAGTTGTCCAGGATGTCGACGATGCCGGCGACCGGGAGCAGGACGTCGTCCTCCCGCACCTCGGTGTCGACGTTCCGCTCGCCCCCCCCGCCGCGGACGTCGCGCTCCCGGCCACGGCGGCGGTCCCGGTACCGGCGCCCGCGACGGCCCCGACCGTCCCCGTCCTCGTCGTCCTCGTCCACCCGGGTGTTCCGGTTGTCGTTCCGGTTGTCCGGGCGGGTCTCCCCGCCCTGGTCCCGGTCGTTGCGGTTCCGGGTGCGGTTCCGGTTGCGGTTGCCCTCGCCGTCCTGCTTCCCGGCGTCCGACGGGCCGACCGACGCAGCGACCGCGTCCAGCGCCTCGGACTGCTCGGGGGTGCGCTCGCGGCGGCGGGTCTGCCTGCGGCGGCCCTCGCCCTCGCCGTCGGCGGGCTCAGCGGGGGCCTCGGTCGGCGCGTGCCCGTTGACCTGCCCGTTCACCTCCGGCGCAACGCTCTCCGCGGCGGGCTGGGGGTCCGGCGCACCGGCGGGCCGGGACGCCGCCCGACGACGGCGGGCGGGCTTCTCCGGCGCGGCCTCGGCGGCGGGCGCGGGGGTCTCGACGGGCGCGGCGGCGGGCTCGGCGGCCTCCGCAGGCGCCTCGGCGGCCTTGGCCCGACGGGTGCTCCGGCGCGGGGACTCGGCGGCCTCCGCGGAGTCCAGCGGGAGCTGCGCCGCGTCCGTGGTCTTCCTGGACGCGCGCTTGGCGGGGGCGGGGGCACCGCCGCCCTGCCGCTCCTTGATGGCGGCGATGAGATCGCCCTTCCGCATCCCCGCGATGTCGGGGATGTTCAGCTCTCCGGCGAGCTGCCGCAGGTCGGCGAGGACCATTCCGGACAGACCACCCCGCTTGCGGGGCGCCGCGGAATCGGCGGCGGGAGTGCTGACGAGATCGGTCTCGCTCACGAATTTCCTTCCTGACCGGCCCGACGCTTCAGGCCAGCGGATTCAACCCACGTCACGTCCGGCTCCTCCGCCGGACTACGACGCCGAGACAGCGAGAATCACGCCGCCGTCGGCGATGTGCAGGGGCGGCGACCAGTGCGACGGTCGCGGGGAAGAGGCCGCTCGGTCCGGACCGGATCCGACCACATGGGCTGCGGTGAATGGGTTCCGGCTCGAGGGGCCACGCTGATGACGCGTGGGTCGCCGTGCGACGCCGAGGGTAGACCGTCCCGGTTACCGGGGCAACAACACCCCTGGCGTGTCGATCCTCTCAGCCGGGCTCAGGCGGGCTCAGCCGGCCTCGACCCGGGCGCCGACCGTGTCGACGGGCAGCGGCAGCGCCGTGAAACCGGCCGTGTCCAGATCCGCGGGGAGGGTCCCGTCCGAGGTCAGGGCCAGGACGGTGGGCCCGGCGCCGGAGATCACCGCGGGCACGCCGCGCCCGCGCAGGGCGTCCACCAGGTCGGCGGACTCGGGGTAGGCCGGGCGGCGGTAGCCCTGGTGCAGCCGGTCCTCGGTGGCGGCCATCAGCAGACCCGGGTCCTGCGTGAACGCCAGCACCGACAACGCGGTGCGACTGCCGGTGAACGCGGCGTCGGCGAGCGGGACGACCTCGGGCAGCAGCCCGCGGGTGGTCTTGGTCGAGGACTCGACACCGGCGACGAGCGCGACCGGCACGATCCCGGCATGCACCTCGTGGCGCACCGCGTGGTAGCGCACCGGGCCGTCACCGAGGGTGTTCCCCGCGCTCTGCCGAGACTCCCACGCGATCACGAACCCGCCCAGCAGCGAGGCCGCCGCGTTGTCCGCGTGGCCCTCCATACCGGCCGTGACCTGCAGCAGCGCCTCGCGCTCCAGCTCGACGTCCCGGCCCGCGAGCACGCAGGCGGCGACCGCCCCGGCCACCGCGGCGGCGGCCGAGGACCCCAGCCCGCGCGAGTGCGGGATCGCGTTGACGCACTTCATCCGCAGGCCCGGGGGTGTCTCCCCGAAGGTCGCGAACGCGCGGCGCACGGCCCGCACGACGAGGTGCGTCTCGTCACAGGGCACCTGCGCGGCACCCTCGCCCGCCACCTCGACGGAGACCCCCGACGCGGACGAGCTGACGAGGACGTCGTCGTACAGGGAGAGGGCGAGTCCGAGCGAGTCGAACCCGGGCCCGAGGTTCGCCGACGACGCGGGTACCCGCACCCGGACCTCGGTCGGCCTGCCCATCAGGCCAGCTCCAGGGCCGCGGCGACGGCGGCGGGATCGATCGGGACGACCTCCGGCGCGGGCGCGGTGGCCAACACGCTGTCCGGGTCCTTGAGCCCGTGCCCGGTCACGGTGCAGACCACGACCTGGCCGCGGGCGAGCGACCCGTTGGCCGAGGACTGCAGCAGCCCGGCGACGCTCGCCGCGGACGCGGGCTCCACGAACACGGCCTCGCGCGTGGACAGCAGCCGGTGGGCGGCGAGGATCTCGTCGTCCGTGACGGCCGCGAACAGGCCCTTCGACTCCTCGCGCGCGGCCTGCGCCCCGTTCCAGGAGGCGGGCGCGCCGATCCGGATCGCCGTGGCGACGGTCTCCGGGTGGCGCACCGGCGCCCCGTGCACGAGCGGCGCGGCGCCGGCGGCCTGGTAGCCGAACATCCGCGGCAGCACGCTGATCAGCCCGTCGTCGGCGTACGCCCGGTAGCCGCGCCAGTACGCGGTGATGTTCCCCGCGTTCCCGACGGGCAGGCAGTGCACGTCCGGGGCCCGGCCGAGCGCGTCGCAGATCTCGTACGCGGCGCTCGCCTGGCCCGCGATGCGGGTGGGGTTGACCGAGTTGACCAGCGCGATCGCCGAATAGTCCGAGGTGGTCTTGCGGGCGAGCTCGAGGCAGTCGTCGAAGTTGCCGTCGATCTGCAGGATCCGTGCCCCGTGCGCGACGGCCTGGGCGAGCTTGCCGAGCGCGATCTTGCCCTGCGGCACGAGGACCGCGCTGGTCATCCGCGCGCGGGCGGCGTAAGCGGCCGCCGACGCGGACGTGTTGCCCGTCGACGCGCACAGCACACTCTGCTTGCCCTCGGCCAGCGCCGCGGTGACGGCCATGGTCATCCCGCGGTCCTTGAAGGAGCCGGTGGGGTTGGCGCCGTCCACCTTGAGGTAGACCTCGCAACCGGTCCGCTCGGAGAGCACCGGGGCAGGCAGCAGCGGCGTCCCACCCTCGCCGAGGGTGACGATCTCCCAGTCGGGCCGCACCGGCATCCGGTCCCGATAGGCGTTGATCACACCCGGCCAGGGGGCGAGGGCGCCGGGGGACGGCGGCCGACGGAGTCGCTCGGGTGGGGCGGGCACAGGCACGTTCTCTCCGTTCCGCGACGACGTGTCGCTCACAGGCTCGCTCAGCCGGCCTCACCGAGGGTGCTCACGGCACGGCCGAGCCCCTCGACACGCAGCACGCTCTCCACACCGAGGACCACGTCCAGCTCGGCCAGCGCCTCCACCGTCGCGTGCAGCGCGGAGTCCGGCGCCGTGTGGGTGACGACGACGAGCCGCGCGTTCTCCTTCTCGGGCACCCCCGCGTCCTCCCCCCCGCCGGTCTGGCGGACGGCGGCGATGCTCACCCCCCGCCGCGCGAACTCGCCCGCGACCGCGGACAGCACGCCGGCGCGGTCCGCGACCTCGAGCGACACGTGGTAGCGCGTGGGCACGTCCCCGATGGGGCGCACCGGCAGGCTCGCGTACGAGGTCTCGCGCGGCCCGCGCCCGCCCGCCACGCGGTTGCGCGCCACGGCGACGAGGTCTCCGAGGATCGCGCTGGCGGTGGGCGCGCCACCGGCGCCCTGGCCGTAGAACATGAGCTGTCCCGCGGCGTCCGCCTCGACGAACACGGCGTTGAACGCCTCGTCCACGCTCGCGAGCGGGTGCGAGAGCGGGATCATCGCCGGGTAGACGCGCGCCGACACGGACTCCGGCGCGCTGTGTGCGCCTGCTGCCGTCGCCCGGTCACTCCCGGGCACCCGCTCGCAGATCGCCAGGAGCTTGATCACGCAGCCGAGCCCCTGGGCGGCGGCGATGTCCGCGGCGGTGACCCTGCGGATGCCCTCGCAGTGCACGTCCGCCGCGGTGACGCGGGTGTGGAAGGCGATGGTGGCGAGGATCGCGGCCTTGGAGGCGGCGTCGTACCCGTCGACGTCCGCGGTGGGGTCCGCCTCGGCGTACCCGAGCCGGGTCGCCTCCGCCAGCGCGTCCGCGTACCCGGCGCCGGAGGCGGCCATCGCGGACAGGATGTAGTTGGTCGTGCCGTTGACGATCCCGGCGACGCGGGTGATCCGGTCCCCCGCCAGCGACTCGCGCAGCGGGCGGAGCAGTGGGATCGCGCCGGCGACCGAGGCCTCGTAGTAGAGGTCGACGCCCGCGGCGTCCGCGGCCTCGGCGAGCGTGGCCCCGTCCTCGGCGAGCAGCGCCTTGTTCGCGGTGACCACGGACTTGCCGGACTTCACCGCCTGCAGCAGCAGGGTGCGGGCGGGCTCGATGCCCCCCACGACCTCGACGACGACGTCCACGTCCTCCCGCGCGACGAGCGCGGCGGCGTCCGTGGTCAGCAGCTCCTGGCGCACACCGGCGTGCCGGTGCGGACGGCGGACCGCGATGCCCGCCAGCTCGACGGGCGCGCCCACCCGGGCCGCGAGGTCCGCGGCCTGGTCCTCCAGCAGCCGCACCACCTCGGTGCCGACCGTGCCGCAGCCCAGCAGCGCGACCCGGACGGCTCGGCCGGCACTGTGCTCGTTCACGGTCGGATCATCCCTGTTCGCCGCCGGTCCGGACAGCCCGGGGTGCGCACCCTCACGAGGTGACCTCCAACCGGAACTGGTCGTCGACGGTCTCGCGGCGCAGGATCACCCGCGCCTCGCCGTCTCGCACCGCGACGACAGCGGGCCGGGGCAGCCGGTTGTACGAGCTGGCCATGGAGTAGCAGTACGCGCCGGTCGCGGCCACGGCGAGCAGATCGCCGGGCGCGAGGTCCGCGGGCAGCCAGCAGTCCCGCACCACGACGTCCCCGGACTCGCAGTGCTTCCCGACCACGCGGGAGAGCACCGGCGTCGCGTCCAGGGTGTCCACCTCGGTGGCGCGCGAGACGAGCCTGCAGTCGTACAGCGCGTCGTAGAGGGCGGTGCGGATGTTGTCGCTCATCCCCCCGTCCACGCTGACGTAGCGGCGCGAGCCGACGCCGAGGGGGACCTCCTTGAGCGTCCCGACCTCGTAGAGGGTGATCCCGCCGGGCCCGGCGATCGCCCGCCCGGGCTCGACGGCGATCTCCGGTGCGTCCAGGTCCGCGGCGGCGCACTCGCGCTTGACGATCGCGCGCAGCTCCTCGGCCAGCGCCGGCACGCTGAGCGGGTCCTCGTCCGGCCGGTAGGCGATGCCCACTCCCCCGCCGAGGTCCAGCGTCCGCAGGTCGCCCAGCTCGCCGTGCTCGCGGTGCAGCTGCGCCAGCAGCCGGACGACGCGGTGCGCGGCGACCTCGAAGCCCTCGGTCTCGAAGATCTGCGACCCGATGTGGCTGTGCAGCCA
>Ga0207641_10005011_pt1 | contig 11355 bp, 13 predicted proteins | sample KBSSwiS62_FD_184306 | JGI IMG/M metagenome (GOLD analysis project Ga0207641, IMG submission 184306) | Switchgrass rhizosphere microbial communities from Kellogg Biological Station, Michigan, USA - KBS Switchgrass S6-2 (SPAdes) (version 2) | ecosystem: Host-associated > Plants > Roots >... | reverse complement strand
CCGGCCGAGGTCAAGATGCCCCACGGGTTGGGTTCATTAGCAGTGAAGTACCCGTGAGACGTCGCACCGGCCGAGCAGGGCTGACGGTACACCTCGGTGCTGATCTGTTCCACCGACATGCGGACGCGAAGAAGCGGCCCGACCACGCGCCAGGAGGAAGGCGCGCGGCCGGGCCGCTCTTATCCGCGAAGGAGTTGTGATCAGGGAGGCCGGCCCGACCGCGGGGGGTGGTCGGGCCGGCGAAGGGGGGATGTATCAAATGCTACGGGCTGCTGCGATAAGCGGGCGCCTCCGACGCCGCAGGGGCCTTCCGCTTGTTCGGGACGACGACCACGCCGATCGCGCCGAGCGCGGCGAACACGATGCCCGTGGCTTCCTCGGGGCTGATGTGGTGGTCGGGCCACCAGGCCCACACGGCGGCGCCGGCCGCTGCGGTCGCGGCCATGACGAACTTGCGGTAGTACCGCCACTTCTTGAAGCTGTCCAACATGGTCAACTCCCTTACTCGACCCGGGGATCCGTCGCGTAGAACAGATCACCGGGGGTGACGTCCTGCGGTAGCCGACCGTCGGTGAAGACGTGGTACCCGACCAGGCAGAGGATGTGATCGACGAGCTGTGAGCAGATCATCCGCTCCGACGACGTCACGTACCTGCGTAGTCGTGGGGTCGAGATGTGCACCTGCATCGCGGCGAGCGCCAGGTAGTCGGCGAACGAGTACGGCGTCCCGGCCAGCTCGGCGGCGACCTTGCCCGCCATTTCCCGCTGCGCGTCCGTGAGCTCCAGCCTCGCGTAGGCGTAACCCACGCCGTGGCGCTCGCCCATCGGGACGATCCTGGCGCCGGCCGGCATGGCCTCGATACACCGGTCCCCCTCGAGCACCAGGTAGGCGTGGGTGAAGCGGCAGGAGTCCCGCAGGATCGACTGTCCTAGGTTCACGGCCCAGCCGGTGTGTCCGCCGATGGTGGAGAAGCCGACGTCGCCCTGCTGGACGGCCACGGTCAGACCCGTGGCGGCCAAGACCAGTGCCCGGACCCCTCGCCCTCGGTCCGCGACGTCGCCCAGTACGTGTCGACCCCGTCCAGCAGCACCTGCAAGTTCACGCACCCAGCGGACCAGGTGGCCACGACCATCGCCGGGAGTACCTGCCCCTCGGTGGCGCTGTTGCCCACGTGCGCGACGTAACCCAGCCGATCAGCCCGAATCTCGGCCATGCGCAGGCCCGCATCCGACCGGCGCCGGTTGATGGCCTCGACGTCCGCCGCGTTCAGCTTGTAGTGGACGATCCGGCCGACCGTTGCCTCCATGGCTGCTCCTCATTCCTGTCGTGATTCCGGGGAAGTTGTCCAGGTCAGCCGCTGAATCCGGTCTGGATGGCCGGCAATGAGAACGCCAGCAACGCGCACGCCGCACCGATCAGGGCCAGGCTGACCCTCGCTGGTACCCCGAACCCGGCCAGGAGCAGCAGGATCACGGCGGCGATGTAGAGCAGGGCGATGACGACCTTCACGGGGTCCTCCTCAGGCGAGCCCGAGACCATCGCACCCAAGACCGTCATCGGCCTGCGCGCATGCCTCGGAGCAGTAGAGCGAGATCACTGGCCGGCTGTGCTGGTCCCGACCGTTGATGCGGTAACCACCCGGCATCTGGTGTCCGGGTAGTCCGGGCCAGGGCTGGTGGCAGCCGGCCCGGTCGCAGGTGGGTGGACCGGACTCGTCGGAGATCAACAACTTGACCACCACGTCGGGACCTCAGTGGGATGCGACGTAAATGGCGACGGCCACCCCGATGATGGTGAGGACCAGCCCGCCAAGGCCCATCATCATCGCCCAACTCGCGCTGACCCCGGCCGCGCGTTGACGCAGCCCGGTGACCTCCTCGCGCAGCCTGGTGACGTCCTTCTCCAACGCCTCCATCTGCTCGTGGGTGGCCACGCCCATGCGGAGCTCGTTGAGCAGGTCGAACCGTTTGTCGGCGGCGATCTCGGCTTTGGTGACGGCTTCCTTCTGCGCCGACAGGATCATGGCGTTGAACTTGTCGGCGGCGTCCAGCGCCGCGCGCATCGCGGTCTGCTGGGCCGCCATCGCCGTCTCGACGGCTTTGGTCTGGGCGTCGTAGCGTTGCTGATCCTTTATCTCTTTGTCCGCGAGGCGCGATTCGAAGTACTCACGCAACGTAATTTCGGGAGTACTTCGAAACCTCATCGCCATCAGCCGCAGCCGAGTTCAGCCCGCAGGTGGTGCACATCCGCGGCCACCCGCTGCCCGGTCGGGGTCTGCGGCGGGGTCGCCTGGTACGCCTCGTCCAGGGTGGTCAGCAGCTTGCACCAGCGCTGGTCGTTGGCGCGTTCCGATTTGTCCTGCTGGCCGACGGACCAGTTGGTGTACCACACCCCGGCCAGGGACAGCAGCAGCATCGAACCGACGATCGCGACGAGCAGGTACCAGCGCGGCATCGACAGCCGCCCGTTGGCGTGTGCCATCTCATCGCCTCACGTACTCGGCGACGATGGCGACGATGATGGCTCCGGTGGTGAGGGTTGCGGAGACGGGGATGACGACGCGGGCGTATCCCCGGCGCCAGGCGAGGTCGGCCGCAGCGACAGCAGCGACAGCGCCCCCGGGATGCCCAGGAGCGCGGCGCACACCAGCATGGCCGTTGGATCGACCCGTCCCGTCCACAGCTGCCAGGCGATCCCACCTGCTCCGACCAGGGTTGATACCCCGTCCCGGCCCAGGGTCAATGCGCGCTCGGCCTTCACGCACCGCCGCTCCCATCTCCGCTTCGGATACACCCACCGATCAGCGGGTCGGTATGCCCTGCGACGGGGGCCAGGTCGCAGAGGTTGTGCGGGGTGGTGCGGGGTGGTTCAGGCCACGGTTCCGGCGGCGGCGAACCGCGCCTTGACGTCGTCGTGGACACGCTGTGCTGCGGCGTTGATCGCGGCGGTGATGGCAACGATGTCGACGCTGCCACCGCCGTCCGCGATCGTGGTCGCGAGCGCGTTGATCGCGGCCAGTGCCGCGGCGTCGCGCGCCTGGTCGGCCGCTTCGGATGTGGTGACCCGGGCTTCGATCGCGGCAAGGCGGCCGGCGACGTCGATGCCCCAGGCGTCCATGCCGGCGGCGGGGGTTCCGAACTCGGCGACCTGGCCGCCGTTGCCGAGGTTGCCGAGCAGGCTCGCCTGGTGGGCCTGCCCGTTGCCGGCTCCGGCCACGTCCAGGACCCGGACCCGGTTGAGCCCGTCGACGAGCCACACCGCGCCCGAGGCGTCCTTGACCAGCATCTGCATGTTGTCGCTCCTCAGGGTCGCGGGCGTGATGCCGCCGCCGGACAGGTGGGCGGTGACCAGCGGAAGGAAGATGTCCCACGGGAACTCATTCCCGGGGTCCATGTGGTCGCCGCCGTCTTCCGGGTAGGCGAGCGTGATGTCGGCGTGGCCGCAGATGCCCTTCGGGCCGGCGGAGTTGGCGGTGTACCAGGACGCGCGCACCTCAGCTGGTGTCATCTTGCGCACCGGCAGGCCGTACTTCTTGCAGTCCTCGGCGACCCAGCGGGCGGCCTGCTGCAGGGTGCCGTAGCTGGCGTCGTCCAACCATTGGGCGCGGGTCTGCTGGGTGCCGCACAGCTCGTGGTGGATGCCGAGCCTGTTCCCCTTGCTGAACGCGCTGTTACTGCGGTTCCAGGTCAGGACGCACTGCACGGTGCTGTTGCTGTCGTGGAAGAAATGACACGACGTTCCGTCTGTTCGGCGCTGGTCGTACGCCGCGCCGTCCTCCGCGCTCGTGCTGCGCTCGCTGCCCGCGGTGTAGTGGATGACCGAGTACATGACCCGACGCCCGTCCCGGCCGGTGCCGTAGGCGGCCGGCTGGACGAAGAGAAGTTCGGGGTATTCGGGGCTCACAGATCCACCCCCGAGTCGGCGACGGTGAGGCCGGCATCACGGACGAGGATCCGCAGCATGTACGCGGACGCCGGGTTGCCGATCGTGCAGTTTCCGGTGCCGCCCGTACGGATGCCGCTGACCAGCACCGACAGGTTCCCGGTTGCCCCCGGCGTGTACAGCCAGGTGGCGCCGTGGACCTTCTGGTTTCCACCGGCCGTCTTGCTGTCGGTGATCAATGATCCGAGTTGGGTGCTGGCGATCGTGGCCGCGCCGGACAGGCTGGTCCGGATCCGCATCTCGATAAGGTCGCCGGCCACGGACGAGGCGAACACGGTGGGCGTGGCGACGATTTCGTAGGAGCGCCCATTGACCACGGGGATCGAATCCCCCCGCAGGATGGGGATCTCCGGCGTGTTGGTGATGTTGCTGCTGGCGGTGGACCGCTCGAGGAACGCGATGATCGAACCCTGCGGGTCGTTGAGTGTGTCCGCCGTCGGGGTGTCTCCCGCTGAAACGGTCATGGGCGCATCACCACCCCGGCCCGCCAGAGATTGATCTCAGCGCCGGCCGGGTGCGCAACCCCGCCGGTGATGCTGTTGACGTTGCGGGTCAGGGTCAGGGTCTGGCAGTCGCCGAGAAGGGACAGCGTCGTGGCCTTGCTCGTGGCCGCTGCGCCGCCGGTGACCACGAGTGACCCGGCGTCGATCCGGGTGGCGGTGGTCTGGATCTGGTAGTACCAGGCCAGCCCCTGATCGGAGCCGAGCGTGGAGTCCGGTTCGCCGATCTCCGTGAACCCGGCCGGGGACGCGACCGAGGTCCAGTCGTCGTCCTTCTGGGAGACGATCAGGACGACGGTGCCGTTGCGGACCACACCCAGCCCCGGATAGGCGATGTCGGCGGCGGAGCCGTTCTGCAGCGGGGTGGCGGCGTTGTGGACCAGCGGCTGCGTGTAGCGGAACCCCGCCATCTGCGCGGACACGGTGTCCCCCGCCGCCCCCGACCCGGTGCCGGGGGTCAGTGTCGGCGCCGTAAACCCGGAGGTGTAGGTGCGGCCGTAGAGGCGGAAGGCCTTGTTGGCACCGCCGAACGACGCGAGGGTGGTCCAGCCGGTCTGGTCGCCGACGAACAGCGCGAGCCGGCCCGCCACCCCGGCGAGGTAGGAGAAGCCGGAGTCGCGGATCGAGCACAGCAGCAGCAGCAGATCCCCGGCCGCCATGCCGGCGGGCATGCCGGGGGTGACGGCGTCGTAATCGGCGTGGGCCGCGGTGCCCGCCGCGACGAACGTGGGCGGGTTGTTCGCAACAGCCGTGCAGGTGACCCGCTCCACGGAGCGCAACGCCAGGTCATACGGCACCGAGGCGGTCGACCATTTCGCGGCGACACCGGTCTTCCCGGTCGGGTTGCCGTAGGTGCCGACGATCGCGCTGGTGCCCGATGTGGTGACCGGGGCGAGGAGGCGGGATCCGGACGTGTTGGCCCGCCCGGTGTTGCCGGTGCCCTCGACCGTCCAGGCCAGATACGGCCGGTACGGCAGCAGCCGCAGCGTCAGGTCGTACTCGAAGCGGTTGATGTGCTCCGAGTAGCCGCGCACGTAGCCGTCGATCGTGTCCGGTGGCAGCCACGCCGGCGGGGAGGTGATCTGGACCCGGTCGCCGAGGGACATGCCCAGCCACGTCGACAGCTTCGACGAGGCGGCGCCGTGGAACTGCAGGTCGACGGTATACCGGTAGTCCAGCACCGTGCCGAGCGCGACCTCCCATTGGGCGTAGTACTGCAGATGGGCGTCGGTCATCGCGTTGACGGTGAGTTCCCGCGCCCGCACGACACCGCGATTGGTCGGGCTCAGTGGTCCCGTGGCGTCCACCCTTGCCGAGGACCCACCGGTCCGGGTCACGGTGGCCCGGTTGATGTAGTCCCGCACAGCGCTGGTTGGCTGCAGGTTCCGCAGATGGGTGGCGTAGGTCAGGGTGAGGGCGACAGTGCGGTTGGTCAGATCCTGGCGGGACCGTATCCGCAGGTCGCCACCCGGGTCCTCCCACATCAGTCCGCGTTCGAGGCGGTCCGCCTCCCGCAACACGTTGATCAACGTGTCGGTGGGTACTGGGCCCATCGGTTCACCGGAGCTGGCGCCGAAGGAGACGGGCACGTTGTTCAGGGCGGCCTGCCCCGCGAACCGGTCGACGGTGAGGTCACCCACCCCGGCCGCGGCGATCGCACTCGCCGCCGTCGAGCCCGCGGACCCTCTGGCATAGACGGCGTAGTGGCCAACGGTGTGACCGTTCTCCACGCCGCTCCCACCGGTGACCAGCGAGGTCACGGGACCCAGGGTCGAGGCGGCGAGGGTGCCGGTGGACCCGCCGCCGCCGGCGGTGCCTGCGCGCCAGATCGTGAAACCCCAGTCGATTCCGGTGCCGTTCTGGGCGGTGTAGATCTCAATCGCGAGTTGGTCACCGAACGGCTCGTATGACTCGATCGTGTTCAGGTTGTCGAACGAGATCCCGGTGTCGGCGAGCACCTCCGCCCCGGCGGAGTTGTAGCCACGGAGTCTCACAACGCTCGGGGTGGCGTTGGTCATCTCCAGCACCCATTTGCGGACGGCACCGGTATCGCAGACCACGGCGATCGCCAGCAGCGACGTGGCTGCGGGCCTGGCCGGGATCCGCCACGCCAGACACACCGACCACGCCTCCGGGTACGGCCGGGCGTAGGGGGCGACGGTCAGAAAGATCGCGCTGGTGGCGTCCAGGATGGGTAGGGGCTTGGAGCCGCCGTAGTCGGAGTCGGCCGCGAACGGGACGTTGAAGACCAGGCCGTCGGGCTGCCCGGCCACTGCCGACGATGCTCGGGCCGCACCCGAGCCGTCCTCGAACGGCCAGTAGGCGACGAGATCGGGATACCACAGCGCCCACCGGTGGGCGCTGGAGTCCAGGGTGTCGGTGTTTTCCATCCGCGACAGCCGGCCGAACGCCTCGACCCGGACGAACCGGAACTTACCTCCGGTAGTCCACTCCAGCGGCAGGTCGGCGAGGAATGCGATCCCCCGGGTGACGTCGCCGCTGCCCGGATCAAACGTCACCTTGACCGGGGTGTCGACATCGATCTGGCCGAACCACGCACCGGCCGGGTTCGTCGGGGTCCACCGACCATCCTGGTTGTTGGCCAGGAATGCGATCCGGGTGGCGGATGCCTCGTCGGAGCCTTCGGGATAGCCGATGTCTATGGTGACGCCGCCGCCGTCGTCGTTCAGGGTGTAGGCGGTGATGTCGGTCCAGGTCCACGAAGACGGGTCACCCAGCAGGTCGGCGCCGAGGGCGAGCCAGATCTTCAGCCCGTTCGGCAGGCTCATACCGGCTGCAGCCTGCCGTTGACGACCTGGTACTTCAGCTTGCCGCTGAACAGGCTGTCGTCGAGCCATTTCTTGAACACGGCTTCGAGGCCGACGAACCGGCCGCTACCAGGGGAGGACATGCCACCCCCACCGCCGCCGGAGCCGCTCGGGCTGCCGTTCGGGATGATCCGCCCGTCCCGGCTGGGGGTGAAGAACTCCGGGCCCTTCTCCCCCACGATGTAGCCCTGACCACGCGCGACGTTGCCGCCGCCGGCCCGGAACTGGACGCTCGACACGTGCTTGTTGCCGGCGGCCAGCCCGGTGACTCCGGAAACGAACGGTGCCGCCGCGGCGGAGACTTTCGCGCCGACAAAGATGGTGATCTCTTTTTGGCTGTCGATCCCCCGAAGACCATCATTCACGACGTTCCGGAAGTTGTTGAAATCGTCGGCGGCCTTCTTGAGCTTCGGGCCGATTCCCGGGATCCAACCGAACGCCCAGGCCGCGGCCTGCAGGATGTCCGCGAATGCGTTCACGGCCATGAACACCAGCCCCTCGAACCACTTTGAGATGGCGATGATGGCTATGCCGATGATCCGGACCGTGCCGAGCATTGCCATTCCGATCGCGGTCAGCGCCTCGATGAGTTGCTGGCCGTCCTCGGAGTGGAAGAACTCATTCAGTGCCTTGGTCTGGTCCCTGATCTGCTCCAGGAACGGCTTGCCCTCTGCGGTCGCGCCGGTGTAGAAGGCGCCGATAATGCCGCCAAGATCGCGGACGATGTCACGCAGTACGCCGAACTGATGCCGCGCCCGGTCCACCCATTCGCCGAGCTTCCCGTTGTCGCGCAGTTCGCGGATCTTCGCCGCCACCCGGTCTACGGCGTCGGCGAAGTTGCCCGTCATGGAGGCCAGCCGGGGCGCGGCGACCGAGGCGATGTCCAGGAAGATCTGGGTCAGCGGCTGCAGGGTGCGGAGCAGTCCGTGGATGACTTCCGACAGGTTCCGGAAGATCCCCTCGACCAGGGCCACCTGGGCCGGCTGGTGCAGCCATTCTCCGAAGCGGCGCAGCATGGTGCCGAAGTCGCCGGAGATGGTGACCAGCCACTTGGACAGGGTGGGCATGTAGGACGAGTTGAGTTGGCGAAGGGTGGCGCCGAGGCCGTGGAAGAAGTTCTCCTGCACTGCCCGCTGCAGCTTCTTCCATGAGTTCGCCACGATGACGACCGCGGCGGCGAAGTCGTGCGCCGACTTCGGGAAGTCCTTGTGGGCCTTCTCCCACTTGTTCCAGTCGCCCTTCAGGCCGGCGCTGATTGCTCCGCCGACGCCCTGGAAGGCCATCTTCAGTACGACCAGCGAGGCCGCCGCGGCGAGGATCGCGGGCGGGAGCAGCGCGACTAGGCCCGACAGGTCCACGATGGCCGGGATGGCGGCGAGGATGAGACCGGCGACGCCGGCGATCAGCGGTCCGAGCCGGGCGAAGCTGCTCAGCACCTCGCCGGACACCTCGCCGAGCACCCGACCGAAATCCTGCATCGACCGCTGCGCACGGTTCATCGTGGTGCGCAGCCTCGGCCCGAACGCCGTGGAGACCGAGCGGGACGCGGCCTGGGCCCGGCCATGCAGGGCGGTGAACCCGGCGCCGAGCCGGGCCAGTCCGGCGGCGCCGCTGGTGCGGACGGCGACGATGAGCGTGGTGACCGACATGCGTCACCACCACCCGGCTAGCCCTCGTTGAGCTTGTCCACGTAGCGGCGGAGCCGGTCCCACTGGTGCCAGGTCAGCTGGTCGATGTCGTACGGGGCGATGTGGAAGACCTGGGCGAAGACCGGCTCGTAGTGGGCGATCAGGTCGGCGAGGTCGTCGTCTCCGAAGGCGGGGCTTTTCCCTCGTCCACAACCTCGTCGTCGCCGAACTTGGTGCCGAACAGGTCGAGGTCGAAGTCGTCCCAGGGCACCTTCACCCCGGCGCGACGCACGGCGATCCACGCGGCGACCAGGAGCGCTTCGATGTCGACCTCCCGCAGCACGCTGCGGTGGCCGAACTCGTCGCGGACCTCGGTGCCGTCCTCACCGGTGACGTACTGGATGTTGCCGGCGGCGTCCTTGACGGGTAGGCCGGTCAGGCCACGGCCGAGCCCCTCCAGGGAGTAGCCGGTGGTCTTCTGGATCGCGATCGCTTCCCGGGTCATGATCCGGGTGTCGTCGAACTCCACGACCTGCGGGCAGCCGATCCGGTCGGCGTCCTCCGCCGTCAGGGTGATCTTCATGGGGATGGTTACCTTTCCAGGCGTTGCGAGGCCCGCTCCACCGCTTCGTCGCGGGCCCGCGCCATGCGTCGCAGCCAGGGCCGCAGGGTGGGCCACCACACATCGACGACGCCGGGGTGAGCGACCCATTTCGACCGGTTGCCCAGAAACGGGTGGCGGAGCCGCTTGGAGCGGCCGGTGACGTAGCGGGCGAAGAAGCGACGCTTGAACGGGATGAGCGCGTCGTCCATCTTGATCTCCACCCGGGGGTCCCCGGCGGTGGAGATGGTCATCTGCACGGCGTTGGCGACCGGCCGGTGCAGCGGGCCGGGGCTGAGCAGGTGCGGCTTCTTCAATGACTTCGGCGCCCAGCCACGGACGGCGAACATCGGCTCGGCCATGATCGCCCGACGGACCTCGTCGCGGGCCGGGCGGGCGGCGCGGCGGATGTGCTGCTCCAGCTCGCGCCGCAGAATGTGCGGGCCCTCGTCGAGCCGGCGGGCCACGGACCGCAGCCCGTCCTCGCCCAGGACCCGGATGGAGATGAACTCCTGCGGCACTAGCCGACCTTGAGGATGTCCGAGGCGGCCGACCAGCTCGCGGACATCTCGACAGCCCCGGACACGTCACCGTTGACGTTCATGTCGACGATGACCGTTCCGTAGAAGTACTGGCCGGTGTTGAGCGTGCTCGGGTACAGGTAGAACTTCCTGCTCAGCCCGTCGACCGCGGCGGTGTAGGTCTGCGCGGTGGCGTCGTCGTAGAAGCCGGAGAAGTCGCCGGTCTGGTTGGCCATGCCGCCGACGTACGTCTTGCCGTTGTCGCCCATCGCCGTGACGTCGATCTTGTCATTGCCGAAGTCGATCGACCACTTCGCCTGGAACGGCAGGGGGCTCGCGGTCGCCGACGTCGAGGCAATGCCCAGGTAAACCCGCCCGTTGCGGCCGGCCAAGCGGCTCATGTGGTGCTCCTCAGGTCAAGGTGGCGTAGCAGCCGCGCCGCGGCAGCGAAGAAGGTGCGGTCAGCGATGGACTTGCGGGCCTTGAGCGCCGCTTCACGGCGATCGTCGGGTCGGTCGAGCCACCAGCGCAGTTGGTCGGACGCCTGCTCCGGACTGGTGAAGGTCGGCAGGGTCGCGAACAGCTCGTCGCCTTCGGGGCGGGGGTCGCGCAGGAAGAAACAGCCGATCGCGGCCATCTCTACCTCGCGGGGTCCGATCCCCCAGCCGGCCACCCGGTCCGGGTGCTCCGCCTCCCGGCGGTAAAGGTTCAGGCCCACCCGGGTGGAGCGGTAGACCTCGACGGTCTGCTCGTTGTCGAGGCAGTCCTCCAACCCGTGCGCGACGTGCTGGCGCAGGGGTGAGTCCTCGGCGAGCTGCTGCCAGTTCCCGGCGAGGAGCACGTCCAGGTCGTGGAGGTCCATCCGCTCGAAGAAGTCGATGCGGGACTGGTAGGCGGTGCCGACGAAGGCCAGATCGCACACCAGGGTCGGATCGGGTGGGCCGGGGCAGTGCACCGCTGGGCGGTAGCAGTGCGGCTGATGGAACGCGGTCGTGACCTGGCTGAACTCGCCGATGGTGGTCGGGTCGGTGAGCAGGACGACGTCGCAGTGCCGAGCCAGTTCCAGTTCGCGGCTCAGTTCGTAGGGCTGCTCGGTGGCGATCAGGACCACGGTCACGCCGTCGCGTCGGGCCAGGTCCAGCAGGTGCGGATCCAGGAAGAACCCGCTGGTCAGCAGGAGCACGTCGGGGCGGACCTTGTAGAGCGCGCCGGCGAGGCGGTCGCCGGCCAGCGCGGTGGCCTGCTCGCCCGTCAGCGCCTTCTGGAACGTCCCGCTTCCGACCTGGATCAGGGCGGCGTCATAGAAGGTGATCGCGGAGCCGAGCGGGTACTCG
>Ga0207641_10005006_pt1 | contig 11360 bp, 10 predicted proteins | sample KBSSwiS62_FD_184306 | JGI IMG/M metagenome (GOLD analysis project Ga0207641, IMG submission 184306) | Switchgrass rhizosphere microbial communities from Kellogg Biological Station, Michigan, USA - KBS Switchgrass S6-2 (SPAdes) (version 2) | ecosystem: Host-associated > Plants > Roots >... | reverse complement strand
GGCAATCGTGCGCGTCACGATGCGATCCAGGTGCCGGGGCCGCAAATCGGTCGCAATACGCTTCCACACCTCGAGACGTGCAGGGCGCAGAGTGGCAGAGGAATTGATGCCCAGCAGGCTTACGCCACGCAGGATAAACGGCATCACGGTGGTCTTGAGCTCGGCGCTGCCTGCCAGGCCGATACTGGCGATGTTGCCCCAGAAATCCACCGTCCGCGTCAGCCACGTCAGCATCTCGCCACCAACGTTGTCGATTGCGCCGGCAAAGCGCGCAGCTTCCAGGGGACGCGATCCGAAATCGATCTCCTGGCGCAGCATTATGGTCGCGGCACCAAGCGTCTTCAGGTAATCGGCCGACGAGGCCTTGCCGCTCACGGCTACCACCTCGTAGCCCCGGCCGGCCAGCATGTCGATCGCAATACTGCCAACGCCGCCAGAAGCGCCCGTAACAACAACGGGTCCGCGCTCAGGCGTCTGACCGTTCTGCTCCATACGATGAATTGCGTATGCCGCCGTAAAACCGGCCGTTCCCAGCGCCATCGCCGCGGCCGCATCGAGTCCCTGTGGCATAGGAATGACCCAGTCACCCCTCACCCGGGCATATTCGGCATACCCCCCATCATGCGTTTCGGACAAGCCGCATCCGGTGACCAGTACCGCGTTACCGGGTGCATAACGGGGATCGGCGGACGATTCGACGACGCCCGCGAAATCTATTCCGCCGACAAGTGGATAACGCCGAAGAATCTTTCCCGCACCGGTCGCCGCGAGGGCGTCCTTATAGTTGATGCCCGAGTGCGTCACGCGCACGACGACCTCGCCCGGCGACAGGTCATCGAGCTTTACCTGCTCGAAACGGCCCACGATCTTTTTGTTCTCTTCGTGAATCCGGAACGCCCTGAACGATTCCATCATCCCACCCCGGAAAGATTGCTTCGGCGCTGTCGTGCGAACCAGATGAGCAGGCCTTGAGCGTTCAGCTCCAGGTCTGTTTCCAGTATTTGAGCGACGTCGTCGGACGCGCACGTGCTGCCCTGTTGCTGCAGCAGCTTCAGCCACAGTTGGAGCATGGCAGCGCGAATGGCATTGTGAGCGTCCGGCAACTCTGCGCAGTCCCCCACGATCCGCACGAACTCGCGAATTTGCGATTTGAGGCTTTCGGCCAACCGTGGTGTACCCGTTACCCGACTATAGTGCATGAGGTACATCGACTCCGGCGCATACGACATCAATCTATCGATCGAACTGATGAGCTGGTCAGGGTCGAACTGCGACGGAGAGGTGGTCGGCAGAATAAACGGGCCCTGCGACGTATCGAGCTCTCGATAGGAAATACCGAACGTATCGCCGGTGAATATGCATGCATGTGCGCGATCGACAATGGCGTAGTGATGCAATGCATGACCCGGTGTGTGAATCAATTCGAGCTCACGCCCCGCGAGCTCGCAGCGGAACCCATCCGGCACACTCACAACCCTTTCTCGAGCGACAGGCAGGATGTCGCCATAGAGGCGACGAAACTGTTCCTCGCCATATACAGCCTGCGACGCGGCGACCAGGTTCGACGGATCTATCATGTGAGGCATGCCGCGCGGATGCACGACCATCCGCGCGTTGGGTAGTTGCTGCATGAGCAGTCCCGCTCCGCCCGCGTGATCCATGTGCACGTGTGTCAGAAACACGTAATCGACTGCATCACGCGCTATACCCAGCTCCTCGAGTGCCGCGAGCAGATAGGGAACAGAGTAATTCGTTCCAGTGTCAACGAACGCACCCCGCCCGTTATGCCGAATAATGTGCACAGCCGCGTGTCCGGGGCGCACATATTCGGCGTCCACCGCGGAAATTCCGTCAGGATGTCGAGTAATTCTCGGCTTCACGGACTTTGAGTTCATGGACGAGTGTGTTTCGGGCACCATAGCAACCTTCCGACTAATATCGACTTTGCGACCAGATGGGCAGACCAAACCTCTCCAGGACTTTCGCCGCTGTCGCCACTGCCGTTGTGGCACTGGCGGGACTTCCGTGCCAGGCTCAACAGGCGCCGCTGCGCCAGGAGCGGGGCAATCTGATTCTCGAAGGCATACCTGCGCGTGATGCCCAACTGACCGAGCGGTTGGGACTGTACCGACAATCACGCCAGGCCACGTTTCTGGATTGGCTGCCCGATGGCGCGATGCTGGTGTCCACGCGCTTCGGTGACGTCGAACAGATACACCGGGTCGCCACGCCGCTGGGCATGCGCGAACAGCTCACCTTCTATCCGGATCCCATCAGCGCGGCCCGGGCTCCACGCGTTGCCCCCGCTAATGGACAAGGCAACGCATTCGTCTTCCTCAAGGACCAGGGCGGCGATGAGAACGCTCAGATCTATTACTACTCCTCGAGCACTCATGTCCAGCAGCTCACCCAGGGAAAATTCCTGCACGGCAGCCCCGTCTGGTCAAATGACGGCAAACGCGTTGCGTTCTACGGCAACGAGCGCGATGGCATCAGCTATGACGTTTACGTTACAGACATCGGCTCGACCACTGCGCCCCGGCTCGTAGCGGGCGGCCAGCAGGACAGCTGGTACCCGCTCGACTGGTCGCCGGACGACCGCAAGCTCCTGTTGTGGAAATACGTGTCCATCAACGAGAGCTATTTGTTCATTGCCGACGTTTACACGGGCACCCTCACGCCCGTAGACACGAGCGGAAAGAAGATCGGCATCCGCTCCGCAAAGTTTGCTCCCGACGGACGCGGTATCTACCTGGCGTCCGACGAGGATGGAGAGTTCGAGCAGCTACGCTATCTCGACCCCGTCTCGCATGAGGTGCGCAGGCTGACGGACAAGATCCAGTGGGATATCGAAGACTTCGATGTCAGTGTGGATGGCCGATACATCGCGTACGTTGCAAATGAAGACGGCCGCAGCCGTCTGACAATCCTCGACACTCTCCAGAAACTCGAACAGGCTCCCGTGGGCGTGCCCGAGGGCCGCATCGCAACCATCCGCTTCGACAAGACCGGACGCCGTCTGGCCTTTTCAGCCGAGTCGGCGCAGGCGCCGCGCGACGTGTATGTCTACGATTTGAATCGCAGCGCGTTGGAACGTTGGACGCGAAGCGAAGCGGGCGCCGTCGATGTTGGCACTTTTGTGCCTGCCGAGCTCGTGCGTTATCCAACATGGGATCGCGTCGCAGGCGCGCAGCGCATGATTTCGGCTTATCTATACAGGCCGCGCGGCCCGGGTCCGCATCCTGTAGTGATCGACATCCACGGTGGTCCCGAGTCCCAGGCGCGCGCCGGCTGGAATCCGTTTGTGCAGTTTCTCGTCAACGAGCTTGGGTACGCGGTGATCGCACCCAACGTGCGCGGCTCATCGGGATACGGCAAGACGTTTCTCAAGCTGGATAATGGTGTGCTGCGCGAGGATGCGGTCAAGGACATCGGCTCGCTGATCGTATGGCTGGGGCTGCAGCCGATGTTTGATCGCGAGCACGTCGTCGTCATGGGAGGCTCGTACGGCGGCTACATGGCACTCGCGTCGCTCGCAGCCTACGGCGACAGATTGAAGGGCGGCGTTGATGAAGTTGGCATCAGCAACTTCGTCTCCTATCTGGAGAACACGGCGCCTTATCGACGCGATTTACGCCGTGCGGAGTACGGCGATGAGCGCGACCCGAAAATGCGCGCTTTCCTCAGCCAGATTTCGCCCGTCAACAAGGTGGCACTGATCCGGCGGCCGCTGCTGGTGGTTGAAGGAATGAATGATCCGCGTGTCCCGCCCATGGAATCACAGCAGATCGTATGGCGCATGCGCAGCAAGGGCGCCGAGGTCTGGTATCTGGCCGCCAAGGACGAAGGCCACGGCTTCCGCAAGAAAGCCAACGAAGACATCTACCTGGAGACTGTGGCGATGTTCCTCAACAAGTTGAAGCTCGCCAAATAGGAAATGTTCTTACGGCGCTTCGCTTCGGTCCGCCGCGCCGCCCGTAGGGTGGCCCCTGTGAAATTGGCCGGGGACTTATTTGCCGCCCGATTCCTTACCGAAGCTCGTGTAGGGCCGGCTCTCGGTGGCGAGTGAGGGCCGCTGCTTGCTGAAATACTCAGCAATGATGGCCATATCCTCATCCTTCACGGTGGCAGCCATCCCCGCCATGATCGGGTTCTTGCGACCACCCTTCTTGTATTCCTCCAGCGCGCGGACGATGTAGTCCGGGTGCTGCCCGGCGAGCGTCGGGTATTGCGGGGTGATTCCAACACCGTTGGCACCGTGGCACGAGGTGCAGAGCTGAGCGGGCGCAGGAACGGTGCCTTCCGGTTTGCTGTCCGCCGTCAGCGGCTTACCGGCAAAGTAAGAAACGACATCAGCGATGTCCTGGTCAGAAAGCGATGACGCCTGCGAGTGCATCGTCAGATGCGCCCGGTCTCCATCGCGATATTCCTTTAATGCGGCTGAGAGATACTCCGGATGCTGACCCTCCAGCTCCGGCACGCTGTAGTTCGGATAGGCGTTCTTATAGCCATCGACGCCATGGCAGCCCAGGCAGGTGTAAGACAACGCCTTGCCGCGTTGTGGGTTTCCGGAGGCGCCAGCGCCCTGAGGAGTCGGCTCCTGGGCCGTTACCGAAGCGCTGGCAATTACGCCGCAAACCGCCGCAGCGACGAGCACACCCGAACGCATCCCGGAACGAAGCCACTGCAGCGCCATCTATCACTCCACCCACGCAAAAACGGCCCCGAATGTTACGGTCTCGCCCCGGCAAATGCCACACCAAGAGCTTGAACCATTCATGATGTCCGCATGATTGCTCTAATTCAGCGCGTTACCCGGGCGGACGTGCAGGTGGATGCCCAAATCGTCGGGGCTATAGAGCGCGGTACGCTGGCCCTCATCGGCGTACGACGCGGAGACGACCCCCAGGCGGCCGATCGCCTGCTCGAGCGCGTGCTGACCTACCGCATATTTCCCGACGAGCAGGGACGGATGAATCTTTCGTTGCGCGATATTCAAGGTGGCCTGCTGCTGGTGCCACAATTCACCCTCGCAGCCGACACCCAGAAAGGTACGCGCGCGGGCTTCAGCACCGCCGCCGACCCCGAGGATGCCCGCCGGCTGTTCGCCCATCTGCTGGAGCGGGCTCGGGCCGTGCACCGGCCCGTGGCGGCAGGCCTATTCGGTGCCAACATGCAAGTGTCGCTGGTCAATGACGGTCCGGTGACGTTCTGGCTGGAGTCCAGGCCGGCAAATGAGCACAGTTAGGTAATTCCGCGAACTTTGTCAGCCCCAAGGACTCATTTGTCCTATGATCCGAAGGCTTTTGCAGCTGAACCAAGCGGGAGTTGAAGCTTATGGGTATAGGGATGCGCGAGCTGGTGGTGATCCTGCTCGTCGTGCTCTTGGTGTTCGGCGCCAAGAAGCTGCGCACGATTGGATCGGACCTGGGCGCCGCTGTACGCGGCTTCAAGAAATCGATGAACGAGGGCGAGGAGGAAGGAATTTCGACGCCGCCCCCGCGGATTCGCTCGGATGGTACGGATGCCGAGTTCGCGGAGGCCCCCAAGGCTGCGCCGCGCGATGCGGGGCAGAAATCCGACCGGAGCGTCTGAGATTTCCACGGGGCGTCCAGCGACGGCATGTTCGACATCGGTTTCTCAGAGGTTCTCGTTATTTTCGTCCTGGCTCTCGTGGTGCTGGGGCCCGAGAAGCTACCCAAGGTCGCTGCCCAGGTCGGCCGCTGGATAGGCCGCGCTCGCGGCATGGCGCGCCAGTTCCGGGAGCAGCTGGAGGAAGAGGTCAATCTAGAAGAGGCGCGTAAGGCGCAACCCCCACCACGCGCTCCATCCCCGCCCGTGGTGCCTCCGCCCGTAGCTCTCGAGCCCGTCGCCGAGGCTCCTCAGGTGCCGCAGCCGCCCACTGGCGCTGCGGAGGCCCCGACAATCCCATCACCACCGCTGGAACCGGAACAGCAGATCGTCTACCCGGACAACTATTCCCACGCCCATCCGACCGATGACCTGGGCCGGCCTGTTGCGCCGCCCACCAACCAGTCCGCCCCGGCCGAAGCCGGCCAGCAGGACTGGATCGGGGGAGTGACCACCACCGACAAGCCCGCTCAGACGCCCACTGATGCGGCGTATGCTCCGTCCCATGAGCGAGGAACCTGAAAAGCTCGTCGAAGGGACGCTGATCTCGCATTTGCTGGAACTGCGTGATCGGCTGATCCGCGCCATCATTGCGGTGGCCGTGGCGTTTCTGCCCTGCATGTTCTATTCGAATCAGATCTTCACCTTCGTCGCCACGCCTCTGAAGGAGAAGCTGCCGAAGGGTACGCAGCTGATCGCCACGACGGTGATGTCACCCTTCACCACTCCGTTCAAACTCTCATTGTTTGTTGCCCTGTTTCTCGCAATGCCCGTCGTCATCTATCAGCTGTGGGCTTTCGTGGCTCCGGGGCTGTATCGGCACGAGAAGCGTTTTGCCGTGCCTCTGCTCGTATCCTCGATTGTGTTGTTCTACACCGGCGTCGTGTTCGCCTACTTTTTCGTCTTCCCGGTGATGTTCCAGTTCTTCGCCGCGACAACCCCCCATGGGGTCGCGATGATGACTGACATCAGCGCGTACCTGGATTTCGTCCTTACGATGTTTCTGGCTTTCGGGGCGGCGTTCGAGGTACCGGTCGCGGTCGTACTGCTCGTGCTGACGGGCGTGGTGAAGCTCGAGAAGCTGAAGGAAAACCGCGGGTACGTACTGATCGGAATTTTCATCGTCGCGGCGCTGCTCACGCCACCTGACGCCGTCTCACAATGCATCATGGCGATCCCGATGTACCTGCTGTACGAGGGCGGCCTGCTGATGGCGCGCATCCTGTCGAAGATGCGGCGCGAGACATCCGACAACAAAGAGATCGAAGCATCTTGAAGCACCCGCGCTGTCAGGATCCATGACAGGCGCTCGACTCAACAACAATCGGCAAGCCGTGCGGCTTCAGAGAGAATAAATGAGCCAAGCCGTCGAATCCGCGCTCCAGACCCTCCCGGCCGAACGCGAGCTTCTGGGCCAGCCGCGCGGCCTGTTCACTCTGTTTTTCACCGAGATGTGGGAACGGTTCACCTACTACGGCATGCGCGCCATGCTGATCCTGTTCATGGTGGATGCCGTCGAGCACGGTGGCCTCGGCATAAGCGACCGTACGGCGAGCTCCATCTATGGACTGTACTTGGCCTGCGGCTACCTCTTGTCGCTGCTGGGTGGATACATCGCAGACCGGCTCATCGGCCAACAGCGGGCGGTACTCACTGGTGGCGTACTCATCATGATCGGCAATGCCACGCTGATCTCCGGTACCGCCCAGGTCTTCTTCCTGGGCCTGCTGATCAATGTATTCGGCGTCGGGCTGTTGAAACCCAACATCAGCGCGATCGTCGCGCAGCTGTATCCCGAGGGCGGCTCGCGGCGCGATGCCGGATTTTCGATTTTCTACATGGGCATCAACCTGGGATCATTTCTTGGCTCCTGGGCGGTGCCGGCGTTTGGGGCCAGATACGGGTGGCACTGGGGCTTCTCATTGCCGGCCCTCGGCATGCTGCTCGGCCTGGTGCAGTTCCTGAAGACCCGCCGTTACCTGGGCAACTGCGGGGTGGACCTGGCGCCCGATGCCCGGCGGGGCTCGTGGCTGCCCGTCGTGCTGTTGGTGGGTGCGGTGCTGACCGTCGCCATTCTGGCGGTTGCCGGTGTGATCACCCTGGATGCGAACGCCATCGCCACCGCCGCCAGCTGGCTGATCGGCCTGTTGGCCGTCGCCTACTTCACCTACCTCATCTTCTTCGCAGGCCTCACCCCCGAGGAGCGCAATCGGGCGTATGTGCTGGTTGCCTTGTTCATCGGCTGCGCCATTTTCTTCGCCGGCTACGAACAGATGGGCGCTTCGTTCAACCTGTTCGCCCAGCGTTATACCGACCGACACATTTTCGGTTACGAGATTCCGGCTGGCGTGCTGCAGGCGGTCAATCCCTTCCTGATCATCGTGTTCGCGCCCATCTTCGCCGCCGTGTGGCTCGCCCTGGGAAGGCGCAACCGGGATCTGTCCGCGCCCGCGAAGTTTGCCGCCGGATTGATACTGATGGGCTGCGGCTTCCTGGTCATGTATGTCGCGGCCGGTTACGTGCTGGGCGGCCGGAAAGTGCTCATGACCTGGCTCGTGGCCACCTATCTGCTGCATACCTGGGGCGAGCTGTGTCTGTCGCCCGTCGGCCTGTCCTCCATGACCAAGCTCGTTCCAACACGCTTCGTGGGTCAGGTCCTGGGGGTCTGGTTCATGGCTACGGCGCTCGGAACCAACCTCGCCGGCCAACTCTCCGGCGACTACGATGCCAGCCAGCTCGAATCGCTGCCGGCGCTGTTCTTGAAGATCTTCTGGTGGGGCCTCATCGGCGGTGGCCTGATGTTGCTGTTGACCCCGCTGCTCAAGCGGCTGATGCCGGGTGTCAAATGAACCCCGCGCGGGCAGCCGCCGCGTTACAACGAGCAAACCTCCGGAACAGCCACTAAACACCGCAAATCCAGATACTTACATGTTGGGCTGACGTTAGTACCATTGACAAGTCGCCCGATCCGCGTGATCTACTTGCGCGGCGCGATGGAGCGCGTTGGGGGGTGCGAGCACTGCTCGCACGGGTGATTCGCGAGAATCGCCCCGGCTCGACAAGGAGCAGGCGAATGCCTGCGTATGGGGAGATTACATCATGGGCATTCGCGTCCTGGTGGCGAGCCATATCCGGCTGTATCGTGAAGCCCTCGGACGGGTGCTGGAGCAGGCCGCGGAGCAAGCCGGAGCCCCGGCCGGGGAAGTCGTCCTCGTTGGCCTGGCCGCTTCCGCCCCGGATGCCGTGGACCAGGTGCGCCGGCTGACTCCCGACATCACACTGCTCGACATGGCAATGGGCGATGCGTTTTCCGTTGCCCGGCACCTGGCACGTTTTGCGGGTGCGAGCCGCATCGTCGCCCTGGGAATGGCGGAAGACGAAGCGGAAGTATTGAATTGCGCGCAGCTGGGCATCGCGGGTTACGTGACACGCGAGGCTTCAATCGCCGAGTTGCTGGCCGCCATCGAGGCCACTGCGCGCGGCGAAGTCCATTGCTCGCCGAAAATCGCAGGCTCGCTCTTCAGGCGGATCGCCGCCCTGTCCACCGAGCGCAGTAACTTCGGTGCCCCGAATGCGCTGACCGCGCGCGAGTCGCAGATTCTCAAGCTGCTGCAGCAGGGGCTGTCCAACAAGATGATCTCGCGCTCCCTCGGGATCGAGCTGCCCACCGTGAAGAATCACGTGCACAGTATTCTCGCCAAGCTCGGAATCCACCGCCGCACGGAAGCCATCTCGTTGCTGTACGTGCAGTCGCGGGCGGAGGAGCCACTCGCAAGCGACTGCTGAGTTGACCGAAATACCCTGAATCCTAAGATCCAGGCACCCATGAATCCAACAGTGCTGGATCTCACGGACTATTCCGTTGACACTCCCCTTTGACTGAGTCTGACGCCCCCCTCAATCAGCAGGGGATAGGGAGAATCAACATGGCGATCATACAGCGGCCGGCGGCGTTTGCCGTCGGAATACTGATGATTTCAGCGGCCTCGGCACAAACCGATCCGGGCGTACGAGGTGGGGCAATCAACGGTCAGGCGGGAGCCACGGCCACCAATCCAGTGCCACTGGCCTCGGTCACCGCCAACACGCCGCAGGGTGTGCTGGAATTCTTCGACGACGGTCTCGACCGCTTCCAGGAGGTTGACGCGGTCGCCGGCAATGGTCTCGGACCCCGTTTCAACTTCAACTCCTGCTCCGGCTGCCATTCACAGCCGACCATCGGCGGCTCGAGCCCCTCAATCAATCCGGAGGCGAGGGTGATAGCCGCGGGCATCGTCAGCGGCGCCACGAATTCCATCCCGGCGTTCATAACGACCAACGGCCCGACGCGCGAGGCTCGTTTTCCGTTCTTTTTCAACGCCAATGGCACCCCCAATACCAGTGCGCCCAATGGCGGCGTCGAGTCCCTGTTTACAGTCTCTGGGCGCGCGGATGCCGGCAACTGCAGCCTCCAGCAACCCAGCTTCACATTGGCCGCACAAGCAAACAACCTGATCTTCCGTATCCCGACGCCGCTGTTCGGCACGGGTCTGGTGCAAAACATCGACGACTCGACTTTGCTGGCCAACCAGGCCGCACAAGTCGGCAACGGCTTAGGGATCAGCGGCAATTTCAACCGGAATGGCAACGACGGCACGATCGCCCGCTTCGGCTGGAAGGCACAGAACAAGTCCCTCGACCTGTTCTCGGCCGAGGCCTACAACGTCGAGATGGGCATCTCCAACGAAACCTTCCCACAGGATCGTCCACTGCCCGGTGAGGAAGTTCTGGGAGGCGGGCTGCCGGCTAACTGCCTGAATCTGGCGGCCAAAGGCTATCCGGAGGACATCACCCACTTTGCGGCCACGGCCAGCTCCGATCCGTTCACGCAGAACGCCTCCATCCCGAGCGACGTGATCGCGTTTTCGATGTTCATGAAATTCCTGGCGCCGCCGGTCGCATCGACAACCACCCCCGGAGGTGCGACCTCGATCTCGCACGGTTCGGCACTGTTCAACTCGATCGGTTGCTCGGTGTGCCATACACCGACAATCAGGTCCACGCAGCCCTCGAACGTAACCCCATCCCTGGGAAATGCACCCGTCGCTGCATTCTCCGACTTTGAGATCCATCACATGGGTACGGGGTTGAATGACAACGTCTCGCAAGGCAACGCGGGCGGAGATCAGTTCCGCACGGCGCCGTTGTGGGGCGTCGGGCAGCGCATCTTCTTCCTGCACGATGGCCGGACGAGCAACCTGTTGACTGCCATCAGGGCCCACGCCAGCAGTGGCTCGGAGGCATCGACGGTCGTGGCGAACTTCAATTCGCTGTCCGCCGCCAGCCAGCAGGATGTGCTGAACTTCCTCCGGTCACTATAGGAATCTTACCCATGCATGCGCGGCGCTCTCGCCATCGCGTGTCCGGAAGCTCGCTTCCGGGGTCAGTGGTCGGGTTGTTACTGCTGTCCCTGATAGGATCGTCAGAGGGTGCCGCGCCCACCCCGCCAAACCCTCCGGGCAAGGTCCCGGAGGGCGTCATTCTCGTCAAGGGCGCCTGGTCCAGCGCCAGCGATTCGGTAACGCCTCTGCCCGAAGGGGGAACCGTAACGTCCCGCGAATACAACAGCCCGTACTTCCACCTGTCTTATCCAATTTCACGCGGTTGGATTCAGCAGTACGCAGGTCCTCCGCCTTCCGAAAGCGGTTACTACGTATTGGCGCAGATTCAGTCACCGGATGCGCAGCAAA
>Ga0207641_10005004_pt1 | contig 11361 bp, 3 predicted proteins | sample KBSSwiS62_FD_184306 | JGI IMG/M metagenome (GOLD analysis project Ga0207641, IMG submission 184306) | Switchgrass rhizosphere microbial communities from Kellogg Biological Station, Michigan, USA - KBS Switchgrass S6-2 (SPAdes) (version 2) | ecosystem: Host-associated > Plants > Roots >... | reverse complement strand
TCGAGGCGGGGCTCGCCGTCGAGGCGTCGCCGTTCCCGCCATGGGTGAGCACCACGCCGAGCGTCGTGCCGCCCGCGACGAACACCACGGCCGCGACCAGCGCCGCGATCCCGCCCGCGGACCGCAGCGCCCGCAACCCACCGGGCCGGCCGCGCCGGGATCCTCCTCGGCCGGCTCCGGCCGGTGCCCTGCCGGCGCCACCAGCGGCCGCACCCGCCGCGGCGCCCACGGCGCCGGCAGTGACGGCGGCCGGCGCGGCGCCCGGCCCCCAGTGAGCCAGGCCCGTCGGCGCGTCATCCTGCGCCGCGGCCGCCGTGTCCGCGGGGAACGCCTGGTAGGCCGCGGTGACCAGGGCGGTGGCCTCTGGATCCGTTGGCGCCGCGGCGGCCGCGACCGGCGCGGCCACCGGCCTTTCGGCGAGCGGCGGCCCGGACACCGTGCCTGACGGCGGCACCGACAGCCCAGGGAACGACGACAGCTCCGGCGGCTCCAGCGAGGCACCGCCGATCACCGCGGTCGCGCCGCCGGCCACCGGTTCGGCCTGCTCGGCGAGGCCCACGGCCAGCAGCGCCGCGCCGATCGCCAGGTCCTCCGCCGGCGGCTCCTCGAATCGCCGCGCGCCGTCCAGCGCGGCCCGCACCAGCCTGGCGACCAGCGGCATCCGCGACAGGCCGCCGTACAGCAGCACCGCCGACAGCCCGCCGGCCGTCGTCGGCACCGAGCGGACGGTCCTGGTCAGCACCCGGACGCTGTCCTCGACGGCCGGAGTGACCAATCGCTCCAGGTCCTCCCGGCGCAGGGTCACCCAGGCGAACGCTCCGGGCAGCGTCACCGCGACCGAGGTCTCATCGTCCGCCGCCAGTGTCTCCTTGGCGGCGACGACCTCGGCGCGCAGCCGGACGAGCGCCGCGGCCGCCGCCGGCTCGGTCCGGTCGAGGCGCGCGAGGTCGACGCCGCTGGCGGCCAGCACGTGCTCCAGCAGCAGGTCGTCGATCTCGACGCCGGTCATCCCGGCCGGTGTCCCGACGATCTCGGCGCCGTAGTCGGAGACGGACAGCACCGCGGCCTCGCAGGCGCCGGCGCCGAAGTCGTAGATGGCGATCAGGTCCGTGCCCCGGCCGGCGGTCCGCGCCGCCGCCCGCCGGGACAGCACGGCGCCCAGCGCCTCGGCGGCCGGCACGGCCGTCACCGGGACGTCCAGGTCCAGCCGGTCCAGTGCCTCCGTGAACAGTTCCCGGCGCCGGGAGTTCCAGCTCGTCGGGAAGGTCACGACGACCTGGTCCGGTGCGCCGCCCCGGCTTTCGGTGACGGAGGCGAGCACCCGCTCCAGGAACCGGGTGAGCAGCCCCTCGGGCGTATACGCCGAACCGCCGACCATGATCGGGGCGGAGTCGCCGATCCGGTGGACGAACCCCTGCGCCGCGCGGGTCGGGTCGGCGAGCGCCCGGCGCACGGCGGCGCGGCCGAACGCGACCGGGCCGCCGGCCGGGAAGTAGAGGACGGTCGGGATCGACGGGCCGCCGGCGACCGTCAGAATCTGTGGCCAGTCGTCCGCGGCGACGGCGACGGTGGTGTTCGCCGTGCCGATGTCGATACCGAGCTGGTAACCCATGGCTTATCACCTGTGCCTTTGTGCCGTCACGCGGGGCCTGACACCGCGGGAAACGCCCGGCCGTCCAAAACGGTCGTCGTTCCTCGGCACGTCACGCCACGAGCCTGTCAAATTGTGGTCCGGAATCGATGGCTCCGGAAAGAATCGGGCCGGCGCTTACCGGAATTTTGCAGCGAGATGAGCCGGGGCCGGCCCGGTGGGGCCGGCCTGGCGCGCAATACGCCGACCGATTGGCGCGGCCGAGCTCTGTCGCCGGGAAACTGGCGTCCAGCGGGCGGCCGCGACCTTCGGTGGGCGTCGGCGCCGGCCGGGGCCCGTGGGTTCTCATTGCCGGCCGGCGCAGGGGTCGTCATAGGCGAGGTCGCTGACGAGGCTCTTCCATTCGGCGGCGCCGATCCGGTTCGCGGGATTCTGGCAGGCGACGGTCGCCAGCCGGGCCGGGTCGGTCGAGATCAGCGTCGGACTGCCGGCGGAGCCGCCCGTCGGCGCGGCCAGCAGCGTCTTCCCGGCGCCGCCGACGGCCAGGTCGAGGCCGGCGCCGCCCGCCTCCAGCGTGAAGGACACCGTCGGAGTGGACGTCCCGGCCGCGACGGTCCAGCCGGTCAGCTGGCCGGCCGCGTCGCTGCTGACGACTGTGTCGCTGCCGGCGGTGGCGGAGCCGAGCGGGGCGACATCCACGATCGGGGCCGAGCCCTTCGCCGGGTCGCCGACCTGCCGTGGTTGGCGGATGTCGCTGACGTCCCAGAGCCGGACAGTCATGTCGGCGCCACCGGTGACCATGCGCCTGCCGCCGGGCAGGAAGGCGACCGCGTTGACCTGGCCGAGGTGCCCGACGGCCTGGCCGCGCTGGACCGCGTCGGCCGGGTCGGTGACGTCCCACAGCGCGACCGTGCCGTCGACCCCGGCGACGGCGAGCGTGTGCCCGTCTGGACTGACGGCGATGTCGTTGATGATCCCGGGGTTCAGCTTCAGAGCCAGCCACTTCGGGCTCGCCGGGTTGGAGATGTCCCACAGCTCGAGGACCCGGTCGTCGCCGGCGGTGACCAGCAGCTTCCCATCGGCCGAGAGCGCCAGGAGCTCCGGCTGGCTGCCGGTCGGCGTGACGTCGGAGACCGACGTCGGGGTGCGCGGGTTGGCCAGCGTCCAGGCGTGCCCGACGTCGCCACCGGTCAGCAGGTCGCCGCCGGGCAGGAACACGGCGTCGGCGGGCACCGGTGCGGAGCCGGTGGGGAGGTCGGCGAGCAGCGTGGGCTTCGCCGTGGCCAGGTCCCAGAGCCGCACGTGCCCGGCGCCGTCGGTCGCGGCGGCGAGCCGGCCGTCGGCCGTCACAGCGGCGCCGGTGTAGGCGACGGGCGAGCCCGGCAGCGCGACCCTGGTGCTCGCGGCGAAGGAGGCGACCATTGCGCCCTCGGCGGCCTGGCTCGGGGCGATCCGGTAGGCCGCCAGGCTGAGCCGGGCGGCGCGGGCCGGATCGGTCGCCCGGCTGCTGTCGGCGGCCTTCGCGACGCTGGTGGACAGCTCGGCGAGCCGCGTGGGGGACAGCGTCGTCGCGCCGCCGCCCGAGCCGCTGGTCAGCGCCAGCGGCACGGCCACGGCCGCGGCCACGACCAGCAGCACGGCGGCGGCGATCAGGATGGTCCGCCGCCCGCGCCGGTCACGGGCCGGCCGCGCCCCGTCAGCAGGGCGTTCGGGCCCGGATGGCCGGGCGAGCGCAGCCGTCGCGCCGTCGGGCGCAGGGTGTGCCGTCGCGCTGCCGACCGCCGGGTGCGCCGCGGCCGCCGGCGCCGCCGAGTGCACGGCGCCAGCGCTGGACGCCGTCGGCGCGGCGGCCGGGTCGGGCCGCGGCGCCGTCGCCGGCCGCGCGTCCGGGATTGGCGAGGCCGCGGCGGGTGGGTCTGAAACACGCGGATCCGAGACACGCGGCGCCGGGCCCGGAACGGGGGAGCGCAGCGGTGTCGAGGTCGCCGGCCGCGGCCGCAGCGTCGGCGGGCGTGGCCCGCCGGACGTTGCCGGGCGGGCCGGCACGCCTGTCGACGGCGGGGTCGTGCGCCCCGCCGGCTGGACGGCCGGCGTTTCCGAATCCGGGGTCGCCGGCGCCACCCGCGTCGCTGGGGCGACCGGCGGGGCCGAGGCCGCCGGCGGCGCCGAGGACACCCCGGCCCGAGACCGGGTCGTGGCCGGCGGCCTGATCAGATCGGTGGTCGCCGCGGAAACCGGCCCACCCGTCGAGGGGAGGTCCCCCTCGTGCTGGCCGCGGCCGCGACCGAACAGGTGGCCGCGCCGACGGCGCGAGCCGTCTCTGCTGTCCGGGGTCCTGCCGTCCGGGGTCATCGTCGAGACGGCCCCCGGCCCGGTCGCGGGCGGGGCGAGCCGGGCTGCCGGCAGCGCGGCGCCGCTCATCAGGGCGACCCGCAGCTCCTCGGCGGTCGGACGGTCGGCGGGGCTCTTGCGCAGCGCGGCGTCGACCAGCGGCGCGAGCTCGTCAGGGACACCCTCGATGTTGGCGGGCTCGTAGAGGATGCGGAACAGCAGCGCCTCGATGCGGCCCTCGCCGAACGGCTGCCGGCCGGTCGCGGCGAAGATCGTGATGGCTCCCCACGCGAAGACGTCCGCCGCCGACGTGACCGGGGAGTCCATGATCTGCTCGGGTGCCATGTAGCCGGGCGTACCGATGGCGTGCCGAGCGGTGCGGGAGAACTCGCCGGAACCGGCGAAGTCCCGAGCCAGCCCGAAGTCGATGACCTTCGGGCCGACGGGGGAGAGCAGCACGTTGGCCGGTGTCAGGTCGCGGTGCACGATCCCGGCGGCGTGGATCGCCGACAACGCGGTCGCCACGGACAGCGCCAGCTGCTCCAGGTCGGCCGGGCGCAGGGGGCCACGCCGGTTCACCATCTTCGACAGCGTCGGGCCCTCGACGTACTCGGTCACCAGGTACGGCCACGGGCCGTCCGGGTCGGCGTCGAGAACGGCCGCGGTGGTGAACCGGCGCACCCGGCGGGCGTTTTCCGCCTCGCGCCGGAAACGTGCCCGGAATTCCGGCCGTTCGGCGAGCTCCGGCTTGATCACCTTGATCGCGACGGCGTCGCCATCCGGGCTGTGGCCAAGGAAGACGGTGCCCATCCCGCCCTGACCGAGCCGCCCGGTGATCACGTACTTGCCCAGCTTGCGTGGATCCGCCGAGTTCAGCGGGGCCGGGGCGTTGCCGGACACCGGGGGTGGTGTCGATCCCGCCACCGGTCCCTCCCCCTCGTGACGAGTTTCAATTTTGCCGTTCGATCAGGGCGCGGCTGGCATCCGTCGGTAAAGACATCGCCTCGCCGCGCGGTCTATCTGTGCCGGTCTAACCGCGCAGGTCCAACCGCGCGGGTCGCGCCAGGACCCGCTCGTGCCGTGACCATCCTCGGCACGAGCCCACACGGTACGCCGCATGGTCCGCGCCGGGAACTGCGCGTACGCGGATATCGCTCAGATGACGTCCACCCGACACCGATCCCCGCCCCGATTGGCCGTCTCGGTCGCGCGATCCGTTGAATTCGGTCACAACCGGTGCCCTAACGGGCCAGCGGGCATGCGAAAATGATCTTTCTCCGCATGCCCGGCGGCCACTGTCCCCAGGGTCACTAAGTGGAGACAAATCGTCGAGCTGTCTCCCAAGGCGCGGCCGTCGCCCGGCGACGAACCTCTCCGAAAGGCGTGGGTGGCGCGGGGTCGGCCGGGTACGGACGGTACTCGGCGTCCGCTTGCTCAGACGGATCGAGTGGCCGGCTGCGCCACCGGACGGCGGGACGCCTCGTCGCGGATCTCGCCGACCAGCTCCTCGAGAATGTCCTCCAGCGCGACCAGACCGAGCGACTCGCCGGCGGCGTCGACGACCTGGCCCAGATGCGCGCCCGAACGCTGCATCGTCGCCAGCGCCTGGCGCAGTGTCGCGTCCTGCGACACCGCGACCAGTGGCCGCAGCCACTTAGCCGCCACCGGCGACGTCCGGCGCTCCGGCCTCGTCTCCAAGATGTCCTTGAGGTGCAGGTAGCCGATCAGCCGGCCGGCGAAGTCGTGGACCGGGAACCGGGTGTAGCCGGTGCTCGCCGCCAGCTGCTCGATGTCGCGCGGGGTGATGTCCGTCGGGACGGTAACCAGGCCCTCGCGGGGCAGCAGCACGCTGCGGGCCGTGCGCTCGTCGAATGCGAGCGCGCCGGAGACCAGGCCGTGCTCGTCGGCCTCCAGCAGGCCCTCCCGGCGCGACTCGTCGACCAGCCCGGCCACCTCGTCGCGGGTGAACACGCTCGCGACCTCGTCCTTGGGCTCGATCCGGGCCAGCCGCAGGCTCCTGTTCGCGACCCAGTTCAGCGCGACGATCACCGGCCGCAGCACCAGCACGAGACCGGCCAGCGGCGGTGTGAGCACCAGGGCGGCCCGGTCGGGCCCGGCGAGTGCGATGTTCTTCGGCACCGTCTCACCGATCACGACGTGCAGGACGGTGACTCCGACCAGCGCGAGCACGAAGGCGATCGGGTGGATCGCCGCGTCCGGGACGCCGACGGCCTCGAACGGGCCCTCGATCAGATGGGCGATCGTCGGCTCGGCCACCGCGCCCAGGCCGAGGGTGCAGACCGTCACGCCCAGCTGGGAGCCGGCCAGCATCAGCGACACGTTCTCCATCCCGCGCAGCGTGATCCGGGCCGACCACGACCCCTCCCGCGCGCGCGGCTCGATCGTCGTGCGGCGCGCCGAGATCAGCGCGAACTCCGCGCCGACGAACAGCGCGTTGCCCAGCAGCAGGACCACTACCAGCGCGAGCCTCAGCAGGTCGTTCATCGGCTGCCGTCCCGGCGGGGGCGGCCAGCGCCACGTCCCGGGGCGCCGAAGCGGCTGCCGCCGGAGGCCAGGTTCCGGCCCACGCCGTCGCCGCGGCTGGCTCCTGCGGCCTGACCCGGCCAGGCTGCCTCGGCGTCGGGTATGCCGGCGGCGGCCGCCCGGTGCTGCTCCGGCCCGCCGCCGCGGCCGTGCCCGCGCGGCGGATGCGGCGGCGGCAGCGGCCGGCGCGGGTCGACGACGACATCGCCGTCGGAGAGATCGCCCTCGGAGAGATCGCCGTCCGAGCGCTCCCCGTCGGGGAAACCTGCGTCGGCCCGTGCCGAGGCCCGCCGGCTGGCCGGCACGCCACGGGCGGGCCGCGACTCCGCCTCCGTCCATCCGGCCGGGTCCGCCGAGTCCTGCCGCGGTGAGTGGCCGGCGGCCGGTGCCCGAGTGGCGGCCGGACCAGTACCGGCGGTTCGACCGCGTTCCGACGGCTGCGCCCCGGCGAGCCCGCCCGCGGTCTCCAGCCGGACCCGGTCGACGCGCCGGCCGTCCATCCGCTCCACGGTGTAGTGGACGCCGGCCACCGCCACCGAGTCGCCGGCCGCGGGAATCCGCCCGAGCGCGGCGGCCATCAGGCCGCCGAGCGTCTGGTACGCGTCGTCCGTCGGGACGGCCACGCCCGTCAGCTCCTCGGCCTCCTCGGGCCGCAGCAACCCCGACAGCGCCCAGCTGCCGTCGCGGTGACGTACCGCCCGCGGGCTGACCCGGTCGTGCTCGTCGACGACGTCGCCAACGATCTCCTCGATGAGGTCCTCGGCCGTCACCAGGCCGTCGGTGCCGCCGAACTCGTCGACGACGATCGCCATCTGCAGGCCGCCCGCTCGCAGCGTCTCCAGCAGCGGCTCCAGCGGCATCGTCGACGGCACCGTCACCGTCGGCGCCATCACGGCGCGGACCGAGGTGGTCTCGCGGTCCTCGTCGGGCACCGACACCGCGTGCTTGATGTGGATGAGCCCCACCACGTCGTCGCTGTCCTCGCCGAGCACCGGGAACCGGGAGTGCCCGGTCCGCCTGGTCAGCGCGATCACGGCGGCGATCGGCTCATCGTCGCTGATCGAGCGCATCCGCACCCGCGGCGTCATGACGTCCTGCGCCGTGCGGTCCCCAAACAGCAGCGAGCGCTGCACCAGCGTGGCGGTCTCCCGGGCCAGCGCCCCGTGCTCCGCCGACCGGCCGACGAGCGAGAACAGCTCCTGCGCCGAGCGGGCCGAGGCGAGCTCCTCGCGCGGGCTGATCCCGAACCGGCGCAGCAGCAGGTTCGCGGCACCGTTGAGAAACCGGATCAGCGGCAGGGTGGCCCTCGTGAAGCCCCGCTGGAAGCGCTGGGCGCCGTTCGCGGTCGCCAGCGGCCGGGCGAGGGCCAGGTTCTTGGGTACCAGCTCGCCGAACACCATCGTGAGCGCTGTGGCGATCACCAGTGCCAGCGCCACCGACAGCTCGTCGGCGAGCTGGTGGGACGCCCCGAACCGGTCGAGTGGCCCGGTGAGCAGGTCGGCGATCGCCGGCTGGGCCAGGTAGCCGATCCCCAGGTTGGTCAGCGTGATGCCGAGCTGGGCGCCGGACAGCTGGGTGGACAGGGTGCGTAGCGCCTTCAGGGTGCCGCGGGCGCCTCGGTCGCCGGCCTGCGCGGCGCGCTCGACGCTGGACCGGTCGACGGTGACCAGGGCGAACTCGGCGGCGACGAACAGCCCGCATCCCGCGAGCAGGATCACACCGGCGATCAGCAGCAGGGCCTGGGTCATCGCCGCGCCCCCGGCGGCATCCCGGCGCGGTGGCCGGCCGAGCGGAGGCCAGGTGTCCCGGCGTGGGCTCGGCAAGGCGAGGGCGTCCGTCGGTTCGGACTACAACCGGTATCGCCCGAGTCGTTCATGATCCCTTCCGTCGTCGTTCGGTGCCGGCGTATCGGGCCTTCCCCGGCCGGCCCGGCTGAACGCATCACACATCAGAACCGATGCCCCGACCGCTCACCCGACCCGTGTTCGCGCGCCGCGGGCGGCCCGTCGGCACGCCCACCGGCCGCGGCGAGGGCCACCGGCAACGCGGCCGCCGCGGGGGGAGTTCCGCCACCAGTGTGGCTGACACGCGGGAGGCGGCGTGTGGAGGTCTCGCCGGAGCGACGGGGTCCCTGCGGAATCGGCGAACGGGGTCCCTGCGGGATCGACGAAGTCGATCTCGGAGGTCGTGATTTCGGAGGTCGTGAGGGCGAGGCCGGAGCACGCCGCCGACGGAGTGGCAGCGGTGGTACTGAACCGCGCCGCGGAGCGGGAGGCACGGGCAGGTGGCGCACGGCACCGTCCGCCGCCGGCGCCCGCGCTTGATCACGATATGGCGGCGCCGGCGTCCGCGCCAGGCCCGGGGCCGCGGGTCCGCGATGGAGGAGAGGAATGGCTGCCTGGGCTGTGCTCCATCGATGACCGGCGCCTGTTACTGTCGGTAACGAGTTCGCGACTGACTGCTTCGGGGGTGAGCATGACCGGTCGGGGACCGCGTCGCGACGGGCCCGCGCGCCGCGCCGTAGTGCCCGCCCCACGCCAGGGCGAACCGCCGGGCGAGGCCGAGAAGCCGGCGCGCGAGCCGAACGCCGCGGGTGCGCCGCGACCACCCCGCGAGACCAGGACATCGAGCAGGCCCAGGACGACGGATAAGCCCCGGGTGAGCACGCCCAAGCCGGCGGGCTCATCCAAACCGCCGCCCGAGGCCGCGCCGTCCGGCAAGTCGCGGACGCCCGGCGCCGCCGGGCCCGCGCGCCGAGCCGAGCCGTCCGGCGCGTCCAGTCCGGCGACCTCCCCGCCGTCGGGTGGGTCGATGCCTTCGCGGGGGCCGGGGGCGTCACGTGAGGTTGAACTGCCGGGGCACGCCGAACGGTCCCGCCACGGCGCGGCGTTCCGCGGGTCCGAGCCGTCGGCCGGCGGCGCCGCGGATCTCGCCGCAACGGGCGGTCGCGCGACGGGCCGTGGCCCGATGGTGGATCTCGCCAAGGTGGCGCGCGGCTCGGCCGGCGGCGGTGCCGCGCGTCGGGTGAGCGGCGCGGGCGTCTTCCGGGACGGGCGGGCCGCGGACGCGGGACTGCCGGGCGATCCGGGGGTGCCGCCGCAGGTGCGGGTGGGCTGGCATCCGGCGCCGGGGGAGCGGACGATCGCCGCGGCGGCCGCCGTGGTCGCCGGCGGGGCGCTCGCGGTCGCGGGCGCCGGCTACCTCGGCTGGCGGGCCAGCCGGCTGGGCGGCACCGGGGCCACCGGCGCGGTCGCCTTCACCGCCGAGGTTTCGCTCTACCTGGTCCTGGTGGGGCTCGCGTCGTGCCTGAGCAGGGCCAACCGCGGCTTCGCCCGCCGGGCCCCGGCTCCGGCCGGGACGCTGGACGTGTTCGTCGTCAGCCGCGGCGAGCCGATCGCCGACGTCGACCGCAGCCTGCGCGCGGCCCGCGCGATCACCTACCCACACCGCACCTTCCTGCTCGTCGACAGCCGGATTGACGACGCCGCGACGCCGGGCGGCCGCGGCGCGGCCCGGGCGCTGGTGGCGCTCGCCGGCCGGCTCGACGTCGCCTGCCTGGTCCGCGACGAGGGGCCACCGAGCCGGACCGCGATGCTCAACGGAGCGCTGGCGCGGACCGACGGCGACGCGGTGCTGCTGCTCGACGCCGGTGACGCGGTCGCGCCCGACGCGGCCCACCGGGTGCTCGGCTACCTGCGCGACCCACACGTCGGGCTGGTCTCGGCGGCCTGGCGGCCCGCCACGACCGGGCTGGGGCCGCTGCCGGATCGGCTGGAGCCGGGGCTCGCCAGGCTCGTGTCGGCGGCCAGGGACCGCGACGGGGCCGTGACCGGTCTCGGTAGCGGCACCCTGTACCGGCGGACCGCTCTGGAGACCATCGGCGGCTTCAGCCCCTCGGCCGCGGCCGAGGAGCCGCGTACCTCCTACGAGCTGCAGGCCGCGGGCTGGTCGAGCGTGTACCACCCGGAGGCGCTGCTGTCCCGGGCCGCCCGCCCGCCGGCGACGGCCGCGCGGCTCACCGTCGCCCGCGGCGCCGACCGGCTGGGAGTGCTGCTGTTCGACAACCCGCTGGCCAAGGACGGCCTGTCCGGCCGGCAGCGGGCCTACCACCTCGCGGACGCGGCGGCGCCGCTGCTCGCCGCCGCGCAGCTCGGGCTCTGGCTCACCCCGGCGCTGCTCGTGCTGGGCGGGGGCCGGATCGTGGCCGGGCCGGGCACCGCCGGCTGGATCGCCTTCGGCCTGCCCTACCTGGCATCGGCCGTGCTCTTCTGCGGCCTGGTCGTGGCCGCGGGCGGCTGTGGTGGCCGCGGCTCGGCGACGGCGGCCGCCGGCTGGCTGGCGTCCGTCCCGCTGTCGCTGGTGGCCCTCGTCCGGGTGCTCCTGGGCTGGGTGCTCCTGCGCCGGATGGTGCCGGGCGCCGGCGGGTCCGGCGCCGCGCCGGACGTCGCGCGCTCGGCTGTGCTCCCGGCCGCGCCGCCCGCCGGTGCCGAGGCCGCCAGATCCGTCACGCCAGGACCGAAGGCGGCCTCCACCGGGGTCGGGTGGCGGGCCCGGCGCCCGGCGGTGCTGGCTGGGCGGCCCGGGCTGAGGGCGGCGTTGCCCTGGAGGGCCGGCCACCCGGCGCGCCCGCCCAACCGGGTGCCCCCCGACCGGTGGACACCGCTGCTGCTGGTGCTGTCCCTGCCGGCGGCCGGCCTCGCCGCCGCCCTTCTCGTCGCCGTCGCGCGGCCGGACGGCGGCCAGCTGGCGGCGGTGGTATGGGCCGGCGCCCTGCTGCTGCTGACCGCGGACGCGGTCGCGGCGGCGTGCGCCCTGCGCTGGGTGATGCCGAAGGCGCGGCTGTGGCTGCGGCTGACGGTCTGCGCTGTGGTGCTGATCACAACTGCCCTCACCGT
>Ga0207641_10005001_pt1 | contig 11364 bp, 6 predicted proteins | sample KBSSwiS62_FD_184306 | JGI IMG/M metagenome (GOLD analysis project Ga0207641, IMG submission 184306) | Switchgrass rhizosphere microbial communities from Kellogg Biological Station, Michigan, USA - KBS Switchgrass S6-2 (SPAdes) (version 2) | ecosystem: Host-associated > Plants > Roots >... | reverse complement strand
TCCGATCTAGCGCGGAGAATCTACACGTTTCGTGCGTGCGATGGAAAGGAGTATAGATTGTTTCTGTCCACAATGTTTGGTCGTGGCCAGACCCACAGGTCTGTGAACCGTAGAAGGGACCGAATGATGACATCGAGTCGGCGTGGGGAGCTTTTCAATGTTGATGAAATCGCCGCGCCGATATGCGCCTCGCGGCGGTGGTTCAAGAGCTTGTGACGAGCTTTATCTCTTCGCGGTGACACGGGTTTGTGCACGCGCCTCGAGTCATGATTGGCTGTCGTGTGAGGTCTTGACTCGGAGCGTCATGCGCGCGACGGGTCAGCGCACGGCGAACTGTCAGTCCGCGTACCTCGGGCTACATTGCAGCGCTGGATAGACGATGTGTTGCGCGTCTGCGGTCGTCTGGCCGAATGCGCGCAAGTCGCGCCGCTGTGCTCGAGCAGGTTCGCAGTGACAGGGTCAGGCCGGTCTTCTGCAGCGGACGCCCATCCACCCTCTATCTGGCGCGCGCGGTGCTCAATTGCTCAGCGCGCGAGCTTGTCCGACGTGCGCGGACCGCTCGCGCCTTTACCACTGCTTTTGTTCTGGTCCCATACCTATTATCGACTCGAAAGTCAGGGCGTGGCTACCTCGGAAGATCCATCTGGGATCCTGCTGGAATGACCGGGCCGATCGTTTGCCGCGTAGGGACGTCGATCAACCTTGATGACTCTGTACGTCTCCTTACAGGCAAATGAAGGCGACTGGCGCCTGAATTGCGGTGAACTCGGCCTACCGCGAGCGCTCGAAATCCGGATCGCGATCCGCGCGATTGTTCGAGGCTGCAGCCCGCGTGGCTGATCGCCATCCACGGTCGATATCATGTAATCATCGAGACGAAAATATGACGTCTTGCTCGGCAATCGCCTAACGCGGGTTGAGATTTCTTCTGATCTCCTGTGGAGCTCGAAGCGCGTACGCAGTCCGAGTCGATACCGCCGAGGCGAGTTGCCTCAGCCGTTCATGCCCGACGGCCGCCCGCACCGCGCCGAGGTCGTGGCCGGGCGTCAGGGCGGGTGATCGCGGCCATCGGGCGCGGCGACGTCCTCCACCGGAACGCCGCCGCGGTGATTGCCGAGCACGACCAGGTGGATCGCGCCGGCGCCTGCCGGCACGGGCACCGGCGCGACGATCGCGAGCGCGAGCGTGTTGTCGCCGCGGGCGTGGAGCAGGCCGGTGGGCAGGACGAAGCTGCGCTGAAAGCCCGGGAGATCGATCCTGTGGCCGAGCTGCCACCCGTTCACGAACACCAGGGCGCGGTAGCCGGTGGCGCCATCGCCGTCGAGCTGGAGGCCGATCGACACGTCCTGATCCGCGGGCAGGTCGAGCGCGAACCGGGTGCGCAGCCAGGTCACGCCCGCCGGCAACGGTGCGCGCGCGATCGCGCGGCTCCGCGTCCAGCCGCGCTCGGAGGACGCGGGCAGGTGCCATCCCGCCCGCTCGCCGAACAGGCCGCCATTGTTGAGCGGCCCGCGGGCGCGGTCGACCAGTCGCTCGCCGCCGCGCGCGCCCTGGATCCGCCACGTGATCCCCGCCGGCACCTCGCCGTCGATCGTTGCACCGGTCAGGCCGCGCGGCTGGCGGTGCCGGATCTCCTCGGCGGTCCAGTCATCGTTGTGGCCCATGTTCTCGACCAGCACGGACAAGATGGCGGGCTCGCCCGGGCGGAGCAGGCCCGCCGGGATCGCGAAGTCGCCGCGGCCGGCGTCGAGATTGGCCGGCGGCCCGGCATCGGCCTCCGTGCCGCCGCTCGCCGACCCCAGATAGCGGCCGTTGAGCCACACGAGATAGATGCCGTTCTTGCCGGTGAGCGCGTGGAGCGACACGGTGCGTTCGGCGCCGGTGGCCGCGAACCGCCCGCGATACCAGACGTGGCCGTGATGAAACCCGTACTCGTCGGCGAACAACACCGGCAGGGACTGCGGCGGGATCGGCGACAGCGACGTGAGATGGTCGGCCACCGTCCACCCGGTATCGTCGAACCCCGGGGCGGTCTCCGGCGCCTCGCTGCGGCGGCGCCAGTCGTCGAGCGTGGGCAGCTCCACCGCGCGGGGCCCGGGCAGGGCACCGCGCAGCGAGCCGCTCGGCGTCGGCGTGACCGCGACCGGCTCGCCGTTGACCACCAGCTGCGCCGCCGGCGCGAACACCTCGATGTCTCCGGCCCGCGCGGTGTCGGCGCGCAGCACCGCCGTGTCGCCGCGCAGCGCGGCGGAGCGGACCAGCGCGGGCCCGCGCACCAGCACCGGGCCTCCGGCGGTGTCGATCCGCCAGAACTCGGCGGCGCCGGCGTCGCTCGCCACGATCAAGAGCAGCGGCGGGCGCCCGCCGCGATCGATCTGCACCCGCGCGACGCCGGCGTGGGCGTAGTCGAGCCGCAGCTCGCCCGCGACCGGATCGTAGGTCGATGCCACGCTGCCGTCGAGCACGGTCACGCGCGGTGGCCGCGCGTAGCGCAGCACGGTCGCGCCCGCGGACCCCGCGCCGCCGTACACGATCGCGATGTCGCTGCCGGCGATCCGGGCGTGGGTCATGATCTCGGAGCTCGACCACACCAGGTGCTGGCCGTCCATGTCGTAGCTGGTGACGAGGATCTTGGCGTCCCGCCCGGTGACCCGGACCGGCACGCGGGCATGGCCGTCGGGCAGCGCGCAGTCGAGCGTCGCGGTGTCGTCGCTGGTCGCCGCGCGATCGGCGTGGCGGACCAGGATGAACGTGGTGCGGTCATCCGGGTTGGCGCGCGCGAGCGGCGCGATCGCCGGATTGTCCGACGCGCAGACGTCCACCGGATCGGTGCGGGTCAGCGGCGCGACCGACGTGACGAACTGGCCCTGGCGCTTGAACTCGTCGTACTTCGCGGTCAGCTGGCGCGCCTCCGTGATCGCAGCGCCGTAGTCGTACGAGGTCTGGACGTCGTTGGGTTGCGCCAGCCAGCCCCAGTTGGTCCCGCCGAATCCCATGTAGTAGCTGGCGAGCGTCGCGCCACTGCGGATCACGTTCGACTTGAAGAAGAACTTCATGTACGCGGGCCCGGTCAGCGCGCGGCACTGATCGTATCCGGCGTTGAGCAGATCGATCGCCCCGGCCTGGTACTCGAGCGCGAGCGCGGGGATATCGTCGCGCAGCCGCTCGGTGACACCCTCGCCCCACGGTCCCCACAGATCGAGCTGCGTGCAATCGAATGACTGCGGGTAGTCATCGACCCCCGGGAGCTCGACCGCGCCCGGCCCGTCGGCCCACGTCGATGACCAGCTCGCTGCGTCACAGCAGTCGTTGGTCGTGATCGGTACCGTGATCCCGGCGGCGGCGGCCTGGTCCTGGAGGTCGGCCATGTACGCGGCGTCGGTGTTGACCGCGTACTCGTTCTCGGCGTTGTACAGGATCACCGATCCGCCGCGCGTGATCTGGTGGCGCGCGATGATCGGATTGATATGAGCGAGCCAGTCGCGGTACGCCGCCGTATATCCGGCAGCGCTCGACCGCGCCCGGCCGGGCACGAGCTTGAGCCAGGCCGGGAACCCACCGCCGGTGGTCTCGGCGTTGATGTACGGCCCCGGTCGGGCGATGACGTAGAGGCCGGCGTCCTCGGCGGTGCGCAGGAATCGATCGACATCGCGGACGCCGGTGAAGTCATAGACCCCGGGCGCGGGCGAGTGGTAGGCCCAGTCGAAGTACACCGATACGGTATTGAATCCACCGGCCCGGATCTTTTCGAGTACATCACGCCACAGCCCGGGGCTCGGCAGACGAAAATAATGTACTTCGGCGGACTGGACGAACACGGGAGTACCGTTGATCTGCAGCGAGTGATGGTCATAGGTGATCTGGCGGGGCGCACCGGCGCCGCGCGGTTCGGCGAACGGCGCGCCGCCCGGTGGTCCGGCGGCAGGCGACGCGGCGTCGCATCCGATGGCGACGCCGCCGAGCACGGCGGCAGTGCAGGCGAGACGGCTCGAGAACATGGCCACTCCTCCTCGGGACGGGCTTGGGCAGGCGGATCCGCCGTGCGCGGAGCGCACGGGGGGCATGACGACCCGCTCGCAGCGAGCGGGCGGCCGAGCTTAGAGGCGAACGTGCCCGGCCGCACGCGGAAAACCAGCGCGGCCGTGAGCCCGATCTATGCAGGGCGGCGCGCGCGTCACCGCAACGCAGCGGTGGGATCCTCGGGAGTCAACGGTGATCTCGGGATCGAACTCCGGATTTGTTTTCATCGCGGAGCGCAAGCAGCGCGCGCGCCTGAACGATCCTCCCGGCGGTGCCGAGAAGACGCTGTTGGCGCTCGACTCGTCACAGGCGTATCAACCGCAGTGTCTCCAGACCAGATGGTAGATGGTCGGGGCGCTCCCAGCTTCATCGCCCCACACCATCGACACGTAGCTCGTGGTCGTTGTCGTATCCGAGGTCCCGGCGATCGCGCGGAGCTCTGTACTGAGGGTGAGCGCTGGCTGTATATTACAGAAGGCAAACAGGAGGGTTGGATCTTCGAAGGTGTCCGTCGCTTGCCACTCGCCTTGCTGTCGATCTGAAATCGCGTGATCGACGAGTGGCGAAGCCGGTTGGCCGGAGAAGAAGAAGTTCGCGCGATGCCGTGCGCTGGCCCCTGGCGCCAGGGACACGAAGGCCTGATGGTCCACGGACGCGATCGCGTATGTCATTCCGTTGGGGGTGCGAATGACCAGGTTCAGCTGACAGTTCTTGCGAAAGTCCGTCGGCCGGGCGCCGACACCCACCAGCGCCATGTAGCTGCTGCTGTGCCCGACACGGAACCAGGTGTTGTCCGGCGACATCTCGACGATGACACTCCCTCGAGGACACCCCGTCCCGTTCACCGTGAGGATGTCGATGGCGACGCGCTCACTCGGTGGCGCATCGGCACGTGCGGACGATACAAGCGGCAACACGACACCCAGGACGATAGCGATTCTGTGCACGGTCTCCTCCGTCTCGCGAAAGCGGCACGATACGCCGCCCGCTCGCCGGGGGACAACTCCTTTCGGGCCAACTCGTCGCAGCTTCGACCGCCGGATGCGCCTTCGTCGCGTCGCCTCACCGCGTCCAGAGCGCCTCGAATCGAACACGGCGTGCTGGCGCTGCGGTTCGTCATCCATGCGTGTGGAAGATCTGGATCTCCTTGAGTCCGATTCCGTAGTTCGCGGTCGCGCTCTTGGTCTGCGGTGTCATCAGGACGCGAATCCTCGGCGTGGTGAGCGCGCGGAAGCGCACCGCGTTGTAGTTGGCTCGTGGCTGGTCCGGCGTCCTCACCTGCCCCGGGACATCGACCCACGTGCCGCTACGCAGGTACTGCACGGTGTAGGACGCCGGCTCGCGATAGGTGTTGCCACACGGCCGCGGCGAGCAATTCTGTTGCGTGTCATAGTTCTTGTCACTGAAGAAGTAGAGCTTCACGGCGTTCACCGTGCGCGGCCCCTGCAAGTCGACCTCGAACCAGTCCTGTGGATTCGTCGAGCCCTCCGTGCCCCAGATCGTGTTCGGAGCCAGGTAGCCCGGCTGCGCCTGCCCGGCGGGGCCGCTGGCCGGCATTCCGCTGATCGTGAATCCGTCGATGGCAAATTGCGCTGCGGTCGCCCGCAGGGGAGGTGCGGTCGTCGTGAACGACGCCTGAACGGGCTTGCCCTCGGCCAGGTTCACGGCGCCGTGGACCAGATCCACGCCCGCCTTCTGAAACATGTCCACGACGCCGGGCTCGTCCCGGAGCGTGACGTCGGTCGCCCTGGGGAGCGGAAGCGATCTCTCGAAGGTCGCCTTGGCCCCGCTGTCATCGAGGACGCTCACCGCGCCGGTCTTGGAGTTCCACCGCACGTGCGCGAGCTTGTCGACGGTGAAGACGCGCTTGCCAGCGACGTACGCCGAGTATCCCTCGGGAGCTCCTCGGTAGTGGCGCTTGCCATCGGGACGATCCCACACCAGCGTGAGGTCGGCGCCGTGGTAGCTGAGGTTGTTGATCGCGAAGTGCTCCCAGCCGATGTCGATCGGCCAGAGCTCCAGTTCGTGGTCGAGTCGCGGCCGCACGCCGGCGACGTCGTCGATCAGCATGAAATTGTACGCGCCCAGGATGTTGTGATGGATCCCCGAACGACCGAAGGTCTGTGTGCTGGGGTCCCAGCCGAAGAAGAACTCGTTGTTGTCCGGGAGCCGGTTGTCACCGCCGTCGTACTGGACCCAGGTCAGCCACTCCAGGAGTCTGCGATACATCGCCGGTGTGACGAACTCGGACGGATACTCCCGCAGGGCCTTCGCGAACACCTGCGCCTGCAGCGTGGAGTTGATGTTGGAGAAGTTGTTGGAGCCGCCCACGCCGGCTTCGATCTGGTCGGCCTGGTTCGCCGTGTAGAACGGCATGATCGGGAACTGATGAGCATCAGCGTAGTACCGGAACGCCTGCTTGTAGTTGTCGGTGTTCGGCGCGATCCCTTCGACGAACGGCATGAACACCTGCTGGTCCTTCCACGGGATCAGGGTGTCGGTCGCCACGTGGCGGTGCTTGAAGCTCTTCCCCGGTCGGTCACCGACGAGCGGCGTCTCCACGGTGGCGTCTCGGCCGTTGCCCGAGGCGTCGACCACCGTGTTGCCGCCATCCTCGTCGAAGCGGTACGACACGACGTTTCCGCCGGCGCCAGCGCCGGCGGGCGATGTCATGAGCGACTGGATCTGCGCCTGGCCGAGGGCGACGTTGAAGATGTGGAAGTCGTCGACGGCGCCGTTCAGCAGCGGGTCGCCGTACTGCGAGCGCCCGATCCAGTTGTTGTTCGTGCTGCCCAGGCTGCTCGGGCCGAGCGTCATGGTGGTGCTGGTGGCGACGGCCACACCGTTGACCCACAGCGTTCCGGTGGTCCCGGACCTGGTGACCGCCACATGTGTCCACGTGTTGAGCGGCAGCGGCCCCGTGCCGTTGATCTGCTGCTCTCCGCTGCCACCGCTGGTGGTGATGGCGAATCGAACCGGATTGCCGGTCACGCCCGCGCGCGGCGTGAGGAACATGTTGACCTCGGTTCCGGTGCCGAAGTCGAAGACCCGCGACCAGTCCTGCGCCGCGGCAGGGTTCACCCACAGGGCGATCGTGAAGTCCGTCAGCCCGTTCAGGATCCCCGCGGGCAAGTTCACCTGGCGGTTCGGCTCGCTGCCGTTGAGCTTGATCGTGTTGCCGAAGCCGGGCTGGCTGGCGCTGCGGGTGCCCTTCGCCGGCTCGAGGGGCGGTGTGTTCGCCGGGCCGTCGTCCCACAGCACGTCGAGGATGGCATTCTTGATGTGGCCGGCCAGCTCGCTCAGCTCGGCGGCCTTGGCACCATCGCCGATCAGGGCGTACGCCTCGGCCGACGCCGTCGCGCCCGCGTACAAGAACGCGCTCTCGGCCCGATCCTCCCGGCCCGGTGCCCATCGGAAGGAAACGGCGTCGGCGTCGTTGCCGGTGAGGAATCCGACCGTGTACTCCATGAGAAAGTTGCGGTCGGAGTCGTACTTGGCGAGCTGACCCTTGGCGTCACACTCCGCGTAACGCGCGAAGTTGCGCAGGATCTGCTTGTCGCCGCCATGGACCTTGTACGAATTCCAGCCCTCGCGAGCGATGTATTGCTCGTAGGTGTTCCCCCAGCTGAACGAGCCCGGGTTGCTGATGAACGCGTCGCACTTCGAGGTCTCTCCCGAGGACACCCAGTTGCCGTACGACCACAACGGGTTCCGGAAGTACTTGAGGTCCTGCAGGTGCATCGGCTGGGTCAGCTGAATCGCATTGTCGTAGCCGAGCGCGCCTTCGACCGACACCGGAAACTGGTAGTCGTTGCCCGGGATGTTGGCGTCGATATAGTTGAACCGGTTGAGGAACGTGCGGTAGAACGACATCTTCTTGATGTTGTCGTCTGGAACATCGATGTAGGGCACGTTGTCGACCCACCACCGGTTGTACTCGGCGAGATGGGTTCGCCATGCTTGCAGTGGTTCATAGCCGCGATACCGCTCGTACTCACGGCCCGAGTCCGGAATCTCGTCCGTGGTGGCGCCCAGCTGCAGCTTGAGGATCAGCGACGCACCGGGGCGAACCTCGACGGTGCGGACCAGGTTGTTTCCGCTGGCCGTGAAGCCGTCGCCGCTGAACCGCGTCGCGACCGTGGTCAGGTTGTAGCGCGTGTGGAAGGTGCCGACCCGCTCGGTGCCGTCGCCGGACGCCGACTGCGTCACCCAGCCCGGTGTCGCAGCGGTGATCGTGCGCGTCGTCGGCTGGGCGCTCAGATTGGTGATCTCGAGGACCGTCACGGCCACGTTGTTGTGCGTGATGAACTTGCGCTGGTGGACGGTGAGCCCGTCGGCCGCGTGCACGCTCGACCAGTGGCTCGGGTACTGTCGTCGCTCGGCGGTGGCTTCGGCCAAGGGACCGCCGGACACCGTCACGGCGTACAGATTGCAAGGCGCGTCGGGGCCAGCCTGGCAGTTGTCGTCGCCGATCTGGATCGCTTCGCGGTAGGCGGCGCCGCCGCCGCCCGCATTGGCGCCGGTGCCCTGCCCGGCGAAGCCCAAGACGCGGGGATTGTGCGTGTACATGTACAACGCCCTGCCCCGGGTGTAGAGCGCGTCACCGCCGCTGCCTCCGGCCTGGCGCTCGAGCATGCGGTCGAACCAGAACGACTCGGCGCCCGCCTCGAGGTCGGCCCGATAGATCCGCTCGAGCATGCTTCTCGCGGGGTCGAAGCCGACCGGCTCGCCGGCGATCGCTGTGCTGCTGCTGGAATAGATAGGTGTTCCGGGATCGACCTCGGGTGGGATCCCGGGTTCGAACGCCGAGCGCGCCGCCGCCGGACCTCCGAACTCCCGGGAACGCGGATCCGGAGAGCGGCTGGTGGCGACGGTCGAGTCGAGCGGCCCGTTCACGTCGAGGCGAGGTCCGGGCAAGCCGTGGTCGTCGCGCGAGATCGCGCTCGGCGTCGATGGCAGGTCGGACGGGGCGCCCTCGTCGACCAGACAGCCGCTCAGCGCGCCGATGGTCGTGGCGAAGGCCCAGAGAAGTCGCTCCTGGTGACGATGTGCCACGTCATACCTCCATGGAAGGCATTGAGGACGATAGCCACTCCCCGGTCCACCCCGAGGGTGTGCCCGGCCGCACTGGTGGCGCTCACGGCCACACACTCCGGATGATTCCGGAGCAAAGGGTTGTCTGTACCGTAGGGCTGGGCGTGGATCGGCGTCAAGCGGCTCGCACGAATTGCATGTTCGTCACGAGGTGGTCTCGACCGGGTTCGTTCCGCACCACAGCGCCATGTTCCCCTCCTCGTAACGCAGCTCGACGTCGACGAAGCCTGCGCGCTCGAGGGCGAGCGGCTGATCGGCGCGCGCGGGCATGAGCGCCGGCAGCTTCGTCTCGGGAGTCAGGTAGTGATCGGCGTAGAGCAGCACGCCGCCCGGGGCGAGCACGGTGCGCGCGCGCTCGAGCAGAGGCACCAGGTGACGCTTGTGACGCGCCTCGTGCGCGGCCTGCAGCGTGACGATCGCATCGAACGTGCCCAGGCCGGCAGGCCACGCGGGCTCGCGAAAGTCGCGCGTCACGAACTCCACCCGAGGCGCGAGTTCGTCGAGATGCTCGGCGGCGATCTCGTGCATGGCGGGCGAGAAGTCGAGCGCGACATACGTCTGTACATCGCAGTGGACGAGGATCTCGCGGGCGAGCTGGCCCGGGCCGGAGCCGAGCTCCAGGATGCGGAGCTTGGGGCGCGCGGCCAGCGCGGCGCAGAACGCGGCGAAGAAGCGCGGCCGGTACGGACGCTTGATTCGCGTGTCCTCGATCCAGGTGCGCGCGGTCGCGGGGTCGCGAAAGTCGACCCGGATCGGCACGTCGTCGTCGCCGCTCGTCATGCCACGTGGATGCTATCGCAAGGCTCGCACGCGCATCCACGGCTGTTGCCCGCGCGGCCGCGCGGTGAAATGCACGGAATCCGGCGCGTCTTCAAGAGCGCAGCGCGCGGACGGCGGCGCGAGGCTATACTCGGGGGCGATCCGGCGGAGCTCCCATGGATGACATCCTGCGCTTTCCTTCGGCGGTGAAACACGATCCGGCGATCGATCGCTGGCTGCGCGCGCAGCGCGATGACTTGCGCCCCTTCGTGCAAACGTGGTTCACGCGCATGCGAGCGTGCGGCGACGATGTGCGCGAGCTGATGCACGACGGATGTCCGACCGCCTGCGTCGGCGACGCGGCGTTTGGCTACGTCAACGCGTTCAAGGATCACGTCAACGTCGGCTTGTTCTTCGGTGCGTTGCTGAACGACCCGGCTGGCTTGCTGGAGGGCACGGGCAAGCGCGGGCGCCACGTGAAGCTGCGGCCCGGTCGTGAGGTGGACGCCACGGCGCTCGCCGCGGTCATCGCCACGGCCTACGTCGACATCCGGGCGCGGCTGCGAGCGTGAGCGACGGCCGCTCCGCGTCCTCCTGGATTCACATCGGATGTCGGCTCGCGACGTAGATATCGTTGGTCCCGGCGATATCCGACGAGAAGTAGATGCGGCAGTTGTCGGCAGAGATCCATCCGATCGCCTCGTTGCCGGTGGTGTTCAGCTCGGCGACCGGCGTGGGCATCGGAAACCCATCGTGAACCGTGCTGCGGTGAGCGGTCCAGATATCGAGGCCACCTTTGCTGGTGGGCCTATCCGACGAAAGATACACGGTCAGCTTGTCGGCGCTCAGGGTCGGAAAGTTGTCCCCGGCAGTCGTGCTGAGCTCGGGCACGCGAAGGACGTTGGCGAAGCTCGATCCATTCCAGGTGGCCCGGTAGACATCAAGCCCGCCAAGCCCGCCCGTGCGCGTCGAAGTGAACCACAGCTCCTGGCTGTCGGCGGTGAGGAATGGCTGGCCGTCGGTGTCCGTCACGGTGGACGAATTGACATTGATGGCCTCTGACGGAGCATTGAACTCGCCGATTCTCGAGGTCCGCGTGGTGACGTACAGGTGAACCCCTTCGCCGGTGACGCGGCTCGAATGGAAGAACAACGTCCGTCCATCGCTGCTGACGCTCGGCACCGCTTCAAAGCCTGTGGTGTTCACCACCGTGACCGGGCTCGGCGCGCTGAACGCTTGATCGATCCCGCTGCGCTGCGCCCGGTAGATATTCACGTCTGTCCCGCCGGCGTTGTCATCGAAGTAGAGCTCGAGCTCGTCGGCAGTGAGCCGGGGCAGACGCTCGGTGAGCCCGGTGTTCAGCCCGGCGACCGGGACGGCCGGGTCGAACGTCCCCGTGGGATCGCAGACCGTGCTCGCGTCGGGTGGCGTCGCGTCCGCGCCGGGCGCCCCGGCGTCCGATTGCTTGGACCCGACGTTGCCGCATCCTGC
>Ga0207641_10004996_pt1 | contig 11372 bp, 10 predicted proteins | sample KBSSwiS62_FD_184306 | JGI IMG/M metagenome (GOLD analysis project Ga0207641, IMG submission 184306) | Switchgrass rhizosphere microbial communities from Kellogg Biological Station, Michigan, USA - KBS Switchgrass S6-2 (SPAdes) (version 2) | ecosystem: Host-associated > Plants > Roots >... | reverse complement strand
TGCGGTGGGCGTGGATGACGAGAGCCTTTGCCGGGCAGTGAACCTGGTAATAGAAAAACAGGGTGGCATCAGTTGTGTAGGTACCGGCACAGAAATGGTGCTTGGTCTGCCAGTGGCTGGTCTTATGAGCGACGAAAACGGTTACGATATCGCGAACGCCTATACAGCTATTGATGCAATGGCCAAAAGCCTGGGTAGCCCGCTATCAGCGCCCTTTATGACACTTTCTTTTATGGCCCTGCTGGTGATACCACATGTAAAACTGAGCGACAAAGGATTGTTTGACGGGGATGAATTTAAGTTTATATATGAGGCCTGAGACTTATACGTGAGTCGTGAGCCGTCAATCGTGAGTAAGTTGCGGTCAGAATGCCTATAATCGCCGAAGGTCTCACGATTGACGGCTCACGACTCACGCTTCTCGGGTCTCACGACTGACGTCTGACGCTCACGCTTTCACGCCTCACGCTTTCGCCGCCTTTTCACCCTGCTTTACCGCCTTTTAGCCTGAACATGCCTTATAAGCATCGCCTGAAACGATCAGGCCCCTTACTTTCGTGGTATAAATAATTTTAATCATGGATACCCCAAATCAAGATATAAACCCCGGTACAGGCCGCCGCAACGGCCGGGTCTGGGGTGGTTTGTTTTTACTCTTTCTCGGCTTTGTATTTTTTTTAAGAGCCGCAAATTTTGACTTTTTTCCCCATTGGCTGTTTACCTGGCCCATGATATTGATAGCAGTGGGTGTTTATACAGGTCTTAAACATAATTTCCGGGGCGCCGGCTGGTTAATACCTATTATTATTGGTGGTATTTTCCTGATCGATCGGTTCGACATTGGCCTCGATCTGCATCGTTTTATTTTTCCCATGATAATCATCAGCATAGGGCTGGTTATGATTCTTCGTCCCAAACATAGGGGAATGAATGGCGGTTGGGACAACTGGGGCGGCGCCCGTCATCGGTATCGCCGCGACCGCAGCTATGTTAAAGATGCTGACCAATACATCAGCGCACCGTACCGCGACGCAACAGGCGCCGGCACGACACCACCGCCCAATGATCCCGCTGATGGCTATTTTGATATTACTTCTGTACTGGGCAGCACGCACCGGGTAGTAACCAGTAAAAATTTTAAAGGAGGCGATATAACCTGTTTTATGGGCGGAGCGGAAATAGATCTGAGCCAGGCCGACATTAATGGAACAGTTGTGCTGGATGTAACCACCATTATGGGAGGAGCCAAGTTAATTGTACCCACCAACTGGGAAGTAAAACCTGAACTTACCAATGTATTGGGCGGCATAGAGGACAAACGCCAGGTACAAGGCAAAATAATTGATTTCAACAAAGTGCTGCTGCTGAAAGGAACCACGTTTATGGGTGGTATTGAACTGAGAAGTTTTTAATGGTTTAGCCCGATCCCCGTACAGCCCTTCATACCTGTTTCAACTGCAACTTCAACCAAACTTATTTAATATGAACTGGTATCTCACCAAAATAGTGTATCAGATTATTTGTGGCGAAGGCAGGCATACGCCGCAATTCGACGAACAGCTTCGCCTTATATCTGCAGCAGACGAGCAGGAAGCTTTCAGCAAAGCACAACGCATAGGGGCGCAGGAAGAAGAAAGTTTTTTTAACCAGCAACAACAACTGGTGAAATGGAAATTTATCAATGTATGCGAATTGTACAAACTGAGCGAATTGATAGACGGGGCTGAGATATACAGCCGCATCCAGGAAGCCGATGATGCAGGCAGGTATATTGAACTGGTGCATGGCAAAGCAGAATATATACAGGGTGATAATGTTTTACGTTCTTTACAACTAATTTAAAAGACACGCTGTGGCTGCACCGCTTTCGCATAAGAAATTCCTTTTTATTTTTATTGCCTGGTGGCTTATCTGGGCCGGCATGCAAACCTGGATTATCTACGGTATGGGTTTTACTGTTCTCACGGGGGTGGAAGACAGCGTCATTTCCAATTTACTGCTGGCAATTGCCTGCATACTAATCAGCAATAACCTCAGGTATTATCTGCCCAGGCAGGAACGCCTGGGCTACCTGCTGATGCTGATCCTGCTCACCGCCGGCGCCTGGCTGCTGGCCATAAGTTATGCACTGCCCTGGGCCATTGGCAGCGAAAATTATAGTCCATTTCTTACTAAATCTTTACCCGTTCGTTTCGGTGTTGCTTTCCTGGTTGTGGGTTGCATGGCCATGATCAGTGTAATATGGTATGGATTTGAAGATCAGAAGACGAGTGTGCAGCGTAAAACCGAAGCGGAACAGCTTACCAAAGACGCTGAATTATACAAATTGCGCCAGCAACTGCAACCCCATTTTTTATTCAATAGCCTTAACTCAATCAATGCACTGATTGGTAGCCGGCCACAGGAAGCCCGGACCATGGTACAGCAGTTGTCCGATTTTTTACGCGGCACACTCAAGCGCGAAGAACAGCAATGGATACCAGTGGAGGAAGAATTACAATACCTGCAGCTATACCTGGAAATTGAAAAAGTACGTTTTGGCAACCGGCTGTCCACCCAATTCACAACGGCACCTGCATCGTTGACTCTGAAAATGCCGGCTATGCTGCTGCAGCCGCTGGTAGAAAATGCCATCAAATTCGGTTTGTATGATACAACCGGCGAAACAGTTATCAGCATTACTACCGGAATTGTAAACAATATGCTGCAGATTACCGTTACCAATCCTTTTGATGAAGAAACAGCGCAACCGCGGCAGGGAACTGGTTTCGGTCTTCATTCTATTGGCCGGAGGCTATACCTGTTGTTTGCACGCAATGATTTACTGGAAACCAGGGCACTCAACAATGTGTTCAGTACAACGGTTAAAATACCACAACCCTATACCGAGATAGAAAAAGCCGCTGTTATTGATAAAAAAGTAGCGGAGCAAAACGACGATATTCATATTTTGTAATAAAAATTTCACCGGAACAATAATGAAAAAAGTAATTATCATTGACGATGAGCCACTGGCAAGAAGTATAGTAGCAGAATATTTGCAGGGCCATCCGCAGTTACAACTGGTGCAGGAATGCAATGATGGTTTTGAAGGCATCAAAGCTATTATGCAGCACCAGCCCGACCTTATTTTTCTTGATATACAAATGCCGAAGATCAATGGCTTTGAAATGCTGGAACTGGTGGAACAACCACCTGCCGTTATTTTTACCACCGCTTTTGATGAATATGCCATCAAGGCGTTTGAAACGCATGCAGTAGATTATCTTTTAAAACCGTTCAGCAAGGAACGTTTTGATAAAGCTGTGCAGAAATGGATGGATCAAAAATCAGCACCTGCGCCTGCCGCAACTGAAACACTGCTGGAAACCGCTTCGCTCACACCGGGACAGAACCAGCGCATCGTGGTAAAAAATGGATCAAAAATTAAAATTATCCCGGTGCAGGATGTGCTGTTTTTAGAAGCGGCAGACGACTATGTAAAAATTCATACAGCAGACAGCTATTACCTTAAAAATAAAACGATGGCGCATTTTGAAAAGGCCCTGGATACCCACCAGTTTGCACGTTGCCACCGCTCTTACCTTATCAATGTACAGCATATCGCCCGCATAGACCCCTATGAAAAGGACGGTCATATTGCCATCCTGAAATCGGGCGCGAAAGTACCGGTTAGCAAGACCGGCTATGTGAAGCTGAGACAGGTGTTGGGGCTGTAATTGTTTAAGGTTTAATGGTTAAAAGTCTAAGGTTGCTTAATCGTAAAAATACTAAGTAGAATTACTAAAATTTTCATTTTATTCCCCATTTATCAACACTGACCGGCAGCTCATAATTTAGCATTGTGCCAATGGTTATATTTGGTTGCCTGTACATTCGGCGGGTATGAAACGGTGCAAAAGTGATTATCAACAGCAAATCAAAACTAATTGACGCAGGGAAAAACCACCTCCAGGATTTGTCCAACGTGGTGGTAAAAGATCTGCGTGCCTACGGGGTTGAGCAGGCAGGCACCTATAAAGGCGGCGTGGAGGCATACAAGGGTATGCTGAATAAAATACGCAGCGGTTCCATTCTTACCGAACAGGATTCTGTGCGACTGGTGGCCAAAACAGAAGAAACCAAGAACAGGATACAGAAACAAATTGATGCGCTGCTGGAAAAATATTACGAACTGAAAAGCCGCGCAGACGAGATACACAATAGCCGCGATATTACCAAGGGTCTTGTTCCCATCAAACAAACAGAGATCAACCTGCTGAAAAACCAGGTTGATGAAATTGAAACCACCCGGTCAGCAGTTCACAATAACAAATACAACACATTTAGCTGGGGTACCTATATCTTTCTTTTCTTTTTATTGCTGGCACTCTCGTTTTACCTGCTTTATTTTTATATGAGCGTTGCAGATTTTGCGTTGAATGGTGTTGACCCCATGTCACTTTTCCAGGAAGGGCGCCTGAATATACAATTGCTGCCCAACCTGCGCCGCCTCATATATCTGATCATTAATTATCCACCACTAATCGTTTTTCCCACCATCTTTTTTGCGTTGGGTACAGCCATTCATTTGTTTTCTGAAAAAGGAATACGTTTCCGTAAAATAGTTATTGGCCTGCTGGCACTGGTGTTTATCGGCGATTTACTATTGGCTTTCCAGGTACATGAAGGCGTAAACGAAATCCTGATAAAAGCTAACCGCGAGGAATTTAAATCGCTGGTGGTTCCGGTATACGCAGACAGTCGTTTTTACCTGGTATTGTTTCTTGGTTTTGGCGTATTTGCCATCTGGAGTGCGGTATATTATTTATTACAGATGGAATGGGCCAAACGCAATCAGATTAAAATGCGTTACCAACGTATTTCGCGGCTGCAGGATGAGATATTGGAGCTGGAAGAAAAACGCATGCTGTACGAAACAGAAATCAATCATATCGCCAAAAGAATCGAAAACCTCAGCAAGGAAAAAGACAGGATGGTGTTGCCGGTAGATACCATCGAAAAAAACATCAACTATTTCCGCGATGGATGGAACGGTTATCTGTCAACGTTATACGGGCGCGACAAAGGCGAAGAGCAGATAAAAATAATCAATGAGGCCTCTGAAGCGTATGTGCGCGAATTGAAAGAGTTCCAGGAATCATATTTTAAATAATTAATACATGCGGCGTTACGGATACCTGTTACTGACAGGTTTGTTTTTTCTATGGGGTTGCGGCGAATTTCAGCAGGCGGTGAAAGATGCGAAAAAAGAAATTCCGGCACCACCCAAAGACAATTATATTGTTTTGCTCGACCTAAGTGATCGCATTCTTTTTAACAACCAGCAACAGGTTCCAAAAGATATCGCAGTTATAAAGTCTATCTACGGTGTTTTTAGATCGAGGATAAATACCAAGGACCCTACCCATCTCTACTATTCCCTGCACGATAAATTAAAAGTGCTGATTGCCCCGCAGAAGACCACGCCCAAAAGCCTCTACGATATGGTGGGCAGCCTGCGCATCGATCTTTCATCCGAACAGCCCGACAAAAAAGCGGTGCTTACAGATGAAACAGAAAAAACATTCAATACTGTGCTGCCGGATTTGTATAAACAGGCCGTTATCGGTAATAACAGTACCGCTTATTCAGGCGCTGATATCTGGAAGTATTTTAATGAAGACCTGGCAGACGATCTTGAAAAGGATGGCCAAAACACACTATTTATTATCACCGACGGTTATATGGACCTCGAAAAATCGGAGGAAAGGCCTTCGCAGAATAACCGCTTTGCTTCCTGCTCCCAAATCGTTAACGCCTTAAAAAAATATCCCGATTGGGAAGCAAAATTTACGGAAGGCGACTATGGCATTCTGCCCGTACCAAAAAAATTTGCAAACCTTAAAATAGTATTGCTGCAGGTGAATCCAAAAGACGATTGGATTGGCGAGTACAGCCTGCTTACTAAAATCTGGGGCAAATGGTTCACCGAGATGGGCGTAAGCAATTATCGTTTCATAAAAGATGATAATGTAAACGAAGTAAAAGAATCCCTGGAAAAATTTATGGATGCCAGGATTGCCGGCAGGAACCTGCCTGAGCAGTGGACCAAAATTACAACCATAGATAGCAACCTTATACTACCAGTTGCCGAAAAAGAAAAATCGACCAGCATTGCAGCACCTGCTATTGCTATTCCTGTTCCGGAAAAACAACCAGCTACTGACGGAAAAAAAATAACGCAACCGGTTTCAGGTGCGGTGTTACCACCCGACGAATCCGATGCAAGCATACTGACCGGTAAAAAAAAAGATAAGCTGACCGCAAAGAAAACGCCGGCCGCAGCAGACGACGATATCCTGAAAGATGGCACGCCGGCAAATGGTTTTAATACCGGTATAAAAAAGGAAACAAAAACAGCGCCCGTGGTGACTGGAAGACGCAATCGTTAACAGCAATCGCCCCTTGTTCAATATAAACCCTTCCCATTCAGCATGAAAAAAATTGCTTTCTTCTTATTTTTTTTCTGCCTGCTGGCAACAATTGTTGCCTCCGGACAGGATTATTATAAAAAAATAAACACAGCGCTGCGATATGTGAAGCTGGGCAACACCCTGCGGGAGGCACAGCAATACGATTTAAGCGAAAAATACCTGCGGCAGGGCTTGCAGATTATTACGGAACAGGGCGACAAGTACTGGGAAGCCGCCACCTATGAGAACCTTGGCCTGCTCTACAAGGACCAGGATAAGCCTGCAGAAGCGGCCCGCTATTTTGATAAGGCCCTGGTGATTTACCGGCAATTAAAAATGTCGTTGAGTGAAAAGGCACTGGAACAAATGCTTACCGGTGCAGAAGGCAAAGAACAAGCTTATGCTGGAATTGAAATCGGCGCAAAAGGGATCAAGCTCAGCATACTGAGCATACAATTGAACAGCAGCGGTGAAGTGGAATACGTATTGAAATCCGATTCTTCTGTAAATCCCGAGCCGGCTGCTTTTACACCGCAATCGCAGCAGGAAACAGCCGATGCATTAAAAAAATTTATAGAGATTGCACGAAGCCGTTATAATATCAGCAGCGATAAAATTTTTGTAGTCATCAGCAGTGGTCTAAAAGCAGAACTGGATAAAAGAAACAATGCCGCTGAATTTACCAGGAGCATTACACCTGTTCCCGCGCCACCCGGCTTTTCAATACAGTCGGTTAGTTCTGCGGAAGAAGCCGAGCTGGCCGTATTGGGAACAGTGCCTCCTAAAAGAAGATACAGCACCAGTCTGATCGACGTGGGCAGTAACAAAACCAACGGCGGTTATTTTATGGATGCATCGCAGTCGTTCGATGCAGTGTATTTTCCGGTTGGTACCAGGAGCTTTGTATCAATGGTAAAAAACAAAAAACCTTATAATATCACTGAATTTGCAAGAGTAGCAGAAACACTTTTTAAAGATAGTCTTGCGCAGATAGTGCATGACGAATTGAGCCGGCGTGCAGGGCTGAGAAACAGGAGCGCCACTTACCTGGGCGGCGGTATCGTATGGTGCATTGCTACCTATTTGTACCCCGAAAAGGTAGATGACAACTATGTGGAACTGACGCCCGCGGATATTAGCCGTTTTCGCAGTATGCTGCTGAGCAACTACGCCAAAACCATTCAACCCGATATATCCAACATTACAAAGGAAACCCTGATGATGGATGCACGAAAAACGATTAGCCGGGCGCAAAATACCTACGATCAGGAATCGCTGATTGCTGGCGCCACCTGGATAGACGGGCTGATGAAAGAACTGAATACCACGCAGCCGGTTAAGCGCTTTTATTTTTCGAAGTATGCTTACGTTGGGTGGATCTCCGGATATATTTCGCGCGCAGTGGCCGAGGAGTACAAAAGGAAAACGGAACAGTAGTTGATTGGTTGATTAGTTGGTTACTTGATCAGTTGCCCGGTGAGCGTCTATATTTTCTATTCATCTATGATTCTATGTGGTAAAAATCCTAAGCGTCAGCGATTGGTTATCCTTCATAAATATACTTATTCAAAAAATCATTCCTGAACTTCCCTATCGGATCGTATTGTTTCAGCATTTGCCTGAACGCCGGCAATTTTTCATACAGTGAAGCCAGGTGTGCAGAAGACATCGTAAACAGTTTACCCCAATGCGGTTTGGCATGAAAAGGCGCTAGTTCTTTTTCAATCACCGGCAGTAATTTTTGCACTGCCGGCCAATCCTGCTTCCAGGTGAAATGAATGGTTACAGAAGGCTGCTTGTAACAAGGGCTCATCCAGTAATTATCCGCATCGATGGTACGTATTTCTGAAATCAGCAGGTGCGGGCCCACCTGTTTCCCCAGGCGTGCAACGGCCTGTATGGCTTCTACGGCGTGACTGTGCGGTACAAAATATTCGGATTGCAATTCAACGCCGCTGCTGGGTGTAAAACCCATTTTAAAATGGGGCAGCCGTTCATACCAGGTTCCCGCCACACCCATTTGTTCGGTACAATTCTCTGCCGACAGATCAGCGATAGGGTGCATGTTCTTATGCGCAGCCTTCGCACCAAAAAAATCGGCGCCATATTTAAAATTTTCAGCAGCCGTTATTTTACTCTTAATCCATACTTCGTTGATATGATCCGATTGCCAGTCGGTAAACAGGCTCACGCTGTAGCCAGCACCCATAATTTCATCGAAATGATCTTTCAACTGCGCCATGGGCAATTGTTCATATACATCCTGCCGCATTTTAAAACTGGGTTGAATCGCCAGCGTAAGTTTTGTAATAACGCCAATGCCGCCCAGTCCCACTACAGCAGCATTGAATTTTTCATTGTCTTGATCGTGTCGTAAAGTATGGGTTTGACCGTCGGCAGTTATAAACTCAATGGCTTTTACGGCGGTTGACAAGTTGCCATTTTTTACACCGGAGCCATGTGTAGCTGTAGTGCAGGCACCGGCCACCGATATATGCGGCAACGATGCGAGGTTGTGCAGGGCAAAGCCTTTTTCTTCCAGGTAAGGACATAGCTGGCCATAGTTGATACCGGCTTCAACGGTAACGGTATGGTTGGCCTCATCTATAGAAATAACTTTATTCAGTTGTTTCAACGAAATAAAATTATCCTTGCTATCGGCTATCCTGTTAAAGCAATGACGGGTACCCAACACTTTAATCTTACTGTATTTTTTTACAATTGCCGCAACCTGTTCCATCGATTCGGCTGCATACAAGCGGTCGGTGCTGTACTCAAGATTACCAGCCCAGTTTTTTAATTTCTCCCCGGGAACAAATTTTGTAAATCCTGAAAACAATGGAGCAGTCATGAGTGCCGAAGATAATTTAATAAATGTTCGCTTTTTCATACAGGCAGTTTTACAAACCGGAAACAATCGTTATCGACCGGCTTTATTGATTAAATTTACTGGTAAAATCTAACTAATACATGAAAACAATTGCATCGCTTTGCGTTTTATTTTTTCTCGTATCGCCGCTCCGTTCATTGTGCCAGGATGTAGCCAGGTCGGTTGCAGAAATAAGAAAGCTGGAAGAACAGGAACGGATAGCAGTAACCAGCGGTGACACGGCAACGCTGTTCACGCTATGGTCGGCCGATTATGTGGTTAATAATCCCAACAATATGATCCTCACCGCCGCCCAGATAAAAAAATTTGTGCGCGGAACCGGTATGGATAAAACTTCTTTTACCAGGGATATCGAAAAGATTTCTTTTATCAAAGATGTTGCAGTAGTAATGGGCAGCGAAACGGTTACCCCAAAAGATAAAAACGGCAATGCCGGTAAACCTGTTTACAGGCGTTATACCAATATCTGGATCAAAAATGATAACGGTTGGAAGTTATCGGCCAGGCAGGCAACCACTACACTTATTCAATAAGCCATGGTTTGTGTCGCACAAACCATATTATCTCACGCCTCCCTAAGCCATGGTTCGTGTCTCACGAACCATATTATTCATGTTTCACAAACCATACATTTCACGCCTCCCCACCCAACCACAGCGCTCCATTAATCGAATTTCTTCCGGCACCCGTAACAGACGACAAAACATTATATTCCTCTCTCCAGCGCAGCACACCTATCAATGCCATCACCAGCGCTTCTTTGTAATTGATCAACTGTTGATCAGGCACTGCTGTTTCTATCGATAATGGTTGTAGCCGTTCCTGAATTCTTTCTACCAGAAAACGATTGAATGCACCACCACCCGTGACCAGGAGAGAATGAGTCTTATCCCTTTCGTTTATTGCTTTCTCTTTTGCCAATAAATCGCTGGCTGCTTTTGCAATTTGAACTGCGATATGTTCTGTGTAGGTTCGCAGCGCATCGGCCGTCGCTAGCTTGTCTTGCTCTATTATCGGAAATACCAATCCCGTTCCAAAATCATTGGCCAGTGATTTCGGGTATGTTTTGCGGTAATAATCCAATCCATTCAATTTCTCCAGTAGCACATCGTCTACGCCGCCGGTTGCGGCCAGCTGGCCGTCCTCATCAAACGTCTTACCCGTTTTTTCCGCCAGCAGGTTTAAAACACGGTTGGCGGGACACACATCAAAGGCAATATGTTTTTCCGGCTGGCTGAAAGAAAGATTGGCAATACCACCCAGATTTAAAAAAAAGTTATAGCCGGGCAGTAATAGCTTTTCGCCGATGGGGACAATGGGTGCTCCCTGTCCGCCAAGTGCGATGTCTATGGCCCGCAAATCGCTTACTACCGGCAACCCGGTTACTGCCGCAATGGCCGCTCCATCGCCCAATTGTGCGGTCATTTTTTGTTGTGGTAAATGAAAGGTCGTATGACCGTGAGAAGCCAGCAGGTGAACCTGGTGGTGCAACTGGTACTTATCAATAAATACGTTCACCTGTTGCCCGAGATAATGACCATAAGCTGTATGCAGCAACTGGTAATCGATGGCAGGTAAATGAACTGCATTGCTGAGCCGGGTTATCCATCCGGCATCATAAGCCGGGCAATCGGCCTGCAGTATCTCATACGTCCATTTGCCCGCTGTTTCCTGCAATTGAACATAGGCAATATCCAGCCCATCGAGCGAACTGCCGCTCATTAAACCAATAACCTTGTACACCATACCGATATTTGATTTTTGATTCCCGGTTGCAGCGATTAGATTTGCCGGGGCAAATTAAGCAAGATCACGCATAACAAACAAATGCGGCCCTGCACCGGATACAAAGCGGCTTCTGACTACGGGCGTAAAATTAAATGCCCGTGTACAAAATATTTTTTACATTTATCCGGGTTGTATCGTACACCACTAAACTGTTTTCATCATGGTTGTGAATTTGAGCCAGCATTATTCTTTATTGAGCGATTGGGTGGGTGAAATCAGGAATATGGAGATACAGACTG
>Ga0207641_10004994_pt1 | contig 11374 bp, 5 predicted proteins | sample KBSSwiS62_FD_184306 | JGI IMG/M metagenome (GOLD analysis project Ga0207641, IMG submission 184306) | Switchgrass rhizosphere microbial communities from Kellogg Biological Station, Michigan, USA - KBS Switchgrass S6-2 (SPAdes) (version 2) | ecosystem: Host-associated > Plants > Roots >... | reverse complement strand
TGAGGCTGCTCAGCGAATTTCCGGCGTGGTGCTGCGCAGCCCGCTGCAATACAGCGAGCGGCTGTCGGAGGCCACCGGCGCGACCGTCTACCTGAAGCGCGAGGATCTGCAGGCGGTCCGCTCCTATAAGCTGCGCGGCGCGCACAACCTGCTGATGCAGCTGTCCGAGGACGAGAAAGCCGCGGGCGTGGTGTGCTCCTCGGCCGGCAACCATGCGCAGGGCTTCGCGATGGCGTGCCGTTCGATGGGCGTTCACGGCCGGGTGTACGTGCCCGCCAAGACTCCCAAGCAGAAGCGCGACCGCATCCGGTACCACGGCCGCGAGTTCATCGAGCTGATCGTTGGCGGCAAGACCTACGACGTCGCCGCTGCCGCCGCACTCGATGACGTCGCCCGCACGGGCGCCACGCTGGTCCCGCCCTACGACGATCTCCGCACGATGGCCGGCCAGGGCACCATCGCGGTCGAAATACTCGATCAACTCGACGGCGAACCGGACCTGGTGATCGTGCCCGTTGGCGGCGGCGGCTGCATCAGCGGCGTCACTACTTATCTCGCCGAACGCACCTCGAATACCTCCGTGTTGGGCGTCGAACCCGCAGGCGCCGCCGCAATGGTCGCGGCGCTTGCCAATGGGGAACCCGTCACGCTGGAGCACGTCGACCAGTTCGTCGACGGCGCTGCCGTCGCACGTGCGGGTTCGCTGCCGTATGCGGCGCTCTCCGCGGCAGGTGACATGGTGTCGATCACCACGGTCGACGAGGGCGCGGTGTGCACCGCGATGCTCGACCTCTATCAGAATGAGGGCATCATCGCCGAGCCTGCAGGCGCGCTGTCGGTGGCCGCAGTGATGGAGGCCGACATCGAGCCGGGATCGACTGTGGTGTGCCTGATTTCGGGCGGCAACAACGACGTGTCGCGGTACAACGAAGTGCTCGAGCGCTCGCTGGTCCACCTCGGTCTCAAGCACTACTTCCTCGTCGACTTCCCGCAGGAACCCGGTGCGCTGCGGCGCTTCCTCGACGATGTGCTCGGCCCCAACGACGACATCACCCTGTTCGAGTACGTCAAGCGCAACAACCGCGAAACGGGCGAGGCGCTCGTCGGCATCGAACTGAGTTCGGCCGCGGATTTCGAAGGCCTGCTTGACCGGATCAAGGCCTCCGACATCCACGTCGAGACGCTGGAGCCGGGCTCACCTGCGTATCGCTACCTGCTCTAAGCGGGGGAGACTACTGCCAGACCCGCAGCCGTCGCGGCGTCAGCCAGGCGGTTGTCGTACGTGACGACCGCACGCAGTTCGGGCGCCGTTAGCGCGGCAGCTAGATGAATCGCATCGAGAGTGCGTAGCTCAGGTGGTCCGATCACTGCCGCGACATCGAGCACGCTGGTGGTGATCGCGACGAAATTGAGTCTCGCCAGAACCAAACGTGCGTTCTCGATTGCGTCACCCCGCCGGGCAACAGCCCGTAGCAATTCCGTCCGGGCGATCGCAGCGGTCAGTCGCTTGTCATCCGCCAAGCTCGCCAGATACCGTGCTAATGCGGGTGATTCGGCCTCATCGACGACGATCTTCACAAGCGCCGACGAGTCGAAGTAGATATTCACACGCGGTCTTCGCGCTGCCGCTGCAGTTCTGCCGACGCGTCGAAATCGACACGGACCGGCACGATGTCTTCCAAAGCTGCCGACGACTCCGCTGGAATGATCTCGCCGCGCAGAATCATGTCCTCCCATGTGTCGGGGCGGGCTGGCACGATGCGCGCGACCAATCGGCCGCGTTGGGTGACTTCCACGGTTTCCCCACGCGCGACGCGTGCGATGTACTGGCTCGCGTTCTGTCGAAGTTCACGGAGACCGATGCGCTCCATGTAGCACATGGTAGCACTTAACGGATTGCTCTCATTTCCGGCTCTACCAGCACAATGGAATCGTCATTTCCGCGGAAGACGGGCTCGATCGGCACACCTATTGCGTCCGCCACGTCGGTGAGGAGCGCTGCCCACCGCCGGTCGGCATCCGCTATCGGACCCCGTCCTGGTCGGGTCAAGAGCATCGCCACGGTGGTGTCCTGCATGAGCCCATCGAGTACGTCGAGAACTGCTGTCATTGCCGAGACCACAATCGGGCGCCTCGGTCGAGGCGGCAGCGGCAGTTGGCTCAGCGCTTTGATCATGCGCCGGTCAGGTCCAACGAATCCGATCCACAACAGCCTTTCGCCAAATCCCAAGGGTCCCATCAGGGCCCGCCAGCGTTGGCCCATGTCTGCGGCCGAGTGAATGGGATCGGTGGCAGTTTCGATAAGGGGCGGTAGGTATGGATGTGCCATAAGGTTGAGCATGAATCACGAAAACGGTTCTACGGTAATCAGTTATCCACAGGAGATCAGGCTGTGGGTAGCGGCTTGACAATCCGCAGAATCGCGAAAGAATGCCCGCCCAGCCGCGTGGCTTCGGCCGCGACCGTCGGCTCGCCCCACGCCAACACGACCTCGCCGGTGACCGGAATGTCGACCGCATCGGCGCCCAGGTTGCACGCGATCGCCAACGATCCGCGGTGCATGACCACCCACCGGCCGGCTTCGTCATAGTCGACGCGCATATGGTCCAGCCACGGATCGGCCAAGTCAGGTTCGTTGTGACGCAACGCGATCAGTTGTCGATAGAACCGCAGCAACCTGCCATGCTCGCCCTCGTCGAGCTCGGCCCAGTTCAACTTGGACCGTTCGAAGGTGGCGGGGTCCTGTGGGTCGGGAATCTCGTCGGCGTCCCAGCCGTGCTCGGCGAACTCGCGCTTGCGGCCTTCGGCCGTCGCCCGAGCCAACTCCGGCTCCGGATGCGAGCTGAAGAACTGGAACGGCGACGACGAGCCCCATTCCTCGCCCATGAAAAGCATTGCGGTATAAGGCGATCCGAGCACCAACGCCGCCTTGACGGCCAGTTGACCAAAGCTCAGATTCTGCGAGGGCCGGTCACCGACCGCACGGTTTCCGACCTGATCGTGCGTCAGCGTGTACGCCAGCAGTCGCGTCGCAGGAATGCTCGACGTATCGAGCGGACGTCCGTGGCGGCGATGCCGGAACGACGAGTACGTCCCCGCGTGGAAGTAGCCGTGCGTCAGCGTCTGCGCCAACGCTTCCATCGAACCGAAATCCGCGTAGTAGCCCTGCTGCTCGCCCGACACCGCCGCGTGGATCGCGTGGTGGATGTCGTCGTCCCACTGTGCGGTCATTCCGTATCCGCCGCGGTCGCGGGGAGTGATCAGCCGCGGGTCGTTGAGGTCGCTCTCGGCGATCAGCGAAAGGGGACGGCCCAACTCCTCGGCCAGGGCGTCGGTTTCGGCGGCCAGCTCCTCCAGAATGTGGATCGCGGTGGTGTCGACAAGTGCGTGCACGGCGTCCAGCCGAAGGCCGTCGGCGTGGAACTCGCGCATCCACCCCAGCGCACAGTCGATGATGTAGCGGCGCACCTCGTCGGCGTCCGCATCGGAGATGTTGATCGACTCGCCCCATGGGTTGCTGCCCGACGACAGATACGGCCCGAACCGCGGCAGGTAATTGCCTGACGGGCCAAGGTGATTGAACACCGCGTCGATCAGCACCCCGAGCCCACGCCGATGGCAGGCGTTGATCAGGCGCACCAGCCCGTCGGGACCGCCATATGGCTCGTGTACCGCATACCAGAGCACCCCGTCGTAACCCCAGCCGTGTGTCCCACCGAACGCGTTGACCGGCATCAGCTCGACGAAATCGACGCCAAGATCGACCAGATAGTCCAGCTTCTCGATCGCCGAGTCGAACGTGCCTTCCGGCGTGAACGTGCCGACATGCAACTCGTAGATGACGCGTCCTTCGATCGACCGGCCCTGCCAGCCGTCGTCTGACCACGCGTCCGCGGCGGGCCGCCATAGCTGCGAGCGTTCGTGCACGCCGTCGGGCTGGCGGGCAGATCGCGGATCCGGCAGCACCTTCGGATCGTCGTCGAGGACGAAGCCGTACCGCGCGTCGGGTCGGCTGTCGACTGACGCCCGCCACCAGCCGTCGTCGGACCGAGTCATCGGATACAGAGTGCCGTCCACGTCGAGGCGCACCCGCTGCGGTCGCGGTGCCCACACCGCGAAGTCAGTCATCGGTCCGCTCCAGCAGCGCGACGGCAGACCCGGCGAACAGATCGGAGGCAGACACCTTTCCGCTGAACCGGCCCCCGGCGATGCGGTCCGTCCAGGTGCCTGCAGGCAACGCCAATGTCGTATCGCGCCAACCGATTTCAGCAAGGCCAACCGAATGCCGGGTGACGGCGGTCACCACATCGTCCCCTCGCAGGAACGCGACCAGATGTTCGGCTGCCACGCCTTCTGCCAGCAGCGGCGTGTAGCCGCCGTCGGTGAACGTGCCGGGGCGGTCGCGACGCAGTCGCAGCGCCGACCTCGTCACGTTCATCTTCGGATGCTGTGACGCCTGCCGCCGCGCTGTGTAGTCCACCGGTCGCCGGTTGTCCGGATCGACGAGGCTGTCTTCCCACAGTTCGGTGCCCTGATACACGTCGGGCACCCCTGGTGCTGTCAACGCCACCAGTTTCTGGCCGAGGCTGTCGCTGCGCACGTGTTCATCCAGTCGGGCGAGCAGCGAGGTCAGTCCTGCCCCGACCGGACCGTTCATCACCGCATCCAGCCACGCGTGTAGATCGGATTCGAAGGCGGTGTCCGGATCATTCCACGTGGTGTGCAGCGCGGCTTCTCTGACGGCCTTCTCGGCGTACGCGTGCACCCGGCTGCGGAGCTCATCGGTGACCTCACCGTCGACGGGCCACACGCCGAACAGGTTCTGCAACAAGAAGAGTCCGGTCGCGGGATCAGGCGGTGGCGCCTCGAGGACCCACTTGCCGACCAGCTCCGCCCACAACGACGGCACCTGCGAGAGCACCCCGATCCTGGCCCGCACATCTTCACCGCGTTTGGTGTCGTGGGTGGTCAACGCCACCATGGCCTGCGGCCACAGCCGGGCCCTTGTCGCGGCGCGCTCGTGAAACTCTGCGACGCTGACGCCGAAGCGTTCCGGCTCTCCACCGACCTCGTTCAGCGACACCAACCGGGCATCGCGGTAGAACAGACAGTCCTCCATCGACTTGGCGGTCGCTGCGCCGCACAGTTGCTGTAGTCGTACCGCCGATTCGGTACTGGTCGAAAGCGCCGAGGTCACGATGGTCAGCGGTTGCGCCAATTCCGGTACCGCCGTGGCGGTTTCGGCCAGTGCCTCCGACAGCACCAGGGACAACGACCGGTAGTCGGAGCGGTAGACGGGCACCCGACTGATCAGTTCCGCTACGGCGCGGGGAACGTCTGGGTGGTCGATGCCGGTCGCGCAGGTGATGGTGCGGTGCAACCGGGCCAGTTCGCTTCCGAGCGTGTCGGTGACGGCCTGCGCTTTCAGCCGTCGCGCCAATTGCGGGATCTCGGCATACGAGTTCCCGGTCGAGTCGAACAACGCGGTGAGAGGGCCTGCGCCTGCGGGATCGATGAACAGTCCGCCGATTTCGCGTAACGCGTCGTAACCGGTGGTGCCTGCGACCGGCAGCGTCGGCTCCAACGGTTCGTCGACGGCCAGGATCTTCTCGATCACGACCCAGGCGTCAGGCCCGACGAGTTCGCGCAGCCACCCCAGATAGCCTGCGGGGTTGGATAATCCGTCCGGATGGTCGATCCGAATGCCGTCGACGAGGCCCTCGGTGAACCACCGCTTGACTTCCACATGCGTGGCGTCGAACACGGCGCGGTCTTCCTGGCGCAATCCAGCCAGTGACGTGATGGAGAAGAACCGCCGGTACCCGCAGATGCCGTTGCGCCATCCGATCGGCCGGTAGTGCGTCTGGTCGGCGGGATAGTTCGGCGGCGCGGGATCCTCGTCGGAACCCAACACCGGCAGGACGACCCGGCCGTCCGGATCGAGGTCCCAGTCGATGTCGAAGTACGACGCGTACGGCGATGCGCGGCCCTTGCTCAACACGTCGAGCCACCACGGGTTCTGACCGGGATCGCCGACGCCGACGTGGTTCGGCACGATATCGACGACGAGGCCGATATTCCGTTGGCGCGCAGCGGCGGAAAGTCGCGCCAATCCGTCGGCGCCGCCGAGCGCGGGGGAGACGGTGGTGGGGTCGGTGACGTCGTAGCCGTGGGTGGAGCCCTCGGCTGCGGTCAGGATCGGCGACAGATACAGATGCGACACGCCGAGTTCGTCGAGGTAGTCCAGGATTGCGATGGCATCGTCGAAGGTGAAGCAGTCACCGCGCATCTGCAGCCGATAGGTCGACAGCACCGGAAAAGCCATGTGTGTCAAGCAGTCTTACGCAGCACCAGCAGAGACCGTGCCTGCAGTGAGATCTTCTTGCCTGCAGTCACAACCAGGTCGGTCCACCCGGTGGCTTCGGCGGTGTCCAACGTGGCGGTCCATTCCTTGGCGTAGCTGCCCTTGGGGGTGACGAAATCCTGTGCCTTGTCATTGGCGTTGAAACACAACAGGAACGAATCGTCGACCACGCGTTCGCCGCGTGCGTTGGGAGTCGGGATCGCCTCGCCGTTGAGAAACACCGCGACGCACTTGAAGCCGGAGTCCCAATCCTGCTGTGTCATCTCCTTGCCGGCCGGGGTCAGCCAGGCAAGGTCGCGAACCTGATCGCCGCGGGCGATCGGCGCGCCTTCGAAGAAGCGGCGCCTGCGGAACACGGGATGGTCGCGCCGCAGCTTGGTGACGCGGCGGGTGAACTCGAGCAGATCGGCGTTCTTCTCACACAACGACCAGTCCATCCAGGACAACTCGGAGTCCTGGCAATACACGTTGTTGTTGCCTTGCTGGGTGCGTCCGATCTCGTCGCCGTGAGAAATCATCGGCGTGCCCTGAGAAACCATCAAGGTGCCCATGATGTTGCGCATCTGCTTGGCGCGCAGGGCAAGGATGTCCGGATCGTCGGTCGGGCCCTCGACGCCGCAGTTCCACGACCGGTTGTGGCTTTCTCCGTCGCGGTTGTCCTCGCCATTGGCCTCGTTGTGTTTCTCGTTGTACGACACCAGATCGGCCAGCGGGAAGCCGTCGTGACAGGTGACGAAGTTGATGCTCGCACCGGGCCGCCGGCCGGTGGCCTCGTAGAGGTCCGAGGATCCGGTCAGCCGCGAGGCGAACTCGCCGAGGGTCGCGGGCTCGCCCCGCCAGTAATCGCGCACAGTGTCGCGATACTTCCCGTTCCATTCGGTCCACAAACCTGGAAAATTGCCGACCTGATAGCCGCCCTCGCCGACGTCCCACGGTTCGGCGATCAACTTGACCTGGCTCACCACGGGGTCCTGCTGCACCAGATCGAAGAACGCGCTCAACCGGTCGACGTCATAGAACTCGCGGGCCAGCGCCGCTGCCAGGTCGAAACGGAACCCGTCGACGTGCATTTCCAGCACCCAGTACCGCAGCGAGTCCATGATCAACTGCAGCGTGTGCGGGTGCCGCGGGTTGAGGCTGTTGCCGGTGCCGGTGAAGTCCTTGTAGTACCGCAGATCTCCGTCCTGCAGGCGGTAGTAGGCGGCGTTGTCGATGCCGCGGAAGTTGATGGTGGGGCCCAGGTGGTTGCCTTCGGCGGTGTGGTTGTAGACCACATCGAGGATCACCTCGATGCCGGCTTCGTGAAATGACCTCACCATGGTCTTGAACTCGGCAACCGCACCGCCTGCGTGCCGGTTGGCGGCGTATTGGTAGTGCGGCGCGAGGAAGCCGAATGTGTTGTAGCCCCAGTAGTTTCGCAGACCGAGATCGATCAGCCGGTGGTCGTGCAGGAACTGGTGCACCGGCATCAGCTCGATCGCGGTGACATTCAACGCCTTCAGATGGTCGATGATCACCGGATGGCCGAGCCCGGCATAGGTGCCCCGCAACTCCTCGGGAATGCCGGGATGCGTCTGCGTCATCCCCTTGACGTGGGCTTCGTAGATGATGGTCTCGTGGTAGGGGGTGCGCGGTGCCCGGTCCGACGCCCACTGGAAGAACGGGTTGATCACCACGCTGGTCATGGTGTGGCCCAGCGAGTCGACCTGCGGCGGAGTGCCGCCTGACGCCAGGTCCTCGGCGTTGAGGTCGTAGGAGAACAACGCCTGGCTGAAGTCGAAGTCACCGTGGAACGACTTGCCGTACGGGTCGAGCAACAGCTTGCTCGGATCGCAGCGATGCCCGGCCGCGGGATCCCACGGGCCGTGCACGCGGAAGCCGTAGCGCTGGCCGGGGGTGACGGTGGGCAGATAGCAGTGCCACACATAGCCGTCGACCTCGTCGAGGTTGACGCGCTCCTCGGTGCCGTCCTTGGCGATCAGGCACAACTCCACCCGCTCGGCCACTTCGGAAAACAGCGAAAAGTTTGTCCCCGCACCGTCGTACGTGGCGCCGAGGGGATAGGCCTCACCGGGCCAGACGGTGGGTACGGACGCGCGCTCGGCCGACGACATCAGGGTCGCCACCAGCCGGTGGCCAGGCCCATCTGACGGCCCAGTTCGTTGACCATCGTGCGCATGTAGGTCGTCGAGATGTGGTGGGCGTCGCGGTACAGCAACACATTTCCCTCCACGGCCCGGCAGACGTCCTTGCGGCACACCGCATCACTCATGTCGAGCGGCTTCAGCAGTGGAAACTGCGCGACGAAGTCCAACGTCTGGTTGTGCTCCGACAGTACGTCGGATCGCTTGATGCCGCAGGAGATCGCGTTGCCGCCGCTGGCCAGACAGTCGGCAGGGAAGAACGGCTTGCCGTCATGGACCATCCACGGTGTATCGCGCATCGCGAGAATCGGAATGTTGTTGTCGGACAACGCTTGCCAGATGCCGATGTAGTGCGACGGCATCACATCGCCCGGTTTGATGTTCCACGGCCGGGTGGACGTGGTGAATACGAAGTCGGGATGATCGGCGATCAGTTTCGGCATGACGCGGTTGTTCCACACCCGGCATCCGGGGTACGGGCGGTTGTCGCCCATCACCAACGGCATCTGCTCGGTGGTCAACGGGCAACCCATCTTCAGGTACGTCACGACCTTGAAGTGGTGCAGCTGCCCGAGTAGGTCGAGGGCGGTTATCCAGTGTTCGGCATGAGAGCTGCCGGCCAGCGCGATGGTGCGGGTCGCGTCCTTGTCGCCGAAGGTGCAGTCGATGACGTCGCTGTTGTCGAAATCGCTGATGCAGCCGTCGGTGGTCGTCTCAGGCAGATCGTCCTTGGCCTCCAGCACCGTCGGGCGCATCGGCAGCTTGGGCACCTTGGCGTGGTTGAGCAGGGCGGTGGCTCCGGGGTAGTCGCGGATCGAAAGGGTCGCGAGCTCTTTGCCGTTTGCCCGTTGCACCGTGACGTGCTCGCGCCACCCGAACGCCGTCGCCGTCAACGCGACGCCCAGCAGGCCGACGATGGAACCCAGCGCGATCGTGGGGCGACGCAGCCGAGTCCACAGCGGCACGACGGGGGTGGTTTTGGGCGCCTTCGTCGAAGCGCGGTAGCGCAGCGGGGTCTCGACATACCGCAGCGTCAGCCATGCGAGCACGCCCGAGAGCAGCAGCACCGCTGCGCCCTCGACGAAGTTGACCCGTGGTCGGCCCGTATAGGACAGCCAGAAGATCAGCAGCGGCCAGTGCCACAGATACAAGGAGTACGCCATCGACCCGAGCGTCACGAATGGCGCGGTCGCGAGGAACCGGTTGGGGGCGGGCAGGCGGCCTGCCGTCTTGCGGTCGGACTGCCGGTTGGCTGCCGACAGGATGAACAGCATCGTCGCGCCGACCGGCACCAGCGCCCAGGGGCCCGGGAACTCCTTGACGCCGTCGATCAGCGCGCCGCACGACAGGATCGCCGCAAGTGCGACCACCGCGATCGCCGTTCGCAGCCACATCGGCCAGCGCACGTAGGGCACCAGGGCGCCCAGCAATGCGCCGAGCAGCAGCTCCCATCCGCGCGCGAAGCTGTTGTAGTAGGCGGTCGCCTGATCGGAGTTGTGAGCAAATATCGCGTAGACGAACGAGGCGATGGTCAGCGCGCTCAGCAGCACCACGAATGAAATCCGCATGTACTTTCCGAGGCGACCACGGAACAGATAGGCGAACCCGAAGATCAACGCCAGAAACGCGATGTAGAACTGGCCTTGGACAGACATCGACCAGATGTGCTGCAGCGGACTGACCGCCTCACCGGCGCGAAGGTAGTCAGCCGCGGTGTTCGCCAGCTCCCAGTTCTGGAAGTAGCCCAGGCTCGCCAAGCTCTGGTCAGCAAACGTCTCCCACCGCGTCTCGGGCTGGATCAGGATCGTCAGCACCGCCGACGCGGCGAGCACGACGACAAGCGCGGGCAGCAGCCGGCGAACAAGTCGCATCACTTCGGGAACGGGCGATAGAGACGTGCCCGGCGTCAGCGCCGTGCGCAGCAGCCGGCCGCCGAAGAAGAAGCCCGACAGCGCCAGAAACACGTCGACGCCACCGGACACCCGGCCAAACCACACGTGGAACATCGCGACGAGCGCGATCGCGATGCCGCGCAGCCCGTCGAGATCGTGTCGGTAGAAACCCGACTCACGAGTGCCCGTGGTGGCGCGTGAGGCGGAAACCGGATCGGTGACGGCCGCCGGCCGGGGAGGGGCGAGGGTCATCATGGTCGACGGTTAATCTACCGAAGATCACCTGGTGCCTCATGCGACAGGCGATTCGTCACAGCCACTGAGCAAAGGATCAGGCTCGTTCTACAGATGACATTGACCCCAGCGGAGATCAGTGCGATCGACGCCGCGCACGTCTGGCACCCGTACAGCACCATCGGGGCCGAAGCGCTGCCTCCGGTGGTGGCGGTTGGCGCGAAGGGTGCCTGGCTGACGCTGGTCGACGGCGGACGACGGATCGAGGTGCTCGACGCGATGGCGTCGTGGTGGACGGCCATCCACGGCCACGGCCATCCGGTTCTGGACGCGGCGATCACCGACCAGCTCGCGACCATGAACCACGTGATGTTCGGCGGGCTCACGCACGAGCCGGCCGCACGGCTCGCGCAACTGCTGGTGCAGATCACACCTGACGGTCTGGAGACGGTGTTCTTCAGCGACTCCGGCTCGGTGTCGGTGGAGGTCGCGGTGAAAATGGCGCTGCAGTATTGGCACAGCATCGGCCGTCGCGACAAGAACCGGCTGATGACGTGGCGCGGCGGCTACCACGGCGACACGTTCACCCCGATGAGCGTGTGCGATCCGGATGGCGGCATGCACTCGCTGTGGACCCACGTGCTGGCCCATCAGGAGTTCGCGCCGCACGTGCCGGGTGAGTACGACGCCGCGTACAGCGAGGCGTTCGAAAAGCAGCTCTCGAGGCACGCCGACGAGTT
>Ga0207641_10004989_pt1 | contig 11388 bp, 8 predicted proteins | sample KBSSwiS62_FD_184306 | JGI IMG/M metagenome (GOLD analysis project Ga0207641, IMG submission 184306) | Switchgrass rhizosphere microbial communities from Kellogg Biological Station, Michigan, USA - KBS Switchgrass S6-2 (SPAdes) (version 2) | ecosystem: Host-associated > Plants > Roots >... | reverse complement strand
GCGCGGCGCCAGGCCGGCGTGCACGAGCATGAATTTCAGGTCCTGGTCCGTATGCAGCAATGGCCGGGCGCGCAACCAGTCGAGCAGCCTGTCGCGATCGGGCGCGAACAGGACCTCGCGCAATTCCGGGTTTACCTTGCCCTGGTCGGATTCGTCGCGCTCGGCAACAGCGAGCAGGCTCAGGTCGTGATTCCCGAGCACGGTGACCGCGCACTCGCCGAACGAGTGCACGAGCCGCAGCACTGCCAGCGACTGGCCGCCACGGTTGACCAGGTCGCCGCAAAACCACAACGTGTCGAGCGCGGGGTCGAACCGGATCTTTTCCAGCAGTTGCTGCAGTTCGTCGTAACAGCCCTGGATGTCCCCGATGGCATAGGTTGCCATCAGTGCACCGTGCGCGGCACCGACAACGTGAACTGGGGGATGTTGGCGTCGAAGTGGCTGCCGTCGTCGGCAAGCATGTGGTAGCTGCCGCGCATCGTCCCGACCGGCGTTTCGAGCACCGCGCCGGACGTATAGTGGAAGTCCTCGCCGGGCCGCAGCCATGGTTGTTCGCCGACGACACCGTCGCCGCGGACTTCCTCGACCTTGCCGTTGGCATCGGTGATGATCCAGTGGCGCGAAATCAGCCGCGCCGCCATGCTGCCGGCGTTGGCGATGCGGATCGTGTACGCGAAAACGTAGCGGCCGGCATCCGGCGTCGATTGCTCGGACAGGAAGCGCGTCTGCACAGCGACGGTGATTTCGTGGGGGTTCTTTTCGGCCATGCCCCGATTCTCCGGTACGCGGCGCAATCCGGCAAGCATCGGATCGCGGAACGCTGCAGGGCGCGACAAACCTTGATTATGCCGCACGTGGCGCTGTTTGATGCGGCGCGACAATAGTGGCGTGCGAGGTCCGATGGCGGTGCGCGGAACACAGGCGTAGCATGGTCGCGTCTCGATGCGCCTGGGGGCGTGGCATGAGATACGCCGCAATGTTCGAGCGGACTCGTGTTCGCTCGAAAATCGTCTCAGCCTTCGTGCTGTGGATCGCCGCTATTCCGTTGCAGGCGTCCACGTTTACCGTGACCAATACCGGCGATTCGGGTGCCGGTTCGCTGCGCCAGGCCCTGCTCGACGCAAATGCGCACGCCGGCGCCGATACCGTAAATTTCGACATCAAGGGCGGTGGCGTACAAACGATTGCGCCATTGACTGCGCTCCCGGTCATCACCAGTCCGGTCACGATCAACGGCTATAGCCAGCCGGGCAGCAGCGTCAATACGAGTGCGATCGGCACCAATGCGGTGCTATTGATTGAACTGAGCGGAGCCAGCGCAAAGGCGGCGATTGGTCTGAGCCTGGCTTCCGGCGCCGCGCCTTCCACGATCCGCGGCCTCGTGATCAACCAGTTCATCGGAGGCAGTGGCAATAACGGCAGCGGCATCGTGTTCTCCGGTACCGGCAACAGCGCCGGCGCGGTGCAGGGTTGTTTCATCGGCACCGACGTCACCGGCACCGTAGCCGCGCCGAATGCGAAATCCGGCGTGGTCTTGCTGGGTGGCTTCGTCGAGCAGATCGGAGGCGCGCTACTGGCCGACCGGAACCTGATTTCCGGTAACGCCTTGCATGGCATCGTCCTGAATACGGACGGCATCGCGGCGCAGGGAAATCTCATCGGTACTGCGGCGGACGGCCTCGGCCAGATCGGCAACGGCGCCCATGGCATCGAAATTGTTTCCGGTAGCGCAAATCTGATCGGCCCTGGAAACGTGATTGCCGGCAACAAGGGTACTGGCGTACTCGTCGCCGGATCTGGCATCGGCAACACGATCACGGGCAATTCCATTGCTCACAACACGCAGCTTGGCATCGATCTGAACCCGACGATCAATGGACAAGGCGATGGCGCAAGCGCCAACGATGCCAGCGACGCCGACAATGGACCAAACAATCTGCAAAATTTCCCGGTATTGACGGAAGCATTGGCGGGCAGTGGCCAATTGTTCGTCAGCGGCAACTTGAACAGCATCGCGAGTCGCACATTCCATATCGAATTTTTCGCCAGCGACAGCGCCGATCCAAGTGGTCTTGGCGAAGGCCAGACGTTCATCGGATCGATCGACAGGACGACGAACGCCAACGGCGCTGTCAGCTTTACCCTTGTTGGCGTCGGGCCAATCACGACGCGTCAATACGTCACCGCGACCGCGACCGATACCGTCACCGGCGACACCTCTGAGTTCTCCCCGGGGCTCGTGACGCTGTCGGACACCACGGTCAGCAACACGAATGACTCGGGCAAAGGTTCACTGCGCGACGCCATCCTCAACGCAAATGCACGGATGGGCGCCAAGGTCATCGACTTCGCGATTCCCGGTGCCGGCGTTCACGTCATCAGTCCACTTACGCCGTTGCCGACGATCACCGAGACGGTCACGATCGACGGCTACACGCAGCTCGGCGCAGTGCCCAATACGCTCGGCGATGCAAACAATGCGGTGCTGAAAATCCAGATCGACGGCGCGAATCTCAGCACTTCGGCCGAGGTACTGGCTGTGTGCGCACCGAACTCGCTGGTGCGCGGACTATCAGTGACTGGCGGGCCACTTGACGGTGTCGTATTCGGAGCCAGTAGCTCCGGTCAAGTTTGTGGTTCGGGTAGTGCGGATGGTTCGCAGCTTGCCGGCAGCTTCGTCGGCGTCGGTCCCGACGGCAGTCCAAACGGTAACGGCAGCTTCGGTGTCTTGCTTGTCGGAAGCAAGGGAACGATTGGCGGAAGCGGACCCTACGAACGAAACGTCATTTCCGCGAACACCGGCGGCAGCGTAGCGCTCTTGGACGCGGCCGACAGCGTGGTCGCTGGCAATCTTATTGGATGGGCCCCTGACGGGGTCACCGCCAGGGGGGGGTTCCATGGCGTGTCGATCGGCGGCTCAGGTGGAACCACGGTCGGCCAGGCGAATGCGCCGAATCGGATCGGCAACAATTTCGTAGGGATATTCGCATCTGATTCCAGCGCCGGAAATGCGTTATTTGCAAATTCGATCGGCCCGAACACGGGCCTCGGTATCGATCTGGCGGGCGATGGCGTGACCCCGAACGATGTCGACGATGCCGATACGGGGGCGAACGATCGGCAGAACTACCCGGTCCCGAACAGCGTCACGCGCACCTCGAATGGTCTGCATATCAATGCCAGTCTCGACCGCCCGTCGGGCGCGAGCGCATTGAGCTATATCATCGGTGTGTATTCGAATAGCGCCTGCGACACGTCCGGCCATGGCGAGGGCCAGACCTTCCTGGGGTCGTTCACGTTCGACTCTCCGAACGGATCGACCGAAACCATCGACAGGAATTTTGTCAGCGCCGCGGAAGTCCCGATCGGCGCGCAGATCACGCTGACGGCTACCGACGCGAACGCCAACACGTCCGAGTTCTCCTTGTGCGCTCTGGTGGATGCGGCGACAAAAACATATGTCGTGAACACCACCGCCGACACCGACGACGGCAACTGCACGGCCAGCGCCGGCGGCTGCACGTTGCGCGAGGCGATCAACGCGGCGAATGCGCACGCCGGCGGCGACACGATTGGTTTCGCCATTCCCGGCGCCGCGGTGCGGGTCATCGCGCCGACGAGCGCGCTTCCGGCGATCACCGAGGCAGTCACGATCAATGGCTACACGCAGCAGGGCGCTGCGCCAAACACCCTGGTCGAAGGCGACAACGCCAATATCCTCATACAGCTCGACGGCAACAACAGCGACGCCCCCGCCGCACTCGCCGTTTGCGCTAACAACACGGCCCTGCGCGGCCTGTCGATCACGCACTGGCCGGCCTACGCGATGCTGCTGGGCTTCGATGCGACTTTCGCGGTGTGCCCAGCGGGTAGCGCCAGCGTAATCGATGGGAACTTTCTTGGATTGACGCCCGATGGAAGCGCTGCTGGCAACCTGGCCGGCGCGGTATTCGCGCCCTATCGGTCGGCCCGAATAGGCGGCCGCATGCCTGCCGATCGCAACGTCATCTCGGCGAACGGCACGCCATCGGAGTATATCGGTGGCGCCGTCCTTGTCGCCGGAGGGCCCATCGTTGGAAATTACATAGGCACGGACCCGAGCGGCACGCTCGCGCGCGGGAATCTGGGCGAGGGAATCAGCACCGACGGAGCCGATATCACGGCCAACCGCATCGCCTTCAATCGTAACGGCATCGCTCGCGGAGCCAGCTACGGCAGCGCGATTCTTGCCAACGAGATCTTTTCGAACACGGGGCTCGGGATCGATTTGATCCCGAGCGGCGTGAGCCTCGACGGCGTCACGCCCAACGATCCCAATGACGCCGATAGCGGTACCCAGGGACTGCAGAACTTCCCGATCGTGAGCCAGACCGAGGAAATCGGTGGATTGCTCACGATCTCGGGCACCCTCGACGTGCCTGCCGCGACGAGCGGCGCTGCTTATCAGATCGGCGTGTACTGGAGTCCGGCCTGCGATGCCAGTGGCTTCGGCGAAGGCAAGGTTCCGCTCGGCACGGGGACCGTATCGCTGTCCGGCAACGCCGAAGCGTTCCACTTTGCGTTGCCGGTGCTCCTCGTATCAGGTGGTGTGATCACGACAACGGCGACGTCGCCTGCCGGCAGCACCTCGGAGTTTTCCGCGTGCTCGAAACTCGTTGCACCGCCGGACAATATTTTTTCCGGCGACTTCGAGTTTTGATGCCAGGAGGCGGGATGCCTACGCGGTGGAGGACGAGCGAAGCATCGCAAGGTTAGGGTGAGCTCGCGAACCCCAACACTAAGCGCAAAACGCAAACACTATTCGGTCACGTGGGTTCCGCCGAGCCGCTGCGCCAGCGCGACAAACGCCGATGGCGCTAGTTGCTCGGCGCGCGCGCGCGGATCGATGCCGGCGGCGTCGATCTGCTTTGCCGTCGCCAGATCGCGCAGCGCATTGCCCAGGGTCTTGCGGCGCTGGCCGAATGCAGCGCGGACGAGGCGCTCGATCAGTTTCGCATCCGCGTCGGGCAGCAAGTGCGCGGGCAGCGGCGTCAGGCGCACGATCGCCGAATCGACTTTCGGCGGCGGACGAAACGCGCCGGGCGGGACCTTGAACAGCGGCTCGACGGTGCAGCGCAACTGCAGCATCACGCTGAGCCGGCCATAGATCTTGCTCCCAGGCGGCGCGGCCATGCGGTCGACGACTTCCTTCTGCAACATGAAATGCATGTCGCGGATGGAGCCGGTGTAATCGAGACAGTGAAAAAGTATAGGAGTGGAAATGTTGTAGGGCAGGTTGCCGACGATGCGCAGCGGCGTATTGCCGGCCAGCTCACCAAAGTCGATCGTCAGCACGTCGGCGCTGATGAGGTTGAGAGCGCCAATGTCGCGCGTGCGCGTCGTGAGCGACTCGATCAGGTCGCGGTCGAGCTCGATCGCAGTCATGTGGCCGGCGGCGCGCAGCAGCGGCAACGTCAGCGCGCCTTCGCCGGGGCCGATTTCGACGATGCGGTCATCGGGTTTCGGGGCGATTGCCTCGACGATGCGGCGCAGGATGCCCTGGTCGTGCAGGAAGTGCTGGCCGAAACGCTTGCGCGGGACGTGGGCGTGCTGCGGCCCGAAGTCGCGGTCGCCGCTCATTTCGGTTTGCCGCCATACGCCGGGGGCGCCACCCGAAGTTCCTCGACCAGCCAGTCACGGAACAACCGCACCGACGGCTTGTCGCCATGATGCGGCGGATACACCAGGTAACAGGTCTGGGGCGAAGCAATGCGCTGCTTGAACGGCGCGACGAGCAGGCCGGCGCGCAGTTTCGTCGCCGCGAGCGAGCCGCGAGCGAGCACCACGCCCTGTCCCTGCATCGCTGCCTGCAGCGCGAGTTCGGAATCGTTGAACACCGAACCCTTGCGCGGCTCGGGGATGTCGACGCCGGCAGCGGCGAACCATGGCGCCCACGAGTGCGTGCGAATGCGCAGCAACGGGACGCGCGCCAGATCGGCCGGCACGCGCACACGCGCGCTGCGCGCCAGCTTCGGACTCATCGACGGGAACAGTTCGTCGTCGAACAGCTTGATCGACTCGAAGCCCTCGTAGTTGCCGCTGCCGTAGCGGATCGCCACATCGACACCGTCGTTGCGGAAATCGGCGAGCGCGGTCGTGCTTTCCAGGCGCAGTTCGATGTTCGGATGCAGCTCGAGAAAACTGCCGAGGCGCGCAACCAGCCAGGCCGCGGCGAACGACGGCAGCACGCTGACCGTGATCGAATTGCTGTCGCCGCCGCGCACGCGTTCGACCGCGGTGGCGAGCGAGTCGAGCGTCGCGCGCACGTCCTGTGCCAGCTGGCGGCCGGTTTCGGTCGCGCGCATCTGCCGGCCGGCGCGTTCGAACAGGCGCACGCCGAGGCTGGCTTCGAGCGCGTGGATCTGATGGCTCACGGCGCTGTGGGTCAGGTGCAGCTCATCGGCGGCGCGCGTGTAGTTCTGGTGCCGCACGGCGGCCTCGAGCACGCGGAACGAGCGCAGCGGCGGCAGACGTTGCCACGGGTTCATCGGTTCCGCTCCTTCGAGAAATATTGGACAAACTGTCGCATGAAGAATGGAGACGCTTGAGTGTTCGGGCGCCTTCCCAACGCCAAGGTTGGGCGCCCTCCTTCCTGGCTGCTAGCAACGCCAGCTGTGAATTCCGCTCACACCTGGGGCGAGAAAATACCGATTTTTCGCGTCGCGCGCCAGCGCTATGATGCTCGCCATTCGGAGTCCGCTGTCCCGCGGACTTGGGCGCATTGGAGCGCCACTGGAGTCGTCATGAATTTCGCAACCATCACGCAACTGCTGCTGCTCGGCATGATCTGGGGCAGTTCGTTTCTGTTCCAGCGCATCACGGTGCCGGTTCTCGGTGTCGCTACGACCGCAGTCGGTCGTATTGTTCTCGCCGCAGTGGTTCTGGTCGCTGTGTTGGCCGCGACACGGCGGCGCCTGCAGTGGCGCGCGCACTGGCGCGACTACCTGCTGGTCGGCCTGATCGGGTCGGGCTTTCCGTTCCTGTTATTCGCGTTCGCGGCGCATTCGCTTCCGGCCGGCTACTCCGCCGTGTTGAACGCGACTGTCCCATTATTCACGGTGCTGATCGGCTGGTGGGTCGGCACCCGTCCGTCGACATCGAAACTCGTTGGCGTCGTCGTCGGGATCCTCGGCGTGGTTACGCTGGTCCGGTTCGGAACGGTCGAGTTGAACTGGACGACGCTCGCCGCGTTCGCGGGCACATTGTTGGCTTCGGTGTTCTACGCGTTCAACGCACGCACAGTGAAAGCGCGGTTCGCGGCGGTCGATCCGCTCGTCGTTGCTGCCGGCGCGCAGATCGGCGCGGCGCTGCCGTTGATGCCATGGATCGCAATTTCGCCGCCGACACAGGCGGCGACTGCCGGCGCGATCTGGTCGCTGGTCGTGCTCGGTGTCGTCTGCACCGGCGTGGCCTATGCGCTGTTCTATCGGCTGATCCGCGACGCCGGCAGCGAGCGCGCGGTTACGGTGACATTCATCGTGCCGGTGTTCGCGCAACTATGGGGCGCTATGTTCCTCGGCGAGGCGGTCACCTGGGCCAGCGCGATCGGCTGCGGTCTCGTGCTGTTCGCGGTTGCGCTGATCTTCGAGAAGATTCCGGGATTTGCGCGGCCTGTAGCTCCGGTGCCGGTACCGGTGCTGGCGAAGCCTTGCGGCAACGCGTCTTGATTCAATCCTCCGGATCTAATAATGCGCCGTCATCCCAGCGAAGGCTGGGATCCAGTTCTTGCCACTCAAATGCCGTCATCCCAGCGAGGGCAGGGATCCAGTTCTCCATCGTCCTGGATTAAGAACTGGATTCCAGCTTGACCAGCTCCGCTGTTGAGAGCCGCTGGAATGACGAGCATGTGGCTCCGTTCCCGCAGCGCTGCGACCAGCGCACTCCGCTGTACAATCCCTGTCAAGACTGCCATCCACGCGATGTGTGGCCGCCGCATCGGTTCCAGGGATCAATGACCCGCCAGCAGCACATCACGAAGTACATTTCGAAGGCGATGCGCGGCATCGAGATCGCGCCGTGGCATTCGCCGATCGTGCCTAAACGCGAAGGCTTCAACTGCGTCACGCTTGATTTCTTCGACACGGCGACGTTGCGTCAACGCGCCAAAGATGATCCGCAGGTCGACGATGCGCTCATCGAGCGCATCGAGGATGTCGAGATCGTGGGCTCGGCGGTCGATATCGAACGCCTGGTCGAAGCGCGCGGCGAACTCGGGACGTTCGACTACATCATCTCCTCGCACAATTTCGAACACCTGCCCAATCCGGTGAAATTCCTTCAGGGCTGCAGCCAGGTGCTGAAGCCGGACGGAATGCTGTCGATGGCGGTGCCGGACAAGCGCGGTTGCTTCGACTACTTCAAGCCGCATTCGACGACCGCGGATTTCATCGAGGCGTTCTTCGAGAACCGCACGAAGCCGCGTCTCGCGCAGGTTTTCCTGAGCCAGAGCCTGCACGCGACCTATGGCGGCGATGCGGCGAAATTCTGCTTCGACCAGAAAGCGGATCCGAGCATGGTCAGCGCCAACAAGGCGCTGGAGGAAAGTCTTGCCGCGTGGCGGCAGCGGCGCGAGAGCGGTGACGACGATTACGTCGACACGCACTGCTGGGCATTCACGCCGTGCTCGTTCTGCCTGCTCGCGCTCGAGCTGCGCCGGCTCGAACTATCCCGCTTCGAACTGCTCGAAGCGACGGGGACCGGTGGAGCGGAGTTCTACGTCCATTTGCGCAACTCACCGGGCACGCCCGACGCCGCGAACTTCTATGAGCTGCGGCACAAACTGCTGCATGGGATCCAGAACGAGGCCGCGGAAAACACGATGCGGATGTTCTCGCTCAAGCGGCAGCTGGGCCTTCGTTCCTGAGCGGGGCGGTTCGCGCGGATCACGCGGTCCGGTTTGCAACGAGTTTCAGCGCGAGCCGCGTGGCGGCCTCGAGGCTCGACGCGTCGGCCTTGCCGGTGCCGGCCAGGTCCAGCGCGGTGCCGTGATCGACCGACGTGCGGATGTACGGCAATCCAAGCGTGACATTGACGGCGTGACCGAAGCCGGCGTGCTTGAGCACCGGCAATCCCTGGTCGTGATACATCGCGAGCACGGCATCGAAGCGCGCGAGTTGCGCCGGCAGGAACGCGGTGTCGGCCGGCAGCGGCCCGACCAGATCGAATCCCGCCGCGCGCAGTTGTTCGATCGCCGGGATGATCGTGTCGATTTCCTCGCGTCCGAGATGGCCGCCTTCGCCGGCGTGCGGATTGAGCCCGAGCACGGCGACGCGCGGGGCGGCGACGCCGAAGCGCCCGATCAGATCGTCATGGAGAATTCGCAGCGTGCGCACCAGGCCGGCTTGCGTGATTGCGCCCGGCACCGCCGACAAAGGCAGGTGGGTCGTCGCCAACGCGACGCGCAAGTCGCCGCCGAAGCGGCCGCCGCCGGAAACTGAAGGCGCAGCGAGCAGCATCACGACATCGCAACCCGCGCGCTGGGCGAAGAATTCGGTGTGGCCGGTGAATGCGAAGCCGGCGTCGGCAATGATGCTCTTCTGTACCGGGCCGGTGACGATGGCGTCGAACTCTCCGGATGCGCAACCGTCCGCGCCGCGCGCGAGCGTGTCGAGAACGTAGCGCGCATTGCCCGCGTCGAGTTCGCCGGGAACAGCGGGTACGGCTAACGCGATGTCGATGCAGCGCAAAACTCCCGGCGCGCGTCGATCGCGCGGCGAGCCATCGAAACTCTCGAGTTGCAGATCCACGCCACGCTGCTGCGCGGCGCGGCGCAACAGGTTTGCGTCGGTGATCGCGACGAGATCGGCCTGCAGGTCGCTCGCGGCCAGCGCGGCGACCAGTTCCGGCCCGACGCCGGCGGGTTCACCGGCAGTCAGCGCGATCCGTGGCAGCGCCGCGCTCACGTTGCGCCAGTCCTACGGCGCGGTCGGTTTCTTCTCGTTCGTTTCGGCTCCGCACTGCGGCAGGCTCGGGCTTGCGTATTCCGCGATGCTGGCGCAGGTGTAGGCCTCCGAGCGCATCTGGCGCAGGAAGTTTTCGTATTCGTCTTCGGCCTTGCGGTTGCGCAGCACGTCGCGCGCCTGTTCGCGCTTGGCGTCGTCGGTGCGGTCCTGCTGGCGCGATCCGAGCAGCTGGACGATGTGCCAGCCGACGTCGGTCTGGAACGGCTGCGAGATGTCGTTGTCCTTCATCGCCGCCAGTGTTTCGGCCACGCGCGTGCCGTACTGGTCGATCGGGAACCAACCCATGTCGCCGCCGCCGTTCGCCGAGTTCGGATCCTGCGAATACTGCTTGGCGAGCTTGGCGAAGTCTTCGTGGCCGTCGACGATGCGCGCGCGGATGTCGCGCACGGTCTTCTGCGCGTCGTCGCTGGTCACGACTTCGGTGACGTTGATCTCGATGTGACGCGCGTGGTACTCGGTCACGAGCTTTTGTCCGCTCGAGCGCTTCTCGATCAGCTTGACGATGTGGAAACCGCTTGGCCCGCGCAGCACCTGCGAGACCTGTCCTGGCTGCATGCCTTCGGCGAGATTGGCGAACGTTTCGGGCACCTCGTCGTAACGGCGCCAGCCGAGGTCGCCGCCGTCGAGCGCGTCCTGCGCGTTGGAATAGCGGATCGCCGCTGCCGAGAAATCCATGCCACCGTCGATCTGCTTCTTGACGCTGTCGGCCTTGTCGCGAGAGACCTGGATCTGCTCGGCGCTCGCGCCCTCGGGCACGCTGATCAGGATATGCGCCAGGTGCACTTCGCCGGATTTCAGACTGTTGCTGCCGAGCAGGATGTCGACTTCCGAATCGGTGACGTTGACCTGGTTCTGCACGACGCGCTGGCGCAGACGCTGCACGAGCAGCTGGTCGCGCAGAGTCTTGCGGTACTCGTCGTAGCTGAACCCTTCGTGCTCGAGCGATGCGCGCAGCTGGCGCACGTCGATCTTGTTCGTTTCGGCCACGCGCTGGATCGCCTGGTCGACGTCGGAATCGGTGACGCGGATGCCGGTGCTGCCGGCGCGCTGCACCTGCAGGCGCAGCAGGATCAGGCGCTCGAGCACCTGGCGTTCGAGCTCCTGGCGCGGCGGCAGCTGCTGCGGATTCTGGCGATACTGGCTGAGCACGTTCGAGACCGCGCGATCGAGCTCGCTTTGCAGGATGACATCGTCCTCGGCAATCGCGGCAATGCGGTCGAGAGAATCGACCGGCAGCGCCTGCGCGATCGCGGTCGGGGCGAAGCCGAACGCGGCGAGGGTCAGACAAAAAACGGCGATGAGCTTGTTCATCGGCAAACTATTCCGAAAAGTGGTGGGCATGCTGCGCGTCGACGACCGGGGCAAGGTCGCAATTTGACGTCACAGC
>Ga0207641_10004985_pt1 | contig 11391 bp, 6 predicted proteins | sample KBSSwiS62_FD_184306 | JGI IMG/M metagenome (GOLD analysis project Ga0207641, IMG submission 184306) | Switchgrass rhizosphere microbial communities from Kellogg Biological Station, Michigan, USA - KBS Switchgrass S6-2 (SPAdes) (version 2) | ecosystem: Host-associated > Plants > Roots >... | reverse complement strand
CACATCTATCTTAACACTGAAGTTTCTTCCCATATTGTAAATACCCGGATGCGCAACCGGACTATTTGGGTATGGTTCAAAATATTTTAAGCGGCTCAGGTGATCCTGGTAAGCAACATCAAATAAATTATTGACCATTAAATAAATATTGAAGAGTATCTTTTCTTTTTTATTGGTGATACCGCCGCCAATGCCCGCGTTGAACAGCGAATAGCCCGGAGTAGGTGTTTCGGTATTATCAGTCAGATAAACCCTGTCTTGTTTTGCGAAATAGGCCAACTGTACTTTTACAAAACCATGTGTAATCAGCGAATGTTTTGTTTCAAAATCATACCGCAACTCTGATGTGCCATGCAGTGGCGGCACAAAAGGAACATAGCGGTTACTGTCCGTTTGTAATTTTGGATCCACACCTTCGTTTTTTCCGTACACTACAGACAAACTGTTTTCAAAATGCAGCGCTTTTACCGGGTGGAAATCGATACTAAGTTCGCCGCCATACAGCCTTGCTTTTCCCTGTTGAAATTTATATGTCTGGTTACCGGCTACAATAACCGAATCGGCACCGGCGCTGTTCAGCAGGCGCTGGTTGAAAATATAATTGCTGAGCTGGTTGTTGAACAGGCTCAGTGTAAATACCAGGTACCTGGAAGAATAGGCCAGCCCGATATCTTCCTGTACACTGAACTCCGGTTTAAAAGCAGCATTCCCTATCTGGTAAATATTTGTTCCCGGATGTACTCCATTGGCGGAAATCTCTAAAATATTCGGTGCACGGAAGCCGCGCGAGATATTGGCTTTCACTGAAAATTTTTCATTAAAGTTATATGTCGCACCCAAACTGCCTGATACACCGGAAAAATGATAGCTGCTGCCGGCGAAAGGATTATCAGCACCACCTGATGAACTGCCAACCGCCTTATCAAAGCCGGTTACCGGATCGGGCGCCGTGTACAAGGCATCGTTTTTAAAACTGCGGCTATCGTACCGGATGCCTCCGGCAATATCCAGCTTATCGATTGTTTTTTTCAGCAAGACAAACGGCCCAATATCAAACTGGTGATAGGAAGGAATAATAAACTCCGTGCCCTGTGTAACATCATTTGTCTGGTACATGCCATTTACACCCGTGGAAAGATTCCATCCGTGAAACTCCGGAAAATAATATTTAATATCATAGGACCAGGTATTGAGCTGCAAATACAAACCAGGTATATCGAACAATACAGGATGGCTAAACTCCCGGCGCACACTGCGCTGGTAACCGAGGTTCACCGTCAATCTTCCCTTGCCCAATGTAAAATTATTGCCCGAGTAAAAACGATAATGTTGCACATGCTGGTGCAGATTGGTTATCGTGTATGATTTCAGTTCATCGTCGCTCACTATTGGCCGTATAGTATCCGCTTCTGTAATTTGTTTGGTGAATTTTCTGCTGGCAGAATCGCGGCTGCCATCAGGTATCTCCTGCAGGTCATCATACAATTCAAAACCAATATGCGCGTAACCCCAATGTTTATGCAGGCCAAGAGAAAGACTGGCATCCGTTTCTTTAAAAGCAGTGCCATAGACCCTGCCATCATATTTATCCCGGTAATTGGTGGCTGTTTTATGTGATACCCTTCCCATCCATTCAAATCCATTTTTTGATCCGGCCAGCATAGCTGAACTGCCAAACATGCCGTTGTTGGTCTGGTATTCACCCATTATATTTCCGATTATTTTTCCTTCAGGAGCGGGCTGATAAGGGATCAGGTTTACAACGCCTGCCAGCGCATCGGATCCATAACTCAAACTGGCGGGACCCTTGATCACTTCTATTCTTTCAACACCATACTGATCTACCTCAATACCGTGCTCATCGCCCCATTGCTGGCCTTCCTGTCTCACCCCATCGTATAAGGTCAGTATCCGGTTAAAGCCCAGTCCCCTGATAAAAGGCTTTGACACATTGGGTCCCGTAGTCAGCGCATTTACCCCGGGTACTTTGGCAATAGCATCAATGATATTGGTGCTCATATTCCTGATAAGGTATTCGTGGTTGATGGCTAGTACCGGCACAGGACTGTGTTTTACCTGCGTGGCTTTCGATAAACCGGTGATCACCACTTCGCTTTCTTCTACGGCATTGTCTGTTAGTTCAAAATTTGCCACTACATCACCGCTAACGATCACATTCCTGGTAATGGCCTTAAATCCTATATTCCGCACTTCCACCAGGTATGTACCCGAAGGAAGTGATCTGAAAAAATAATGTCCATTGGAATCTGCTACAGCGCCAATCTTAAGATCAGCAATATAAACGGTTGCTGCGGGCAGCGGATTACCCGTTTTTTTTTCGCTCACTTTTCCGGAGAGTGAACCGGTGGCCGCGCGTTTATTAAAAGCCGATGCTGCATTGCCTTGCGAAAAACCATTTGTTGCGATGATATAGAACATCAGCAGGGTCGATAAATGACGTGAAACAGGTTTCATTATAAAAGTTTTTATTGTGCCCGGGCGATCATCGGAATGATCTTTCTTTACTGAAGCCACAATATGTATAAGTTGAATGCCTGCAAACATTGCCGGTATAAACCATACCGCAAACAAGTTGTTGCTGGCAATAATAATGCTCAGATTAGTTAATTGCTATGCAGCAGGGGGTCCCCGGCGTTGACAAAATAAGAAGGTGGACGAATAAACCAGGTAGACCCGGGCATGTTTGTATTCAGAAAAAAAACGGAGAGCAGCAAATTCAAAACAGGCGATCGCATCTGTGAAGGGCGATTCTGCTACCTGGTTATCACATTTACAAACAAAACCGGTATGACTGAATTGAGCCGTTCCGTCGGCAGAAGGCCTCACCGTTTTGTCTTTGTGATTGGCCAGGGCATCGTGCAAAAACTTCCTCGGTGTGATACTAAAGCTGAAGATCAGCAAGAGTGCCGCGGCCAGTAATTGCTGTATGATTTTTTTCTGCGCCAATAGATATTTGCTACTTTGTTGCAAATGTAAACAGGTGCTGGCATAGAAAACTCCTTCGACTGCTATTTTTTTAAAACCACCGTAAAAAGCGAGCCTTTGCCGGGTTCGCTTTCGCAAAAAACGCTGCCATTGAGCTCCTGCACAATTCTTTTCACAATTGACAGACCCAATCCGGTTGAATTTTCGCCAGCAGTAGGCACCGAGGATATTTTGCTGTATTTTGAAAAAAGGTTGGGTAGTTCTTCTTTATTGATGCCAACGCCTTCGTCTTTTACCTGTATGTTCACCGCATCATGGGCATCGGCCAGGCTGATCCATACATTTTTGCCCGGCGGGGAATACTTAATGGCATTGGAAAAAAGATTTTCACAGATGCGGCTCACCAATTGTTTGTCGCTGACCAGGTAAATATGTTTATCAGCTGTTTCAAAATGGAGCTGTATGTTTTTCCCGGATGCGGCTGCCTTAAAATCACTTACGATATTTTCTACAAAAACTTTCAAATCAAAATTCTCCAGTTGTAATTTTTGCTGGTTGGTTTCCGCTTTCTCTATATCCAGAATAGATCGTATCAGTATTTCCCCCTTGCCTGCCGCCTGGCGGATTCTTTCCACCGCTTTTTTTTGATCTGCATTGAGATTGCTATGATCATCATCCAGTATGTTCAGCCACATTTTTATTGCTGCAAAGGGCGTACTCAAGTCATGCGATACAATGCTGATCAGCGAATTTTTTTCATAGTTCAATTCAGCAAGCTTTTCATTCTGCCGGTTGATAAAATTATTCTGGTATTGCAATTTCCGGTTTGCCTTTCTTTTCTGCACCAGCAGCAATGCAATGATTGCGGCTATTATAAAAGCTGCCAGTGCAAACAACGTGACGGCTTTATTGCGAAACTGTTCCTTTTCTACCTGTGCCTGCAATAACCTGTTCTCCTGTTCACGCTGCCGGGCATTAAAACGTTCCTGCAGGCTGGCAATCGTTTCATTGGTGCCGGTATTGACCAGGCCGGTATCGATGCGGTACCATCGCTGCTGAAAATCATAGGCGTTTCTGTAGTCCCCTTTCCGGAAATACAATTTGGCCAGCATGGAATAACTGTCTGCTTCCTTGCTCCTGGCATTCATTTTTTGCGCCAGGTTCAACGATTGCATGGCATAGCGGTAGGCGGAATCGAATTTTTTCATTTCAATAAATACATCGGCTATGTTCAACTGGTCGATCCAAAGATCAGCGTCAACGCTATTTTTTTCATGCAGATCGTAGCATTCACGGAAATAAGAGAGGGCTGTCTCGTATTCTTTTTTTTCAAAATATACATTGCCCAGATTGCTGTAAAAAGAAGAAATACGCAGTTTATTGCCATAAGGCTTTGCCATGGCCAGGCCTTTATTAAGGTAAAATAGGGCGCTGTCTTCCTGATGTAACTGGTTGTAGATGGCGCCCAGGTTTCCGTAGCCAGTAATAACGGCATTGATGTCCTTTTCTTCTTCTGAAAGATGGGCCGATGCCAGGTACATTTCTTTCGCCCTGGCCGGCTGCTTGGTGCTCACATAGATATAGGCAAGATCACCAAGTGCGGAAATTTCATAATTGATTGCATGCAGTTTACGGGCAGCTTCCAGCGATTGAAAATAATATACAATTGCTTTGCTGTAATCGCCTTTCAGATCTTCTGCCAGGCCCCGGAGACGGCTCGACAAAACTTCGCCGCGATTGTAATGCAGCCTTGCAGCCTGTTTGCTGATAAGGTCTGCATAAATGGTCAGTGAATCAGATTTTGACTCGTTAAAGTCGATGCAGCGGTCGTATAACTTTTTCAGGTAACTGGTATCTACCTGCTGGCATCCTGTTCTTAATGCAGAAAAAATAATGAAAAGCAATAGCAGGTATTTCACGTGGAGGCTGGCTTATGGGGCAAATCTAACTCATTCTATCAATTTATTTTTAAGGGCGAATCTTACCAGGCCCACCGTGTTGTTGACGCCCAGTTTGGAGATGATGTTTTTGCGATGGGTTTCAATGGTGCTTACACTCAAAAATAATTTCTCTGCAATCTGGGCATTGCTGAATTCTTTGCAAATAAGTGTGAGTATTTCAATTTCTCTTTTTGATAGAATATCGCCGGCTTTTTTTTCTTCCAGTGTAAGTGTTGCACGGAAATCATTTTCTGAAAGAATATTTATTTCCTTACTGAAATAACTGCCTCCGTTGTATACGTCCCGGATGGTGCTGAGCAGTTCTTCCACCGGCGCATTCTTTAAAATATATCCCTGGATATTGTGCCGGATCAGTTTGTGTATATAACGGGTGCCACGCATCAGGGTAAGATAAACAACTTTCTGATCGGGTCTTATACTGCGTATTTTGGTTAGCAGTTCTTCCTCATCCATATCGGGCAGGTTTACATCCAGTAGCAGGATGTCTGCATTTGCGGCGGGTAACTGTTCAATCAATGTACCCGCACTGGACGCCACCCCAACAACATCAATATCCGGCTGCTTTTTCAGCAGCAGCGCAAGCCCTTCCATATACATTTCGTGATCCTCAACAATAAAAACCTTGATCATGCGGCAGTCAATATTAATTGAGGAAATGCAATTTGCTGCCCGGCAGGGATAGATATTTGTATGCGTGTTGCATGGCCAATCATGTGGCGTAAAGCTATGAAAAAGCCCTCTAATAGGACAAACCAGGAAAAATTAACTCTCTATCTTACTTTCAGCATAGGTCTTACCTGCTGCAGTACGCCGTTTTGCAGGCGGGCATAATACACACCCGGCGGTAATCCATAGCCGTCAAAAGTTACTGTATAAGCGCCCGCTGTATACTCTTTATCAGTCAGTGTTTTTATTGACCTGCCCAGGGTATCTATTATATGCACAAGCGTATGGCCGCCGCGGGTTCTGAAAGTAATATTGGTACTTTCCACAAATGGGTTAGGGTAGTTAATGATCAGTTCATCGCCCGCGTTCCTGTAGATTTCTTCCAGCCCGGTGCTGCCGCAAGCCGCATTCACGGCCAGGGGAATGTTCTGGAAATTATTAAACATAATGGTTTGCAAATCGGTATCCTTTACGCAAAACCATTGGTTAAGCAGGGAAGAATAAATGCTCCTGAAATCATATTGAAAAGGAATATTATCGTTTACAGATATGCCGGCAGGAATTGCGGGATTATTCCCCACTATGCCCGGTCTTACGTTCTTTCCAAAAACAAATACCGGTGCGGCGGTGCCATGGTCGGTGCCCACACTTGAATTGGATTTAATACGCCGGCCAAATTCTGAAAAGGTCATACCAATTACGCGATCTTCAACACCCAGGTTTTTCAGATCATCCATAAATGCTTTGATACCATCGGATACTTTCAATAATAAATTAGCATGGTTACCAACAGTGGTATCGCTGACGGTGGTTTGCCCCGAATGTGTGTCAAACCCACCCGTGCTCACCATATAAATCCTTGTTTTCAATCCGCCCTTGATAAGCCTTGCTACAATTTTTAATTGGGCAGCAAGGTCGTTACCGCTGGGATAATTGCCTTGTGTGGGAACCGCGGCTGCTGCAGCTTTGATCACCACTGAATACTGCTGTGTTTGCTGTGCTACCAGGCGGATGTATTTTAGTTCTTTGCCCCAGGGCGTATCGGGTGCGGGATCTACTACTCCATTGATCAGGTTATAAAAATTGGTAGGATCAGTAATGCTCAGGCCCATGCCGACGGCGGGACCCTGCAATGCCAGCGAAGTAATAGAACCAATCTGAATCGCCAGCGGATCGGGCATAGCACTATTGGGAAATCCATTTGGATAATTCGGAAATTCCGAAGCAAGGTACCGGCCTGCCCAGCCGCTGTCTACTTCTGTTTTTGCATCGGAAGCACTCATCCAGATATCAGTGGCGCGAAAATGAGAGAAATTAGGTGATGGATACCCCACAGCCTGTATGATGGCCAGTTTGCCTTCGTTGTAAAGCGTTTGCATACCAGTCATGGATGGGTGCAAACCAGTTTTATCGTTATTGCTTAGCGCAAGTATTTTGTTTTGTGGAATGGCAATGTTTGCCCGTGCATTGTAATAATTTCCGTATCCGTCAATTGGTATTACCATATTCAGACCATCATTACCCCCATTGAGCTGAATAATAACAAGTACTTTATCAGTATCAACGGTGGCGCCTTGCAGCGCCTGCATAAACGGGCTGGTGGCCGGATAGGCCTTAACAGAGAAGCCACCCAGTATACCAGGCAGCACAGTTGCAGCAGGAATGGTATTGCGTAAAAAATCTCTCCTTTTCATAGCTATTGGTTTAAGATCAGGCAAGCTGGTATTCAGCCAGGTTCATCAGGTACCTGTATAAATCACGTAAACGGTTGTAGACGGCCTGGTAGGCCATAGTGTCTGTTGGGTTGGCGAGATAAGCATTCCATGCAATTGACCAGTAATAGTCTGAGGTTTGCCCCGTCAGCAAAATATTTGTTTTAATGGTGGTTTTGGAGGCAGCCGATAGTGGCACCCGGTATAAAATCGCCAGTGAATCATCAATCAAAATATTCGGATCACCCGGGTTGGATGTTTGCTTGGCAAAGGCAATGGGGTCTATCTTCAGGGTTTGTCCACCACGCGTATAGCCGCTGATCATAGTGTCGGTAAACTGGTTTCGTTTAGGCAATGTGTCTGAATTGATCCAAAGCTCATAGAATTGCGGCGCCTGGTAATAAGAAGGCCAGCCGGACACATTGGGTGGTTCCGCAAAATTCTGATTATTTAAACCCGCTATGGTCCGGATAAACTCCCACATATTATAAGCATTGGCATAATCTGATGCTACATCAGGGAATACTACGCCAAACTCACGGCAAAGACCAACCGTTATATCCAGAGGACTTTTAATCAGGCAGCCCCTGTTGAGTGCATCAAAAAAATGTTCGCTTTTCAACAACGTATCCAGTACCGGTTTAATTTCCCAGTTACTGTTTTGGAATAACTGCGCCAGCGGGTCAATTACATTTGCCTGTGCGGCGGAATCAATGGTATAATAACAGAACCAGCGGTAAATCTTTTTTACAATAAACTGCGATACTTCGGCCTGCTTGCTGAATATCATGGTGAGCAAATCATCCAGTTCGGCATCGCCTGCTGTGGCACCGGAGCGACCGGCTATACTGGTGTTACCAAAAAATGAAGAAAATTGTTTGCTGCCGGTATCGTGTTTCGCGGCAACAAAATTAGAAGAGGTAGCAGGTTCGTCAATGCGCCAACCCGTTAGTACTCTTGCAGCCGCCTTCACATCGTCTTCGGTATAATTGGGGCTATTGGCTTTTCCCAATGTAAACAACTCCTGCAATTCACGGCCGTAATTTTCATCCGGTGCAGTATTGGTGTTGAGTTCCCCATTAAGATAACGCAGCATACCGGGGTCAATGGTAATATTGCGCACCAATGTTTTAAAATTTCCGAGCGCACTGCTTCGCAGCAATGAGTGGTGCTTATATAACAGCAATGGTTCTCCGATACTGGAAGCCTCTGTAGAAAAATGATTGTGCCAGAACAGGGTCATTTTTTCCCTGATGCTACGATCCTGGTTTAGCATTACGCCAATGCTCCATCTTTTAAAGGATCCTATTCTGTAAGTCTCTACTACGCTGTCAGCATTGTAGTCGTTTACCCATGTGGTACCGGCCGCGATATTGTTATCAGGTTTTACTGCCTGGCTGTTATCATAATCTTTTAAAGGGGGCGAGGGCATGGCAGCCGTGGGGTTCAACAATTCATCCACTGCCTGTATCATACTCAAACCGTTGAAATGAGCAATATCCTGCGGGCTTGCACCAAACATGGTTCTTTTGAGAAGATGAACAACCGCTTCGGTATCCCAGGGACCACTATAAGGAGTGAGGCCAGATAAGGTTCTGGCGGATTGCTGCACAGCATCCGGCTGACGCTGCAAGGTTTTTCTCTTCGCAGTCAGGAAAGCTCGTCTATCCATAGCGGGACGATTTTGGTTTTCGAAATGATAATAGATTTTAATAGTCTGAAGTCCAATCCGGTTAAACAAACTTCAGGCCAGCGGGTTCCCTGGCGGAAGAATAACGCAGGACTACTTGTTCACAGTATAACTACGCTGAAAAATATCGGCAATAATGCAAAAAGCTCCCGGTATTCTACGCGGGAGCCCTTTTTGTTTTCTCATGCTATACCTGGAAGAAAGTTTAAAGTCTAAGGTTTAAGGTTTAAAGTGTTGCAGATCGGGAATTGAAATTAATAACAACGCAGGCTAACGAACTTTAAACTTTAGACCTTTAAACTTTAAACGATATACTAATTTATATTCTCAATAATTCCTGCAATACCCTGGCCACCGCCCACACACGCAGACACAATACCATATTTTTTATTCAGGCGTTTCATATCATGTGTAATCTGTATCGTGAGCTTACTGCCGGTGCAACCCAGCGGATGCCCCAATGCAATGGCGCCGCCGTTAATATTAACCGTGTCAGGATTAAGATTCAGTTCGCGGATAACCGCCAGCGACTGTGAGGCGAATGCTTCATTCAATTCAATTAAATCAATCTGACCCAGGTTCATGTTTACCTGTTTCAATACTTTGGGTATTGCTTCCACCGGTCCAATGCCCATCACACGGGGATGCACACCCGCAGATGCACAGGCTATCAACCGCGCGATCGGTTTCAATCCCAGTTCATTGATCATTTTTTCTCCCATTACAATTACAAAGGCGGCACCATCGCTTGTTTGCGAAGAATTACCGGCGGTAACGCAACCACCCGCAGCAAACGCAGGTTTTAATTTAGCCAATGCCTCCAGCGAAGTATCTGCTCTTGGCCCTTCATCGGTATCCAGCACTGTTTTTTTTGTTTGCTTTTTGCCTTTGGCATCCAGGTAAACCTCTTCAACAGTAATGGGCAATATACCCGGCTTGAAATAGCCATTCTTAATGGCGTTGATGGCTTTCTGATGCGAGTTATAGGAAAATTGGTCCTGGTCTTCCCGGCTTACTTTAAAATCCTTTGCTACGTTTTCTGCTGTTAAACCCATGCTCAGGTAATAATCGGGCTCGTCTTTAGCAATTGAATAAGCAGGCACTGTTTTCCATCCCGCCGTTGGTACCATGCTCATACTTTCTGTTCCACCAGCGATAATACATTCGGCCTGACCGCTGCGAATTTTGGCCGTGGCAATCGCAATGGTTTCCAGGCCCGATGCACAGTAACGGTTAACCGTCATTCCCGGGGCATGAATGCCCACTGCACGGGCGGCTATGATGCGTCCCACCTGCAGGCCCTGCTCTGCTTCCGGCACGGCATTGCCAACAATAACATCGTCTACCCTTTTTACATCCAGTTGCGGCACAGAAGCCAGCAAACCCTGTATTACCTCAATGGCCAGATCATCGGGCCGGGTGAACCTGAACCCGCCTCTTTTCGATTTACCAACGGCCGTTCTGTAACCGGCCACGATATAAGCTTCCTGCATACAATAAATTTATTTTTTTACCAGCTTCAAATTTTTGCTCATCATACTTGCCCGCCCGGCCGATGCCCCGCCAGAATGAATCTTCCGGGCTGGCGATCGGACGGGCGTCGCACACTTGTACTGCAACCGCAAATGGGCTCATGCAACACAAAGTTTCCCGCAAAGAACGCAAAGGAGCAAAGAGCGGGGGTGTAACACTATTATAACAAAACAACCATTAAGTTGTTTATGCAACTTTCTATCTCAAATGTACAATTTATTGCTGTTTGTAAAAACTTTTTGCTGGTACGCGGGTTCGGTGTTCTTTTGGGCAAAATTGCCGGTGAGCTGAATGGCTGATATCCATCCCTTTCACATGGGCATACCATAATTCCATCGCCTGATGTATAAAATTCTGCGAAGCTTTCTATTCCTTTTCCCACCCGAATGGGTACACTATTTTTCAATGAACTGTCTTAAGCTATTGTGTGCAGTTCCATTTATGAAAAAAATAATCGGCCGCACAATGCGGGCGAATGCTAATGCCAAAGAATTGTTCGGGCTCCATTTTAAAAACCCAGTGGGCCTTGCCGCCGGTTTCGATAAAAATGCTCTGTACTTAAACGAATTGGAAGCACTTGGGTTTGGCTTTGTTGAAATAGGAACCGTTACTCCGCTGCCCCAGGAAGGAAACGAAAAACCGCGGCTCTTCCGCCTGCCGAAAGACAAGGCACTTATCAACAGGATGGGTTTTAATAACCATGGTGTAAAAGCTGTAGCGGCGCGGCTTCGTCAGTGGCGCATTGACTCACGGCTCACGACTCACGACTCACGACTCATCATCGGTGGCAATATCGGTAAAAACAAAATCACGCCGAACGAAGAAGCCTGGCGGGATTATGAAATTTGTTTTAAAGAATTATTTGATTGTGTTGATTATTTCG
>Ga0207641_10004982_pt1 | contig 11393 bp, 9 predicted proteins | sample KBSSwiS62_FD_184306 | JGI IMG/M metagenome (GOLD analysis project Ga0207641, IMG submission 184306) | Switchgrass rhizosphere microbial communities from Kellogg Biological Station, Michigan, USA - KBS Switchgrass S6-2 (SPAdes) (version 2) | ecosystem: Host-associated > Plants > Roots >... | reverse complement strand
TGTCGGCGACGGTAACACTGGAGGCGATGAGACGCGCCGGATCGGGAGTCACTTGAAATTCAGGAACTCGGCCGCCCTGAATCAGAACGGATGCGACTCCATCAAGGCGATTGATGCGCGGCTTGACGTCGTAAGTGGCGATCTCCCAAAGATTGTCTTGTGAGAGCGTGTCAGAAGTAAGGCTATAGCCGATGATGGGAAATGTTGCGAAGGTGAGGCGGTGCGTTGCGACTTTGGCGGTGGCGGGCAGTTCAGACTGAAGGCGTGCCACGACTGCGTCCACGCGCTGAAGCGTAAGGACCATGTCGTTCTGCCAGTCGAAAAAGAGATCGATTTCCGCGGAGCCCCGGCTGGTGATGGAAACGACTCGCTGAAGCCCGGGCACGTCGTTGACGGAGTCTTCGATAGGGCGCGTGATAGTGACGAGCATCTGGTCGATCGGCATGACGCCGTTGTCCACACCGATCACCACGCGGGGGAAATTGGTGTTGGGAAAAACCGAAACGGGAATGCTGAACGCCAGATAGCCGCCGACCAGCGCGAGGCTAATGATAAGGAAAAGAATTGGGCGGGAGATTTTGTGAAACCAGAAGATCGGTTGTTCAGGTGGCACGCGAGACGGAGAGGTCGCAGGATTGGAGTCCGCCACGGCAACTATTCCTTTTCCGAGCCGGACGTGGATTTCTTGCCGGAATCTTTGTCGTCAGTACTTTCGGCGGGAGCCGGCGCCTCGATCTTGATTTTGGTCTTGTCGGGAATACTGTAGGCGCCTGTAACGACCACGGAGTCACCCGCGGAAACCCCTTTCATAATTTGCGTTTCAGATGGGCCACGAAGACCAAGTTGCACCGAGATTTGGTGAGCAAGACCGTCTTTGCCCGCCAGCAGGACAAACCATCCAGATTCGGGCGACTCGACAACGGAATTTTTGGGCACCAGAACCGCATCTTTCGCCGTGGCTGCCGTGACGGCTACCTGCACCGTCATGCCAGGCTTGAGCTCCACCGGAGGTTTCGCAGTTTCGACCCATACTTCGATGGTCGTGCTGCCAGGATCAAGGGCGGGGCTGACCAGAGAAACTTTCGCGGGAACCGGTTCGTCCACACCGGCAATTTGAATGTTTGCCGCGTCGCCAACCTTCAACGTTACTGCCTGCGACTGCGCGATGTGAGACTTGGCGATGAGGTAGCTGGTGTTCATCACGGTGAGCAGCGGCTGATTGGCCGACGCGAGTTCTCCCGGAAAAAGAGGCCGGTCGGTTACCACGCCATCGATCGGGCTGCGAATCTCGGAGTAACTGAGCTGCGCCTCGGCGCTGAGCAACTTTCCTTTTGCCGCGGATAGCTGGCCGCCAGCTGTCTTGAGCGCCTGTTCCTTGCCGATGCGGTGAAGGTCGTCCAGCGCTTTTTGCGCTTGCTGGTATTGGCTGCGGGCCTGAACGAGCGCCACTTGTGCGGCATCCAGATCGCGGCGAGGCAGAGCGCCCTGTTCGAATAATTCCTTGCGGCTGTCGTAAATTTTTTGCTGCGCATCCAGCGAGGATTTGGCGCTGGCGGCGTCGAGTTCCGCTTTTTGCATCTGTTCCGGAACTCCGGCTGCCGTGGAAGTGACATAGGAGGCTTCCGCTTGTTCGAATTCGCCCTTGCTCTGAACGGCTGCCGCAGAGAGGTCGGCGTTTTCCAACACTGCCAGCAGTTGGCCTTTGCGTACACGCGCTCCACGCTGCACCTGAAACGATTTGATGGTCGATGTGATTTTGGGAGTGACGACCGCCTGCTGCAACGGAAACACGACGGCCTCCGCTGTGACAATCTGGGAAATTTCGCCCAGTTTGGCGCGCACGACCTGCACCGACACCTCCGGCGTAACTTCCTGCTCCCTCTTGGAGCAGGCGGAGAGCAGTAGAAGCGGCAGAATTGCTGAGGCAAAGCGAGGAAATTTCGGCGGAATCATGGATTCGTCAGGACTCCGGTCAGGGTTTGCAGATTGGCCAGGGCCACACGATAACGAACCGCGCCATCCTGATAATTGTTGTTCGCCTGTACGAAAGCTGTTTGCGAGTCCACCACTTCCAGGACCGTCGCTTCGCCGCCTTTGTAGCGCAACGTCGTCAGTCGTTGACTTTCCGCCGCTAACTCGGCGGAGCGCTGCAGTCCGGCCAGTTCGTTGAGTGAAGTCTCCGCTTCGGCGTAAAGAGAACGGATTTCCGCAATGAGCTTTCGTTGTGCGAAAGAGAGTTCGAGTCTGGCTTGCTTTTGCTGGAGTTGTGCCTGGCGAATGCGGCTGCGCGTCGCTCCCCAATTCCACACCGGAAAATTTAGCGAAGCCAGAGCGGACGAACCAAGATTGCTGAGCTTCTGACCATTTACGAATGAGTTAATAGAAAATTGTGGGGCGTCGATCCCATAAAAATAATCGAGCCCGAGCGAAGGAAGATATTCGGCGCGCGCAGCTGTCACATCGTGATTTGTCATATTCACGCTTTCCAGCGCGGCGCGGAGATCGGGATTATCGCGCGCGGCCTGCTGCTGAACTTCCTCCAGCGTGGGCAGCGGCGCGGAAGCCGCGAGATTTTCCGTTAGGGCAAAAGTGTCTTGAAAAGTCGGAAAGAGAAGGACCGCAAGATCGAGGCGCGTGTTCAGCAAGGCGAGCTTCGCTTCTTGCAGCTGGCGGCGGCGATCCTGGGCTTGGAGCTCCGCTTTGATCGAATCGGAGTGCGCCACTTCGCCTCCGCGCTCGAGTTGCTGCGTCAGCTGTAGGAAGCGGTCGCCTTCATCGGCCGTGCGCTGGGCAGCCTCCAGTTTGTTTTGTGCGGCGATTGCGGCGAAATAGCTCTGCACTACCGTGACCACCAATCCGCGCGATGCGATTTCAGCCTTGGCGCGCGTCACCGCGGCCGCTGCAGCAATTTTTCGGTATGCGGCGACTGCGGCCAAATCTATCGACTCGTGCACATTGCCCTGGCTCACATATTCGTGCACCGCGTTGTTGGCGATGAACCGGACTTGCCCCAGTTGATTCGCTTGCGTGTAGAGATACTGATTGTTGTAGCTAACTTGTGGGAGCAGCGCGTCGCGGGCCTGCGTTCGATCTTCATGTGCCGAACCGGCTTCGGTGAGGGCTGCGTTGTACACGGTACTGTTGGCGCGCGCCAGCTCGATCGCTTTGGCCAAAGATATCTCGACCAGCTCCGCCGCCGGCGAAACTGCCTGAGCTGGTACCGCCGCCGTCGCTTGTGGCTGAGGCGCCGCCGGCTTTTGCTGCGCAAAGATGCACCACGGAGCGACCGCGACGAGTGACGTCAGATGTAACAATGCGGCAATGTAGCGGCGATGCATGAGGCAGAGGTTGGCCATTCCAGCGATTCCTGGAAGAGAATCGCACGCCGCCAATATAGCGACAGTGAGTTAAATCCAGGATTAACCGGGCCGAGCAGATGTACCGGCGATTGCGGGAAGACTTACTGTGAAAACAGTACCGCTGGCATCGGAGCGTGTGAGTATCAGTGAGCCGTGGTGCGCTTCGGCGATCCATTTGGCGATCGAAAGGCCCAGCCCTGCGCCACTGGTGGAACCAGATGTTGAATTTGCACGCGTGCGCGCCTGATCCGCGCGGAAGAATCGTTCAAATATGCGCGAATGAAACTCAGGCGCGATGCCCGGGCCGTCGTTCGTAACAGTGACCTGTGCGCCGCCAGCCGTTGCTGACGTGGCGATGGTGATCGTTCCGCCCGGCGGCGTGTACTTGATTGCGTTGTCCAGAAGATTTATTAGCATGCGTGACAACAACGATTCGTCGCCGGAAATGGGCAATTCTCGCGAAGGCTCTACGGCCAGCGCAATGGACTTCGCGGCAGCGAGCGTGCGCACGGAATGCGCGCATTCCGTCACAAGTTCATCCAGATAAAGTTCGCGCGAATTTACCGGATATTGTCCGGCGTCGGCGCGCGTCAGCGTGAACATGTCCTCCACGATGCGCGCCAGTCTGCGTGTCTCATGCTGAAGAACGTTTAGCGACTCGCGATATTCCTCGGGGGAACGCGCCGGATTGGAAAGCGCCACCTCCGACTCCCCCTGTAAAATCGCAAGCGGAGTGCGCAGTTCGTGGGAAGCGTCGGCGATGAACCGGCGCTGCCGTTCGAACGCCAGGTTCAGCCGGTCCAGCAAGCCGTTAAACGTAGTCGCGAGGCGGCCCAGTTCATCGTAAGGATTTTGCACCGCCAGGCGCTCCTGTAGCGTCGATTCGCTGATGTGCCCGGCGCGCGCCGTCATGTCGGCTACTGGCGCAAGATTCTTCCGCGCCAGAAAGTAGCCTCCGGCAGATGCCACGAGAATCGTAAGCGGAATCAGCCAGAAAAATGTTGCGCGCAGCCGCGCAAGCAGTTCCCTCTCGGGATGAAGTGAAGCAAAAATGACAAGACGACACGAACTTTTCGCCGCTGTGAAAGTGCGCCCGTAGCAACGAATTCCGCCGCGCCTTGCGGGAAGGGTGCGGAAGGGAACGCTGGAAGCCGCCAAGGAATTTAGACACGGCTGAAGAAGTTCATCCGATATTTTGGGATTGGGTTCGGTGCGCCGATTCTCCCTGGTTGCAACGGGCAGCTCGTCTGAACTCATCATCAGCTGTCCGCTGGCCGACAGCACGGCAAAGGAATGCCCGGGGTACTGATGTTCCAGCATGGCCTGCCGCGCGGCAGCGGCGACATCGCTCGCCGGAGTCGCATCACGCAGCTCCGCATCCAAGGTGGCCAGAAACGAGTCCGCCAGCTCGGCCAGGCCCGCATCGGTACGCGCCATGACGCTGCGCTGTACGATCCAATAAATTACCAATGAAAGTAACAGCAACGTCCCGGTCAGAACTCCGGCATACCATACAGTGAGCCGCGCGCGGACCGAACTAAACATCGTGGCTGTCTTCAAACATCGCGCCTATCCATTGTTCCGTTTGCTGTGTGATTTGTTCTTCTCGCGCATCGTCGCCGCTCCAGATCCAGCAGCTTCCGGCACTTCACCACTAGTTTCGACCAGTCCGAGAAGATAGCCCGCGCCGCGCCGCGTATGCAGAAGTGGCGCCTCCTCGGCGCCGTCGATCTTGCGCCGCAAGCGGTTCACATAAACCTCAATGAGATTGGAAAACGGGTCGAATTGCTCGTTCCAAACGTGTTCGGCAATTTCAGCGCGACCCACCACTCGATTCACGTTTCGTACCAAGTACTCCAGCAGCGCGTATTCTTTGTGTGTGAGGGAGATGTTGCGGCCCGCCCGCGTTGCAGTTTGCGCGGCGGTGTCCAACATCAAATCGCCGACATGCAGTTGCGCCGGCTTCAACTCCGCTGGTCGCCGCAGTAACGCGCGCATCCGCGCCAGCAGTTCGCGAAACTCAAACGGTTTGGTGAGGTAATCATCCGCGCCGTGATCGAGTCCGGCCACGCGATCTTCGACAGCATCACGCGCTGTCAGCATCAGCAGCGGAATTTTCAGCCCAAGCTCGCGCAGCTGCCGGCACACCTCAAAGCCGCTCATGCCCGGCAGCATCACATCCAGAATGATCAGGTCGTAGGAATTAATCTCCGCCAGTTCCAGCGCTTCCGGACCCGTTGCGACAGCGTCCACCGCGTAGGCTTGCTCCCGCAGTCCTTTCGTGACGAAGTGTTGGACGCCGGGATCGTCTTCTGCAATCAGTACGCGCACCAGCGCATCATACGCGATTCACGGTGTCCCCTGCACCCGCTTCGCATGTACATCGTCACTGCTCCGTCCCGCACGCGAGCACCAATGTGCCGTTCAATCTTCCTTATCCTCTTTCGCTGCCCGAGGTTCGCGCGGCGCCTGAAAACGGTAGCCCACCCACGGCTCCGTCAGGATCAACTTGGGTCGTCCCGGATCGCTCTCAATCTTCTTGCGCAGCTGATTGATCATCACGCGCAAATATTCCGGCTCGTCTCCGTAATCCGGTCCCCACACCGCTTGCAGCAGCCGGCGGTGCGTAATCGGCTTGCCGGCATTCGAAATCAGATGCCGCAGCAACTCAAACTCCTTCGGTGTCAGGTGGACATCGCGTCCTTTGACCGTCACTTGGCGCGTTTCGAAGTTCACCGCGAAATCCTTCGCCGAAAATGACGCAACTTTTTCCTGCGGTAGTCGGCGGCGCAGCGCGGCGCGAATCCGTGCCAGCAATTCCGCCATGCTGAACGGTTTCACCACATAGTCATCGGCCCCTGCATCCAGCGCCATCACTTTGTCGCGCTCCGCGTTGCGTACCGTGAGCATTAGAATCGGAATGTCCATGGTGCGGCGAATCTCGCGGCACGTTTCCAGCCCTCCGATTCCCGGCATGTTGACGTCCAGCAGAATCGCGTCTGGCGTAGATTGCCGAACCGACTCCAGCGCTTCCTCGCCCGTGCCTGCCTCAAAAATCGTGTAGCCTTCCGCCGACAACGCTGTCCGCAGCACCCGCCGCACCTGCTGTGCATCGTCCACGATCAGGATTTTCGCGGAACTCACGGGCGCTCCGCTCCGTCTCGTGGCGCAGGCAACGTGAACGTAAATACCGAACCGTGATTGAGCTGGCTGGTCACCGCGATCGAGCCGCCGTGCGCTTCCACAATCGCTTTTGAAATGGGCAACCCCATTCCCGTACCCTGAATCACCGTGCGCTGGTCCCGGCCACGATAAAATTTGTCAAAAATCAATCCCTGCTCCATCACATCGATTCCCGGTCCCTGATCTGCCACGCTGAACGTCACCAATCCGCCGCTATTTTCCGCGCTGATCACGATCGGTTTGTCTTTTTCCGAATATAAATTCGCATTTTCCAGCAGATGTACCAACACTTCCTTCGCCCGTGGCAGGTCCGCGCGCACCATCGGCAAGCTCGGCGGCAATTGAATCCGCACTTCACGCGCTCCCAGCGAAGGCTTGCAGTTCGCCAAAGCGGTTTCGATCAATTCGCGCGCCGTCACCGGACGCAGCTCCAGCTCGATCTCTCCTGCTTCCAGCTTGGACATTTCTGATGCGTCCTCGACCAGTTTATTCAAGCGGTCGCATTCTTCATCCATAATCTCCAGCAGTTCGTGTTGTTGCGCGCCTTCGGGCGCATGGTCGGACAACAGGGAAGTAACCGACGCCTTGATCGAAGTCAGCGGTGTGCGGAAGTTGTGCGTAATCGAATCGAGCAATGCCGACTTCAGCCGTTCGCCCTGACGATCCGCTTCCGTCCGGCTGAGCTGCTCTACCGCACGCGCTCGCTCAATCGCGATACCCAGCAACGTCCCCACCGCCTCCAGCGTCTGCCGCGAAAGTGGCGCGCCGGAAATTCCAAAGCTTCCAATGGATTTCATTCCGATGCGCACCGGCCCGTAGCAAAAGCCTCGCGCTGCATCCACGTACGGCTCTTCTCGTTCGTAGGCCGTGCGCAGTTGTTCTTCCTCCAGGTGCAGCGTACCGAAGCCAGACCGGTAAAATTTCTGCTTGTCCGCCAGAAACAGGCTGGCCGCGCCGCTTTCGAAAGACTCCACAATGTGATTCGGAATGGCGTTCATCAGTTGAATCACGTTGCCTTCGCCCAGCAGTTTCTGGCTAAACGAATAAAGATGTTCAATTTCGCGGCGCCGCCGGTTCGCCACGTCCGCCTCGCGCCGGATTCGGCTGGACAGCCGGCTTCCCGTGATTGACGTCAGCAAAAACGCCAGCAAGGCTACCCAGTTCTGCGGGTCGGTGATGGTCAGTGTGCCGACGGGCGGCAGAAAGAAATAGTTGAATGCCAGCATCGCCGCGATCGACATCAGCACGGACACGGTCATGCCCCAAACCGCGGAAACTGCTAAAATTGCCAAAAGAAACGACAATGCCACCGTGGTCTGGTTTACGTGAGGCAACGCCTTGCGGAAAAACACGGTGATTCCTGCAACCAGCAGTAGGGCCAAAAAGCTTCGCAACGTCCGGCGCTGGACGACGGGAATCATGTCGTAATTCTAGCGCAGTCGCTGCCATCCACAGATTAGGGAAGCGTAAAGTGGGCAAAAATCCTGAAGAATGGCTTGCGGTCGCCTCGCCTCCGGAAAAAGCGCGCGGCAACTTTAAACTATTTTTGGGCTATGCTCCGGGTGTCGGCAAAACCTTCGCCATGCTGAGCGAAGCCATTCGTCGCCACAGCCGCGGCGAAGATGTCGTCATCGGCGTGGTAGAAACTCACGGCCGCAAGGGCATCGAAGAGCTGGTCACCCAGCTGGAAGCCGTCCCGCGCAAGAAAATTGAATACAAAGGCACGCTCTTCGAAGAGATGGACGTGGACGCCATCCTCGCGCGCAAGCCCGCCGTGGTATTAGTGGATGAGCTGGCCCACACCAACATCCCCGGCAGCAAGAATCGCAAGCGCTATGAAGACGTACAAGCCATCCTGGCCGCGAAAATTGACATCATTTCCACTCTCAACATCCAGCACATCGAAAGCATTTCGCCCGTAGTCCGCAACATCACCGGCATCACCATCCGCGAAACCGTTCCGGACTGGGTGCCCATGACCGCCAGCGAAACCGTCATGGTCGACCTTACTCCCGAGGCCCTGCAAAATCGCATGCGTCGCGGCGATGTCTACCTGCCCGCCAAAGTCGAACAGGCTCTGAACAACTTTTTCCGCCGCGGCAACCTCATTGCTCTTCGTGAACTCGCGCTCCGCCAGGTTGCCGAACAGGTCGATCGCAGCCTGGAAAATTATATGGCCGCCAAGGACATCCAGAAAAACTGGGCCGTCCGTGAACGTATCGCCGTCTGCGTCAGCTCCAATCCTGCCGCGCAATATCTGATCGCTCGCGCCGCCCGCATGGCCCGCCGACTGGACTCCGAGCTCTACGTGATTCACGTCGACGCCGGCCGCGATAATTCCGATCCAAGCAAGAAAACCCTCGCCGCCAACCTCCGCTTCGCCGAAAATCTCGGCGCCAAAGTCGTCCAACTCAAGGGATTGAGCGTGGCTGACTCCGTGGCGAAAGTGGTCCGCGAAAAGCACATCACCCACGTTATCTTTGGACGGTCGGTGGAACACGGCTGGAAAAAATATCTCTATCTCTCCGCCGCCCATCGCTTTTTGCGCGAATCCCCGGAAGTCGACGTTCACATTGTCACGCAGGAAAAAGACTAAATTTTCTGAGCGCGCCTACCCGCGGGCGTTCTGACTCAGCCGCAGATTCACTTCACCCATCGTCGGCATGGACGGCTGAGCACCGGCTCGTGTAACCGACACCGCACTGGCGGCAACCGCGAACTGCGCGCTCTCCAGTGGCGACTTGCCCATCATCAGCCCCACCGCAAAAGCTCCGTTGAACGCGTCGCCTGCCCCAGTGGTGTCGACAGCGGTCACCGGAAACGCATCGATCTGCTTGCGCCCTTCTCCCTTCGCAGCCAGACACGCGCCTCGCGAACCCATCTTCAACACCACTCCGCGCTCACACCGGTCCACTAGGGCTTCGAGAATCTCGCCAGTATTCGCTCGATGTTCAGGGACCGTAGCTTCCGGCATGCAGTGGCATATTTCAGTCTCGTTTGGGGTAAGCCAGCTGACTTGCTCCAGCAATTCGGTTGTTAATGTTCTCGCAGGCGCGGGATCCAGGATCAGTGAAACGTCGAGCCGCGCACAGAGTCTTCCCAGGTGCTGCACTGTCTCGAACGGAATTTCCAGCTGCGCAAGCACCACTCCCGCTTCGCGAATCGCATCCGTGTTCTCATCAAGGTCGCCCGGCGACACCAGGGCATTCGCGCCTGGCGTTACCACAATGGCATTCTCGCCATTGGGGGCCACTGCAATCACCGCAACTCCCGAGGGGCCTTCGCACGTGCGCACGCGGGCAGTGTCCACCCCGCTCTGCACCATTTGTGCCCGCAATTTCTCGCCAAACGTATCGGAACCCAGGCTGCCGATCATACGTACGGGATACCCAAGCCGCGCGGCGGCGACCGCCTGGTTCGCGCCCTTGCCGCCCGGATGCATTTGGAAGTCGCTGCTGTGAACGGTTTCTCCCGGAAGCGGGATCCGCTCGGCACGCGCAACCAGATCAATGTTGATGCTTCCGACCACCACAATCGCTTTACGATTCATCGCCACGGCTCATCACCTGGCTACGCAAGCGCGGCGCGCAGCGCCGCCTTCCAACCGTCAACGTCGAGAGTCCAGCAAACGCTGGTCTTCACCCGTGCCGCTAACGCCCATTCCCACTGGCTTTTGTTCCGCTGGTCGCCTGCCACATTCAGGCGGTCCACCACCGTCATGCCACGCGTCAAATCGCTGGCCGTTTCTACGTCGACGTAATGCATGCTCGTCGACAAACAAAGTTCTGGCTGCAGGGCGATTGCCATGGCAAGGGGGTCCGGCAGCGAAATTCCCGCTTCTCCGGTCTGCACGCGATACGCCTCCGCCGCAACGCTGTTGCAGCGAATCGCGAATTCCGCCACCGGTGTTTTCAACGCAAGAATCTTCTCGATATCGTTCTCGTTGAGTGCCGCCGCACCGCGGCAAAGATGCCAGCCAACCATTTCGATGGACAACCCTGTGCGGAAAACCATTCTCGCCGCTTCCGGATCCACCCAGATGTTGAATTCCGCCGCTGGCGTTACGTTCCCCTCGCAGCAGGGCGCGCCGCCCATCACAATACAACGCCCGATCGCTTTGATGATCCTTGGCTCTCTGCCAATCGCCAGCGCCAGATTGGTCAGTGGGCCCAGCGTCACGATTTCGATTCCAGGATTGGCCAGCACCGTTTGAATCAATGCGTCCACCGCGTGCGCGGATTCCGGCCTCCGCGAAGCGGGCGCATATCCGTGATCCCCAAGGCCATCCTTCCCGTGAAACCACTCCGCCGTTACTAGATCCCTCAGCAGAGGTTTCGCGGCGCCCACGTATACAGGAGTCTGCGCTCCGCACAGTTCCACGGTGTATAGCACATTGCGTGTGGCCTGTTCGACAGGCATGTTTCCGGCAATCACCGTGATCGCTGCTACACGAACGCTAGGCCACCGCAGCGCCATCATCAGCGCCACTACATCATCCGAACCGCCATCCGTATCGATCAGCAGCGTCCGAGTCATGGGTAGTTCACGCGACAGCCGCAGTGCTGCCTCGCACGATCAGTTCCGGTTCCACCACAATGTTCTTGGGATACTCCGCGGTCTTCGGCAGATTGATCCGCTGCACCAGCGTCTCCGCCGCGGTCATCCCCATCTGGCGCAGCGGCTGCCGAATCGTCGTCAGCCCGGGATTTTGGTACGCCGCGCTTTGGATGTCGTCAAAACCGATCACCGAAACGTCTTCCGGAATTCGCCGTCCGGCTTCGCGCAACGCGCGGATCGCTCCCAGCGCAGAAATATCGTTGAAAGCAAACAGCGCTGTAAAAGGCTGCCCAG